>Ga0157369_10000131_pt1 | contig 107900 bp, 77 predicted proteins | sample C25metaG_FD_113461 | JGI IMG/M metagenome (GOLD analysis project Ga0157369, IMG submission 113461) | Corn rhizosphere microbial communities from Kellogg Biological Station, Michigan, USA - C2-5 metaG | ecosystem: Host-associated > Plants > Roots > Rhizosphere > Soil | place: USA: Michigan... | reverse complement strand
TTGTACATCAGGCGTCCGTTGATGCCCTGCACGGTCACGCCTTTGAAGATGATGTCTTCGGAGAAGTTCAGCGGAATGGGCTTCGAGGTGAGGCCGAGCAGCGAGATGCGCCCGCCGCGGCGCACGACCTGGAATGCTGTCTTGATCGCGTCCGGATGCCCCGCCATCTCGAGTACGACGTCGACGCCGACGCCGTCCGTGTGCTTCATGATGAACTCGTTGACGTCCTGTGTGCTGGGGTCGAGCACGTGGTCGGCCTTCATCTTTTTCGCGATCTTGCGGCGGTGCTCGTTGACCTCGATGGCGTAAACGGTGGTCGCGCCGACGGCGTGCGCCACGTTGATGGCGAACAGGCCGATCGGCCCGCAGCCGGTGATCGCCACCGACTTCGCCGCGATCTCACCCGCCATCACGGTGTGGACCGCGTTGCCAAGAGGATCGAGGATCGACGCGTATTCCACCGGGATCGCCGGGTCGAGTTTCCAGATGTTCGTCTCCGGGATCACGACGTACTCGGCGAAAGCGCCGTTCGCGTCCACGCCGATAATCTTCACGTGCTGGCAGATGTGCGCTTCGCCGGTGCGGCACTGCAGGCACTTGCCGCAGGCGACGTGCATCTCGGCCGAGACGAAGTCACCTTCCTTGACCGATGTGACTTCGCTGCCGATGGCGGCGACGTTCCCGCAGAATTCGTGTCCGGGGATGAGCGGCGGATGGATGCGCTTCTGCGCCCAGCGGTCCCAGTTGTAAATGTGCAGGTCTGTGCCGCAAACCGACGCGACTTTCACTTTCACCAGCACGTCTGTCGGGCCGAACTTCGGCACCGGCACTTCGCGCACTTCGGCGCCGGCTGCTGCCCTGGGTTTCACTACCGCGAGCATTGTCTGCGACATGAAAGCTGTCCTTTATGAGAGCGAAATCACCGGCCAAAGAGGTGATTCTACACTGGCCGGATACGCCATTCTCGCGGCTGGCTAAGCCTGGGCGATGTGCCCGGCGTCACGTGGGCATGTCCGAAGAGCCGCGCCGAACGGGACTCACCTATAGGCGAGCCGATATGCTCCAAGAAAGAGCATGACCAAACCGAAGCTAATCAAAATGAGCCGAAATCGAAGAGGTGGACGGCGGAGTGGTTTCGCTCCCGGCATCGGACCGCTGACAGCTGCCATCGTAGTTCCGAAAATTATTAGCAGCACGCCGACGCCGACCATCACCCAGTTCTCAGACATACTCAATTCAGCGATTCTTCCAGCGCTTCTCGGCCTGTAGTGTTTCCGGCGAGTTCGACTGGCCGCGCGGAATGCTCAGCGACTTCCATCCGGTGCTGCGCAGGTGCTTGGCTAGAAACACGATTTGTCCGACGTGATACGCGTAGTGCGCCACCTGCCGATGTACCGCCAGCAGCGCCGAATACTCTTCGCCGCGCACCGACACCGTACGGCCGAGGTCTTCCGGCTTCAGCGACTTCACCGTGTCGAGCACCAGCTTCCAGTTCTCTTCCCAGCGCTTCATCAGAGACTCGCGCGTGTCCTGCGCGGTCGTTTCAAACTCGGTGTCGCGATTGCGCCAGGGCTTCTCGCCGTCGGAGGTCAGGAAATCGGTGAAGCGAGACTTCTGGTTGCCGGTGATGTGCTTGACGATCAGCGCCACGCTGTTCGACTCGGGATCGAGCACGTGGAAGAACTGCTCGTCGCTGATCTGCTCCATCGCGCCTTCGGCCAGCCGCTTGTGCCCGCGCAGACTGCGGTAGGCTTCGTCGAGATAGGCCGCGCCGGCGTCAAAATTGTTGGTTAATGCCGCGTCAGTCATGATTCGTGCCTCAGAACCGCTTACCGCAAAGGCGCAAAGCGCGCGAAGAAGGACAAATCAATTTTGGTTCTTCTTTTCTTTGCGATCTTTGCGTCTTTGCGGTAAATCTTCTGTCTTTCCCCAGCCGCCGCCACCCGGAGATTCCACGCGCACGCAGTCGCCCTTCTGCAACCGCACGCTGTCTTTGCCGCCGAGGGTTTCGCGCGTGCCGTTCGCACGGATGACTTCGGTCCGTCCCGGCGCGCCCTCGGCCCCACCGCTCAGGCCATACGGCCCGCGCATTCGCCGGTCGGCAAGCAGCGTGACCTGCGCATCGGTCAGCAGCTCCAGTTCGCGCACGATGCCGTCTCCGCCGCGGTATTTGCCTGCGCCGCCGCTTCCGCGCCGCAGGCTGTAACGCGTCACGCGAAACGGGTACGCGTACTCGAGCGCTTCTGCCGGCGTGTTGAGCGAATTCGTCATGTGCGTATGGATGCCGGAAACGCCGTCTTTGGACGGGCGCGCGCCCATCCCGCCGGCAATCGTTTCGTAGTACGCGAACGGTTCGCCGGTGCGCGGATCGATGCCGCCGAGCGTGAGGTTGTTCATCGTGCCCGATCCGGCCGCCGGGATGCGGTCGGGCATGGCCTTTGCCAGCGCGCGCAGGAGCACGTCGACAATCCGCTGCGAGCATTCGACGTTTCCGCCGGCCACCGCCGCAGGAGGCTTGGCGTTCACGATCGTGCCTAGCGGCGCAATGACGCGGATGGGCCGCATCAGGCCCGCCGCCGCCGGAATGTCTTCCGGAATCAGGCAGCGGAAGACGTAGAAACATGCCGACCATGTAATCGCTTCGACGGCGTTGATGCTGCCGCCGACCTGCGGATCCGATCCCGTGAAATCGACGGTCACAATCGGTGACCCGCCGCTGCGGCGCGCGTGGAATTCGATCGTGACCGCAATCTTCACTGGCTTCGATTCCGCGCCGGGCGTCGCGTCGGGAAGGGCGGCCGTGCCGTCATCATCGAGGAAATCCTCCGCTCGGTAGATCCCCGCCGGAACCCGCACCAGAAACGCGCGCATCAACTCCTCGGCATATTCGAGGATTCCGGCTGCGGCACGCTGCACGCGCGGCAGACCATACCGCCGGCACATCTCCGCGAGGCGAAGCGCTCCCGTGTGACACGCCGCGATTTGCGCTCCCAAGTCGCCCTCGCGCTCTTTCGGTGTGCGCACGTTGTTCAACACCAGCGCCATCACGTCGCGCACGATCTCGCCGCCACGCACCAGCTTGACCGGCGGAATCCGGATTCCTTCCTGGTAAATCTCGCGGCAAATGCCCATCGATCCCGCGTAGGCTCCGCCGACGTCCGCATGATGCGCCCGCGAAGAAACGAAGAAGTCCGGACGTTTCGATTTGCTGCCGATGAACACCGGCGCGACAAGCGTGATATCCGGCAGGTGCGTGCCGCCGCGGAAGGGATCGTTCAGCATGGCCACGTCGCCCGGACCGAGTTCGAGGTCGTCGATTGCCGCGCGCACCGACATCGGCATCGACCCGAGGTGCACCGGCATGTGATCGCCCATGGCCAGCACCAGGCCCGCGCCGTCGAACACCGCGCACGAATAATCGCGCCGCTCCTTGATGTTGGGCGAGAAGGCGGTGCGACGCAGCGCCGCGCCCATTTCTTCCGCGATGGAGTGGAACAGGTTCTTGAAAACTTCGATTTCGATGGGATCGCGGCGTCGGTTCGGCATGGGAATCGGTGCAACGCGGCTCGTGCGTCGCAGTCCCGAAGTGTAAACCTTCGCTCGCGCCGAGGTCGCGCGCACGACCGGGTCAGAAAGCTCAAAGATTTCTATTGACACCAGAGGTAACCAGCCCCAAGATGTTGGGCAAGATTTTGGTCCTGTACAAGGAATAGGCAACGTGGACCAAAAGGGCCCCCGAAAGGGAGAACAAAATTCTGAGGAGGCAAACCTAATGCCCGCGAAGAAAAAGGCGAAGAAGAAGAAGAAGCACTAAACGATGATGCGAGGACACTCCTCGCAATCGGGCCAAAGTTCCTTGAGGATCTCCATCGAGATCCTCATTTTTATTTGTGAGTTGCGATTTGTGATTTGCGATTGCGGCAGTGGAATCGCCAATCACAAATCAGATCTCCCAAATCGGCGGCGAATATCTGATTGACGCTGTTTCCCTGGTGGCCGTACTATCGCGCCACCGACACTTCTCACCATGGGCCCGCAAAACGTCAAAACACGAGCGGCGCGGCTGAAGCCGATCAAGGCGATCGGGCGGCGCGGCGGTCCCGACGTAATCATCCCCGACAAACTGTATTTCCGAATCGGCGAAGTGGCGCGACTGGCGCACCTTCCCGCGTATGTGCTTCGCTTTTGGGAAACGGAGTTCGCGCAGCTCAAGCCGGTGAAGAGCAGCACGGGGCAGCGCATGTATCGCAAGCGTGACGTGGAGAACGTCCTGCGCATCAAGAGCCTGCTCTATGAACAGGGCTTCACGATTGCCGGCGCGCGCCAGCATTTGAAGGAAGAGACGCGTCCCGCCCGCAACCAATCGCCGCTACCCTTCCCCTCCGGTGGCTCCCCTGACGGACTCAAACGCGTGCGCCAGGGCTTGCAGGAGATCCTGACTATCCTCTCGAAGAAGCGCTCGCGCTAGCTCGCTCGACCCATTCGGAATTTTCTCGCGAACAGATTGGTTTTTAGTGGTTCGGACACGCACTCAGGCGCGCCCTCGCGGATAGATTGTCAGTAAATTTGGGCTGTCACGAACAGGAAATGAAATGGTCGGGACGGGCAGATTTGAACTGCCGACCGGCCGATTCTTCGAATCGGCGTCCTCGCACGCTTTTGTCTGCGCGTTCGCGAAGCGAACGCGATGAACATTGGGGTGCTCGTGGTCGGCCGGAAACAGTGCGGACGCGCAGGCTGAATTGGAGAAGAAATGAAATGGTCGGGACGGGCAGATTTGAACTGCCGACCCCTCGCACCCCAAGCGAGTGCTCTACCAGGCTGAGCCACGTCCCGACGATGTCACCACCGAGTGGTGATGGGGTTGTGTGGTTATTTTACACCACCGCGCGGCCATCGAGTCTCGCGCGCTCGTGAGTCTTTGCGCTCCGCGCGATTGCAGGTTGTACGGCGAGCGCGACGCCCCATAGAATAACGACTTCGCGATGCATTCGACCGCTGCGCCTCACTCCGGCTCCCCAACAACCGAGAACTCGCCGGCGACGATCCGCCGCTCGCGCCTCTCCGACTGGCGTATCGCGGTGCTCATCCTCGTGGTGCTGTGGGGCGTCATCTACATGATCGCGCTTTCGCAGCCGCCGCTCCTCGACGACGTTGACACGGTTCACGCCGAGGCCGCGCGCGAAATGCTTCTGCGTCACGATTGGGTGACGCTGTACACCAACGGATTCCGGTACCTGGAAAAATCTCCGCTGATGTACTGGACCCTGGTTGCCAGTTACAAAGTCTTCGGCGTCAGCACTTGGTCCGCGCGTTTGCCGTTGATGCTCGCGGTGCTGGCGCTGGGCCTGGCTACGTGGCTTCTCGGACGCTACGCCTTCGGAGCCGTTGGCGGACTCTACGCCGGAGTCGCGCTCACCAGTTCCCTCGGTCTCTACATCTTCACGCGATTCCTGATTCCCGAAGTGCTGGTCGCGCTGTGGCTGACGCTCGGATACCACCTGTTTCTGCTTGCCCTCGAACAGGAGAAGCCGACGCGCTTCGTCTGCTGGGGATTTGCCGCGACCTGCGCGCTCAACGTGCTGACCAAGGGATTGATCGGACTCGTGTTCCCGGCGGGAGCGATCCTCGCGTTCGTTTTACTGACCGGCAGCTGGCGCCGACTTCTGAAGCTGCGGCTGGTCTCGAGCACGCTCGTATTTCTGGCAATCGCGGCGCCGTGGCACGTCTTGGCCGCGCTGCGCAATCCGCCGCAGGGAGAGTCACGCGGCTTCCTGTGGTTCTACTTCATCAACGAACATGTCATGCGTTTTCTCGGCAAGCGCGTGCCGCCGGGTTACGACACGGTTCCCCTCGGCATCTTCTGGGCGCTGCTGCTGGTTTTCCTGTTTCCCTGGAGCGCATTTCTTCCGCAAGCGGTGCGCGACCTGCCGATCCGATGGCGCAAACTGCACGTCCCCAAGCTCACGGAACTCGACCGGCAGCAGAGGACAAGGCTGCTTTGCGTGCTCTGGGTGGTGGTGATTGCCGGCTTCTTCAGCTTCTCGACGCGCCAGGAGTACTACACGATCCCTGCCGTGCCGGGCATGGCTCTGCTGGTGGGATGGTGGATGGCGCGTGAGTCCGGCGTCGAAGCAACAGTTTCAGACCGCCGCGCCGGCGTCATCTCTTCCGTGGTGTTGTTTGTGTTGGGCGCGATCGGCTTCGTCGCCGGCATGTACCTGCTGTTTGTCTCCCGCCAGCCGGCCCCGGGCGCGGATCTGGCGGACCTGCTGACCAAGAATCCGCAGGACTACGACTTCTCCCTCGGACACGTTCTCGACCTGACGCCGCAGGCTTTGGGCGTATTTCGTATTCCGCTCGCGGGCGCGTCGCTTGGACTGTTTTTCGGCACGGGAATGAACTGGCTGCTGCGTCGTCGCGGCCGTCGCGCGGCCGGCAACGCGGCTCTGGCGCTCATGATGGTGGTGCTGCTCGCCTGCGTGCACACATCGTTCGGCACGTTTTCGCCGATCTTGTCGTCGTACAACCTCGCCGAGGCGATCCAGAAACAGTATCGGCCCGGCGACGTCATCGTGGTCGATGGGGAATACCACGAGGCTTCGACGTTGAACTTCTATCTCGGCATCCAATTGCACCAGGTTCACGAGCCAAGCGGAAACCTGTGGTACGGAGCGAAGTTCCCCGACGCGCCTCGGATCTTCGAGACGCCGCAATCGCTCGCCGCGATGTGGAATGGTCCCGCGCAGGTCTTTCTATGGAGCGACCAGGAGCAGCCGCCGCACCTCGCCGGGTTGCGCTCTTTCGTGCTCGCGCGCAGCGGAGGGAAGTTCATCTTCACCAACCGCGAGCCAATCCGCTAAGGGACCTTCCGCATCAGACCGACAGGAGTCCATTCCCAGACGAATAAATCGGGGCAAGGTTTACAGAAATTCGAATTCCGCATTTCCTTTTTGAACACCCGTACACTCAGTTTATGATCTCGATAATACGAATCGGTGTATTCTTTTTCGAGGAACAAAACGGACATTCGCGGGTTAGACGCAATGTCCGCCGGACTGGGGCTTAATGTACGACGTCGTCCTATTTGTCGCGCTTTTCGGGCTGCTGACCTCGACCGTGTACCTTGGCATGGTCCTTGTCGCGTCAGCGCGTTATTGCCGTTCGCGCAGAAAGGCTGACGTTCCGCCGGCTTCCCTCCCGCCTGCTACGCTTCTCAAGCCGCTTCACGGTATGGAGCCGCACCTCCGCGAAAACCTCGAGAGCTTCTTCCGGCAGGATTATCCGCAATTCGAGATCGTCTTCGGCATGCGCAGCCCCGACGATCCGGCCCTGAACGTGGTTCGCGAGATCTCGCTGCGCTATCCGCACGTGCAGGTCAAAACGGCATTCTCGGGCGAGCCTCCGTGGCCCAACGCCAAGGTCTACAACCTGGACCACATGCTCAACGCCGCCCAGTACGACCTGTTCGTTATCAGCGACTCCGACGTGCACGTTGAGCCGAACTACCTGCGCGACGTCACGCGCCCGCTGCTCAACTCCGAGATTGGAATGGTGACCTGTCTCTACCGCGGCGTTAACACCGGCGGGCTATGGTCGCGGCTGGAAGCGCTTGGCATGTCGGTAGAGATGACTTCCGGCGTGCTGGTTGCGGACATGCTCGAAGGCATGAAGTTCGCGCTGGGTCCGACCATGGCTACGCGGCGCGACGCCATTGACGCCATCGGCGGCATGGGGAAACTTGCCGACTACCTCGCCGACGACTTCGTTCTCGGCAGCATGATCGACGCCTGCGGCTACAAAGTCGTGCTCTCAGACCATGTGATCGATCACATGGTCATCAACCGCTCGCTCTACAGTTCCCTTCAGCACCAGGTGCGCTGGGCTAAGAGCACGCGCCGTTCGCGTCCCAAGGGGCATCTCGGCACCGGGCTCACCTTCTGCGTTCCCTTCGCCTTGCTGGGCGCGGCCGCTGCCCTGCTGCATCACAGCCCCGTGCTCGCCGCTTCGATTCTTGCCATGGGAGTGGCGAACCGTGCGCTGCAATGCCTGGCTGTGGGATGGGGCGTGGTCGGCGACAACACTGCCCGCCAGACCTTCTGGCTCTATCCGATTCGCGATCTGCTGGGGTTCGCGTTCTGGGCGGCCAGCTTCCTGGGGAGTCGCCATCTCGTGTGGCGCGGCAGCCGCTATCGCCTCGAGCCCGGCGGCCGCATGATCCGCGAAGCGGCCTAAGAAACAGCCAAACTGGAATCGCAGCGTCGGCTACGCCGCTGCCGCATTCGGACGCTTCTTTTCCTGCGACGCAGCGCTGCGCTTCCGGAGCCAGTCCACGGCAGCCGCTACCACGAACACCGACAGCAGCAGCATCTCCGGTTCGATTGCGTGGCGATACCGCGTTTGCGGATACGTCACGTAGTACGGCAGCGGATAAATCGCGAGCCACCAGTACAGCGCCGAGCCAGGCACGCGTTTCCACGTCGCCCATAGCAGCCCGGCAAGCGCCACGGCGGACGCGATGGCGAAGGTCAACGGCGTCCACGGCCACGGCTTCGTCGAATAGCCCATCGGCGAGCCGTCCCAGAAGCCGGTGAAGCGCGTCCAACAGAGCCGCACAAACTCATCGGGATAGGTGCGAATGAATTCCCGCGCGGCGGCCTGCGCCTGCGCGACGTATTCGAGCTCACCAAGCCAGCGGTACTTCGCATACTCGGCGGGATTCACAGCCGGATGCAGCCCTTGCCAGCCCATGCCGTTGCTGCCGTGATAATTCCCCATGTGCAACTCGAAGCCGAAGTTATCGCGAACAAACACCCAGCGCCCCATCTCGATTCGGTTGCGAACCATCCACGGAGCCACGAGAAAAGCGCACATCGCCGCCGCCGTGGCCGCGTTCCCCCAGAAGCGCTCGGGGCGACCCGTGGCGTAGAGCCACACCGCCGCGAAGGGCAGAAGCGTCAGCAGCGCCGGATTCGTCAGCGTGATCACGCCCCACAGGATTCCGTACAGGATCCAGCGCCGTGAACTGCTTTCCTTCGCGATCTCCAGCGTCTGCCAGATGGCGACTCCCGCCAGCAACGCCGACAGGCTCATGTCCCACGCCCATTCTGTCGGCCACTTCGCGAAGTGCGGCAATACCGCCCAGAGGAAGGCGCTGAGGATGCCGGCGCGCTCGCCCACGGTTCGTCGCGCGATGCCGCCGATGGCGAAACATGTGAGCGCCGAGAACACGCTGTTGAGACCGAGGATGCAAATCGCCGAAGCCGTTGAGTAAATGCCGAGCAGCTTGAACACCGCCGCGCACATCGCCGGATACACCGGCGCGATCCACGCCGTCGGTCCGGTCGATCCGCGGAATGGCGAGCTGAAGCCTTCGCCCGACGCGAGAGCGCGCGCGATGCTGCCCGTTTCCATCCCGAAATAGAACGGATCGGAGGCTGGAAACGCGTACGTCCGCCGGACGAGGATCAGCGCCAGTCGCACAACGAACGCCAGCGCCGCCGCCACGGCGTACGGATGGCGTCGAATCCATTCAAATTTGCTGGATGAAATCACAAAACCCGCTCTGCGCGCTCATTTTGACGGGACTCGCCGCTCCCGACAATGAAAATCCCGCTGGTGATCGATTTCCCGATGCACTACGATAGCCGCGCGTCGCACTCCCATGAACACCGGCCTCGCCCCATCGCACGAATCCGAGGCCGCGTCGCAGCCATGGCCTGCGGCGTGGCGCACCGCCGTATTGCTGAGCGTCGTCGTGGTCCTCACCTTTGCCGTTTACGCGGGCGCGCTCAACTTCCAGTTCGTCTACGACGACACCGTCCAGATCGTCTACAACCCCGCCGTCCAGTCCTGGCAGAATCTGCCGCGCCTCTTCGCCGAGCAGGTGTGGAGCGGGCAGAGCGGCGTCGCGCCGAACTATTACCGCCCGGTCTTCATGGCCTGGTGCCTGCTGTGCTTCAAGATCTTCGGACTCAAGCCGGCATGGTGGCACCTTGGGGTGATCGTCGTTCACCTGGTCGCCACCGCGCTGGTGTTTCTGTTGGCACGGAACCTGACAGCGGATGACATCACGGCCTTTGTCGCCGCTCTGCTCTTTGGACTTCATCCCATCCACGTTGAAAGCGTCGCCTGGATCTCGGGCGTCACCGACCCGCTGATGGCCGTCTTCTGCCTCGGCTCGTTCCTCTGTTACCTGCGCTTCCGCCAGGACGTAGCTCGCCGCGGTTGGTGGCTGGCCGCATCGCTCGTGCAGTTCGGGCTCGCCTGCATGAGCAAGGAACCGGGCATCGTGCTGGTCGCGATTGTCGCTTGCCACGCGTGGCTGGCGGCTCACGGCAAATCGACTTTTGCGCGGCTTCGGCAGGTGCTGGTGCACGCAGCCCCCTTCGCCTTCGTGGCGACCCTGTATCTGTTGCAGCGCAGTCGTGCCTTGTCGGGCCTGGCGCACCCGGTCGCACCGCTTCCGCTCGCCAAGATTCCTCTCTCGTGGCCGAAGGTCTGGTGGTTCTACCTGTCGAAGCTCGTACTTCCGATTCGTCTCAGCCTGTTTTACGACACGCACTACGTGCTAAGCCCAACGTGGTCTGACTTCTGGCAGGCGCTGCTTCTCGTTTTCGTGGTCGCAGCGGCGGTTTACGTCGTCATTCGGCGGCTGCCTTCCGGCGGGCAGCCCTCGCCGCGCTCGATCGCATGGCTGAGCGTCGCCTGGATTGTGTTCCCTCTGTTTCCGGCCATGAACATCCTCAGCCTCGAACCGGGTGAGATCGTGCACGACCGCTACCTCTACCTGCCGTCGGTCGGTTTCGCGATCCTCCTGGCCATGGCCATCCGGCGCCTGCGTGTCGGCAGCAGGAAGATCCTCGGACTGCCCGCCGTGCAATTCGCATGCGTTGTCCTGCTCGCCGGCGCTTGTGCGGCTTCGACGGTGCGGCAGAGTCTTTACTGGGCCAATGACTTCCTTCTTTACTATCGCGGTGTCGCCGTCTCGCCTAACAGTCTGAACGCGCTCAACGCCCTCGCCAATGCCCTGATCGAGCGAGATGATTACGACGAGGGGATCCGCATGCACGAGCGCATCCTCCGCGCGAACCCGGACTTCTGGCAGTCCCAGTTCGCGCTCGGGAACGCGTTGTTCAAGGTGGGGCGATTCCAGGAGTCGGAGCAGCACCTGGCCCAAGCCGCTCGCTTGCATCCGGACGCGCCGCAGATCGCCATGTACCTCGCGATCGCGCAGATGAAGAACCAGCACTTCGACGACGCCGAGCGCAGCGTGCGCCGCGCCATCGACGCTTCGCCGAACACCCTCGGCGGGCATTACGTGCTTGGACTCGTCCTCGAGCAGCGGGGCCGATGGAAGGAAGCCGCAGCCGCTTTCCGCCAGGAACTCGCCCTCGACGCCAATCAGCCGAAGGTGCAGGAGGAACTCGCGCGCGCCGAGCGCCAGGGCAAATAGCTCATCGTTCGTTGGTTTGCCGATCCCTCGATTCCGGATAAACTACCGGCACTCGCTGTCATGGAAATTGCCACCGCGCCGACGCTGACTCCCGAGTCGCATCACCGTTCCGGGGCACGATACGCGAACGTCCCGCTCGCCTGCGTCATCCTTCTTATGTTTTTCGTGTACATCCCCACGCTTCGCTACGAGTTTGTTTACGACGACTTTTCCCAGATCCAGTTCAATCCCAACATTCAGTCGTGGAGTCATCTGCCCAAGCTTTTTCAGGAGCACGTGTGGGTGCAAAAGCAGGACTCCCAACCGCAGTACTACCGGCCTGTTTTCATGGTCTGGTGCCTGCTGCAATTCAAGTTGTTCGGACTCCAGCGGATTTTCTGGCATTTGGGCGCCGTACTGCTTCACCTGGTGGTGACGGCGATGGTCTTCCGCCTGGCGATGAAGCTGCTCGCCGACGATCTTGCTGCCGTCACCGCCGCTCTCCTGTTCGGACTCCATCCTGTGCACTTGGAGAGCGTCGCCTGGGTTTCCGGCGAGACCGACCCGCTGATGGCGATCTTCTTTATTGCTTCATGGTTCGCGTACCTGGGTTTTCGCGAATCGCGACGCTCACTCGCGCTTTCGGTGCTGCTCTACGGCGTGGCCTGCCTCGCAAAAGAAACGGCTATCGTCTTGCCCGCGCTGATCGCCGTTTACGAGTGGATGCTCGCAGCGGACACGGCGCCTGCCGCGCGACTTCGCCGAACCGCGCTTGTCGTACTTCCCTACGCAGCCATCGGCGGTCTGTACCTGGTGCAGCGATGGGCAGTTTTGCACGCCATCGGAAGCGTGCAGTTGGCGCTTCCGCTTTACAAAGTTCCACTCTCGTGGCCCGCGATCCTCTGGTTTTATGTCACCGACCTGGCCTGGCCGGTGAACCTTGCGCTCTTCCACGGAATGCGGCCGGTCTACGACGCAACGTGGGACAGATTCTGGCAACCGCTGCTTCTCGTATGGATGGTGGGGGCGGCCGTCGGTGTTTTCATTCGCCGTCTTCCGGCCGAGTCGAACGCCACTCGCCCAAGCCTCCGCGCCGCAGCCTGGATCAGCGTGGCCTGGTTCGTGATCCCGCTGCTCCCGGTGCTCGACATCCTGTTGCTCGAAAGAGACGAACTCGTCCACGACCGATACCTCTATCTACCGTGCGTGGGGTTCGCCCTGCTCGTCGCCATTGCCGTTCGACAACTGCGTGCCGGCAGCGCGCGCCTCTTTGGATGGCCTGCCCTGCAGTTCGCCTGCGCTGCGTTGTTGGCATCCGGCATGGCCCTTGCAACGCAGCTCCAAAGCGGCTACTGGTCCAACGAGCTTCTTCTCTACACCCGAGCCATGCAGGTTGCACCGAACAGTCTTCCCGCCGCGACGTTGTTGGCCGACACGCTGCTCGCGCGCAACCATCCTGAGAAAGCTATCGCCGTCTACCAACAGATCCTTGGGACGTATCCGACGCATTGGCAGTCGCATTTCCAACTCGGCAAGGCTTACTTCCAACTCGGCCGCTATCCGCAATCCGAGACTGAGTTCGCCGCCGCCGTACGCCTGAGCCCCGCCGCGCCGTTCATTCTGGTTTATCTGGCGAACGCTCAAATCCAGAACGAACACTACGCCGCAGCCGAGGATACTGTTCGACGCGCAATTGCCGCTGAGCCGTTCACTCTTGGCGAACACTATGTGCTCGGGCTTGTGCTGGAGAAGCGGGGCCGGTGGAACGAGGCGGCAGACGCCTTCCGCCAGGAGCTCGCGCTCGATGCCAACCAGCCCGTCGTCCGCGAAGAACTCGCTCGCGCCGAGCGCCAAGGCAGATAAGGCGACACGCGCTAGTCGGCCCGGCGCCGCTTCTTTCGATGCGGACTCCGCGACGGCTTGGGCAATTCCTGGACCAGCGCGAACTGCAGCTTCCGCTGCGCGCGATCGATGCGGTCGAGCCACACACGCACGCGATCGCCAAGCGAGAACATCTTCTTCGTACGCTCGCCGATGATCTGCCGCGTGTTCTCGCGGTACGTGAAGCGGTCGCCCTGCAACGTCGCCAGCGGCACCAGTCCCTCGATGAACATGTCAACCAGCTCGACGAACAGCCCGAACTTGGTCACGCTGACGATCAAGCCGTCGAACTCTTCGCCAACGCGGTCCTGCATGAACTTGATCTTCTTCCACTCCATCAGCTCGCGCTCGGCATCATCGGCACGCCGCTCGGTGTCGCTCGACTGCTGCGCGATGTCGCGCAGTTCGTCTAAGTCGATCGGTCCGGTCAGGTTCTCGCGCTGTTTCGATTCACTTCGCTTCTTCTGCCGATCCTTCCAAGGCGAGCCATGTTGTTTGTGGGACGCGCCGCCCTCTTCCTCGCTACTCCCATACGGCCTCGACACCGGCACACCCTGCCCTACCGGAACTTCTCCCTCGCGCGTCTCTGCCGACTCGCGTAGCACCTGCTTGAGGATCCTGTGCACGATCAAGTCCGGATACCGCCGGATCGGCGACGTGAAGTGCGTGTACGTCGGCGCCGCCAGCGCAAAGTGTCCCTCGTTCTCCTCCGAGTAGCGCGCCTGCTTCAGCGAACGCAACATCAGGTACGACAGGATTCGCTCCTCCGGCTTGCCCGCCAGCTTCTGCGTCAGCTTCTGGTACATGCGCGGCGTTATGTGTACCGCTTCGGGGATTTCGATCATCGGGGCTCGCCGGCCGGAACCGTATCGCTCGCGACGGTCGCCGCGCGTCTGCATGCGCCGCACCGGAAGCGCGCCGACGCCCAGCGAGTATCCAAATTGCGCCGCAATCGTTTCGAAGTCGTAGATCTTCTTCGCGTCCGGCGTCTCGTGGATGCGATACAGGGATGCGATCTTCTTCTGCTCCAGGTACGACGCCACGCACTCGTTCGCCGAGAGCATGAACTCTTCAATCAGCCGGTGTGCCTGGTTGCGCTCCGACCGCGTGATGGTCTTCATCAGCCCGAGCTCGTCAAATTCGATGACCGGTTCCGGCAGGTCGAAGTCGATGGAACCACGTCGCACGCGCTTGCGGTTCAGGATCTGCGCCAGCTCGCCCATGCGCTCGAACACGGGCACCAGCGGCTTGTAGCGTTCACGCTGCGTCGCGTCGCCTTCCAGGATGGCGTTCACGTCGGTGTAGGTCATGCGCTCGGACGAGCGAATCACGCCCTCACTCAGTTCGTAGCCGAGCACCTCGCCGCGATTGTCCATTTCCATCACACACGACAGCACCAGACGGTCCGTCTTCGGCCGCAGGCTACAAATGTTCGTCGAGAGCTCGATCGGCAGCATCGGCACCGCGCGGTCCGGGAAGTACACCGACGTCCCGCGCAGCCGCGCCTCTTCATCCAGCGCCGCCCCGTCAGTCACGTAATGTGCCACGTCGGCGATATGGACCTGCAGCTCCCAGTTGCCGTTTTCGAGACGCGACACCGTCACCGCATCGTCGAAATCGCGCGCCGTCTCGCCGTCGATGGTCACGATCGGCAGCGCGCGGAAGTCGCGCCGCCCGCGCAGCTCGCGCCCGGGGATGTCTTCCGGAATCGACCGCGCCTCGTCCAGCACTTCTTCGTCGAAGTGGTGCGGCAGGTGATACTTGCGAATCACGATCTCGACGTCGACGCCGAAGTCGTCCTCGTACCCGAGAATTTCCACCACGCGCCCGCGCGGATTCTGCGTCGCCGTCGGCCAGTCGGTGACTTGAACGTCCACCACCACGCCATCGAGGTCGTCCCACTTCGCGCTCGCTGCGTCGCCGCTCTTTAAACGCGCCGGAAACTTCGGCACTTGCCGCCGCCTTGCCTCCGTGCCGATCACACGATGTTCGTCGATCCCGCTTTTGCTGTCCTGTGAACTCTGTGAATCCTCCGTGCCCTCTGTGGTTCGCTTTTCTGGCCATTCGAGGCCCGGCGGAATGATGATCTCCTGTGTGATCTTCTCGTCGATCGGGACAACGTAGTTGTGGCGCTCGCCGTAGTGAAAAGTCCCGACCACGGTTTCGTGCGCGCGTGTGGCCACTCGCAGGATGCGGCCTTCGGCCCTGCCGTCGGCGCGGACCTCGCCCATCTCCACCAGTACGTGGTCGCCGTGCATGGCGTTAGCGGTCGCCGGAGGCGCAATGTAGATGTCGCCGCTGACCTTCTTCCGGATCTCCGGGTCATCGGGCGTGACAAACCCATAGCCGTCGCGATGCATGCTGAGCCGGCCGGTGACCAGGTTCCGGCGCTTGGCCTCGTGCGGCAGCGCGTAACGGCGGCCCTCGATCTCCACCAGTTCGCCCTTGTGGACCATCTTCGCCAGCCGTTCGCTCAGCTCACGTCGAGCCTCGCCCCGGACGCGCAGTTCGCGCACCAGTTGCTTGAAGCCCGCAGCCTGCTTCGGCTGCTGCTCGATTTTCTCCAGGATGGCCCGGTCTGTGATCATTTCGTCTCCCGGTGGCCTGCTCGCCCCACCGTAGGCAAATTCAGAGTTATCCTAAGCCGAATGGGGTCTGCCCGTAGGGCCTTCGCCCGATATAAGAATTGCGGGCCCCAACGCAAGATTTACCTGCGCTTCCCCGCTCTGCTGAACGGATCGGCGCATGAAAGAGCGTAAAGCGCGCGTCTTTTGAGCTTTTCTACTCGTCCAACGGCTGTGGAAAACTTCGGATGACGGCGTGCGAACGTTCGGTTGCACTCCCTTAACGAAAGGATTATTTCCCATGTGGAAGCCCACGAACCCACCGACTTCGGGCCCGGCGAATGAGCCGCGTCCGGCGACCCCGAATCCCATGCCCGCCGCCGAACCGACCCCGGTCGCCGCGCCGCGCAATGCCACGCTGAACAACCAGGAACAGGCCACGATCGGCAAGTCGCTCGTCGTCAAGGGCGAAGTATCCGGTTCGGAAGCTCTCTACATCGACGGCCGCGTCGAAGGATCCATCAACCTCGCCGGAAACCGCGTCACCATCGGCCGCAACGGCGTCGTTTCCGCCAACATCAACGCCCGCGAGATCGTCGTGATGGGCAAGGTGAAGGGCAATCTCCAGGCGCAGGATCGCGTCGACATCCGCAACGAAGGCTCGCTCACCGGCGACGTCGTTGCCCAGCGCATCAGCATCGAAGATGGCGCCTTCTTCAAGGGCGGCATCGACATTCGTAAGCCCGGCGCCGAAGGCCAGAAACCGAATGGCGCGGCGAAGGCCGAGTCCGCGTCGGCTGCTTCGCAGAATTCCGCGGCCCAGGCCTCGGCTTAACTCAGATAGCCCATATATGCCGCTCCTGATTGGGGAGCGGCATATATGGGAGCTCGCAACGCCACAGTCGCAAGGCGGTTCCCCATGGTGAATAAGCTTCTCCAGCTCTTCTCCGTTACCTGCTCGCATCGTCACATGACGCAGCCCTTCTCCGCTTCGCCGCGCGCCGCCAGCAAGAATGACGATTGGGATTCGGTCTCGGCCGGTTCGTCCCCGCAGGCGTGGAACCATTACGTCGTGTGCCTCGATTGCGGCCGCAAGATGCAGTACGACTGGGAACGCATGCGCATCGTGAAGTAGGACGGCGTGTAGCGCCGGGCGTCCTCGCCCGGCGACCGCCGCGAAGCGGCGAGGTTACGCTCGCTTCCTTCTCAACTTCCCCGGCAACTCCGACTTCGTCATCCACAGCCCTGCCGCCACCGCTCCTGCCCAGGTCACCGAGATCAACGCCAGCGCCTTCAAGTCCGCGAGGCGCGTGCCATCCACAGGCGACAGATTCCCGATGGCGAGCGCGAGCGCCGTCGCGACGATCGCCACCGCCAGCGCCTTCCCCAATTCTCCCCAGCGCATGCCGCCGACCGGAACCATTCCTCGCCGCGACAGCAGGATCGCCAGCGCCACGGTCTGGAGAGTTATCCCAATGTCCGACGCGATCGCCAATCCCATGATCCCGTACGCGTGATACAGCGCCCAGAACACCGGGACCGACGCCAGTGTGATCACGCTCGTCGCCACCATCGGCGTGAACGTGTCGCGGATCGCGTAAAACGCGCGCGAGTACAGCGCCTGCGCCGTCCACAGCGCCAGCGAGATGCTGAACACCGCGAAGTACACGGCCGTTTCGCGCGTGTCGCTGAAGTGGAAACGCCCGCGCCGCAGGTACAGGTCAACGGCAGGCGCTGCTGCCGCGATCAACCACCCGCTGATCAGCAGCGAGGTCGCCGCGCTGCGGTAAACGGCGTCGTTAATCGTCTCTCCGAACTCGCGCAGCTTGCCTTCGCTGAACAGGCGCGCAAAGAACGTCATGCCGGCGACGCCCACGGCCAGCCCCAACGCTCCATACGGCACCATGAAGAAGCGCTTCGCGTAATTCAGGCGCGCAATGTCGCCGCTGCCGTGCGACGCGAAGTAGTTCATGATCCACACGTCGACCGTCGCCAGCGACACGCCCACCATCAGCGGGACGGACAGCCGCACCCATTCGCGGAACCCGGCGTCGTCCATGTCGAACGAAACCGAGTAGCGCATGCCCAGCCGCGACGCGCTGATCGCGTTGATCAGAAATGGACCGGCGAACGCGCCCGCCACCGCGCCAACCGCCAGCGAGGCCACGCCCATCCGGTTCGACAGGAAAACGCCGCCGAGAATGATTCCCAACGTGTAGAAGATCGGAGCCAGCGCCGGCACTACGAACATCTTTCGCGCCAGCGGGATCGCCGACATCACTCCGCCGATGTAGAAGAACAGTTGCATCGGCAGGATGATGCGCGTCAGGTACGCCGTCTCCGCCACTTTCGCCGCACTGAAGCCCGGCTCCACCAGGTGAATGATCGGCGTCGCGAAAACTTCCAGGAACACGATCCCGATCCCCAGCACAACCGCCATCACCGTCAGGACAGTCGAGAACACGTGCTGCGCCTGCTCGTCGTTCTTCTCGCTGAGATAGCGGCTGTAGAGCGACACGAAGGTGATCGACGTCGCTCCTCCGGCCACGAGGTAATAGAGGAAGTCGGGAATCTGAAAGGCGGCGTTGTAGACGTCGGTGGCGTCTCCGGCGCCGAACCGCCACGCGATGTATGCTTCGCGCAGCGCACCGAACAGCCGTGAGAGCATCTGCGCCGAGATCAGCAGCAGGGTCGCGCCGAAGGCGCTGTGCTCGTGCGACGGCCGCAGGTTGCGCAGCACCCGCGCAAAAAAGCTCCTGTCGCCCGCCGCGCCCGTTGCCTCTTTCATTTCCATCTTCCGTGCCGCGATTCTACATGCTGAACGCCTCCCTCCCGCATCGTGAAACGCGCGCTCATTCCCGCGGCACGCCCTCTTTCTTTCCGTACAATGTCGGCCATGAAGACCTTGCTTGTTCTCGCCATCGCTCTCATCGTCTCCGCCGCCATTGCCCAGCAACAGCCGCCCACCTCGAACGACAACGGTGTGGTCTACGTTCCGCATGACAAAGTGAATGCGGCGTTCGTGAAAGGCGGCGGCATCATCCCGCGCACTTCGGGCGGCGTCACCGTGATGGCAGGTTTCCACGACACCCCCGGCTCAGCCGAAGTTCACACGCTCGACACCGACATCTTTTATGTGACCGAAGGCGGCGCCATCTTCATCACCGGCGGCAAGGTCGTCGAGCCGAAGGAAACCGGCGCCAACGAGATCCGCGGGAAGTCGATCGAAGGCGGCACCACGCACACGCTCGGCAAGGGCGACGTCATCGTCATTCCCAAGGGCGTGCCGCACCAGTTCAAGGAAATCACCGGCGTGCCGGTGCTTTATTTCGTCGTGAAGGTCCGCTGAAGTTATTTCTGCGGCTGCTCCAGGACCAGGCTGATGTTGTCGGCGAGGAAGATGTACTGGCCCGACGGGTCGTTGTTCGCCTGCGCTGTGAGCTTCACCACGGCCTTGCGGGCGCCCTTCGGCACCAGCGCCGACTTCTCTCGTGCCACCAGCGACGCCGACCCGATCTTCGGCTTCGGCAGGTCGGAAGGTTTCACTACGTCGGTGGACAGCGTGCCCAGTTCCGCTCCTGAGGCGTCGAGCCACGTCACATTCAACGATCCCGAGGTGTTGCTGTCGACCAGAGCGCCGAGATACGCGGAGATCTTCGCGTTCACGTCGCCGCGATCGATGTCGGCCGCGCCCGGGGCCAAGTCGATGGTCTGCGTCGCCGACTTGGTCGCGTCTTCGCCGTCCCACGACAGCCGGAAGTAGCAGCAGCCGCCGTTCGGCGCGCCTTGAACGTCCCAGTCCCACTCGCCGCTGGTGTGGCCGTAGGTGGACGTGTTCAGGACGTCGCTCACCCACCCTTGGACGTGGCCTGCAACCTCTTCCGACGCGGCATTGCCATTCTTCACCAGGTTTCGCGAAAAGAAAGGCGCCGTCTGCTTGGTGGCGGGTTTTTGCGCGATCGCGGCGAGAGAAAGCAGCGCGCTCGCCAGACACAACAGTCCGCGGATCTTCACTTGACGCTCCCTATGTCCAGAAGTTGAGGGCGACAAGATACCTGAGCTATTGCACCGCTTCAAGCTCCTGGGAGAGCGCTTCCCACTCCTTCATCCGCTCGCTCACGTCCTTGCGGCGCTGGTCGAGCAGCTGCGTCAGGCGAATCGTTTCCTCCGCGCTTTGGAAGACCTGCAGCCGCTGTTCGCAGTCGGCGATATCCGCCTCGGCCTGCGCGATCTCAGACTCGAGCTTTTGCCTGCGCTCTTCCATTTCTTTCAGTTTGTACGGATTGATCTTCTTCTTCGGCTTCGCTGAGGAACCGTCCTCGCCGGCCTTGGGTTCCGCTCCCACCCTGCCGTTTCCGCTACCCGAAGCGGCGGTCTTTTTCGCGATCTCTTCCGCCCCGCCCTGCTTCCGCCACAGGTAGTCCTCGTAATTGCCAGGGAAGATGCGCACCTCTCCGTCCCCGATCTCGAACACTCGCGTCGCCAGCTTGTCGATGAAGTAGCGGTCGTGCGACACGAACACCACCGTGCCGCTGAACTTCTCCAGTGATTCCAGCAGCACGTCCTTGGCGCGCATATCGAGGTGGTTCGTCGGTTCGTCGAGCAGCAGGAAATTCGACGGATGCAGCAGCATCCGCGCCAGTGCATAGCGATTGCGCTCGCCGCCCGAGAGCACGCCCAGCCGTTTGAACACGTCGTCTGCCGAGAACAGGAAGCACCCCAGCAGACCGCGCAGCTCGGTCTGCGTGTGGCTCGGCGCCAGGTTCCACAAATCGTCGAGCATGCGTGCGTCCGGATCGAGTTCCTTGTACTGGTCCTGCGCGAAGTAATCCGGCTGGACGTTGTGTCCGAGCTTCATCTCGCCACCGGTCACCCGCTCGGCGCCGGCCAGCAGCTTGATCATCGTCGACTTGCCTGCGCCGTTCACGCCCACCAGCGCGATGCGGTCGCCGCGTTCGATCACGAAGCTGACGTCGCGAAACACTGCCTTCTCGCCGTAGCTCTTCGCCACGTCCAGGAATTCCGCCACTACGCGCCCGCTCGGCTTTGGTTGCGGAAACGAGAAGTGAATCGCCTTCTCGTCCGGCGGGATCTCGATGCGCTCGATCTTCTCCAGCTCCTTGATGCGGCTCTGGACCTGCTTCGCCTTCGTCGCCTGGTAGCGGAAGCGGTTGATGAACGCCTCGAGTTGCTCGATGCGCTCGCGCTGGTTCCGGTACGCGGCTTCGAGCTGCTCGCGCCGCATCGTCTTCTCTTTCAGAAATTTTTCGTAGTTGCCGCTGTAGAACGTGATCTGCTTGTTCCAGATCTCCGCCGTCTTGTCCACGGTCACGTCGAGGAAGTAGCGATCGTGCGAGATCAGCACGTACGAGTGCGGATACTCGCGCAAGTACCCTTCGAGCCAGTTCCTCGCTTCCAGGTCCAGGTGGTTCGTCGGCTCGTCGAGCAGCAGGATGTTCGGCTTTTGCAGCAGGAGCTTGGCCATTGCCAGCCGCATCTGCCATCCGCCGCTGAACTCCTCCGTCCGCCGCGCCCAATCTTCTTTCTTGAACCCGAGACCGGTGAGCACCGTTCCCGCTTGCGCTTCCAGCGCGTAGCCGTCATGCGCCGCGAACTGCGACTGCAACTGGTGATACCGGTCGCCGATCTGCCGGTACTCCTCGCTCTCGTGATCGACGACGGACATCCGCTCCGTCAACTCCTCCATCTCGCGTTCCATCGCGTGCAGCCCGGCGAACACCGACATGCACTCGTCGAACACGGACCTGCCCGACAGCGTCAGCCCATCTTGCGGCAGGTATCCCGTCGTGATGCCCTTCATCGTCGTCATCGAGCCGTAGTCGAGCGACTCGATGCCCGCGAGCACCTTCAGCAACGTGGTCTTGCCGGTGCCGTTCGCGCCGACCAGGCCCACGCGCTCGTGCGGCGTGATCAGCCAGTCGAGACCTTCAAACAGGATTTTCGGGCCGAAACGCTTCCCGGCAGCAGAGAGTTGAATCATGGATTACTTTGATTTTCGCACGCGGAGCGCAGGATTGCAGAATGTCGAATGCAGATTGCAGAATGAAAACGTCTCCCTGCGTCCTCTGTCCCACCTCCAGGTCATCTCTGACGGTTGTTGCTTTTTTCATTCTGCATTCTGCAATCTGCAATCTGCATTCCGTCCTTTACAATAAATCTCGGACGTCCCGCATGTTCCTCTTCGACATCTTCCGAGACGGCGCCCGCACGCTGATGCGCAACAAGCTGCGCAGCGTCCTGACCGTACTCGGCATCACCATCGGCATCGGCGCCGTGATCTGCATCGTCGCCATCGGACAGGCCGGCTCGTCGCAGATCCAGCAGCAGCTCGCCAATCTCGGCGACAACTTTGTCCAGGTCGAAGCGGGCGGACGCGCCGTCAACGGTGTCCGCACCGGCACCCATGGCACCAAGACGCTGCTCGTCTCCGATGCCGTCGCCATTCAGCAGCAGATTCCGCTCATCAAGTCGGTCACGCCCAACGTCGACGGCCGCGTCCAGGTCATCTACGGCAACCGCAACTGGAACACCGGATACCGCGGCGTTTCGCCTGCCTGGTTTGGCATCAAGCGCTGGGACGTCATGGCCGGCAGCATCTTCACCGACGACGACGTCGACAAAGCCCTGCCGCTCTGCGTCGTCGGCAAGACCATCGTCGACAATCTTTTCGTCGACGAAGATCCCGTCGGCAAGAACATCCAGGTAAAGGACATGCCTTGTAAGGTCATTGGCGTCCTCACTCCGCGCGGCCAATCCGCCTTCGGACAGGACCAGGACGACACGCTCATCATGCCGTACACCACGGCGATGAAGCGCCTTCTCGGCCAGAACTGGCTCGACGACATCCTCTGCTCCGCCGTCTCGTTCGATTCCATCAAGCTCGCGGGACAGCAGATCACCGAGCTTCTCCGCGAGCGCCATCGCATTCGCCCCGGCCAGGAAGACGACTTCAACCTCCGCAACCCCGAAGACCAGATCCAGGCCCAGCTCGACGCCAGCCAGACCTTCACTTTCTTTCTCATCTGCGTCGGCTCGGTCTCGCTGCTCGTCGGCGGCATCGGAATCATGAACGTCATGCTCGTCTCCGTCACCGAGCGCACACGCGAGATCGGCATCCGCCTCGCCGTCGGCGCGACCGAAGGCGAAGTCCAGACGCAATTCCTCTGCGAGTCCGTCTTGCTCAGCCTGATCGGCGGCGCCATCGGCGTCGCCGGCGGATGGCTCGCCTCTGTCGGACTCGGACGCACCCTCGGATGGCCCATGGTCATCTCCGCCCAGGCCGTCGTCGTCGCCGTGCTCTTCTCCGTCGCCGTCGGCGTCTTCTTCGGCTTCTACCCCGCGCGGAAAGCCTCGCTCCTCGATCCGATCGAAGCCCTCCGGTTCGAGTAATCTCGGCCTTGCTCTGATCCCGAGCGTAGCGAGGGAGCCCTATTGAGTCAGGGATGCGCCTACGTTTTCGTGCTGCTCGTCACATACGCACCCACCACGGTGCGCGTACCCTTCGCCGGTTCAGGAGCACAACCATGCGCAACCGGCTCGCTCTTCTTCTCGCGCTGACGACTCTCACCCTTTCCGCACACGCCGCCGACAAGCTCAGGGTCGAAGACGTTCTCGCCAAACATCTCGCTTCCATCGGCACCGCCGACGCGCGTGCTTCCGCCAAGACGCGCGTCGCCGACGGCAAAGCGGAGATGCAGGAAGTTGTCGGCGGCAGCTCCTCCGTGCGCGGCAACGCCAATCTCTTCTGCGACAACCGCCGCCTGAAGATCGCCATGGCGTTTTCTGGTGTCGCTCAGTATCCGGGCGAACAGTGGGTTTTCGACGGCAAGAACACGGCGGTAGCCGAGACCGCACCTGGAGCGCGGTCGTCGATCGGCAATTTCATCCACCGTTACCCCGAGTTGCTGCGCGAAGGTCTGCTCGGCGGCTCCGCGCTCACTTCGTGGTCCCTGCTCGATCTCGATGCGCGCCAGCCGCGCCTGAAGTATGACGGCCTGAAGAAGATCGAGGGGCGCGAACTTCATCAAATCTCGTACACGCCAAAGAAAGGCGCCAGCGGACTCCAGATCCGGCTCTTCTTCGATCCTGAAACGTTCCGCCACGTCAAAACGACTTACACCATGGAACTCGGCGCCGGGCTCACGGAGATGAAAGACGCGCGGGGCAACGTGGTCGGCACCGACGTAAACCAGCATCAGGCCGAGGTCCGTTATGTCGTTACCGAGAACTTCGGCGACTTCCAGGCGGTCGACGGACTCGCGCTTCCGACTTCCTGGAGCATCACCTACGACTACCAGCCGAGTACCACCGCCATCATGAAGTGGAGCATCAAGCTCGAACACTTCAAGCACAACCAGGAACTGTAGACTCGTCCCCCGGAGCTCGCTGGCCACGCAATCTCTCGCAAATGTCATCCTGAGCGCCTGACCCTGGCGCTCAGGATCTCTGCATTTTGGTGGGAGCACCAGGCTTTAGCCCGGTGAAAGGCTCACTTAAGATTGGGGCTTTAGCCCCGGCCACTCGCTACTCACTACTCGCTGCTCGCTGCTCGCTACTCGTAACAAAAAAGCCCCGGAGCTTTCGCCCCGGGGCATCTATCTCTCGTTCTAGAAGACGTACCGCAGCGCGAACTGCATCGCCCGCAGTCCGGTGCTGTCGACGCGGCTGGTGCGCGTGCTGCCGATCTTCATCCAGTTCGTCGTCGATGTGCTGTAGCTGGTGAGTCCGCTCGGCAGTTGGAACTGCGGGTGGTTCGCCACGTTGTACACCTCGTAGCGGAACACCAGTTTCTGCCCTTCCGTGATCCGGAAGTTTTTCTGCAAAGCGGCGTCGAGGTTGTCGCGGCCGTTGGAGCGGAAGGTGTTCCGGCCCAGATTGCCTACGTTCATCAAGCCTGGGAAGAACGCACGCGATCCGGCGGCGGTGCTGTAGTTCGGAAAGAACGACGACTGCGGAATCGTCGTCTGCGCGAACTGTAAGCCGGTCGCGGGATTGGCGCGCGGATTGTCCACGCTCATGCCCAGCACGCTCGGGTCCACGACCATCGGGCGATCGTTGGAGACGCCGTCCGCATTCAGGTCGTATCCCGCCGTCACGCCGAACGGCGTGCCCGACGCGTACAGATAGGTTCCGCTGAGTTGCCACCCGCCCACGACTCGTCCGACGATCCCGCCGAACACGTCGCCGAACTGGTGGACCACCTGATCCTTGAAGAATGGCAGCTCATAGGTAAAGTTGGCGGCGATGCGCTGCGGCGTATCGAACAGGCTGTAGCCTTTGTTCAACCGCCCATCGTCGAATTGTGTGGTCGGCGAGCCGCTTTCCAGTCCGGTAGAGGTGCCTTCCGAACCGGTGTCGAGCGCCTTGCCGAAGGTGTAGTTGATGTCCCACGCCATCCCCTTCGACAGCCGTCTCTTGAACGACGCCTGGAAGGCGTTGTACCAGGAGCGGTTGCCGTTGCGGATCATCGTGATGCCGCCGAAATGCGGATCCGGACGCCGGAACGTCGTAAACGGTTGCGCGATCGAGATGCACTGGTGCCCGGTCACCGGGTCCTTGATCGGCGTCGCATTCATCAGGTTCGGATCGATGCAGTCGAAGATCACGCCCGAAAAGTTCTGTCCTTTGAATGTTCCGCTCTGCGGGAACATGTCATTGCTCGTGCCGCTGAACACCGCCGACGGGCCGACCGCCGGGAACGGCGAACGGTTCGTGGTGTTGTAGAACGGTAGTCCGACGCCGCGGCTGCCCACGTAAGCCACCGTGAGTGCCATACTCGAGCTGACTTCGCGCTGTATCGACAGGTTCCACTGCTCCGTGTAGGGCGAATAGAGCTTCTTGTCGATGAACACCGGCGACCACCGTGCTGTCGGCATGCTGTGGTCGTACGTGTACCCGTTCGTCGGATCAGAGAAGAATCCCGGGATGTAGGTATTCGCCGCGCCGGTCACACCGAAGATTGGCTGGATCCCGTATGGCGGCATGAAGCGCACGCTCGCGCCGTTCTGGCTGAAGAACGACTGGAACACGCGGCCGGTGAAGATGCCGTATCCGCCGTGGATCGCCATCTTGCCCGGACCACCCGTCACGAAGTGCAGCAGGCCCTTGTCGAAGTTCGGCGAGTACGCGAAGCCGATGCGCGGCGCTGCGTAGTTGCGGTCGTTGTATCCGTAGTCGACGCGCTTCTGGCGCTCCGATGCCGCCGCCACCCACTCGTCCCGGAACCCCAGGTTCAGGGTCAACGACGGCAGAACCTTGTAATCGGCCTGCAAGTAGAAATTCGCCTCATTGAGTACGTTTGCCAGCGAAGTGAAGCCAAACGACTTCTGGAAGTCTGCTCCGCTCGAGCTGCCGAACAGTCCGTGCCGCAGGCTGTAATAAGGATCTTTATATGGACAGTTGTCGTTTTGGCCGTTCGATGGACAGCGCGCATCCGCCAGCCAATTCTGATAGGTGAACGTGCTTCCGTCCGGATTCTTCGGCGCCGGTCCCTGGTCACGCAGGATCCAGTAGCCGCGTGTGGCTTGATCGGAACGGTCGTTCAGTTGTCCCGGCCGCACGTCGGTCCCCGCCTTCAGCGTCAGCTTCGGCGTGACCATCCAGTAGTGGTTGTAAACAAACTGCCAGTCGGTCTGGTAACGATTGATCGGCAGCGCGGTAGAGTTGCCCATCGACGTGCTCGTGCCGGTCACGAGTCCCGTCGGTGCGCTTCCATAACCGACACGTAGGATCGGAACACCAGGATCCGGCCATCCGGCCGCGTTGTTCAGGCCAACTTGCGTTTCGCGACGTCCAAGGCCGATGCGCACCTCGCCCGTTTGCGTGTTGCTGAAGATGTGCGACCAGGTCAGTCCCAGGTTCTGCTGGTAGTTGTTCTGCATCGTCTGTTCGCCGCTGATGATCTTGTCGATCTGCGACGTGCGCACCTGGTGCGACCATTGGTACCGGGCCGAGAACGTGTTCTTGCTGTTCATGTTCCAGTCCGCCCGGCCTGTGTAGTCCCAGTCCGGATAGCCAAACTGGTAAGAGGTTCGATACGACCGGACGCCGTACGTCGGATCGTTCGGCGTCGCCATCGGGTAGGCGTCGAGCAGCTTCTGGATGAACGCCCGGTCCCGCGGATCCGTCACGCTCGCCGGCACTGTGTGTTCCGATGGGAACAGGATGTCGCGTCGGATCGTCGATCCGCCGCCATTCTTCACCTGCTGGAAGCTTCCGTAAAAGAAGAGCTTGTTCTTCAGGATCGGCCCGCCGATGGTGAAGCCATAGTCTTGGCGCCGGCTCGACGGCGTCTTGTATTCCTTCTGACACGTCGGGTCAGTCGACCCGGTGCACAGCGTCTTGCCCGTCGAATCGACTTTCAAGTATGGGTCGTAAATTTGCGGCGATTGAAACCAGTCGCGCGAATTGAACCACGAGTTCTGGTGGAACCAGAACACGTCGCCGTGGAACCTGTTCGTGCCCTGCTTTGTCTGGACCAGCACCACGGTTCCGTAGCCACGTCCGAACTCGGCGGAGAAGTTGTTCGTCATCACCTGCACCTGCTGGATCGTGCTGATGTTGACGCCCTGGCGCTGCTGGTTCTCCGACGAATCGTCGTTGTTGACGCCGTTGATCTGGAACGTCGTGCCGCGCGTCCCGGTGCCGTTGAAGTTCACCGAGCTGCCGCTCGACATCGTCGGGTTGTTCTGTCCGCTGACGGGATTCTCCTGGAATCCCGGCACCGTCTCCGCAAAATACAGGAAGTTCCTCGTCGGCAGCGGACGATCTTCAATCGCCCGCGTCTCGAATGTGTTCTTGAAGTCTGCGGCCGCGGTGTCGATCAGCGCCGCTTCGCCGGTGACGTTTACTGTTTCGCTCACTGCCGCCGGTTCCAGCGTGAAGTCCGACGTGGTGGTGGTGTTCAGCGCTACTTCCACCGTCGCTTTTCTTACTTTCTTGAAGCCCTGCGCGCTGGCAATGACCTCGTACGTCCCGATCGGCACGAAGCGGAAGGCGAAGTAGCCTTCGCCGTTGGTTGTCGCCTCGCGCGCCAGTCCGGTTTGTTCGCTCTTGATACTGAGTTGCGCGGCCGCAATCACCGCGCCCGTGCGGTCCAGCACGCGTCCTTCCAGCGTGCCGGTCACCGTCTGTGCCAGCGACGCGATTCCCGTCAGGCACAGGATCAGGATGATTCCCACTCCCACCAATCGACGCATGAAGCACACTCCTGGAGCCGCTCAAGGGAAGCGGCAAAATTGCCGATGACAATCGACTTGTCTATACAACTTCGTGCGCGTCGATTCTCGGCTTGCGCGCCCCATGCGTCCGCGACGTACATCACAATGCGTTGTGAGCACCTTCCCATTTCGGAACACCACTGGTGCCCCGCTCTGCGTCCTCTGCGCTACCTCTGCGTCCTCTGCGTTGTGTCTTTTCTTCCGATCAGCGAGATCCGCGTTCATCCGCGGTAAAGTTTGCTTTTGCCATTTGCCATTTGCCGTTTGCCATCCATAATCCGCTCATGCGCCGCACTCTTACTTCTCTGTGTCCTCCGTCTTCCCTGTGTCCTCTGTGGTGTGCTTTTCGTTTTTCAATTCCGCAGTTCCGCACTCCCGCAATCCCGCAATTCTTGATCGTCCTCCTCTTCTCTCTGACCTGCTTCTCCGCTGGCCGCCCCACTCCTCCCGCCGCCGAGTTCCGCGCTCTCTGGGTCGACGGCTTCCACGCCGGCATCTGGACACCCGAGCAAGCCGACCAGCTCGTCGCCGCCGCCAAAGCCGCGCACATCAACACGCTCATCATCCAGGTCCGTCGCCGCGCCGACGCGCTTTACCTCAAGTCCTTCGAGCCGTTCGTCGAAGACGTCCCGCAGATCCCCGGCTTCGATCCCCTCGCCAACATCATCGACGTCGCGCACCGCAACGGCATCGAGGTCCACGCCTGGATCAACGCCGCTCCTGTCTGGCGCGACCAGGCTCCGCCGCGCGATCCTCACCACGTCTTCAACCTTCACGGACCTTCCGCCGCCGGCGACGACATGTGGCTCACCTCCAACCGCGCCGGCAACGTCAAGTTTCCCGTCGGATACTTCCTCGACATCGGTAATCCCGCGGCTGCCGACTACATCGCTCGCGTCTACCTCAACGTCGTGCGCAACTACAACGTCGACGGCATTCACTTCGACTACATTCGCTATCCCGAAACCGACGGACAGCCTCTCCCGCGCGGCTCCGACGTTGGCTACAACCCCACGTCCGTCGCCCGCTTCCGCCGCGCCTACCATCGCGCCGACACGCCCGCGCCAGATGACCAGCAGTTCATCGAGTGGCGACGCGCGCAGGTCACCGCGCTCGTGCGCCACGTCTACCTGGAAGCGAAGGCCATCAAGCCGCGCATCAAGATCACCGCGGCCGTGATCTCCTGGGGCAAACCGCCCGCAGCCAACACCGAGCAGGACTTCGAGAACGTTTCGCCGATGCAGCGCATCTTCCAGAACTGGCATGGATGGCTGCGCGAAGGCATCCTCGACGTCGCTGTGCCCATGAACTACAACACCGAGTCGCGACCGCAGGTTCGCGACTGGTTCAACGGCTGGATCGACTTCGAAAAACGTCACCAGCACGGACGCCAGATCGCACCCGGCCTCGGCGCCTACTTGAACTCACAGGACGAGGTCCTGGCCCAGATCTCCCGCGTCCGCCAACCCTCCCACGGCCAACGCGTCCCCGGCCTGTCCCTCTACTCCTACGGCGGCCTGTATAAACGTCCAGCTCGTGTGGAGGCGGGCGACTCGCCCGCGGGTGTGGCGCGGACGCCCTCGTCCGCGTCTGGAGGGCCGGGTGCCCCATCCTCGGCCGGTGTTGCCGTGGGTGGGCAATCGCCGCGCAGCGGCGAAGTCCCGCAGTCCCGCAATGACATGTCTTTCCTGGGGACTCCGTACGGGACCTCAGCCTCCATCCCGCCGCTGCCGTGGATCGACGCGCCCACTCGCGGCATGCTCTCCGGAACATGGAAGCGACCCGACGGCTCGCCCGTCGACGGCGGCGCTGTCACCATCCACCGCACCGGCTTCGCCGGGATCTTTTCTTCAGCTCAGCACCTGACCACCGACGGCAACGGCAACTTCGGCGCCGCCAACCTCAAGCCCGGCACCTACCGCATCCAGACGAGCGACCACGGCAAGACGTCGATCGTGACCGTCACGCGCGGCAGCGTCGCCCAGGCGGCGGTGTCGGAGTAGACCCGGGGGGGCCCCCGGGATCGATCCCGACGATCCCGGGATTCAAAGGACTTACGCGACCTGATCCCGGCCGATCCCAGTGCCGTCGCTCTGCGACTCGTTCCGAAATGAGATTCCTACCCCGGACTTACGTCCTCTGTCGCTTCGCGAGTCACGGCTAAAGCCGTGACCTACCGTCGCTGTTCTGCCGCTCTGCGGCTCTTAGAGTCGCGAAGCGACGACACAGCGCTAGCCCAGTACGTGAGTGCTGGGTAGGTGTCCCATTCTGGGGCGAGTCGCAGGGCGACGGCACAGACCCGGGGGTATGGGTGGTCTGTGGGGTCTGTTGATCTAAAGGACTTAGCAACAGAGATCTGTTCGATCTGTCGCGGCGGTCCAGTGGAATCAACTGGTTACCCGCAAAGTCTGTTATCTACAGGAGTTAGCGACTTGAGAAAGAGCGTATGAGACGGCGCGGGGCTCGTCCGCGCTAGCGCGCGTCGAGCCCACGTCGGAGGCCTAAGCCTCCTGATCGCACGATAAATGAGGTGTTTAGGAAAAAGCGGTGATGATGGTCACGGATGAGTGTGATTACGCGCCCATTGCACGCTGTGAGTTGAGAATCGCGGTAAAACGACTTCGTTTGGATCGTGCAGGTGCAATCATCAAGAAAATGTGGTGGCCGTTGCCGAAAACCTCGGCCGTGCATCTCTTAGTTTCGCCTCGAACGTCTGTGAGCGTTATCTCCTCGGTCGTTGCATTGTTCACGACCTGGCAGAGTTTCATATCGGGATTTAGAAATCGCTTCGAAAACGGATCTCCGAATTCCAATACGAATGAAGGGCTCTCGATCCTGTAACAGATAACGTAAGACGTTAGGCCGCTCTCATGAATACGACTGGTGGGCTTCAAAACAAGTACGGCACACGGATAGTGATTTCGCTCAACGAACCGGCGAATACTGGAATGCGCGGAAGCCTCAAATTGGTTTGCGAGATCCAGCGCAGATGCAATGCTTACGCTATAGTCGGCCGCTCTTTTCTCGAATTCCTCGCCTTGGAACAAAATCTCCGCCGCGCCGAAGTTTGCTTCTGACTCAAAGACCTGACGACATTCGCTACTTAGGCTGAAATCGTCGTCGGACGTGTAGAGAACACGTTGCCAACTCAGAGTTTTGTGAACGACCTCATGATAGGTCACAAACGTGTGTTTTGTCGGATACAGTGCAGGATCGACGTACACAATGTTGCTACGGTGGTCGAGGAACCCCCTTATCTTCTGCAACGCCTGATAGAGGAAGTCTCTTGCCTTGGTCTTGAGCGTTTCCTCGTAATTAGAAAGGTCCAAATCGCCGGTTTGGACCAACTTTGCGCACTCCAAAATACGGTCGCGCGGCGTTGGGACTACCCCTTCGACCCCCGCCGCGCGTATCAAACGTTTTACTTCCTTGACAATCTCGTCGCGAGATTCAGGCACCCCGATTTCTGCGGGTATTCGCCTCATTCGCGTTTCTTCCTTTGCTGCCTTTGAAACTGCACGAAGTCGAGGACCTCCTGCTCTTCTTCCCTCGTGAGATTCAGCGCATTGAATGCGACGGACTCAGTCTTTTGATGAGACTTGGTCGGAACCATATAGCCCGCCAACTTCATTAGGCCTGGGTATGATGCATCGTAAACATTCGCCAATTCAAAAAGCACGTTTGGTGACGGTTCTTTAACAGCACCGCTCTCGAGCTGATAAAGGTAACTGTTGGAAACCTTCTTTTGGGTCTTGTCCTCCACTTGGCGGAGGCTCCACCCCTTCATGGCTCGCAAGCGCTTAAGCTCTTCGGCGAGCGACATATGGAGCTCCTTTCGACGATTTAATTCTGCACGCTACCAGCCCCCGGCCTCAATGTCAAGCAGCGCTTATGCTTGAAAGCATAAATAGTGCTTGACATCACAAGCAACATCCGGCATTCTATACACGACTTCGGGCAGCGCTTTAACCAACTGGCCCGGACGGAGGAAATGGATATGAGTACAGCAGAAGCGGCGGTAAACAAGGGCCAGGGGCCGAACAAGCAATACACGATCTTCGTAAACAGCCGAGAGGTCTCGTTACCGGCGAAGGACTCTCTCACGTTCGACGAAGTTGTCGAACTCGCGTTCCCCGGCGCGCAACGCGGACCAGACATCATCTACACGGTCTCGTACCGGCGCGGCGAGGGAAACAAACCGGCAGGCAATCTGGTCGCGGGCGAGTCAGTCAAAATCAAAGACGGGATGATCTTCGATGTCACAAGATCTAATCGCTCGTAGCGCAGATCTCAAGCGGCTCCGTGATGAGGGTTACGACATCACCATTCGTTCGAATCACATTGTGATTAACGAAGTACCCTATGTGAATTCGAATCGAGATGTGAAGCTCGGCACCCTCATCTCCGAGCTCACCCTTAACGGCGATATCGCTGGTCCCCCGAGCACTCATGTCGCACTTTGGGCCGGCGACCAACCGTGCGACCAACATGGCGCTGTTATTACGGCGATTCGCCACGGCGCTTCAAGTCAACGAATCGACGAAGGCCTCGTAGCGAACTTCTCCTTTTCGAACAAGCCCAGTGATGGCTATCGCGATTACTATGCGAAGGTCACTACGTATGTCGCGATCGTCACACATCCTGCACAGGCGATCGATCCGCGGGTGTCGCCCCTTACTTTTCCGGTAGTCGAAGACAAAGAGGACAGTTCCCCGTTCCGGTATGTGGACACCGCTTCCAGCCGCGCAGGAATCTATTCGATCACAAAGAAGCTCGAACTGCCGAAACTCGCTATTGTTGGTCTCGGTGGAACTGGTTCCTATGTTCTGGACCTCGTCGCCAAAACACCGGTGAACGAGATTCATATCTTCGACGGCGATGTCTTTTCGAATCACAATGCGTTTCGCTCGCCAGGCGCAGCGTCGATTGACGACCTGCGCGCAAAACCGAGGAAGGTGGATCACTTTTGCGCGCTCTACTCTCGGATGCGTCGCCGAATCGTTGCACACGGTTACCACATCGACGCAACGAATGTGGATCAACTACGGGAAATGAGCTTCGTGTTCATTTGTATCGACGAGGGCAAAGGCAAGAAAGTGCTCGTCGAGAAGCTCGAAGAGTTCGGCATCCCGTTTGTCGATGTCGGGATGGGACTATATGAAGTGGATGGCAGCCTTGCGGGTACTGTGCGGGTAACGACGAGCACACCCACCCAACGTGACCACTTAAGGAAGCACGTCGGTCTCAATGAAGCAGCCGGGAACGACGAATACTCTCGGAATATACAGATAGCCGACTTGAACGCATTGAACGCCGCGCTCGCCGCGATCAAGTGGAAGAAACTGTTTGGGTTTTACAAAGATCTCGATCAAGAACATCAAAGCACGTACACGATCAACGGTAACGACATGGCAAACGAGGAGTGCAGTGGCGCGCCAACTTGTTCTCACTCATGAGTTCGTCGAGCATCTTCCTCCGGAGCTGAAGGCCGGGGTTCTCTACGTATCCATTCCATTCGCTACGGCTGGGCACTTGTGTTGTTGCGGCTGCGGGGAGCAGGTAATTACGCCTCTCAGCCCGGCTCAATGGCGGCTCACGTTCGACGGCGAATCCGTATCGTTGTCTCCATCGATCGGGAATTGGGGCTTCCCATGCCAATCCCACTACTGGATTAGACGGAACAAGGTCGATTGGGCACTTCGCTGGTCGAAGCGCGAGATCGACGCGGTGCGTGTCGATGACCAACAAGCTCTTGAAGACCATTTCCAACAACCAAACTCGGGCGATAAGCGCCGGAAGCCGAGCATGCGTCAGAAGATCAAAACGATTTTCTTGCACGGCAAAGCGGACTAACCAAGTTGCGATTGTGGTCGCCGCGTGGATTTTTGAACACCACCGTTCCAACCGCACCTCTAAACGCTTTTGGCCACAATGCCCGCACGTTACCCGCCGTCCTGCCCCCGCCAGGACCGGATGACAGCACGCGGACGCGTCACCGCCTCCCCCCCGCTGCCGTGGCGCATCTTGGCGCACGGAATCGGCCGGAGGTCGCATCCCACAAGCCGATGCGCGGAGTCCCCATGACCTGTCCCTCGTGCGGCAGCGACAACGTTCACCGCAGCCGCCGGAAGTGGTACGAGCGCCCGATTTCCCTGATCGGGATACGTCCCTATCGCTGCTACCACTGCGACCGCCGCTTCTTCTCTTTCCCCCCGGACAGCAACGGGCAAGCCGCTGACGACAAGCACAGCGCCGCGTAAGCGGAAGATCCCACCGCAAAGGCGCCCTTCGGCTCCGCTCAGGACAGGCAAAGATCGCAGAGAACGCCGAGGCCAGGAATTCAAAAGGCAACTGCGACTTCTTTGCCGCGGATAAGAACGGATTTTGCGGATTCGAAAGGCAACGGCAAGAGCTTCACCGCGGAGGCGCCCTTCGGCTCCAATCAGGACAGGCTGAGACGCCGAGAGCAAGACAGGCAACAGCAGCTGCTGCAGATTCCACGGCGAAGACGCGAAGCACGCAAAGTTTTTGAATTCTTGTTCTCTGCGTCTCCGCGTCTCTGCGGTGAATGTCTTAAGACAGCACACGCGGGCGAGGGCCCTTCGACAGGCTCAGGACAGGCGCCCGCGCCACGTAATCACAGCCGAGGGCCCTTCGACAGGGCTCAGGACAAGCGCCCGCGCCACGCTAAACCACGTAGGCCGAGGATGACGTTTCGCCGCCGCGTCCGGTCCAGTTGGTGTGGAAGAACTTGCCGCGCGGCTGGTCGGTGCGCTCGTACTGATGAGCGCCGAAGTAGTCGCGCTGGGCCTGGAGCAGGTTCGCGGGCAGGCGGGCGTTGCGGTATCCGTCGTAGTAATTCAACGCCGTGGTCATGGCGGGCGCCCAGATGCCGGTCAAGATGGCCTGGGAGAGGACGCGTCGCCAGGCGTCCTGCGAGCGCTCGACGGTATCGCGGAAGAACGGGTCGAGCAGCAGATTGGGCAGCTTGGGATTGGCGTCGAACGCGGCCTTGATCTTGTCGAGGAAGGCGGAGCGGATGATGCATCCGCCGCGCCAGAGCAGGGCGATGCCGCCGTAGTTCAGGTCCCAGTGGAACTCTTCGGCGGCGGCGCGCAGCAGCGTGTAGCCCTGGGTGTAGCTCACGATTTTCGCCGCGTAGAGCGCGTTCTCCAGGTCGTCGATCAGCTGCTTGCGGTCGCCGGTGAATTTGGCTTTCGGTCCGTGCAGAACTTTGGACGCTTCGACGCGCTCCTCCTTGGTCGCCGAGAGGCAGCGAGCGAAGACGGCTTCGGAGATCATGGTGAGCGGGATGCCGAGGTCGAGCGAGACGACGCTGGTCCACTTGCCGGTTCCCTTCTGTCCGGCGGTGTCGAGGATGTGGTCGACGAGCGGCGAGCCGTCCGCGTCTTTGTGAGCGAGGATGTCGGCGGTGATCTCGATGAGGTAGGAGTCGAGCTTGCCCTTGTTCCAGCGCGCGAAGACTTCGTGCATTTCCGGCGCGGACATGCCGAGTAGTTCCTTCATGACCTGGTAAGCCTCGCAGATCAGCTGCATGTCGCCATACTCGATGCCGTTGTGGACCATCTTGACGAAGTGTCCCGCGCCGTCGGAGCCGACCCAGTCGCAGCAGGGAGTTCCGTCGGCGACTTTGGCGGCGATGGCCTGGAAGATCGGCTTGACCGCGGGCCACGCAGCAGGCGATCCGCCGGGCATGATCGAAGGCCCTTTGAGCGCGCCTTCCTCGCCGCCGGAAACGCCAGTGCCGATGAAGAGCAGCCCTTTCGACTCGAGATATTTCGTGCGGCGAATGGTGTCTGGGAAGTGCGAGTTGCCGCCGTCGATGATGATGTCGCCGGGCTCGAGGTGCGGGATGATCTGGTCGATGAAGTCGTCGACCGGCTGTCCCGCCTTCACCATGAGCATGACTTTGCGCGGACGCTTGAGCGAAGCGACAAGGTCAGGGATGGAATGCGTGCCGATGATCTTGAGGCCCTTGGCGCGGCCGGAAGTGAAGGCGTCGACCTTCTCGACGGTGCGGTTGAAGACGGCGACGGTGAAGCCGCGGGATTCGATGTTGAGGACCAGATTCTCGCCCATCACGGCGAGGCCTACGAGTCCGATGTCTGCTTTGGGTTCGGGCATGATGTCCTTTCAGAACGTATGAAAAGCTTCACCACAGAGAACACGGAGGTAAACAGAGGTTCACAGTGATGTCCTCTTAATCCTGTAGAGCACTTCGCCGGCGCGCGGGACGAGGAGAATGCCTTCGGCTTCGCGGTTGCGCCAGTCGCTCATCTGGATGCTCGCGGGGTCGCGATAGCCGAGATTCACGCGGCGGCAGCGCTCTTCGGAGATGGCCGTCGCGAGCGTCACCTGGATGCGCGGGCGCTCGACGCCGGTCTTGGCATCGAATGTGCCAAGCCCCTTGACGTGCGTGGAGTGCGCGAGCACGCCCCCGGGATAGTGCTTGAACTTGTCCCACTGCTTCACGAAGTAGTCGCGGCAGTGGTATCCGACCTCGTCGATGATCTTGCCGTGGGTATAGCTGATTTCGGTGATGTGCGGGGCATAAATGATGACTTCGCCGCCGTCGGCGATGGCGGGCTCGGTCTTGTACATGCCCTTGGCCGCGGTCCAGATATCGTCGTAGAGCGCGGGCATGACGGCGAGGACCCTGCGATACGGCTTGTCGACGTAAACGATGTGCTTCTGCGCGGAGAGCGCGGAAGCGGATTCCCAGGCGTCGCGCGGCTCGCCGAAGTAGAGCCCGGAAACGCCTTCATGCATGACGACGAAGGCGAAGCAGGAGGTCGGCTTGGGAATCATGGAGGCGGCACGATCGATGACAGCGCGCACCGGCGTGTATCCCGCGCCGATGACTTCGTAGCTGGTGATGAGCGCGCCGAGCCAGTGCGTGAGATTGATGATGTCGGGACCGGCGATGCCGGGGAAGAAATACTTGTTGCCGCCGGAGAAGCCGACGACCTCGTGCGGGAAAACCGGGCCGCAGACGACGATGTGGTCGTAGTCGAGGATGAGGCGGTTGAGGTCGACGGGAACGTCCTGCGCGAGCTTGCCACCGGTGATCGCGGAGATGTCGGCGGCGGGGATCACGCCGAGACGTGTGAAGGTGGAGCGATCGTCCCAGCGGTGGTTGAAGATGCGCGAGTTGCCGCAGACACCGTTTGTGACTGGCTGTCCGACATGTTTCGAGAGCTGGTCGTCGGACATAGGCGCGTGCGTGCCAAGGGCGACGAGGAAGTCGAGCGCCGGGACGTGCGGGCGGAGAAGCTCCTGGAAGATGGAGAACATCTGCGGCATCGGCATGGTGCGGGTGCCGTCGGGAATGAGGCAAAGGATGCGCTTGCCGGCGAGCGAGGCGGACGAGATGGCGTCGCGAACGATGTCGCGCATCTCGGAGACGTTGAGGTAGCGAGAGGTCTCGCCGCGGCCGAGGATACGGGTTGGAGTGAGAGTAGACATAAAGCAGCTATCAGCAATCAGCATTCAGCCGTGGAGAGTCGCGTCAAATGCAAACATTCGTCCAGCACGGTAAATGCAGATCCCTCGCGGACTAAAGTCCGCTCGGGATGACCAGTATAAAAGGGCCTCTTGCGGCACGGCTAAAGGCGTGCCCTTCCCAATTACTTCTGCCAGGGCGGAGTCGAAGGCAGGAGCTTTTCGAATTCGGAGATCAGGTCTGCCTCGTACTTGCCCGCGTACTGGCCATTGAGGAACTTGTGGACCGCTTCCTTGTAGAAGCGCTCCCACGAAGTTTCCTCGTGGCCAGGATTGATAGGAAAGAATAACGCTTTGTTGGCGCGCGCGGCTTCGTAGTCGCCGGGCGCGTCGCCGATCATGAGGACGTGGTCCTGCGCATAGCGGCCCTCGGTCGCGAGCTTGAGGTGCTGCTTCTTGGTGCCAAGTTCCTGTCCGGCGATCATGCGGACCAACGATTCCAGGTTGTGCTCGCGCCACTCGCGGACGAGCGCGTCTCCTGGGGTCTGAGAGACGACGATGGCGTCGGTGTTCTGCTTGAGCAGTTCGAGAGATTCGCGTACGAATGGGAAAGGCGGAAGACCGAAGACGATGTCCTCGACGCTCTTGTTGACCGCCTTGCTCCACTCCATCGCGCGGTCGAGCTCGGGATCGTGATGCTCGGCCATGAACTGCTTGAGTCCGTCGTTACTCAGCGGCTTGCCGGAAGTGAGGAAACCGCGGAGCTTGTCGGCTTGCGGGATCCTGGCGTGGCGGGCCTTGACCTCGGGGCGGTCGCGGAGCAGGTCAAAAACCATGACCAGCGCGGGCCAGCGGTTGGTGCCGCGCCACTTGGAGTAGAGATTGACGAAATCCCACGCCTCACGCGCGTACTTGGAGACCGGCTGGAGGTTCCAGTAGCGAATGGTGTTGGGACAGAAGCACTCCTTGTGCTTGATCTCCATGGAGTCGAAGGCGCAGCCGTCGGAATCGATGCCGACGAAGAATTTGTGCTGCGGCTGGAAGTCAGCGAGCGCCTGTTGGGATGAAGTTGCGGTCATGAGAAAGCTCCGAGCTGTCAGCTATCAGCGATCAGTAAAGGCAGATCCCTCGCGGACTAAAGTCCGCTCGGGATGACAATTTAAGAAGAACCTTTGCGGCACGACTAAAGTCGTGCCTTGATACAAAACTCAATCGTCCTACCGGACTCACATCCTTTACTTACGCCTACCCAGCGCTAAAGCGCTGGGCTAACGTCAACCGTCCTTCGGACTGGTTCGGCGAAGCACGTACTCGTTCGGCGAAGCACGTACTCGTTCGTCGAAGCACGTACTCGTTCGTCGAAGCACGTACTGGTTCGTCGAAGCACGTACTGGTTCGGCGAAGCACATACTGGTTCGTCGAAGTACGTACTCGTTCGGCGAAGCACGTACTGGTTCGTCGAAGCACGCACTCGTTCGTCGAAGCACATACTCGTTCGGCGAAGCACGTACTGGTTCGGCGAAGCACATATTGGTTCGTCGAACTCAGAAACCTGAACTCACCAGTCGATCCGCGTCCGGCGAGACGCTGGCGTTACCAAAACCTCACACCCCTGCGTAGGCGGAGAAGCCGCCATCGATCGGGACAACGGTCCCGGTCACGAACTCGGACGCGGGCGACATGAGCCAGAGCGTCGCGCCGATGAGGTCTTCGGGCTTGCCGAAGCGGCCCATCGGAGTGTGTTGCACGATCGACTTACCCCGCGCCGTGAACTCGCCGGTGTCTTTGTCCGTCAGCAGGAACTTGTTCTGTTTCGTCAGGAAGAAGCCGGGCGCGATGGCGTTCACGCGGATGTTCGGCGAGTACTCCATCGCCATGTGCACGGCCAGCCATTGTGTGAAATTGTTGACCGCAGCCTTGGCGTTGCCGTAAGCGACTACCCGCGTGAGCGGGCGGACCGCGGACATCGACGAAACGTTCAAGATCGTGCCGTGCTTCTGCTCGGCGAAGTAGCGACCGAAGACCTGGCATGGGAGCACGGTGCCGATCAGGTTCAGATCGAAGACCCAACGCAACGCGTCGGCGGGAAGGTCGAAGAAACTCGTTCCACCCGGAGCGGCCGTGGCCTGCGGCTTGTTGCCTCCGGCGGCGTTGATGAGACCATCGATGCGGCCGAATTTTTCGACGATCTTCTTGGCGGTCTCTTCGAGAACGGCGCGGTCGGTGACGTTGGCGATGAAGAGCGTGAGCTTCGACGCGTCGGCGCCGAACTTCTGCTTGAGTTCTTCGCCGGCGGAAGCGGTCTGGTGGAGGGCGACGACGTTGGCGCCGCATCCCGCCAGGGCGAGAGCGATTTCGCCGCCGAGAACGCCGGTGGCGCCGGTGACAACGATCGTCTGTCCAGAGAAGTCGTAGAGTTTCTTGAGCTGGTCGAGAGTCATGATTTTCGAGCTTCTATCGTATCCCAAGGGCGAAAGCCTTGTGGATGCGGCGGAAATGCAGATCCCTCGCTCGTTGCTTCGCAAGTCGGGGCTAAAGCCCCGACCTGCCCGCTCGGGATGACAAATCTAATAAGGACCTCTTACGGCACGACTGAAGTCGTGCCCTGATACAAACCTCAGTCGTCCTACCGGACTCGGGACACTTTCCTAACGCTACCCAGCGCTAAAGCGCTGGGCACCAGTCAAACGTCCTCCGGACGAAACCCCAGGGCTAAAGTCTCGTGATACCAGCCTCTATTTCAACGGGCTAAAGCCCGGTGCTCCCACCGCTACAGCGAACATGCCATTCACGCGAGCCACTCACGCGAGGAAGATCGGCTTTACGTGGCGCTCGAAGAGGTTCTCGGTCACGTTGCGAGCGATTGGCTCGCGGCACTTCTCGAGCAGGCCGAGATAGCGATCGCCCATCTTGGCCGCGACCTTGTATCCGACGTGGAGCAACTGGCGGAGGCTGCGGTTGTACTGCGGGTTCTTCTGATCGTGGCGCAGCGCCGAGGTGTACTGCTCGGATGTCCAGCGGTTGACGTCGGCCGGCGCGGGCAGCTTCGAGGTATCGATGTCGATGACGGCGGCGTACGGCGCGCAAAGCTCCTCGCAGTGCGCATGGGCTTCGGCGTAGATCTCTTTCGCCAGTGCGAGGCCTTCCCCGCCCGCTTCGGCGAGGCCAATCAACTCCTCGAGCCAAGTGGTGCCGGCGGTCTTCACGTGGATGCCGGCATTGAAGTCGCGCAGCGCGCGGGCGATTGGGGCGTAGATGGAGAACTTGTCGCTGCCGGAGTGGAGGCTGAGCTTGAGCGTGGACGGCAGGCCATACATCTCGATGGCGCGGGCGATGACGGCGATGTCGGCGCGGAACTCGGCTTCGAATTTCTTCACGTCACCGACGTAGTCCACGCCCTTGTTGAAGCGGCCGGTGAACTTCGGAGCGATGGTCTGGATTGGAATGCCCTCGTCGGCGATGGCGGCGAGAATGACGAGCAGTTCGGCGGGCGTTTGCGGCGAATCGGTCTCGTCCATCGAGACTTCCGTGATGAACGGCGTCTTGCCCTTCTTCTCTTCTATATGGCGATAGGTCTTGCCGGCTTCGCGGACGGCGAAGAGGAACTTGTGGACGGCGGCTTCCGCGACGTGGCCCGAGATTTTCAGCGGTCCGTTGCCGGTACCGGGCAGATCGATGGGGCGCAGCAGTTCGGGATGGCGCTGAATGAAGTTGACGGTGTCGGTCTGGCTGACAGGCTTGCCGATGGCGTCGGCGACGTCGATGGTGAAGAAATCGCTGGCGGAGAGGAAGGCTTCCACGGTGTTGAGATTCACATGGTCGGCGTCGATGTGAAAGGCGCCCTTCCAGCCGGAGTCGCGGATCGCCGCTTCGGCCGCCGTGAGAACCGATTCGGGACGCGAGCCGATGATCACGTGCTCGCGGTTGGACTTGTTCCACACGGGAGTGATCTGAACGCCGGCGTCGAGCGCGAGCCGGCAAGCGCGGAGCTGAGCGGCAGCTTCGTGAGCGAAGCGGTCGCCCATGCCGAGCGAGAAACGGCCGAGTTGAAGCGCCGGAACCTTGGGCGTCGAGCTGGAAGTCAACGTAGAGGCCATTGCTGTCCTGTGGGCCAAAGACGCGTCTGGATAGAGATAGGGACGACTTTGGCGGTGAAACCCGGCGGTCCCAACCCGCCGCGAGGCACACGATTCTAGCTCTCCATTAACCGCCACCGGCGGGAGCGCGTCAATCCGGAAGAACTAAAGCTGTCGTTTAGCGCTGCTAAACGATAGATAGGAACTTCACAGTTTGTCCAAAAGGACGGGTTCGGGGAAACGTTCCGAAATGGGGAATGAGGGTCTTCCCATTTCGGGAAACTCACAGGCAAAAAGTGGAAAGGGGGGCTGGGTCACAGATTCCATTTAGGGACGCTGCTGTAATCGAGAGTTCATTCCTGAACATTCTTCAGAAGGAGAACTTTGTTATGGAATTCGCTCGGGTTCGGGGTGTGTCCGGCTGGCTCGCGGTGATCACGCTCTGTGCGGTGGCATTCCTCAGTGTATCTATTCCCTTGTTCGCGCAGTCCACGACGGCGGGCGCCATAGCCGGCACGGTGATGGACAGCACGGGCGCGGTCATTCCCAACGCGAAGGTCGCGATCCGAAACGTAGCGACGAACGCAGAGCAAACGCTGACGTCGGACGCCAGCGGGTACTTCCGCGCCGGGATGCTCCCACCGTCCGAGTACTCGGTGACGATCACGGCGACGGGATTCTCCCCGTTCCGCGCCGACAACGTGGTGGTGCAGATCGGCAGCGTGGCGGAGATTTCGTGCAAGCTGAACGTGGCAAACGCGACGCAAAAAGTGGTGGAGGTAACGGGCGAGGCGGCCGTCATCAACACCACTTCGGCGGACTTCGCGCCGGTGCTGAACCAGAAAGCCATCAGCGACCTGCCGATCAACGGCAACCGCTGGTCGAGCTTTGCGGTGCTGACGCCGGGCGTGACCAGCAATCTGAGCGGATTCGGACTGGTGAGCTTTCGCGGCATGAGCCCGGTCTTGAACACGAACTCGATCGACGGCGCGAACAATATGCAAGCGTTCTTCTCGGAAGAACGCGGACGGACGCGCGCCGGCTATTCGAGCGCGAAGGTGGCGATCCAGGAATTCCAGGTCAATACCTCGAACTACACGGCTGAATACGGCGGCGCCGCCGGCGGCGTGGTCAACACGGTGACCAAGAGCGGCGGCAACAAGCTGCACGGAGAGTTCTATTTCCAGGACCGCGACAATGCCTGGGGTTCGATGAACCCATTCACCACGATCACGACGCAGGACTCTCCCGGCGTGTTCGTATCGCATCTGTACAAGCCGAAAGACTGGCGAAAGATCTGGGGCCTCGGCATCGGCGGCCCGATCATCAAGGACAAACTGTTCTTCTTCTTCGCGTACGACCAGTTCAAGCGGAACTTCCCGGGAACCGGCGTCGCCTACAATCCGACCAACTTCTTCGCGACCCCGAGTTCCTCTACCCTCAGCACGCTGGCGCAGCGCGTGTACGGCGTGAGCAACACGGGAACGATCGCGCAAGCGACCACGCTCTACAACAACGGCCTGTCGGACCTGCTTACCACGGCTGGGCCGACGCCGCGCACCGGCGACCAGACGCTCTTCTTCCCGAAGCTCGATTGGCAAATCAGCCAGAAGCACCACTTCTCGCTAGCCGTGAATCGGATGCGGTGGAAATCTCCCGCGGGCATGCAGACGCAGGCGACCAACACCTACGGAATCGCCAGCTTCGGTAACGATTTCGCGAAGACCACGTGGGGCGTGGCAAAACTGAACTCGTTCTTCACGGCCACCATCGCCAACGAATTCCGCGCGCAGTGGGGACACGAATTCCAGGCGCAGACACCGCAGACGCCGACTCCCTACGAGCAGAAGTACCTGATGGCAAATCCGAACTTCCCCGGATGGAAGAACCCACTGGGGTCGCCGGCCGATGTCAGCATTTCGAACGGATGGGACATTGGGACGTATTACGGTTATCCGCGCTGGAAGTATCCGGACGAGTATCGTACGCAGTTTGCCGACACCATTTCGTGGTCGCACGGCAAGCACATGTTCAAGTTCGGCGGCGACTATAACCACGTCAATGACCTGAGCCAGAACCTGTTCCGCGGGTTCGGCCAATACAGCTACACCAGCCTGTTGAACTATTTCTCGGACCTGTACAAGCCGAACCAATGCTCGGCGACGGTGAGCGGCAAGACGGTCAATGGGCTGCCGTGCTACTCCAGCTTCCAGCAGGGCCTCGGCCCGCTGGAGTTCCAGTTCAACACCAATGACTACGCGTTCTTCTTCCAGGACGACTGGCGGGTGCTACCGCGCCTGACCATCAACCTGGGCGCGCGTTACGAGTACGAGCAGCTGCCGAGTCCATACAAGAACCTGGTGAATCCCGACATTCCGCAGACGTCGAGCCTGCCGAGCGACAAGAACAATATTGGACCTCGCGTGGGCTTCGCGTATGACGTCTTCGGCAATGGGAAGACCTCGCTGCGCGGCGGCTACGGGCTGTACAACGGTCGGCTGATCAACGCCACGATCTACCAGGGCTTGACGGCGACCGGCTCAATGAATGGCCAGCTCATCTACTACTTCAGCCAGACGCAGGGCGGGCCGACGTTCCCGAACGTCTACGCCGCTCCTCCGACGGGCGCAGCGGCGTCGAAGCCGGCAGCAGCGTTCTTCGATCCGCACTTCCAGATGCCGCAGATCCACCAGTACGACCTGGTTCTGGAACAAGACCTCGGCTGGAACACGGTGATGTCGGTCAGCTATCTGGGCAGCACGGGACACGATCTGCCGAGCTTCGTCGACACCAACCTGGCGCCGTCGACGACTACGACGACCTACACCATCAACGATCCGACGAATGCCGGGCCGATTCCGAACGGAACGAAGTGGACCACTCCGGTCTGGACAACTCGTCCGAACACGAAGTACGGGGCCATCACAGACATCGTGAGCGCCGTGAATTCGAACTACAACGCGCTGGCGTTCCAGTTGAACCATCGGATGAGCAAGCATGTTCAGTTCAACACGAACTTCACATGGGCGCATGCGATTGACCAAAACCAGAGCGACACGACGGGACTCGGAGCGCCGGTTGCGATGTATCCCGGCAACTACAAGTTCGAGAAAGCGTCGTCGGACTACAACATGCCGATGCGCTTCGTGTTCCATGCGGTCCTGGAGTCTCCGTGGAACGTGCAGGGGTGGTCGAGCTGGCTGGCAAACGGCTGGCAGATTGCTCCGATGTTCCAGTGGCAGAATGGATTCGCGTATAGCGCGGGAGCTTCGGGAAGCGTGAGCGGCGGCGCGGCGAGCGGATTGAATGGCTCGGGCGGCCGCAGCGGTATCGACTTCCTGGGACGCAACACATTCCGGCGTCCGAATACCCAGATCATGGACATGAAGTTCTCGAAGATCTTCAAGATCCGCGAGCGTTACATGCTGGAACTCTCGGGCGAAGGGTTCAACCTCTTCAACCACAAGAACATCACGGGGACCTCGACGACCGCGTATAGCCTGTCAGGCACCACCCTGACTTACCAGACAGGGTTCGGCGTAGCCAACGCGGCGAACAGCAACTTTGTGTTCAACACGCGGCAGGTGCAACTGGGACTTCGGTTCAAGTTCTAGTCTGCCGGTTTCTCCTTCGAGCGGCGGCCTTCGGGCCGCCGCTTTTTTGTCGGATTTGTCCGGTCAGTCGATTTCATACATTGAAACAGTGATTTCCCTACTTGAACTTCCTCCCGCTCCGCAGTTAAATGCGCGGGTCCCGTGACAGGGTTCTGGCATCGACGGTGCCAGGCAAGCGGATGAGTGTTGTTCGGCATGCGAGACGACGCAGGAACGCGCCGCTTCCAAATGCCAGATCGAAAATCCTGAATCTCCGGATTTCAATAGAGACATCCGTATCGCAATATGCAATCCCGGAACACTCAAGGGTTTAGCGCGTCGAGCGGTGCGGCTGCGAAATTGCATGCTGGTGCGATCAAGATTTTCCCTGTCATGTGGGGGCAGTAGGTTTTCCGAAATCGATTGATTCCCGGGCTCCAGGATGAGCCCGCGTTCTGGTGCGTCCCAACCAAGCCCGTTGGAGGACAGAATGATCCGTTCGTGCCTTTGCCGCCTTTTCTCTTGTGTTCTCGTGTTGATGACGATCTCCGCTACGTTGCAGGCGCAAACCACCATCCCGGGACGAATCTCGGGAACGGTCACCGATCCAAGCGGCGCGGTGGTAGCCGGCGCGACCGTGATCGTAACGAATGAAGAAACCGGAGTGGCACGAACGGTGACGAGCAATGCCACCGGCTTCTACGTGGCCACGAACCTGCCGGTCGGCACATACAACGTGTCCGCCGAGCAGAAGGGTTTCTCGCGGATGTCGAAGGGCGGCGTGCGCGTGGACGCCGACGCGCGCGTCACGATCGACGTGGCGCTGCAGCCCGGCCAGGTGTCGCAGACGGTCGAGGTGACGGCAACGGCCGCGGAGGCCGTGAACACGGTGTCGGGCGAGATCTCGCGCACGGTCGACCAAAAGTCCGTGCAGGATACGGCCTTGAACGCCCGCAACTTCATGGAGCTGGTCGGGCTGGTTCCGGGCGTGGTGCGCACGACCGATGACGCGATCGCCGACACGTATGGCATCAACATCAGCAACCAGTCGGTGAACGGATCGCGCACGGACCAGAACATGATCAGCGTCGACGGTGGGTTCAACCTCGACTCCGGGTCGAATGGCAGCCCGATCAACAACGTGGGGATCGACTTCATCCAGGAAGTCACGGTCAAGACGTCGAACTTTTCCGCCGAATACGGCCGGATTTCCGGCAGCAATATCAATATCGTGACGCGCTCGGGCGGCAACCGCTTCCACGGCAGCGTCTTCGAGTTCCTGCGCAACGACTGGTTCGACGCGCTGAATTACTTCGCGCCGGTCTGCACCACGACCAGTCCCTGCCTGACGCCGAAGGGATTCGTGACCGACGGCAGCAAGAACAAGGCGACGTTGCGCTTCAATGACTACGGCTGGACCCTCGGAGGCCCGATCAAGAAGAACAAACTGTTTTTCTTTGCCGGCAACGAGTGGAAGAAGATCCGCCAGAACAATCCCCCGCGCCGGCTGAGCATGCCGCCGACGGCGTACCTGAACGGCAACTTCACGGGCCTGTCGACCGTGCTGAAGAAGCCGGCGAACGCGCCCGCGGGCTGCACGATCACCAATAACATCCTGTCGGCGCAGTGCATCACGGCGGACGGCGCCGCGATCGCGAAACTGTATGGCGCGCTAGATGCTTCGGCAGCGTCGTTCACGGACGCCGCCAAGACGAACAACGCAACCTTCCAGCCGTTCCAGCCTTACGACTGGAGGCAGGACATTGTTCGCCTCGACTACAACATCAACGCCAAGCACAGCATGTATTTCCGTTACCTGCACGACTCGACCGTCGTGGGACTGGCGTACGGCTTCTCATGCAACGGCAGTTCGGACCCGCCGAGCTGTCCGCAGTTGCGCAAGCGCCCGGGATACAGCTACCAGTTGTCGGAGACTTGGCTGATCAGCCCGGCATTCGTGAACCAGGCGAGTATCACGGCGGCGTGGAACGGCCAGCGGCTGATTCCCGAGGGCGATATCTGGCAGCGTTCGAAGTATGGTTTCGCCTTCCCGCAGATTTACGGCTCGACCGGCGGCGGCCGATTCCGCAACAGCATCCCGGACATCTCGATCACGAACTGGCCGAGCGTCACGGGACAGTCGCACGCGCTACTGTCGCCGACCACGGACATCACCCCGAGCGACACGGTGACCTGGACGCACGGCAATCACACGCTGAAGTCGGGCTTCCAACTCACACGCAACCGCAAGGACCAGAACGCGCGCTCGCTGTACGCGGGCAACGTGTCGTTCAACCCGTCGGGCAATACGAACAGCACCGGGTATGCACTCGCCGACGCGCTGATGGGCAACTTCAATACCTACTCGGAAGCGGCCGACGATCCAGTCGGTCTGTTCCGCTTCACCCAGTACCAGGCATTCGCCACGGACAGCTGGAAGATCCGCCGCGACCTGAGCATCGAGTACGGCGTCCGTTATGAGCATCGCGTGCCCACGTACCTGCTGGGCAATGACCTGGCGAACTTCGACCCGGCTGCCTATAACCCTGCGACCGCCGTCACAGTCACGTCAAGCGGCTCGATCGACACGACCAAGGGCGGCAACCCGCTGAACGGGATTGTGCGCGTCGGGTCGGGCGTTCCCAGCGACCAACTGCAGCGGTATCCGATTGGCAACAGCCCGCAGGTCCTGGCCGTGCCGGCCGGCGCTCCTCGCGGCGTGTACAAACCGAAGAACCTGTGGGCGCCACGGCTCGGCTTCGCCTGGTCGCCAGGCGGCAACGACCGGACGGCGGTGCGCGGAGGCTTCGGAATTTTCTACGACACGCCGGAAGGCAACATCATCTTCCCGCTGCTCAGCAATCCGCCCTTCACGCTCAGCACGAGCGTGACGAACGGCAACTTCGCGAACATGGCGGCAGCGAAAGCCGCAGCCACCGGACTTCAACCCGGCATTTCTGCGATCGACCCAAACTTCATGAACCCGTACACGATGAGCTACAGCCTCAGCGTGCAGCGCGAGATGCCGAAGGGCCTCTTCGTGGAAGCCGCTTATGTCGGCAACCAGAGCCGCCACCAGATTCGCAAGCCGGACATCAACCAGCCGACGCTTGCGAGCCTGATTGCGAACGTCCCGGCAAGCGGGAGCATCAGCACGGGCCTGAAGAACTCGCTGCGTCCGTACAAGGGATACCAGGCGATCAACATGTTCCTGAGCGACGCGATCGCCAACTACAACGCACTGCAACTGTTCGCGACAAAGCGCCGCGGCAACCTGACCGTGCAGGCGGGCTACACGTGGTCACGAGCGATGGCAGACGTCGGAAACGCGATCACCGACACCGAGTCGGATAACCTTGTAGCGCTCACCAACCGGCACTACAGCTACGGTCCGTCGGACAACAACCGCACCCACGTCTTCACCAGCAACTACAGCTACAACGTGCCATGGTTCCGCAACCAGCCGGGTTTCATGGGCAGCGTCATCGGCGGGTGGGAGGTAAGCGGCGTCACTCGGTTCCAGACCGGCGCGCCGCAAACCGTGACGGGAACGAACGCCCTCGGGAGCAGTCTGCGTGCTGACTACAACGGCAGCGGCATCAGCGCCTCCGATCCGAGTCCCGATCACTGGTTCAATACCGCGGCGTTCTCGATTGCTCCGGTGACACGGCTTGGAACCGCCGGCAGCAATACGGTCGTCGGCCCCGGGCTGTTCACGTGGGACATGTCGTTGCGCAAGGGTTTCCGGATGTGGAATGAAAGCAGCCGGCTGGAGTTCCGGGCGGACATGTTCAACATCCTGAACCATACGAACTTCCACCAGCCAAACGTGTCGGTGTCGAGCGCGAGCTTCGGCACGATTTCGGCAGCCGGTCCGCCACGGCAAATCCAACTGGCGCTCAAGCTGACGTTCTAGCTGGAGAGGTACAAAGAAGGACACGGGGCAGCCCGTGTCCTTTTCCCTTTTTGGGCACAAATCAAGCCCTTGGAACTTAAGTCACCAACGGACCTGATGACGCAATTGACAGCATGAATGCTGGTTTCTACGATTCGCGCAGATGTCCTGGAGGGTACTGTGAACAACGTGATTGACTGGACGGCGATGGTAGAGGCGATCAAGGAGCGCATTGCGGAGGTAGAGACCGCAGCCGCTGAAGGCCGGATCCCTCCGGCCATCGCGCAGGAAGTCAAGAGCGTGGTTGACCACTGCCGCACGACGCTGTGGGGCGTGCTTGCCGGAGCGAGTGGCGATGGACACGAGGCCTACGCAGCCATCGCGACCGCTCGACTGCAACGCACGGGCGAAATGTGCCAGAAGATCCAGGAAGACGTGGCGACGGGCCGCATCAATTCCGACACACCAGGTGTGTCGACGTGTTACGCATTCCTGGTGGGCGCGGAAAAGGCGCTGCGCGCTTTGCCCAAGACCGCATCCGCGCATTAAGCCCGGCTTTCGCAGCCCAGAGCCGAAGCGTATATTGAGCGTTTGCCGCAGGATGGCGGGCGCAGCCGTCTAGAGCGCCTGGAATCTGCGGCCCCTGCCGAGGACACCCATGCGCTTTCGTACGCCGGCTGTTGTCGTCGCTCTTACCTTTTCTGCTTTTGCAATCGCCCAGAACACGGTGCAAAACGCGCCATCGCCGACCGACGCACCGGTCACCCTCACGCTGCAAGACGCGCTCGCCCGCGCTCGCGCCAATAGTCCTGAGTTTCTTTCGGCGCAAACCGACGCCGCGCTGGCCCACGAAGACAAGGTGCAGGCGCGCGCCGCGCTGCTTCCCGCGATCAATTACGAGACGCAGTACCTGTACACGCAGGGCACCGGGAGCGATGTACCGCGATTCATCGCCAACAACAGCGTCCACGAGTACATTGCGCAGGGAAACGCGCACGAGGTGCTGAACGTGGGTCCGGGCGGTTTCGCGGATTACCGGCGGGCGGCGGCGGCAGAAGCGCTGGCCAAGGCGAAGGCGGAAGTCGCGGCGAGAGGACTGGTGGTCACGGTCACGCAGGCCTACTACGCGCTCATCGTGACGCAGCGCAAATATGCCAACGCACAAGCGGCGGCGACGGAAGCTAACACCTTCTTGCGCCATAGCCAGGAACTGGAACGCGGCGGCGAAGTCGCGCATTCGGATGTCATCAAGGCGCAGATCCAGGCCAACGACCGCGCGCGCGACTTGCGCGAGACGCAGCTGGCGATGAACACCGCGCGGTTGGACCTGGCCGTTCTCGTCTTTCCGAAGTTCGACCTGAATTTCACCGTGGTGGACGATTTGCGGCTCGCGTCCACGCTTCCGACGCTGACCGAAGCGGAGCGTATGGCGGGCGAGAAGAATCCTGATTTGCGCGCAGCGCTGGCGTCGCTGGAAGTGGCGCGGCACGAGGTCACATCGGCGCGGTCGGCACTGCTGCCGACGCTGACGCTGGATTATTGGTACGGCATCGATGCCAACCATTTCGCGACCAAGACCGACGGCGTGCGAAACCTTGGTTATTCGGCGGCAGCCACCATCGAGCTGCCGATCTGGAACTGGGGCGCGTCGCAAAGCAAGATCAAGCAGGCCACTCTGCGACGCACGCTTGCTGAGCATGAATTGAGCTTCGCCCAGCGGCAACTGGTGGCAAGGCTCCGAGAGTTTCACGCGGAGGCCGACGCCGCGCGGAATGAACTCGACGGATTGCGCCAGTCCGCCGATCTTGCGGCGGAGAGCCTACGATTGACGACGTTGCGCTACCAGGCAGGCGAGGCAACGGCGCTCGAAGTGGTGGATGCGCAGAATACGCTTGTCCAGGCGCGCAACGCTTATGATGACGGCGAGGTTCGATATCGCGTTGCGATCGCGAACCTCCAGACTGTGACGGGGAACTTCTAACCTACTTATATGCACTCATACTTGTCGCGAAAGATTCAGGGTTCGGTCGTTGCGACTCTCGTCGTTCTGGTCCTGGCGGGCTGCTCCAGCGAAGAAAAGAAGACCGAGCCGGTGGTGAGCGTCGAAGTCGCGCCGGTAAAGCGAGTCGACCTGGAACGAACCGTGACCTCCGAGGCGATCCTGTTTCCGCTGCACGAGGCGGCCATCACGCCGAAAGTGTCGGCGCCGGTGAAGGAATTCCGGGTGCAGCGCGGCGCCAAGGTTAAAGCAGGCGAGGTCCTCGCGATCCTGGAAAACCGTGACCTCGCGGGCGCGGAACTGGAGAGCAAGGGCGCGTACGAGCAGGCGCAGGCGAACTACCAGACCGCTACCGCTGCAACGCTTCCGGAAGAATGGCAGAAGGCCGAGTTCGACCTGAACGCCGCGAAACAGAACTACGAGGCGCAGCAGAAGATCTTCGAAGCGAGGCAAGTCCTGTTCCAGCAGGGCGCGCTGCCGCGAAAAGAACTCGACGCCGCGCAGGTGGCAGCGACGCAGGCGAAAAATGAATACGAACTTGCGCAGAAGCACTACAACACCCTGCAGGCGGGCGGAAAGCAGCAGGCGACGAAGGCCGCCACCGGCCAGCTGAACCAGGCGAAGGGACATTACGAGAGCTCCGCCGCGCAGTTGAGCTACACCGAGATCCGCAGTCCGATTGATGGAGTGGTGACCGATCGCCCGCTATTTCCGGGGGAGATGGCAAGCACGAGCACGCCGATGATCACTGTCATGGATGTGTCCCAGGTGGTGGCGCGTACCCATATTCCGCAGGAACAGGCAGCGCTCCTGAAGGTGGGCGATCCGGCGGAAATCACCGCTCCTGGCGTGGACGAGCCTGCCGAGGGCAAGGTGACGGTCGTCAGTCCGGCGCTCGATCCCAATAGCACGACGGTCGAGGTCTGGGTGCAGGCGCCGAATCCGAAACGCAGCCTGCGCCCGGGATCGACGGTGACGGTGAAGATGGTGGCGTCGAAGAATCCCGGCGCGCTGGTGGTGCCGTCATCTGCCCTGCTCACGGCCGAAGACGGCACAACGACGGTCATGATCGCGGGGTCCGATGGAAAAGCGCACCAGCAGAAGGTCACGGTCGGGTTCAAGCAGGATCAGGACGCGCTCATCACCAGCGGCGTACAGGCTGGTCAGCAAGTGATCACCAAGGGCAACTACGGATTGCCCGACAACACCAAGATCACCATCGAGTCTCCGGGCGGAGGCGAATCCGGCAAGCCGGCAGCCGGGAAAGAAGACGCCAAAGAGAAAGATAAAGACAAGGATAAGGACTGACTGCCCGCTGACCCGATGGCCACGCACAATTCCACGCCCGACCGCGAGATGAGCGCCGACCCCGGCGCGCGGTTCTGGTTTGTCCGGCACGCGAAGTCGATCATCTTCCTGATCTGCACGCTGGCGGCGGTGGGCGCATACCTGGCGTTCACGATTCCGATCGCCGTATTTCCAGCGACGAACTTTCCGCGGATTGTCATTGGCATTGACAACGGCGTGATGCCCATCGACCAGATGATGGTGACCATCACGCGCCCGGTGGAGGAAGCGGTCAACGAGGTGCCGGGACTGCTGGAGGTGCGCTCGGTCACCAGCCGCGGCGAAGCGGAAGTCGACCTGTTCTTCGATTGGCGCGTGGACATGATCACGACGCTGCAACTGGTGGACGGGGCACTCTCGCGCGTGCGATCGACATTGCCGTCGACCGCCGAGGTCCAGAGCCATCGGCTGACCTTCGCCAGCTTCCCCATCGTCGGCTACAGCCTGACGTCGGATAGCGTTCCGCAAACGCAGCTCTGGGAAATGGCAACCTACGAGCTCAAGCCGCGGCTAAACCGCCTCGACGGCGTCGCGACCGTCATCGTGCAGGGCGGCCAGCAACCGGAGTTCTACGTCGTGCCGGACGCCGCCAAGCTGCTCGCCGCGGGTGTCACGGTGAATGACATCCTCGACGCCATCAAGCGCACCAACATGATCGACTCGCCGGGCCTTCTGCAACAGAACCATCAGCTCGTGCTTGGCCTGATCACCGGGCAAGTGCGCGGGCCGGAAGAACTGGGAAACATCGTCATCAAGAACACGCAGACGGGCATACCGGTACGCGTACGCGATATCGGCGAGGTCACGCAAGGCGTGAAACCGCTGTACACGGTGGTTACGGCAAACGGAAAACAGGCGGTGCTGCTGAGCGTAAACCGGCAGCCGGACAGCAACACGATGCAGGTGGCGGAGGAGGTGCATGCCGAAGTCGAAAAGATCCGTCAGACGCTGCCTCCGGGCATCAAGGTCGAGCCATTCTATGACCAGTCGACGATCGTCGACGAGTCGATCAAGAGCGTGCGCGACGCCATCTTGGTGGGGCTCATCCTCGCGTCGATCATCATGGTGCTGTTCCTCAGGGACTGGGGCACATCGGTCGTAGCGGGACTGGTGATTCCTGTCACCATCCTGATCACGTTCATCGTGCTGAAGGCGTTCGGCCAGACGTTCAACCTAATGACCCTCGGCGGGCTGGCCGCGGCGGTGGGTCTTGTCATCGACGATGCCATCGTCGTAGTGGAGAACATCGTGCTCCACCGCGACGCAGGACAGGGACGCATGCGCGCCATCCAAAGCGCGCTGCAGGAGATTACCGTTCCGCTGATCGGTTCGACGGTGACACCGATCGTGGTTTTCGTTCCGCTGATCTCGATGACGGGCGTGACCGGCGTCTTCTTCCGCGCGTTGGCGATCACGGTCGGGGTTTCCTTGCTGACTTCGCTCGCGCTGGCTCTGACGTGGACGCCCAATCTCAGCCAATACTTTATTCACGGGAAGAAAGAGAGTGTGGAAGACACGGCCGATGACAGCGCCGAGGACAGCGAACGCTTCCAGCAGGAGCTGCTAGCCGCGGAAGAACGCACCATGACCGGATTCTTCGGCCGGGTCGTGCGGTTCTACGAGCGCTGGCTCAAGTTCGCGCTCGAGCGTCCTCTCTGGCTGGCGGTCTTTTGCGGCGTCCTCATCGTCGCCGCCTTCGTAGGTTATCGCTACCTCGGCAGCGACCTGCTCCCCGAGATGGAAGAGGGCGGGTTCATCTTCGACTACTGGACGCCTGCGGGCAGTTCGCTGGAAGAGACGAACCGCATGATCGGTGACGTGGAAAAGATGTTGCGCGAGACTCCCGAAGTCGAGAGCACGTCGCGGCGAACCGGCATGGAGCTTGGCCTTTCGGCGGTCACGGAAGCCAATCGCGGCGACATCGCGGTAAAGCTGAAGGCCGACCGGAAGCGCGATACCGAGGAGATCACGGCCGACCTGCGCGAACAGATCGAGAAGAAAGAGCCGGCTATCGTCTTCGAATTCGTGCAGGTGCTGTCGGACATGATCGGTGACCTGACAGGCGAACCGCAGCCGATCGAGATCAAGCTCTTCAGCGCCAACCCGGAGGAGCTCCAGGCGTGGGCGCCGAAGGTCGCCGACGCGATCGGCAAGATCGAAGGCGTGGTCGAAGTCAAAAACGGCATCGAGGACACGATCAGCGGCCCGGCCGTGCTGTTCCAGGTCAATTCGACCGCCGCGGCGCGCGCAGGATTCACGCCCGAAGAGGTTGCGACGGACGCCGCCGCCATGCTGGAAGGCGAGCCCGCCGCCGTTCCCGTGATCACGAACGATCGCGCGTACACAATTCGCGTGCGCTTCCGGGAAGGACAGCGTGCTTCGCTCGATTCGATGAGCAACACGGTCCTTACCAGTTCCACGGGCAAGATCGCGACACTGGGGTCGCTGGCGACCATCACAGAGCTACCCGGGCAAAACGAGATCCGCCGGCTTAACCTGCAGCGCTACGTTTCCGTGTCCGGACGGCTCGAAGGGCGCGATACGGGCAGCGCGATTCGCGACGTGCAGAAGACGATCGCGGGCTTGAAACTGCCGGCATCGATCCGCATCGTGTATGGCGGAACCTACCAGGAGCAGCAGCGCTCGTTCCGCGACCTGCTGACCGTGCTGGTGCTGGCGGTCGTGTTGGTGTTCATCGTGCTGCTCTTCGAATTCCGGTCTTTCTCCGCGCCGCTTGCCATCCTGTCTTCGGCCCTGCTCTCGACGTCCGGTGTGGTTTTCGCGCTGCTGATCACGCGAACGACGTTCAACATCGCGTCTTTCATGGGCCTGATCATGGTGGTGGGCATCGTCGCCAAGAACGGAATCTTGCTGCTGGATGCCGACCAGCGATTCCGGAAGCTGGGCTATTCGGCGGAAGAGGCGATGATCCAGGCGGGACGCCGGCGCCTGCGACCCATCGTGATGACGGCGCTGGCCGCGGTCGCGGGCATGTTGCCGCTGGCGCTGGCGCTCGGCGCCGGATCGCAGATGCTCAAACCGCTGGCGATCTCCGTGATCGGCGGTATCCTGATCTCGATGGTGCTGTCACTGATCGTGACGCCCGCCGTGCACTTCTACCTGGATCGGCGCAAGGCCGAAGGGTAGCCGCATCGCTTCGCTGGCACCACTTCCGGGGCATAAGACTCCGCTTCGAAACCCGTTTGCGGAATTCGCGATTCGCGGGTAATGTATGGCAACTTCGGTCGAGCGTGTTGGGGTCACACGTTTTGACAAGCGCCGCCAGTACTGCTCTCAAACCGGGTCTTACCGCATCGAGGAGAGGCCTTTTCATTTTCCTCATGCTGTTGATCGCCGTCTTTCTTTATTGGCGCCTGAATCCGGCCGCCGCGGCGCCCGGGTTCACCCTCTCCCGATTCCTGATCCTCGACGCCATCCTGTTCTTCGCCGGCTTCATGAGCGGGATGATCGGCTTCGCATTTTCGGCAATCGGAGCGGCGATCCTGCTGCTGATCCAGCCGTTGGTCGGCGTGCCGCTGCTGCAGGCGCTGTCGGCGGCGAACCAGATGCTCTCGGTCGGCCAGCTGCGCGACGAAATGCCCAAGAGCTGGCGCGACTGGTGGCCGTACGGGCCCGGGCCCTGCATCGTCGGTGGACTTGTGGGCGTGCCGGTTGGCGTCTGGTTGCTCAACAACCTGCCGGCCAAGACGCTGACCTTGATCTTCGGCGTTCTGATCGGCCTCTACGCCGTGTATTCGGTCTTCAAGCCCGCAGAGCCAAAGCTGCAGGAGTGCAACGGAGCGAAGAGCGGATTGCTCGTGGGGGCAATCGGAGGATCGATCGGCGGATTCACAGCGTTCCCGGGTGCGGCAGTATTCGTTTGGACAAGCATCCGAAGTCTGCCGAAGGCGCAGATGCGCGCCATCCTCCAGCCGTACATTCTTGTCCTTCAGCTCGTGTCGCTGGCAACGAACGCGGCACTGCATCCGCACAACTTCGGCAGTCGCTTCTGGACACTCCTGTTGTTGACGATCCCAGTCGTGCTACCGGGAACGATGAGCGGCGTGTCGACGTATCGCGGCGTGTCCGAAGTTACGTTCCGACGCGTGTGCTATCTGCTTCTGCTGGTTTCGGGCGCCGGCTTGATCGCGAAAGCGTTCTGATCCGGCCAATCTCCGCGCTTACCGCACCAAGCTCCAGGGATACATTCCAACGTTGATCTTCATGATCATGTAGCTGAATCCGCCGGCGTCTGGCTTCGGCTGATGAGGCGCGTCGGGCGGGATCAGCAGCCAGTCACCAGCTTTGACCCTATAGGTCTGGCCACCGACGATCGGCTGTCCGCGATATTCGCCGGGGACGGGGCCGTCCTTGTCGGCAAGGTTCTGACGATTGGCGATCTTGCCGCCGACGATCATCTCGCCGCTCCCGCCGGTGATGATGTAGAAGTCGTAGACGCCGGCGTGCTGCTCGCCATCGTCCCAGACGCTGTTGACCTTCGTCAGGCTGGCGACCGGCTGCTCGCGGTGGAGGCGATAGAGCATGCTCATGCTGAAGTTGCGCGTCCGCGCGCGCACGGGACCTCCACCGATTGCCTGCGTGCTGCCGCTGCCGGCCTGGTTCATCGCAGCAGCCGCGCGGGCGGCCATGTCCATGTGGGCTTTCTTGATGTCGTCGGCGCTCCAGTACATGGGAGGAGGCGCGTCCGGCGCCAGCGCCGGGCTGCCCGGACGGTTGTAGCCGAACGGCATCACTTCCGGCTGAGCCTGTTGCTGCGTCGGCTGCTCCGACTGGGCAAAGGCGCGCTTCACCAGGGAGAACCGCTGTGCAGAATCCGTGTGCGGCTGCACGACGCCGACAAAGTAGCCGATCGACGCTGCGACAAAGAGAGGAATTGCTTTCTTCATAGGACGACTCGCTTTGATCTGATTTTGTAAATGGCCTGGCCGCGACAACATCCGCTACTTCCGGGCGTCGGGCTTGGTGGATTCGAACTTGATCGACTTCAAGAACTCGCTCTGCGCCGGCAGTTCCGTCTTCCCGGGCGGAAACTTGTTGACGCTGAGCACGTAGGCCAGGATGTCGGCGTTCACCTGTCGACTGAGCTTGCCTGGTTTGTCTTGCGGCATCGATCTGCGAATGCGCTCGAACAATTCATCCAGTCCGAGGCCATTCCAGTTCGAGAAGAACGTGGCGCCCGTCAGAGGCGATGCCGATTCCCCACCGGTCAGCATGGCTCCATGACAGGTGGAGCAGTTCTTGCGATACAGCGCTTCGCCGCGCTTTGCCTGGTCCTCTGTATAGGCGCCATCCCAAACCGAACGCGCCTGCCAATCTCCCTGAGATGCCGCAGCAGCACGAGACTTCTGCCAGCAGGCGCACGCGACGACCGCCAATCCACTGAGCAACAGATTCCGAATGAGCCCAGGACGCATCTACTCCTCGCTCGACGGCAGGGCGAAGGCAATGTATTCGCCGGAGTACGCTCCGCCGCTCACGGCGACCACGATGTATTGCTTGCCGTTCACCATGTACGTCATGGGCGAGCCGCTTTGCGGCGCAGGCAGGAAGACCGCGCCGACTTCTTTCCCTGTTGCCTTGTCGTACGCGCGAAGCATGGCGCCACGCGGATGATCGGCCGTGGTGGTGACCTGACCGTCACCGGCGATGACAAGCGATTTCGTCACCAGGGTGCCGACGTTGTACGTTGCTTGCCCTGTGCGCGGGATGTTCATGCCTTTCAGCGCGGGATGATTGCGGACCACGTCGGGCGTGTCACCGTGCGCGACCTGCCACACGATCTCGCCGCGATCGAGGTTGATAGCCGTGATCGTGCCGTACGGCGGCTTGATCAGCGGCAAGCCATCAATATTCAGCGGACGAAAACCGCCGCCGCCGCCCGGAGCCTGGACGCGTGGAGCTGGTTTGGGAGCGTCGGCACCGGCGCCCTCACCCGGGCCGGTCCGGACCTGGATCTCCTGACCGGCTGTTCCCGCGACGTAGCGCATGTCGGAGATTTCCTTGGTAGGCGGAACCAGCCCGATCGGAGTAAGGCACGCATTGCAAGCAAAGAGGAACGCGGTGTGCGTCTCGGGATCATAAGATCCGCCAGGCCAATTCGTTCCGCCGGAAGCGGTGCCCAGCGTAAGCGTTGCAAGGGGACCGTCGATCTTGCTCTCGACCGGAGGCGTGAACACCGGGCCGAGTTTGTACTTGGACACAATGGACTGCGCCTGCGCGCGCAGCGCGGGCGTGAAGTCGATCAAGTCATCGTTCGTGACACCGTTGCGGCTGTACGCGGGTGGCTTGGTCGGAAACGGCTGCGTGGGCGCGTACCATTCGCCGGGAACGCTTCCCTTCTCCACCGGACGCTCCTCGATCGGCCACACATCCTTGCCGTTCGTGCGGTCGAAGACGTAGAGAAATCCCTGCTTGCTGGGCTGGGCTACGGCCTTAACAGCGCGGCCGCCCACCGTGATGTCGGCGAGGATTGGGGCCGACGAAATATCCATATCCCAAAGCGGATGATGCACGAGCTGGCGGAACCACTTGACCTGGCCGGCCTTTACATCGACACAGACGAGCGATTCACCATACAGATTATTTCCAGCTCGATGACCGCCGTAGTAGTCCCCGGTTGGGGATTCGATCGGCAGGTAAGCCAGTCCCAACTGCTCGTCCACCGAAAGCTGCGTCCACAGGCCGGTGTTGCCGGTGTATTCGGCGGAGCCGTTGAGCCACGTGTCGTAGCCCGCTTCGCCGGCCTTGGGAATGGTGTGGAAAATCCAGAGACGCTTACCGGTGCGGACGTCGAAGCCGCGAACGTATCCCTTATTGTTGCGCATGCTCTTGGGAGTCATGCCTTCGCGGAAGGAAGCGCCGATGATCACGGTGTTTCCGGCGACGATTGGCGCCGATTGCAGCCCGATCTCGCCGGTCTCGATGTCAGGCATGAACTGCTGGTCATCGTTCTGCTTGAGGTCAACGACGCCGTTTTCGCCGAACGAAGCCACACGCACGCCCGTCTTCGCGTCGAGACAGATCAGGCGATAGCCGGGTGTGACGTAGAGAATCCGCTCCAGCGTTCCGTCCGACCAATACGCAAGCCCGCGACCGGAGAGTTGGCGCGGGGCAGCCGCGCCACGCTTGCCTTCGCGCTCGCCATGAACCCACATGAGCTCGCCGGTTTCTGGATCGACGGCAACGACGGCGCGACGCGAACCCGCGGTCGCGTACAGGACGCCATTCACCATCAGCGGCGTGCCTTCCAGTTTGTACTCCGGGCGATTGCCGAAACTGTCGGTCTTCAACCGCCATGCGACTTCAAGTTGGCTGAAGTTGGAGGCGTTGATCTGGTCGAGTGGGCGATAGCGCGTGCCGGCCAGGTCAGCGGCATACGTCGGCCATTCGACATCCTTGGGATGGTTCTGCGCGGAGGCGATAACGGAACAGCACGCGAGAACTGCGATCCATGTGGACACGTTTCTGGTTGCGCGATGCATGATCGCCGGTTTCCTCCAACGTCTATGCGAATTGCTTCAGTTGCTGCACTCCGTCGCGGACCTTGGCCATCTGGTCGTCGGTGATGTCGACGAACGGCGGCCGCGCGTACGACTGCCGCGTTCCCATTTGCAGGCTGAGCGCGTACTTCATGGCCGCGAATCCACCGCCTGCCGGGCGCAACAATGCCTGCGCATCGCGGAGCTTGGCGAGCGGCTCGTCGATGTCCTTGCCGGCGCGCTTCGCCGCAAAGACAGTGGCCACTTGCTTGGTGAAGACGTTGCCTTCGGCGAGGATCGCGCCCATGCCGTTCTCGAGCGCGTGCTTGAGATTGTTGCCGGTGCCAGTGCGCATGTTCAGCTTGGGGAATTCCTGCACGAAGCGCGCGTAGCCGGCCGCGTCGCCGCTCGAGTCCTTGATGCCAGCCAGGTTTGGATACTTTTCGAGCGCATGCAGCAGCTCCGGCGCAATCGGAACCGCGCTCATCCGCGGGTAGCGGTAGAGGTTGATCGGGATATGCACCTGCTCGAAGATCAGCGAGTAGTAGCGGATCAGTCCATCGAGCGGCGGATCTTTGAAATAGAACGGGGGGATGATCAGCAGCCCATCGGCGCCATTCGCCGCCGCGTGCTGCGAGAGCTCGATCGTCTCCGGGAAGTTCGGCGTGCCGGAGCTGACGATAATGTTCAGCCCGCTGCGGTGCTTCAGCGCCGCTTCCGCGATCTTCTTCCGCTCGGCCACGGAAAACGACGGATACTCGCCGGTTGAACCGAGCACCACGACGCCGTCCGCGCCCTGGTTCTTGAACCAGGCAAGCATGTCCTTGTAGATTTCTTCGTCGAAACGCAGATTGCGGTCGCATGGCGTGGCAGCCGCGATCCAGAACAGTGACTTCTCGGCGGAGCCGGTTGCCGGTTTCGGCGCCGAGGATTGCGGCGTTTCCGCGAAACTCAAGTCATGAGCGATGACGCCCACCGTAGCCGCCACCCCAAGGCCTCCAAGGAAACTTCTGCGCGTGTGTCGCATGGCACCCTCCAAGCGGTTCGAGAGTGTAGCGCAGAAGGAGCCCAAAAGAGCAAGAAGTAGAGTGTTCGGCAGACTGGGCGGCCGTGCGACAATCCGTGGGATGGGAAGGCGCGTTTTCCACCGGATTTGGCGGGTCCTGGCGGGCTTGGCCGTGCTTTCGGCCGCCCTTGGTGCGCATTGTCCAGCCCAGGAGATCCGCGGGCGCGTGGTTGACTCCCAGGGAGCGGCCGTCGCCGCAGCGCGCGTGACCGTCTCATCGAAGGGCAAGTCGCAGAGTTCGGTCACTTCATCGCGCGGTGAATTTTCTCTTTCGGGCGTGACCCCTCCTGCAACGCTTAAAGTAACGAGTCCGAGCTTTGCGGACGCTGAGGTTACATGGACGGGCGAACCGGAGATCACGATTGCGCTGCGTCCTGCGCCCGCGCATCGTGAAATCGTGGTGAGCGCCACGCGCACAAAGGCCGAGTTGGCCGAGGTCCCAGCAACCGTCAGCGTGCTCGGTGCGAGCCAACTCACTTCCGCTCCCGACCTGATGCTCGACGACGTGCTGAAGCAGGTTCCCGGATTCTCTCTGTTTCGCCGATCCGATTCCCGGACCGCGAACCCGACGTCGCAAGGCGTGTCGCTGAGAGGATCGGGAGCGAGCGGCGCGAGCCGGGCGCTCGTTCTTTACGACGGCATCCCGCTCAACGATCCGTTCGGTGGCTGGGTCTACTGGGACCGCGTCCCAAGAACAGAGATCGATTCCGTCGAGGTGCTGCGCGGCACCGGTACGGGACTTTACGGAAGTGGAGCGCTGTCGGGTGTGGTCGCGCTGAACCCTGCGTTGATCGCGAACCCGCGCGTCACGCTCGATGCCACGGCAGGAACGGACAGCACGGACACCGCGAGCGCGAGTGTGAGCGGCGTATTCGGCAGATGGCGTCTGGGAACAGCGATTGAAGGTTTTGAAACCGACGGATACATTCCAATTCCGCGGGACAACCGCGGCGCGGCAGATCATCCCGCGAATCTTCGTTACGGTACCGGTCGATTCACCGCCGGGCGCTCGTGGTCGCACGCGACGGTACTCGCTTCCGCCAATCTGTTCGACGAAGGACGGCAAAATGGCACGCTGCTGCAAACGAACAGCACCCGCGTCGCCGAGGCCACAGCGGCCGTGATTGCGGACGTCGCAGGCGGCACGCTCGAACTCAGATCGTTCGGCTCAGGCCAACACTTCAGCCAGACATTCAGCTCCGTTTCAACGGATCGAAACCGCGAGACGCTGGCCCGGCTTCAGGCTGTGCCGGCGCAGCAGAACGGCTTCTCGGCACAGTGGAGTCGCGGGGGATGGAAGGGTCACACGGCGGTGTTCGGTGTGGACGTCCGTCGCGTCGCCGGATGCAGCGACGAAGTGGCTGCCTCCGCGGCGAGCTTGGGTTCACGAACCGTCGCAGGCGGGCAGCAGTTGCTGGCGGGACTTTTTGCGGGCGACACACTCAGCATCGGCTCGCGCGTTCACGTAACGGCTTCTTTACGATTCGATCATTGGAGCAATCACGACGCGGACACATTGTCGTATGCGACGATCGCCGCGGTCCCGGTTGAAAAGCGCCTGCCATCGCGAAGCGCGAGCTCGGTATCTCCGTCGCTGGGCACGTCGATACGAATTGGCCGCGGCGTTTTCATCAAGGGATCGGGCTACGGATCGTTTCGCGCCCCAACTTTGAACGAACTCTACCGAACGTTTCGTCTCGGCAATGTTCTGACGCAAGCCAACGACGCGCTCACAGCCGAGCGTTTGTGGGGCGGCGAAGGAGGCATTTGGATCGGGCGCGATTCGCTCAACATTTCCGCCAGCGCGTTCTACGACCAGATTCACGATTCGGTCGGTAACCGCACTCTATCCGCGACTCCAAGCCTGATCACGCGGCAGCGGCAGAATATCGGCACGATCCGCACGCTTGGTCTCGACCTTGAAGGGCACGCGGCGCTCACGAAGTTCGTACGGCTGAATGGATCGTATGAGTTCGCCGACTCGGTGGTTCTGACGTCGCACGATCCGGCGCTGGTGGGTCTGGCCGTGCCGCAAGTGCCGCGTCATGCCGGCTCCTCTTCTTTGAGTAGCTCAACCGGCCGCTGGAGCGGCATGATCGGCGGACGTTATACGAGCCGTCAGTTCGATGACGACGTGAACCAGTTTCCTCTCGCCGGCTATTTCCTCGCGGAAGGCAAGCTCGAATTCCGCGTTGCGAAGCAGGCGAGCGTGTTCCTGGCCGTGGAGAATGCCCTTGATCGCAGCTATCCCATCGCGCGAACGCCTTCGCTGATGACCGGGGCGCCACGGCTCGTGGAAGCCGGCGTGAGATTCAGGTGGCATCCGTCCGAATCAAAATGAGTCGCGCGAAAGCCGTCGCGTCGTGACTCACCATCGGAGTTGCAGAAGGGACACGGCTTCGCGCGGAAGTACGAGCTGGATGCGAGTCTTTCCTCCGCTCACGTCGACCCAACGCGGCGACTCGAGCGTTTGCAGCTGGCCTGCGGCAACAAGCGCGGCATACTGCTCGGGCGTCGGCTCCTGCGGTGATCCCTGCTGCTGCCAGAGCGCGTAGGCGTTGCTGTGCGACTGGTCGATCCGATAATGGGTCAGCAGCAACCGCGTGGGACCTTGCGGTAAGCCAGCGATGTCGATCGTCACCTTCTGATCGGGACCGGGCGCATCATCACGGTAGTAATTCCAGACGAGCACAGAGACGTCGCGGTCGGAGCGTGTTGCCAGTGCGCGGACGTCGGACACAGCTCGAGCTTCTGGCGCGCTCGTGTCGCTCCCGGCGGCCTGCACGCGAACGCCATGCATCAGGCCAGCCATGCGGAAGACGTTCAGCACCGGCTTGTCGATGCCGTTTGTGGCGAGCGTGCGGAAGCCGGAGAAATACGGCTGGCCTTCAAACTCAAACGCCCACGTCAACATGCCTTCCACATGATTGCCATACTGCTGCGAGAGATCGGCGATGTTGGCCAGCATCGCCGCGGTGTACGCGGCGTAGAGCGGTCCGTTGCGATACGAGTTCTCCGGATTCTGACGCACGGAACACGCGGCGCAGCCTTCCGGGTCTGACTCACTCAACACGATCGGCAGCGTCTTGGATTTCGGAAACGCCGCGATGATCTCGAGTCCCTGCTGCACGTCGGCTGTTTGCTTGGCGATGTCCATGCGCGGATGACCATCGACCAACGCGATGCGGCCCTTGGCGTGATAACTGATGAAGTCGAGTGGGCAACCGGTCTTGCCGGTCGCGTAGTTCTTCCCCGTGTTGCAGTGTTCGAGAAATTGCCGCAGGTACTCTCCCGCGCGTTTGGCCGAAGCGCCGGTTGTCGCCGGACCTCCCACGCGCGCGCTGGGCAGCGCTCGCTTCACGGCTGCCGCGGTGAAGTCGTAAAGCTTGAAATAGTCTTCGGGAGTTCCGTGCCAATAGAAGATGTCGGGCTCGTTCCACAGCTCCCAGTACCACGACTCGACCTGCGCGCGACCGTAGCGTTGTACGGAATGTCGAACCCATTCTTCGACCAGCTTCGACCATTTCTCATAATCGTTTGGCGGATACGCCCATCCGGTGCCGAGCGGCCCCTTCGGCCAGGTGTGCTGGTACGGCTCAGGATGCGTAGACAGGGCCTGCGGCATGAAGCCGATCTCCACGAACGGCCGAACGCCGGCGTCGCGATACGAGTCGAAGATGCGATCCAGGATCGTCCAATCGTAAACAGGACGTCCATTGGCATCTTCGGTGTAGGCATTGGTCGAACCCCACTTGAGCGCAGGTTCGCCATTTCCGCTGGTCAGGAGGTTGTGCGTGCGGACGTAAACCGGATCGGCGCTGAGCGCGGAAAGCTCAGCAAGCAGCGGCTTGCCGTGCGCCATGTAGGTGTAATTCGGCTCGTCATACCCGAAAAACCGCCAGATCGGTTTCCACGATCCCAGCGACTTGTCGGCTGAGACACGAATCGTGACTGCATCCTGGGCGCAGGCGGCCGACGCCGCCAACAGCACAGCCGCCACCACCAGCGGGAACAATGTTTGCCGGGATACGCTCTTGAAGATCACTCACCCTCCACGCGTGACCGATTTCGTCACCGCCGCGAAATCTTCCTCACCGAAGCCCTTCTGAAGGCCATCCTTGAAACGGGCCAGGGCCGATGCGGCCGTTTGCAGGTCGATGCCGCTGCGCGATGCTTCTTCCAATGCGTACGTCATATCCTTCGCCATCAGGCGCAATGAGAATGCGGGCACGAAGTCCTGCTTCCCGGCGCGCTCCGCGGTTCGTCGAAGGATGGGGCTTCCCGGCGCGCCCTCGCTTAGGATCGACACGGCCTTGTCACGATCGATGCCACCAGTCTGCAGCCACGCAAGCGCCTCGGCCATGGACGCCGCCTGCACGCCGCACAAGAAGTTATTGATCAGCTTCAACAGCGCGCCGCTGCCGGTCGGACCGAGATGCACCACGCCGCGACCCATCGCGGACAGCACAGGCTTCGCCCGCTCCACCGCAGCATCCGAGCCGCCGGTCAGGAACAGCAATTCGCCGGCAGCGGCTTGAGGCTTGCTGCCGGTGACGGGCGCGTCCACAAAGTCACAGCCATGCTCGGTCATTTCCCCGGCAAGTTCGCGCACCCACTTCACCGTGAGCGTGCTGCATTCGATCAACAGCGATCCACTCGCTGCGCCAGCCAGCGCTCCGTTCTCCCCGAGCCACACGTCGCGCGATGCGGGATCGTCCGCCACCATGCTGACCACGATGTCGGCCTTTGCTGCGGCGTCGCGCGGAAAGGCAGCCACCGTGGCGCCACGTTGCGCGAAGGGCGCTGCCTTCTCGCGGCTGCGGTTGTAAACCGTGGTCGGATATTCCGCTGCGAGCAGTCGGCCCGCCATCCCAGCGCCCATTGCGCCGAGTCCGAGCAATGCGACCCGTGGTTTCGCTTTCGTATCTTTATTATTCGCATCGAGATTCATAGCGAACTCACCCGTACCAACTCCTGCTGCTTGCGGCCGATTCGCACTGGATTGCGCAACGGACGCCCGAAACCTTCGAACGCAATCTGCATCACGTCGCCGTCCTCGAGCGCGATCCCATCGCTGAAGCTGAGGCAGTCGGTTCCGAAGAAGTGAATATGCACGTCGCCGGGACGGCGATGCGCGTCGAACTTGAAGTGATGGTGTTCGATGTTCCGCAGGCTGTGGCACATTTCCGCCTCGCCGGTGCGAAATGCTTTCGACCACAGCGCCTTGCCGCCGCGTTCCACGGTTACCTCGACAGAGACAGACGAGAAGTCCGGATCGAGCACCAACTCCGGCCCAATCGCGCAGGTTCGCAGCTTCGAACTAGCGAGATAGAGATAATTCGTTTTCTCGAATCGATGATCGGAAAACTCATTTCCCGTCGTCATGCCGATGCGGAATGGCGTGCCCTCCCGGGAAAGCACGTAGATTCCCGCCAGTTCGGCCTCTTCTCCTCCGTCGAGCGCGAACGCCGGAACATCGAGCGGTTCGCCGTGCGCCCGCACGTTGGTGCCGTTGCCCTTGTAGAACCACTCCGGCGAGGTCCCGATCTCGCCATCGCCAGGGCGTCCCCCATCAACGCCCCAGCGGAACATCTTCATGCTGTCGGTCAGAGGCTCTTCGCTCGTCGCATGCATCGACTGCCGCCCGCGTGCGCTGCCGAGGTGCGTGAGCCCCGTGCCCGACACGAGGCACCGCGCGGGTTCAGAAGGATGATCGATCGCGGGCATCACGCTCCACTCGGAACGGCCCGCGTAGATTGGCTCGTATTCCAGCGTGTCCCCGGTCGCGAGCTGTTGCGCCAATTCGCTGAGTTTCTTTCGCTTTTCGAGCGCCGACTGCGCGAGCTCGTAGATCGACGCGCATCCACCGACGAGCCGTAAGCGCGGCTCTTCCACGATCGCGGCGCGACGATCTTCTCCCCGGCGTACTTGGATCAGGCGCATCGGCATCAGCCGGTTACCTCGAACTTCGCCATCGCTTTCTCGTCGATCGTCAGGCCAAGGCCCGGCAGGTTGTCGTCCAGAGCTATGAAACCGTCCTTGGCGCGCGGTTCTCCTTTGAAGATGTACCAGAACAGCTCGTTCCCGACTTCGACGTCGACCGGAGGGAAGTATTCCGCCATGGGCGAATTCAGGCTTGCCATGACGACGTGGAAGTTGTGCATCTGGCCGGCGTGCGGGATCACCGGCACCGAATACGATTCGGCGAGCGCGGCGATCTTGCGCGCTTGCGAGATCCCGCCGACACGATTCGTGTCGAACTGGATGTAGTCGAGAGCCCGCGCTTCCAGCAGATCGCGGAAGCCGTAGACAGTGAACTCGTGCTCGCCGCCGGCGATTGGGATTCGGCCATAAGACTTCAGCTCGCGGTAGCCCCCGATGTCATCGGGAATGACCGGCTCTTCCAGCCAGCGAAGATTAAAAGGCTCGAGCAGCGGCAACATGCGCTTTGCGTAATCCAGAGTCCAACCCATGTAGGCGTCGGCCATGACGTCAATTTCAGGGCCAACGGTCTCGCGCACCGTGCGGACAAGCTCGACGTTGCGCTGCATTCCGGCAGCGCCATCGGCGGGCCCCCAGCCAAAGCGCAGCTTCATCGCCCGGTAGCCTTCCTTCTTATAGCGAAGCGCTTCTTTGGCGAGCTCCTTCAACGGCCCGGCATACAAACGCGACGCGTAGACCGGGATGCGAGGCTTGGTCTTGCCGCCGAGGAGCCGATAGACCGGCTGCTTTGCCGATTTTCCCAGGATGTCCCACAGCGCGATGTCGACCGCACTGATCGCAGCCATGCCGATGCCTTTGCGGCCGAACGCCATCGTCTTGCGGTACATGTGTTGCCATAGGTGCTCGATGTCCCATGGGTTTTCGCCCATGATCAGCGGGGCAAGATACGAATCGATCACCTGCTTCGTGACCGGCGGCGCGAGCGCGGCGTTGCCGATACCAACCAAGCCGTTGTCGGTGAAAACTTCCACGATCAGCCAGCCGTGGAAGGTGAACGTGCGCATCGACGGCTCACGCAGCTCCAGCAGGTCCATTGGGTTCGTGCAGAAATGCGGCGGAAGCGAGGTGGTCTTCCCTTTCCACCTGGCGACACGGGTGCGAACTTTCTTGATCTTCATGGCCTTCCTTCCATGCCGAGAGCCGATTGTGCGACCAGCTGCCGCACGACTGGAACCGTGGCGAGAATCAGGAGAAACGCTACAACGTGAAATGTTCCGGCGATGTTAAAGACTGTCCGGTATCCGAAGCCGTGGTCAAGCAGATATCCGGCGACCTGCCCAAAGACGATGCCGCCCACGGCGCCGCCGAATCCCACCAGTCCTGCGACGGAACCGACCACCTCGGTTGGGAACAAATCGGCCGGCAACACCATGACGAGCGTCGACCACGACTGCTGTCCGAAGTATGCGAGACAGAACAGCGCGATCGCGGCGCCGGCAGGAACCGACGGCACCAGCATGATGAACGGCATCACAGCCGCGCTCAAGCCCAGCGCGATCTTGCGAGCCGCGTTCAGCGAGAAGTTGCGTTTGACGAGCCGGCTCGAGAACCATCCGCCCAACACGCATCCCACGCCGGCGGCTGCGCTCGGCATCCAGGCCAATGCGCCCACCGCCTTGATGTCGAACCCGCGAGCGTCATAGAGATACTTTGGCAGCCAGAACAGGTAGAAGTACCAGGCGGCGTCGCTCAGGAATTTTGCCCCGACCAGTCCCCATGCCTGCCGCATCTTGAGGAGTTGCGACCAGGCAACATGCGGCGCGTCCATCTTCAGACTCAGGTCGCCCGACTCCGGTGGCTCTGCTGGTGCCGAGTAGGAGCGCCACCACCATGCAGTCCAGAGCATCCCGATCAGGCCCGTCGCCAGGAATATCCAGCGCCAGCTCCCGAAACTGAGGATGACGGCGATGAGCGGAGGCGCGATTACAGCTCCGACGGCGGTTCCGGCATTGATGATGCCCATGGCAGTGGCGCGCTCGCCCACGCGGAACCATTCTGCGACGGCACGAGTCGCCGCGGGAAAGCCGCCTCCCTCACCGACGCCGAGAAGGAATCGTGCGACGGCGAGCGAAACGAATCCGACGGCCAGTGCGTGACTGGCGCACGCAGCCGACCAGAACAACATGATCACGAGAAAGCCGCGCCGGGTGCCGAGCATGTCCGCCAGTTTGCCGCCGCCCGCATACATCAGCGCATAGGCGAAGAGGAATGCCGACTGCAACGCGGAGAACTGCTCATTCGAGAGCGGGATGTCGCGGGTGATTGCCTTCACTGCGACCGGTAGCGTCTGCCGGTCAAGATAGCTGATGGCGATGGCGGCACAGACCATGACCGCCACTCGCCAGCGCGCGGACGTATCGACCCGGATCTGAGGTGAAGTCGACAAGTTCGCAATTGTAAGCGCTTTCAGGAACGGAACCAATCGGCGGTGCGACGAATCAGCGACTCTGAATGGCCGTCGCCGAGTGGTCGCACGCGACGTCGCGTACCCCCAACTTGCGCAGGAAGGTCATGGCCGGACACCAGTTCGTGATTCCCGATTGCAGCAGGTTCAGTCCGACAAATGCTGTGAACAGGAACCAATATGGGCTGACCCAATATCCGAGAGCGAGTGACACCAACACGAACGTCCCGGCCATCAATCTAAGTACGCGTTCGACTGTCATCGAAACCTCCTTGGATGGAACCTTGCGAATACAAAGCGGCAACGTTCCTAAACGTTTGTCATCATCATGACTTCGTCCCGATCGCACTCCGGCGCGTCGTTGTCATGACGGGTTCTTTTCGCGACGACGTAATACAGGACCGGCACTGCCATGCGAGAGAGAACGGTGGATGCGACTTCTCCGGCCATCAAGGACAGCGCCAGACCCTGGAATATCGGGTCGAACAAGATGACGCTGGCGCCGACCACAACCGCGGCGGCCGTCAGCAGCATGGGCCGGAACCGGACTGCGCCTGCGTCAACCACCGCCTCTTCGAGCGGCATTCCCTGTGCTCGCCGCAGTTCGATGAAGTCGACGAGGATGATCGAATTGCGCACGATGATTCCCGCGCCGGCGATGAAGCCGATCATCGATGTTGCCGTGAAGAACGCACCCATCATCGCGTGCGCGGGCAGAATCCCAACCAGCGTCAGCGGAATCGGCGCCATGATGACCAGCGGCGTGAGGAACGACCGGAACCAACCAACCACCAGGACGTAGATCAGCACGAGCACAGCCGCAAACGCGAGGCCAAGATCGCGAAACACCTCGTATGTGATATGCCATTCGCCGTCCCACTTCAGGGAAAGCCGGTTGGTGTTCTCAGGCAGGGTCGCGCTCAGTTGCTCGATGCGATAGCCCTCTGGCGTCCGCAGCTGATCAATCGCCCGCTTCATCTGCATGATCGCGTACACCGGGCTTTCTTCTTCGCCGGCGATGTCGCCCGTCACGTACACCACCGGGCGCAGGTTCTTGCGATAGCGGCTAACGTCGATCGTCTTGCGTTCCGTTCTCGTCACTTCGCCCACCGAGACCTGGCTGCCGGTTTGGGTGGGCAGCTTGAGCGCGGTGAGCGCATCGATGCCCGAGCGATCGGCGCGAGACAACTGCACGCGGATCGGAACATCCTCACGCGACTCCGGAGCATGCAAAAGGCCGGCAGTCGCGCCATTCAGAGCGATCTGCATGGTCTGAGAAACGTCAACCGCCGAGACTCCGTGTAGCGCAGCCTTGTCGAGATCCACCGTGGTTTCGAACTTCGCCTGCGGATCTTCGACATACCAGTCGACGTCGACGACGCCGGGCGTGTGCTGGAAGACTTTCTTGACCTGGCTCGCTAGCGCGATCTGCTTATCGTAGTCAGGCCCGTAGACTTCGGCGACCAGCGTCTGGAGCACAGGCGGCCCGGGCGGCACTTCCGCCACCTTGATACGCGCTCCATAGCGATTCGCGATTTCGACGAGACCCGGACGCAGCCGCTTGGCAATGTCGTGGCTTTGCGCGCTGCGTTCCTTACGATCAAGCAGGTTTACCTGGATATCGGCAACGTTCGGGCCGCGCCGCAAAAAGTAATGCCGGACGAGGCCGTTGAAGTTGTAAGGGCCCGATGTCCCCGAGTAGACCTGGTAATTCGTCACTTCGGGCTGCTTCGCCAGAGAGCGGCCCAGTTCCTGTGCGACGCGCGTCGTCTGCTCGAGCGTCGTGCCGTTCGGCATGTCGACAATGACTTGGAACTCGCTCTTGTTGTCGAAGGGCAGCATCTTGACCCGCACGAGCTTGAACGCGACCAGCGAGCACGCAGCGAGCAGCAGAACGACAACTCCGCCGAAGAGCGCCCATCGCGTAGGTGAGCTCGCGATCAGCGGAGTCATCAACCGACGATAGAGCCGCGTGGTCCAGCCCTCCGCTTCTTGCTCGCTTCCGGCCCTGTCCGCGTAGTGCCGCAGGAGTCGGAGTGCCGCCCACGGGGAGACGACGAAGGCGACGAGGAGCGAAAACATCATGGCAGCCGACGCGCCAACCGGGATCGGCCGCATATATGGTCCCATCAACCCGCGCACGAAGGCCATCGGCAGGATGGCGCCGATGACCGCGAACGTGGCGAGGATCGTCGGATTCCCGACTTCATCCACGGCTTCGACGGCAACGGTGGCGAGATTGCGCCCGAAATTTTGCGGCAAGCGGAAATGGCGGACAATGTTTTCGACGACCACAATCGCGTCGTCAACCAGGATGCCGATGCTGAAGATGAGCGCGAACAGGGTGACGCGATTGAGCGTGTAGCCGTAGAGATAGAAAATTGCCAGGGTAAGCGCCAGCGTGACCGGCACCGCCAGCAGAACGACCCCCGATTCGCGCCAGCCGAGCACCAGTGCAATCAGCAACGTGACCGACAGCGTTGCCAGCAACAGATGCTTGAGGAGTTCATTCGACTTATCTCTCGCGGTCTCGCCATAATTGCGCGTAACCGTGATGTTGAGATCCGCCGGAAGGAGATATCCCTTCAGGGAATCTACCTTTGCCTGCACGGCTTCGGCGATTTGAGTGGCGTTGCTGCCCTTGCGTTTGGCGAGCGTGATCGTGACCGCGGAATGTTCGCCGCGGTCGCTCTCGCCGCTGCCGGCGGCATTGGCGAACAGCACATAGTCCTGGGCTTCCGCAGCACCATCCTGCACTTGCGCGACATCGCCGAGGAAGACTGGCTTGCTTGCGCGCACAGACAGCACCACGCGGCGAAGATCGTCGGACGTGCCGAGGAAGCGGCCCGCTTCGACCTGGAATTGCTGATTGGCGCGCGCGAAGCTGCCGGAGATGCCGCGCACGTTGGCGCTTGCGAGCTGAGTGGTTACGCCGCCCGGCGTCAGGCTGTAGGCTGCGAGCTTCTGCGAGTCGAGCGTGACGTGTACTTCGCGTGGCTGTCCGCCGATGATGTGAGTCTCGGAGACGTCGTCAACCTGCTTCAGCGCTTGCTCAAGTTCTCCCGCGACGCGGCGCAGCTGATACGAGTCGTAGTTCTTTCCCCACATCGTCAGCGCGAGAATCGGCACATCGTCGATCGAGCGCGCCTTGATGATGGGCTGAGACACGCCCGGCGGAATGCGATCGAAGTTTGCGTACATCTTGTTGTACGTCTGGACGATTGCATCCTCTTCCTTCGTGCCCACATAAAAGCGGACCACGAGCATCGCCTGCTGCGAGTTCGTGATCGCGTAGACGTACTCGACACCGGGGATCTCACGGATCAAGCGCTCCATCGGTATCGTCGCGCGCTGCTCCACTTCCGCGGCGGACGCTCCCGGCATCTGCACGATTATGTCGAGCATGGGGACGACGATCTGAGGTTCTTCTTCGCGCGCTGTCTTCCAGATGCTGAAAAGCCCGAGTAACAGAGCAGCCGTGATGACCAGCGGTGTCAGCTTGGATTGGATAAACATCCGCGCCGTACGGCCGGCGATGCGGAGTTCAGGATCTGGGCTCATCAGCGCACCTCGATCTTGCGTCCCGCGAGATCGCGGCCACTGGCGCTCTGGACGAGGCGTTCGCCCGACTCCAGCCCCGCGAGAACTTCGAATCCGGCGGGCGATTGCCGGCCGAGCGTCACGAACCGGATGTTTGCCACCTGGTCCGGTCCGACGACGTATACGCCTTGCAGTTGTCCACGCTGCATGACGGCGGCCGTAGGCACAACGATCATCTCGCGCTCTCCTCGCGCGAACCTTGCGCGGCCGAATAGTCCCGAGCGAATGTCCGCGATCGACGGCAAATCGATTTTCACGGTGAACGTGCGGCTCGCGGGATCGGCGGCGGGCACGATCTGCGCAACCTTGCCGCTGATAACGCGATTGCCAAGCGCATCCAGCGACACTTCCACGGTTTCGGCGAGTTTCACAGCAGCCATCGCGGATTCGTCGACGGTCGCTTCCAGCCGGAAGTGCGACGGATTTTCCACGGCGACAATTGGCATTCCCGGAGACGCCAGCGATCCGGCATCCGCGAACTTCGCCGTCACTACGCCATCGAAGGGCGCCCGTATACGCGCGTACTCGAATCCCGCGCGCGCCTGCGCGACCGCCGCCTGCGCCGCCGACTGCGACGATTTCGCGGCCTCAAGTCGGGCCTCGGCTCCCGCACGCCGTGACTTCACCTCGTCAAATTCCTGCGGGCTGACGGATTTGCGCTCATAGAGCGACTGGTAGCGCGTGAAGGTTGCGTCGGCGAGCCGGAAGTCGGATTCGGCGGCAGCGACCTCTTTTTGCAACGCTGCGGAACCCGCAGTAGCGCGATCGAGCGCCGCTCGCGGCTGCGCATCGTCGATCGTGGCAATCACCTGTCCACGCCGGACACGATCTCCTTCGTGCACAGAAACACTCACGATCGTGCCCATCATCTGGCTGGCAAGCTGGCTGGATTCGGCAGCCCGCACCGTGCCTACAGCTTCTACGAAATCGGGCACCGAGGCGCGCTGCACGACGACAGTTGAGACGTCGCGTACCGCTTCTTGCGGCATGGATACCGGCCGCTTGTCGGCGGCGCAGCCCAACCCGGCGGCCAAAATCGTGACAACAGCCCATAACTTAAGATCGAAAGTTTTCATGGCATCACCGCCGATGAGTTTTGGTTCAGCGTGCCGGTCGCGAGCGCGAGCCGCGCCACGCCCGTCTGCACGCGATAAACGGCGTCCCAATAATCGGTCTGCGCGCGATGGCTCGCCTCTTCCACGCGCAGCAATTCGGTCACAGTGCTGAGGCCCGCCTCGTAGCGATCCTGGTTGATTCGCAGGCTCTCCTTCGCATTTGTGATCGAAGCGCGCGCGACCTCCACCTGCTGTCGAGCGGCATCGAGGTCGTAGTAAGCGCCGCGCACTTCGAGCCGGATGCGATCGCGCAGCATGTCCTTAATGGCCGCTACGCGATCTGCGGTCGCCTTCTCGCGGGCCACACGCGCCCGCCGCGCGCCACCATCGAAAATGTCAAACTGCACTTCGGCGCCTGCTACCCAGTTGTTCCCGCCGTTCCAGCCGGTAGAGGGCGAATCGGTTTGCCACGAGCCGAAGACGTTGACGCGCGGACCATACGCCGCCTTGGCCGCGCTCACGTTTGTTTGCTGAGCGCTTTCTTCGAGCGTCGCGCGGACAAGGTCGGGACGATGCGCGAAGGCGCGCTCCTCGAGTTCCGCGAGGCTGACGTTGTCGGTTACCTGCTCCGGGAGCGAACCCACCAATTCGAAAGACGATTCCGCCGGCATCCCCGTGGCGATCGCCAGCGCCGCGCGAGCGAGCGACACTCCGTTGCGCGCGCGGATCAGGTCCTGTCGCCGCACTGCTGTCTGCGTCTGCGCTGTGAGGTAATCCGCCTCGACTGCTATCCCGCTGACTGTCCGCACGTGTCCGCGGTTCTCTACAGCCTCGGCTGTCTTTAAGGACGCTTCCGCAACTTGCACCTCGCGTTGCGCCAGCAGGATGGCGTAATAGGCTTCGATGACCCGGTAAACGATCTCCTGGTCGGCGCGGTCCAGTTCCTTTTGGGCCGCCTGCTCGCCGAGCCGCGCGCGTTGAAGTTGCTTCAGATTCTGGGTGGAGTCGAAGATCGTCCACTGGCCGCTAAAGCGGCTGCTGAAGTCGGCGATCGGCGCTGGAGAGTTGAGGCGGTTCAGCGCGAAGTCGGCAACCGTGAATCTCTGCTGGCGCAGGCGCGTGCCGAAGGCAAATACCGGATCGTTGCTGCGCATGGCCGATTCTGCGAACGAGAGCCGCGGCAGGAAGATCGACCGGCTCTCTCGAACGGCCGCCGCTGCTGCCGCGCGATCCGCCAGCGCAAGCTTGTGGGCGGGGTTCTTCTCCAGCGCAAGCGTGACGGCATCGGCCAGCGTCAACTTGGTCTGTGCCGCCGCGAGGCCGGAGACGAACATAATCAACATCGCGGTGGCCATGATCTTTTTCCAGCTCTGCATACGGATCTCCGTGGGATTCCCGCGTCCGACCGGACGCATTACCAGGCTCAGCCTAATCCGCGGTGGGACGAACACGTCCCGGCAGCAAAGGTCGAAAGCTGCCGCTCGACCAATTTGGAACTGCATTTCGGACAACTGGACTCCTCATCAGCTGCGGCGGCGGAGCGCAACAGTTCGAACCCGTGTCCACATTTTTTGCAGCGATACTCGTAAAGCGGCATTGCGTCCTCGTCTTCCCTTCAGCACGCAGCATCGACATCGCTGTGCCTCGGGCACGGCGATAGAACGCAGAATCGGCGCAGAGTGTTACGAGAGTTTTTTCTGGAGAAGAGGCTTAGGTTTAGTGCGCTTTTGCGGAACGGGACTTGGACTTCTTCAGCACCGAGCTTGCTTCAAGATACTGGCGTACCAGTTTCTTGCGAAACGCCTGGAAGCGCTCGGGCGAGCACTTTGGCTGATATCCGCGGCATTGCTCAACGGTTCGCCGTAGCGATTCCACAAATGCCTGGCATGGAGGGCAATCCGCGATGTGGAGTTGCATCTGGTCGCAAGCGGCGTCGTCGATCATCCCATCGAGGTAATCCGACAGGGCAGCGAACATCCCGAGGCACCCACTACCACGCTGCACCTCGTCTTTCCGTGAACGTTTGCCCGCCGGACGGTTCAGTTCCCGGCGCAGGAATAACCGCGCGCGATGCAGTCGCACACGCACCGTGCCGGGCTGAATGCCGACGATGTCCGCGACCTGCGGTGCGTTCAGTCCTTCCATGTCGTGCAAAACGAGGATGACGCGGTATTCGGGCGCCAGCTTGAGCAGGGCGCGTCGCACCTTTTCGCTCGACTCGGCTTGAACCAGCTGCGCGTCGGCATTGGGCATACCGGCCGCAGAGATGACCTCATGGAGTTCGCGGCCGCTGGGCATCAACTCGTTAAGCGACAGCCGGTGTGCCGCATCGGGCGCGAACTTGCTCTGGCGTCGCGAGCTGATGCAGTAGTTCCGGGCCGCTTTGTAAAGCCATGAAGCGAGCGCCTGAGGAGTTTCGAACTTGTGCAAGTACGGCAGGGCCCGAATGAGCACTTCCTGCGATGTGTCCTGGGCGTCTTCCCGGTGCCCGCACATCTTCATGCTGAACGAGAAAACCGTGGATTGGAGAAGCGCCAGCGCCTGGTCGACAGGCTCCGGCTTGCCTTGCCGCAGCAAGTCAACCGCACGCTCCAGATCCGAGTGCATGAGCTGAGTTTAGCGCGTTAGTAATTGGGATTGGAAAAACTGGCGGAGAGGGGGGGATTCGAACCCCCGATACAGGTGTTAGCCCGTATAACGGTTTAGCAAACCGCCGCCTTCAGCCACTCGGCCACCTCTCCGTGAGATGTGCAGGCGGGTGTGCAACTTCGGTCATTATATCTGAAGCATTCCCTTTGCGCCCCGCCGGGTATTGCTCAAATCGTCTTCACCTGTCCTTAGGCGTTCTATGCCGGTCGAACCGAAAGCCCTGGTTGTCTGCCCCGAGGCCCTCCTTCCGCAAAACGACCGCTTTCCGGGCCAACCTGCGGTGAGCAGCTGCTCTCCAACCAGCAGGTACAATCCCGCGCCGTTGTGTCAGCGGCGCTTAAGGTAGGGCCCCATGTTGTGGACTCTGTTCTTCATTTTCCTTCTCGCCTGGCTTCTGGGCATGATCACCAGCTATACCTTCGGTGGCCTGCTCCATATCCTTCTGATCCTGGCTGTGATCGTGCTCATCATCCGCTTCGCCACGGGCCGGAACGTCGGATAAACGTTCTTTTCGTCGGCAGTGTTTCAAGGCCGCTGTTCCGCTATGCTCTTTCTTCGCAAGGAGAAGACTATGGCGAAGTTTGTATTCCTGGCGGCATTGATTTTGGTGATCGCGTCACAGGCGCGACAGGCGCCGTCCCCTGCCGCTCAACCAAGCGCGGAGCGCGTGCCTGCCGCCGCGGTTGCCGAGGTGTATTTCTGGAAGGCGAAGCCTGGCAAGCTCGACGACTACAACCGCTACATCCGCGAATTCGCCGAGCCGATCGACACGGACGCCGGACGCCACGGCGCGTTCGTCACGGTCACAACCTATGTCAATCCCCGCGCCGAGGCGCCTTGGACGCACATGCGCGTCTTCGTCTTGAAGGATCGCGCGCAACAAGCGGGGCTCTCTGCCGCGCTGGATGCGGCTAAGCTGCGCCTGCATCCGGATGAAGCCGAGCGTACCCGCATGGCCGCATATTCCGAGACGCTGCGCGACCTTGCCGGGCATGAAACGCTCGACGTCCTGCACTGACGCATTTGTGATCCAGAACACAAGGGGCGGTGATTCGAATGTGCCGCCCGGCCCGGCCGGGATGCTACATTCTTAGCAATGTCCGCGCCGCAATCGCGATTCGTGAAGGCTTGCCGCAAAGAAGCGGTAGATGCCACGCCCGTCTGGTTCATGCGCCAGGCCGGCCGCTACATGGCCGAGTACCGCGCCGTGCGTAAGAACCATTCCATCATCGAAATCTGCAAGAGCCCGCGCATCGCCGCCGAGGTCACGATTACGGCCGCCGAGCGCCTCAATGTTGACGCCGCCATCATCTTTGCTGACCTGCTGCTGCCCCTCGAGGTGATGGGAGTTCCCTTCCGCTTCGAAGCCGGCGAAGGTCCCAAGATCGAAGCCCCGCTGCGCACCCCTGCGGATATCGCCCGCGTGCGCGACGATCGTGCCGCCGATCTCGGCTACGTTTCCGAGGCGGTGAAGCTTGTTGCCAAACATTTTGCCGGCAAACTCCCGGTCATCGGCTTCTGCGGCGCGCCGTTCACGCTCGCCAGCTACATGATCGAGGGCGGCGGTTCGCGCAACTACATCGAAACCAAGCGCATGATGTACAACGAGCCTGAGGCGTGGGACCTGCTTATGCAGCGGCTGGTCAATGTTCTTGCCGCTTACACCTCCGAGCAGGTACGCGCCGGCGCGGACGTCTTGCAGGTGTTTGACAGCTGGGTCGGATGCCTCAGTCCCGAGGATTACCGGAAATACGTCCTGCCGCACGCGCGCACACTCATCCAGCGTTTGCAGAAGAGCGGCGCGCCGGTAATTTATTTCGGCACAGACACGGCCACGCTGCTGCCGGACATGCAGTCAACCGGCGCCGAGGTCATGGGCGTTGACTGGCGCATCTCGCTCGACGATGCCTGGAAGTCGATGCAGTACCGTCCCGCCGTGCAGGGGAACCTGGATCCGGTCCTGCTGTTTGCCTCATGGAAAGAATTGAAAGCGCGAGCGGAGGAGATCCTTCGTGGCGTTGCCGGGCGTGCCGGGCACATCTTTAATCTGGGTCACGGAATCCTGCCGGGCACGCCGGTCGATAACGTGATCGCCCTCGCCGACCTCGTCCACGAGTTCAACGCAGGGAGTTCGCGATAATCGCATGGACGCTGTCTTACTTCTCGCTCACGGCACACCCGACAACACCGAGTCGGTTCCCGAATTCCTTCGCAACGTAACGGGCGGGCGTCCCTTGCCGGATGCAGTCGTCAAGGAAATCCAGCACCGGTACAGCCTGATCGGGCATTCCCCGCTGACCGAGATCACGCATCGCCAGGCGCAGCGCCTCTCTCGCCTGCTCGATCTGCCGGTGTATGTCGGGATGCGCAACTGGCATCCGTACATCCCCGACACGGTTCGCCAAATGACAGAAGACGGCGTGACGCGCGCGGTCGCGATTTGCCTGGCGCCGCAAAATTCGCGCACGAGCGTGGGGCTGTATCGCCGCGCTCTGTTCGGGACAGCAGGCGGCGAGCAGTTGTACCCACCGGCGGGCGATGCACCGGCGTTCACCGTGGAATTCATAGAGTCCTGGCACGACCATCCCAGTCTCGCGCGCGCCTTTGCCGAACGCCTGACGCCGGGTTGGACGCAGGCGTCCGTAGAACTCGGCGCGGCCGCTCCCATCCTCTTTACCGCGCATAGCGTGCCGGAGCGCACGATTGCCGACGGCGATCCTTACGAAGCGCAGTGTCGCGCAACCGCCGAACTCGTCGCCTCGCAGGTTGCCGGATTGCCGCGCGGGAACTGGCGGTTCGCGTTTCAAAGCCAAGGACAATCGGGCGGCGCATGGATCGGCCCCAAAGTGGAAGACACCATGCTCGAGCTGAAACAGGCAGGCCATCGTGGTTTGATGATTCAGCCGATCGGGTTTCTGGCGGATCACGTGGAAGTGCTCTACGACATCGACATCGCCTTCCGCGAATTCGCCGAGAAAAATGAACTCAAGCTCTGGCGCGCGCCTTCCCTCAACGATTCTCGTCCTCTCGCCGACGCACTTGCCGACCTGGCTCGCCACGGATTACAGCGCGCCGGCGGCGATGCCTCTGCCGGCGGCGCCGCCCGGAACAGGTGACCGATGAAGCGGATTGCGATTGTCGGCGGCGGCAGCGCGGGCCTCTCCGCTGCGTACCGCGCTGAACTTTTGCGCCGCGGCGGCTCGGTCGAATACACCTTGTTCGAGCACTCAGACAGGCTCGGCGGCGTCATCAAGACCGAAGTCGTCGATGGCTGCGTGGTCGAGGGTGGTCCCGATTCCTTCATTTCAGAGAAGCCCGCGGGCACCGCGTTCTGCCGCGACCTCGGCCTCGGCGACGAACTCATCGGCTCGAACGACGCCGATCGCAAGACCACGATCCTGATCGGACGCCGTCGCGTGCCGCTTCCCGACGGACTTCAATTCCTGATTCCAACGCGCATCGTGCCCATGGCGTTCACGCCGCTCTTCACCTGGGGAACGAAGCTGCGCTTCGCGCGGGAATGGTTTACGTCTGCCCCGGAACACGCCGAGGGCGGTGACGAGTCGGTGGCAAGTTTCGTTCGACGGCACTTCGGGCCTGAGGTCGTCGACCGTCTCGCTGATCCGCTCTTGTCCGGTATTTATGGCGGCAACGCCGAACGCTTGAGCGTGCGCGCTGTTCTGCCGCGCATGGTGCAGATGGAGCAGAAACACGGCAGCCTGATCCGCGCCATGCTGGCGGCGCGGCGCGACGTCAGAAGCCATGCAAGTCCGTCGGCGCCGCCGAAGCCGCTCTTCACGTCGCTCCGACGCGGCATGCAACAGATGATCGACGCCGCCGTGGCGCAGCTCGATCCGCGTTGCATTCGGCTTAACACAGACGTCCGTACCCTAGAGTTCGTTGGACCGGGCTGGCGGGTTCATTCCACCGCGGGCGTGTACGAATGTGACGGCGTTGTGCTCGCGCTCCCGGCCTACGCCGCCGGCGCGCTTTTGTGGAATGTCCGGCCGGAACTCGCGCGCATCCTTGAAAGCGTGAATTACAGCTCGTCGATCACCGTCGTGCTCGGCTACGACGCCGACGCTGTTCGCAACGTGGATCTCTCCGGCTTCGGATTCCTCGTACCGCGCAGCCAGGGCAAACGCCTGCTGGCGTGCACATTCGTCCACCACAAATTTCCGCACCGCGCGCCAGCGAACCGGGTGCTCCTCCGCTGCTTCATCGGCGGCGAGAACGCGGAAAACTCCATGCCGATGACAGACACCGAAATCGTCGATTCAGTGGGTAAGGAATTACGCGAGATCCTCGGCCTCTCTTCGCAGCCTCTCTTCACGCGCGTTTACCGCTGGCGCCGAGCCATGGCGCAGTACGAAGTCGGGCACCTGAAGCGCATGGACGAAGTCCGCACGCTGCGGCGTCAGCTTCCCGGACTTGCGCTCGCCGGCAACGCGTACCAGGGGATCGGCGTCCCGGACTGTATCCGGACGGGCGCCGAGGCTATCGCCGAGCTGACGTCTGTTCCCGCCCCGCCCGTCGCCGCGCATTAGTTCCCCTGCAACTTCCCGCCGGTTTCAGCGTATATAGAGGTGAGGGGTTATGCGGAACTTTGTCCAACTGGCGGCGTTTCTCGCCGTCTCTTCTGTCTTCGCGCTGGCGCAAGACCACAGCTCCATGCCCGGCATGCAACCGGGTTCGCAGATGGAGGGCGGCTCGAACGCGATGTCCACCCGGCATCTCGAGATGGGCGGCCACATGCGGCTGACGGAACAGCGGCCTCTGAAACCCGGCGACCAGCAGCGCGCCGACGAGGTGCTTGCGGGAGCCCGCCGCGTCGCCGCCGAGTACCGCGATTACAAGGCTGCCGAAGCCGATGGCTATCGCATCTTCCTGCCCAACGTTCCGCAGAAGATGTATCACTTCACCAATTACTGGTTCGGCTTCGAAGCGGCGTTCGGCTTGAATCCCGACCACCCGACTTCCCTGCTTTATGAGAAGCAGCCGGGCGGCGGCTTCAAGTTTGTGGGAGTAATGTACACCGCGCCGCTGAACGTCGCGCGCGACGAACTCGATTCCCGTCTGCCGCTCAGCATCGCGCAGTGGCACCTGCACACAAACTTCTGCCGCGCTCCGCTTGGACGCGAATCGGAATATCTCGGCGCTCACGCGAAGTTCGGCCTGCTTGGTTCCATCGTCACGCGTGACGAGTGCGAAGCTCAGGGCGGCAGGTTCGAGCCCAGCGTTTTCGGATGGATGGTGCACGTCTACCCGCTGGAGAAGAATCCTAAGGACATCTGGTCGGTGGAGCGGCAGATGGAACACACCGCCATGCATCACGATCACTGATCACGGCTTGTCGAGAATCGTATTGTTCGGGTCCAACACCAGCTTCCTGGTTCCTGGCGGCACCGTAATCCGGAAACTGGTTTGTTCTTCGTCGGCGAAGACGCGTCCAGCGGGCTTCGAGCCGGTCGCTCCCACGGCGTAGACCGGAATCGAAGTGATCAGCGTCTTGGGCGCGTCGCTCTCCACGATCTTTCCCGTCGCGACCGTCTTACCCGCGTGCAGCCCGATCTTTACGTCCGACAGCTCGAAGTGCGGAATCGCTGTCCCGTTTACCCACTCATCGAAGAACCAGTCGAGAGACTTCCTGCCTTCGTACTGCGCCGATGGCGGCAGAACATCCTCGAACGCCTTCTGCAAATCGGCATTCCCGATGTCCTTGTAGCGGTTCTCCTCCAGCAGCGTGCGCAGCGCTTTGAAGAACAGCTCGTCGGAATCGCGCGAATCTTTTGCGCGAACGCCCCTCGCGGCGGGCGCCGCGTCGCGCAACATTTCGCGCAGCATGTGGAACAGCCACGTCCCGCGGCCATACACGACCGCCTCGTAGGCTCCCGGGAATTTCGAGGACGTCAGCCGCGTGCCCAGCGTGACCGGACCCGCCATGGATGTGGAGTCATCCTCGTGCACCTTCTTCAGCAGCTCCCCGCGGTAGTGTTCCAGCATGTTCCGCGTCGCTTCGGGCTTCTCACGCTCGAGCGCCATCAGCGCCAGGTAATTCGAAAGACCTTCGACGATCCACTGGTCGTGATACGTGCGCCAGCCCACTTCGTCTCCCCACCATTGGTGGATCGTCTCGTGGATCGGCATGACTTTGCCGAACAGCGTGAGGTTGTTCGACGAGAACTCCCGCCTGGTGCGATCCTCATCGGCCATGAACACATAGCTGGAGAGGAAGACCAGTCCCGGCCAGCCCTGGCTGATCGACCCCGGCATTTGCGTCAGGGCAAGTGAGCTGAAGGGGAAACTGCCGATCCGCGGCGTCAGCCAATCGATCGCGCGCGCGCAGGTCTCCGCCACGGACCTGGCGTGCATGGCCGGGTCCGGCGGGAAGCTGGGCATGGCATCGGCCAGCACAGGCGCTCTCTGGCGCCCGAAGCCCGGATTCAGGATCGGGGCCTGCGTCGTCCGGTTGGTGATGTAGTTGTTTTCGACACTGCGCGTGGCATACGCCGTGACCGCGACGTTCTCCGCCTTCGCGCTCGCCTTGTCATACCGCCCAAGGTTGAACCCGGCCAGCGGGATCGCATGCTCCGACACCCAGCGCGAGACCTGCTCGCCGTCCTTGTTCTCCGAGCTCACCCGTTTGCCGGTTGCAAGCAGCACCCACTCCGGAGGCGCGCGGAACTCCATCTCGAAGTCCGCCATCTCCGGTCCATGGTTCGGATACCAAATGCCTCGCGCGCCTACGTACATCAGGCCGCCGCCTGCCTCGCTCATCACCGGGCCGGCGTAGACAAACTTCAGCCGCACGGAAGCGCCCGCTGCGAGCTGTTTCGGCAGGATGACGAATACGACGTCGTTGCCGCGTCGCGCGAGTTGGCTGCCCTCGATGGCCTCATTCTGGAGAAAATCCAGCGGTGCCGACTGCGCGCCATCGACCATGCTCACCGAATTGAGTTTCAGGTAGCGCGATAGTTCGAAGCTCAGCAGCCGTTCGCCGCCGCTCCGGGCGCTCAGCGTCAACTCCGTTTCCGCAGAGAGATCGTGGGGCGGTTCGACGTGGGCGGTGATCTTGTAATGCGAAATCTGTTCGCGACGCTCGACTCGCTCCGCGTTGTCTACCGGACCATACTGAGTCCACACGTCGTAGAATGCGCCCGCCTCGACATGCGCGACTTGCGCCACCAGGACCGTCTCGCGCAATTGTCCGTCGAAGTTGACATCCAGCGTGCCAAAGTGGGTGGTGCCCAGCCGCGCGCGCAGCATTCTGTCTTCGGGACGCGGCGCATCGACCCAGGTCTTCAAAAGACGAAAAGCATCGCCTTCGGCAAGCGTCTGCGACACTCCATTCCAACGCGACACAAAATCCTGCGCTTCCGCTTCGGGCCGGGGATCGACGGCGAAAGGCTTCCACGTGTCGTCGTTGAACCTGAGATAGGCCGTAACGAACTTCTCTTCCAGGATCGCGGCATTGCTGAACATGGCCAGTGACGTCCGTTCCACGCGCGTCGTCGGCGAAACCAGCAGTTCGCCATCGCCTTCGAAGAACGCCCCGGTGATCCGGCCATCCACCGCCTTGGTGAACGCGATCGTGCCATCGTTGAAAGTAAGGTGCATGGTCTGCCGGTCGATGGCCACGTCGCGGACGCGGTACACCCGTCCAGCGTCGAGTCCGACGCTCCGCAGCTCGCGGTACACGGCCAGCGGTCCCGGCGCAGCCGTTTGCGCACACGAAACCAGCGGCATCGCCGCCGCGATCGCCAATGCGACCCACCGTCCAAACCTGTATAAACCGGGATTCATGCCGAGATCTCTGGCATAAGCATGCGCCTTGCGGCCCCTTTATGTCATCTTTGCCGGGTGCTGTCCATTTGGACACCGCGTCCGGCGCGCCGTTCCCCATGGGACGAAAAAATAAAAGTCTTGCGCACGGCGCATGAAAACCGGAATATATGCCCTCCACAGCCGAGCCGAAGTCGGGTCCGGCAACCAAGTCATGCGCCTGCCATTTCAGTCATCTGCGCCCGCGGTTGCGGTGCGCCAGCCTCGTCCGCCGTTTGTCCCCGACGTCGCGGGTGCGAGCATAGGGGCTCGCTACTGCGAGGACCGCACCGGCGGTGATTTCTTTGATTTCGCGCTGACCCCAAACGGCAGAGTGCTCGTCCTGATGGCCGACATCGCCGGCAAGCGCGACCAGACCTTCGCCATTGCCGCTGCCATGCAGGATCTGTTCCACGGCCGCGGGCCCGAGCTGTTCACCGGCGGCGACGGCAACGAGTCACTGGCGCTGACCGAGCTGGCGCTCGACCTCAATCGCGGGATTCTGCAGGCAGCATCGGGAGTTCGCTGTACATCCGCTTTTGTCATCTGTTACGACACCCAGCTCGGCACCGCGTGGTGGGTAAACGCCGGTCACACCCCGGGACTCCACATTGCACCGAATGGCGACACGCATGAGCTGCCTGCCAGCGGCATCCCGTTCGGACTGTTCTCTCATACGCCCCACGACGCGCAATTGCTTGTCCTCCAACCGGGGGCTTGCATGCTGCTCGCGTCCAAGGGCCTGGTGGAAATTCGCCTTGGCTCACGGGAATTCGGCATCGCGGGCGTAGCCGCAGCCGCTGCCAGCCACGAACGCACGGCAGCGAAGGATCTCTGCCAGTCGGTGCTCGACGCCTCCGACCGGTTCATCGCCGAGACGCCGGCGCGGCTCATCCCATTGCCCCACCGTCAGCCCCGGCATCCGGACCGTAGCGCTCTCGCGATCATCCGAACGGTGTAAAATATCGAGAGCATCCCGTACCTAAAAGCGAGCCCGTGGTGGCGCCCTGCCCGGTTCGCGGAAATCGATTTTTTGATGAAGAAGTTACTTGCTGTCTCCGTTTGTTTTCTCTTCTTTGCCCTTGCCGCCGGCGCGGACCAGGTAATCGAAGAGATCGTCGCCCGCGTCAATAATGACGTCATTACCCGCTCCGAGCTCAATCGCAGCCGCGAGCAGCTCGCGCAGGAGATTCGCCAGAACAATATCGACCAGGCGAAGGCCACCGAAGGCGAGAAGAACGTCCTGCGCGATCTCATCGACCGCCAGCTTCTTCTGCAAAAGGGCAAGGATCTGGGAATCACCGGCGAGACCGAGGTCGTCAAAGAGCTCGATCGTATCCGCAAGGAAATGAAGCTCGAAAACATGGAAGACCTCGAAAAGGCCGCCCAGGCGCAGGGCGTTTCCTTTGAGGACTACAAGCAGAACCTGAAAGACAGCATCGTCACCCAGCAGGTGATCAGCCGCGAGGTCGGCGGACACATCCAGATCACGCCGGAAGAAATCAAGAAGTTCTACGACGAGCACGTGAAGGATATGCAGCAGCCGGAAATGATCCGCCTGAGCGAGATCCTGATCGCGCCCACTCCTCCTCCGCCGCCCGCCGCGGAAGGCAAGCCTGCGCCGCCTGTGCCCGATCCCACGCCGGAGCAGATCGCGGCCGCGGAGCAGAAAGCCAATCAGGCTGCCGCCGAGATCAAGGCCGGCGCGAAGTTCGAGGACGTCGCCAAGAAGTATTCCGACGGACCCACCGCGCAGGACGGAGGCAGCATCGGCGACTTCAAGCGCGGCACGCTCGCCAAGTCGCTGGAAGACCTGACCTTCGGCATGAAAGCTGGACAAGTTTCCGATCCCGTCCGCACCAAGCAGGGCTTCGTGATCCTCAAGGTCGCGGCTCACCAGCAGGCCGGTACGCCGTCCTTGAAGGACGTCGAGAGCGATATCCAGCAGCAGCTCTATCTCGACAAGCTCCAACCCGAGCTGCGCAAGTACCTCACCAAGCTGCGCGAGGACGCCTACATCGACATCAAGCAGGGCTTCGTCGATACCGGCGCCAGCCCCAACCAGACCAAGCCGGTCATTACCAATTCCCAGGTGGCCGAAGCCAAGACCAAGCTGAAGCGCAAGAAGCACTTCGTCGTGTTCTAGTGCTGTTGAACCAATAGTCCTGTTGAACCAACAAAGAGCCGGCCGCAAAGGCCGGCTCTTTTTGTTACTAAACCGAATCCGGATGTGGTTTCGCAGTTCGGCAGTTCGGCAATTCGGCAGTCTTCTAAGGCTTTCCGCCAAGTCTCAATCCGGCTACTCTGTTGTAGGATCACGTTATCCTCCCCAATCTCTCCGGAGCCGGCATGAAAGACTTCTACATCCGCGACGCGGCGCAATACGAAAACAAGACGATCACCTCCAGTTTCGTGGTCGCCGCCAAGCAGGTTCGCCCCCGCAAGACCGGCGAACTCTATCTTCAGCTCACGCTCGCGGACCGCACCGGCCAGCTCGACGCCAAGATGTGGGATAACGTCGCCGACGTGCTCGAAGCCTTCGATCAGGACGACTTCGTCAAGGTGAAAGGCCTCATCAACCGTTACAACAACCGCATCCAGTTCACCGTCCACAAGCTGCGCAAGATGGAAGAAGGCGAAATCGACTTCGCCGACTTTCTGCCTGCCACCTCCAAGGACATCCCGGGGCTCTGGCACACGCTGCGCGAGTTTGTGGCGTCCATGCAGAACCCCTATCTCAAGGCCCTGCTCGAAGCCTTCATCGCCGACCCGGTATTGGCGAAGGCTTATCAGGCTGCCCCCGCGGCCAAGACGCTGCACCACGCCTACATTGGCGGGCTACTCGATCACGTGGTTTCGCTCTTCCGCTCCTGCGACCTGGTCTGCCGGAACTATGCGCAGATCAATCGCGATCTGCTGCTGACGGGCGCGTTCTTGCACGATATCGGCAAGATCCATGAACTGGCGTACAGCCGCTCATTCTCCTACACCACCGAGGGCCAGCTACTGGGACACATGATCATCGAGCTGGAGATGCTGCAAGCCAAGATCGCGCAGGTACCCGGCTTCCCTGCGGAGATGAAGACGCTGATCGAGCACCTCATCATCAGCCATCACGGGCAGTACGAGTTCGGTTCGCCCAAGCTTCCTATGTTTCCCGAAGCGCTCATGCTGCACTACCTCGACGACCTCGATTCCAAGATGGAAAGCATGCGCGCACACTACGAGCGGGAAATCGGCCTCGACTCCGACTGGACCGGCTACAACCCGTCGCTCGGACGCCCCCTGCTGAACTCGGCCCGCGTCGTCGCCCGCGCCATGGGCGAAACCCAGCCCAAGGCGGAAGTCCAACCGGAAGCTGAGGCTGCGGCGGCAGCGGCTACTCCCAAGTCGTAGATTTCGGCGGTTCGGCAGCCCTTTTAGGTTTTGCACCGCTTTCGTCCGCCCGCCCGGCCACCCTCGCCTTCCTCCCGGCATCTTTTGATGTGGGATCGTGCGCTCGTTAGTCGCGCACGACGAGACTTTCTGGGGAGGATTTTATGAAGAGCTTTTTGGCTGGACTCGGCTTGGGCGTCGGGATCGGCATGCTGTTCGCGCCCATGAGCGGCGAGGAAACCCGCCGTAACATCACCGACCGGGCGAACGACCTGGCCGACCAGGCGCGCGACGTCGGCGATCAGGTCCGTGACCGCGTCCGTGCCGGCATGAGCGCTATTCGCGGCGGTGCCGAGCGCGCCACCGGAACCGAAGGCGTCCCGACTGGCGTCTAAACCCTTTATTTCAGTTCAGATTAGCGCGAGCCGCCGGTGTTCCAATCCGGCGGCTTTCCGTTTTGGCAGTGGGTCATCCTTCGATGTAGCCCTTTCGACACCGGGGAGGACTTTTTTCTGCTTGTCTTTGCCATTCGTTTTGCTACTCTAAGTGCTCCCCGCCTTGTACCCTCCCCAGGAATTGATCACTATTGGAGCTAGGTATCGCTATGCGCAAGCAGCGAGGATTCTCGTTAATCGAGTTGCTTATTGTTGTAGCCATCATCCTGGTCTTGGCGTCGATCGCAATTCCCTCCCTCCTGCGCTCCCGGATCTCGGCAAACGAAGCATCGGCCGTGGCATCGATCCGTACCATCAATACCGCTCAAGTGACGTACGCCGTCACTTACCCCGACACTGGTTTTGCGTCGGATCTGGTCCAACTCGGCATGCCTCCGGGCTCGGCGTTGCCTTCTTCGGCGGCTTCCGGCCTGCTGGACTGGGTCTTGGGCTGCGCGACCCAGCCGTGCCCGAAGCAGGGGTACCTGTTCAGCATCGGCAATATTCAGGGCACTCCGGTCAGCTATTACACGATTAACGCCATCCCGGCCGCCCCGGGTCAGACCGGCTATCGTGGCTTCTGCTCGGACCAGTTGAGTCACGTCAGCTATGACGTTTCCGGCGGAACAAACTGCACGAAAGACATTCAGTAGAAACTGCGGGATAGACCCGCAGCCACCCGCTGAAAGGCCCGGAAACGGCTGATTTCCTTGACACTTCCGCCGTTTGGCCGCTATCCTTAAACTTTGCCTCTTGCTTTCGAACCGTGCCTGAGCGGCGTCGGGCAGCATCGGTCGCCCAGGTTTCCGTTTCGAACCCTCCGGATGCCCGGGACCATCCCCGCTTCGCGGTAGGCGGTCAGCCTGGGGGTGGGGGTTGGGCGATGTTGATTACCGTTCGCGAACTTCAGATCCAGCGCTTCGATTTTGATGAGAAGTTCACTCCCGGGGCCGTTGATCTCGGGGATGAACTTCGCCAGACGTCGCCGTTGGATACTCGCGGACACGCCGAGTTGCTCGAGGAGCACCGCGGCGGCCGGCTGGGGACGATTTCCGACATCCGGCTGGTCGGCGAGATGGTCACCGACATCGAAGCTCTGTGTGCTCGATGCCTTGACCCGGTGGCGCAGCACATCGACCGCAAGTTTGACCTGTTGTACCGTCCCCTGGGCGTGGACCGGAAAGGCGACGAAGCCGCCATCCACGAGCCGGATACCGAGATCGGCTACTACCAGGGCGACGGTCTCCAGCTGGAAGACGCTCTGCGCGAGCAAATCCTGCTCGCCGTGCCGATCAAGCTGGTCTGCAAGGACGAGTGCAAGGGCTTGTGTCCGCAATGCGGAGGCAACCTGAATCGCGAGTCCTGCAGCTGCGCTGTTCCCCAGACGGACGTACGCTGGGCGGCGCTGAAGGATTTGAAAGACAAACTGAAATAATCTGTAGAGACGCAGCTTGCTGCGTCTTCGGCAAGATTTAGAGAGGAAACTGCAATGCCAAATCCAAAACGCCGTCACTCCAAGTCGCGCACGGGAATGCGCCGCGCGCACGATCACCTGACGGCTCAGTCCATGTCCGATTGCCCCAACTGTCACGAAAAGAAAATGCCGCATCGCGCATGTCCCAAGTGCGGCTATTACAAGAACCGCGAAGTCCTGAACGTCGAAGAGAAGAGCTAGTCTGCCTGCCATGCGCACGGTTATCGCCCTCGACGCCATGGGATCGGATCGGGCTCCCAAGCCCGAAGTCGAAGGTGCGATACTCGCTGCTCGGCACTATGACGCCGGCGTGATCCTGGTTGGGCCTGAGGCGCAGATCCGCGCCGAACTGGCCCACCATCCTTCCCATCGCGGCCTGCCCATCGAGATCGTGAATGCCACCGAAGTCATCGGCATGCACGAGAAGGCGGTGCAGGCGGTCAAGACCAAGCGCGATTCCACCATGCGCGTCGGCGTGCGCCTCGTCCGCGAAGGACGCGCCGCCGGCTTCGTCACCGCCGGAAATACCGGCGCCGCTATGGCCACCGCCAAGATCGTGCTCGGCGCGCTGCCCGGCGTCGATCGGCCTGCGCTTGCCGCCGTCTTTCCCACCGCCGCCGGAACGGCTGCGATTCTCGTCGACGTCGGCGCCAACGTCGACTGCAAGCCCCACAATCTCGAACAGTTCGCCATCATGGGCGAGATCTACTTTCGCTCCATCTTCGGCACCGAGCGTCCGCGCGTGGGCCTGCTCTCCAACGGCGAAGAGGAATCCAAGGGAAACGACCTCACTCGCGACGCGTTCAAGCTGATCCGGCCGCTGCCGCTGAATTTCGTCGGCAACGTCGAAGGCCGCGACCTCTACAACGGCAACGTCGATGTCATCGTCTGTGACGGCTTCGTCGGCAACGTCGCCTTGAAGATCTCCGAAGGCATGGTGCAGGTCGTGAGTACGCTGCTGAAGGAATCGCTGAACTCGACCATCGCCAGCCAGGTCGGCGCGCTGTTGTCGGGCAAGGCGTTCAAGGACTTCAAGAAGCGGCTCGATTACTCCGAGTATGGCGGAGCGCCGCTGCTCGGCATCAAGGGCGTCGGCATCGTCTGCCACGGCTCGTCAAACTCGAACGCCATCAAGAACGCCATCCGCGTCGCCACCGAATTCGCCACCAGCGGCGTCAACAGCAAGATCGAAGCCGAATTGGGCGCCCGCAATGGCCGCCGGAAGTCTGACGATCCCCCAGCGCCCAGTCTCGGCGCAGCTCCACCGCAATAGGTTCTCCTGTCATCCTGAGCGAGTCCCGAGCGAAGTCGAGGGGCGAGTCGAAGGATCCCTATTGCAAAGCCGAATCTCCACGGCCAAAGACCAACGACTACCGACCAACGACCATTTACAATCGCCGTTTATGCACAAATCCACCGCATTCCTCTTCCCCGGACAAGGCTCGCAGGCTGTCGGCATGGGCAAGGAACTCGCTGCCATGTATCCAGTCGCGCGACAGACCTTCGACGAAGCCGACGCCGCCCTCGGCTATAAACTCTCCGACCTCTGCTTCGAAGGCCCGGAAGAGAAGCTTCGCCTCACCGAGATCACCCAGCCGGCCATCCTGACCATGTCGATCGCCGCCTGCCGCGTCCTGCGCGAGGTCGGCGTGGAAGCGCAGTTCTGCGCCGGACACAGCCTCGGCGAGTACTCCGCGCATGTCGCCGCGGGCACGCTCGATTTCGCTGACGCAGTCCGCACCGTGCGCAACCGCGGCAAGTACATGCAGGAAGCAGTTCCGGTCGGCGTCGGAGCCATGGCCGCCATCCTCCTGCTGCCGCTCGACAAGATTCGCGAGATCTGTGCCGCCGAAGCCAAAGGTGAAGTCTGCCAGCCCGCCAACATCAATTCTTCCGACCAGGTGGTGATCTCCGGCAATGCCGCCGCCGTGCAGCGCGCCGCCGACGCCTGCAAAGCGGCCGGCGCGAAGCGCGCGGTCATGCTTCCGGTAAGCGCGCCCTTCCATTGCGCCCTGATGCAGCCCGCACAGGATCGCCTCGCCGCCGACCTGCAATCCTTGAAATTTCACGATCCTCAGATTCCCGTCATCGCCAACATCGACGCAGAGCCCAAGCGCACCGGCAACGACTCGCGAGACGCGCTCATCCGCCAAGTCACCGGCGCCGTCCGCTGGGAAGATTCCATGCGAACGCTCATTGGCGCCGGCGTGGAGAACTTCATCGAGGTCGGTCCCGGCAAAGTCCTGTGCGGTCTCATGCGCCAGATCGACCGCGCCAAGACCTGCCTCAACGTCGAAGACGAGGCGTCTCTCCAAAAGCTCAGCAATCACTTTGGGTTGTTGGGAATCAAGGAAGCGTAGAAGCAATTAGCAATTAGCAATTAGCAATTAGCAATTAGCAATTAGCAATTAGCAATTAGCAATTAGCAATTAGCGCCTGCCACATCGATTCCCGCTCTCCAGCCTCTTTCGCGACTCTTCACGGCTGAATCCTAATTGCTAACTGCTGATTGCTGCCTTACGCCGGCGAAAACGACATCGACTTATTGTGCTTGTCCACCCACAGACGCGCCTTGTCGGCTCGTTCGTTGACGTCGACCACCACGACCACACCCTGGCTTCCGAGCGTCGCTGAACCCAGCAGCTTGTAGCTCCGCACCACGCCCCAATCTCCGCCCGGTCCCCAGTCGCGATAGAAATCTTCGTAAGCGTATTGGGCGTGCTGCTTCGGGTGCTGCTTCCACTCCGGATCGGCCATCCAGATGCCGTACGCTTTCTCGTAGTCCTTCTGCTGGAGGGCGGCGAAGAAGTGGTCGACCACCCGCTCTTCCGGCCAGTTCCGGTAGCGATAGGCGAGCGCCGCCACGATCAGGACGATGATGATCGCTATCCAGATCGCTTGTTTGTGCTTGCGCTCTTTTCCCGGATCGTACTGCGGAGCGTCAAATAACGTGCTCGACATCGCTGCTCCTCATCGTCATTCGTAGAGACGTTGCTCGCAACGTCTCCTACAGCGTGCGCTTGAACAGTAAGGTCGCCAGCGTCAGCATCACTGCGGCGAACACAGAAAGATACAGCAGGTCCGGCCAGATTGCAGCCAGCCCAACGTCCTTCAGCAGCACCGCCTTGAATCCGTGGACACCGTAGCTAAACGGATCGATCCTGGAAATCCACCGCAGCCACGTCGGAAATGCCTGAACGGGATAGATCGCGCCCGACGGGAAATACAGCAGCGTGTTCAGCACGCCGAAGATGGCGCGCGGCACCAGCGGGTCCTCGACCCTCACCATGATCAGCGACATCATGGTGATGAACGCCACCGACGTCACCGTGATCAGCAGGATCAGGAGAATCAGGTTCTTCGGGTGAAACGTTGCCCCAATGCCGGCGATCAGCGAGCCGATCAGCGTGATCACGAATCCTGCCAGCATCGCCTTCAGCGCGCCCGCCGCGTTCAGCCCCAGCACCAGTTCGACCTTCGAGATCGGCGTAACCAGGTAGCCTTCGTGCACCCCGCGGGCCTTGTCGTCGATGTACACGATGCCGCCGCCGATCATCACGCTCACGAACATCGCCAGCGTGATCGATCCCGGCAATAGGTACTTCATGTACTCGATGTACGGATACAGCTCCACGATATCCAGCGCGATGCTCTGCACCAGCCGTGGTTCCAGCACCGGCTGGTCGAGCGCCTGCGTAAGCTCCTGCAGCTTCGTCTCCACGCTCGAGCTCATGAAGGTGTCGGTGTTGTCGACCACCAGCGCGATCTGCGGCCGGTTCTGCTCGTAGACCCGCCGCGAATAATCTACCGGGATGACCAGCGCGCCTTCGAGGTGCCCATTGCGCACGTCTTCGACGGCCTTCTTCTCGTCGGTGTAGTAGACCGGCGTGACCGTGCGTATGTTCGCCTTGATCGAGTCGAACGCCTCCCGAATGCGCAGCGACTGCGGCCCGTGGTCGTAATCGACAATCCCGATGCGCGCATCCCGGATTTTTCCGCCGAACGCGTTGCCGAGCACGATGAGCTGCACCAGCGGCAGCATCATCGCCGCCATCATCAGCGCCGGCGAGCGGAAGAACTTCCGCATCTCGCGCTCGATAATTGCCATCATTCGGTTCATTTCGCGTCCGTGTGGCACAGCCGCCCTCGGCTGTGCGGATGACTACTCGAAGATCCTCGCCGGCTGATACAGCGGAGCGGCGTGCGTCTCGTCGCGCAACTGACGCCCGGTGTAGTGCACGAAGACGTCGTCCAGCGTGGTGTTCTGAACGCTCAGCGTTTTCAATCGGATGTTGTCGTGGATCGCCATCGCCACGATCTGTGTGGTCGTGATCGATCCGTCGTTGGTGAGGATGCGGTACATGCCCGCGCCCTCCGGCTGCAGCGATTGCACCGTGTCCAGCGCCTTCAGTCGCGCCTCCCACTCCGGCGTAGGATTCTCGAACTGGACTTCAATCACATTCTCGCCCGGCACGTTGTGCTTGAGTTCGCGCGGCGTATCGAGCGCCACCAGCTTGCCGTGATCGACGATGGCAATGCGGTCGCACAGGCGGTCTGCTTCGTCCATGTAGTGCGTCGTGATCAGCACCGTCAGCTGCCGCCGCGCCTTGATGTTCATCAACATCTCCCACACGGCCACGCGCGACACCGGGTCCAAACCCGTCGTCGGCTCGTCGAGGAAGAAAATCCGCGGGTGATGCACCAGCCCGCGCGCGATCTCCAGCCGGCGCCGCATGCCGCCTGACAGCGTCTTCGTCGCCGAGTCGCGCCACTTCGTCAGGTCCACCAGCTCGAGCAACTCGTCGATGCTCTGCTTACGCTCCTTCGACGGCACGTTGTACAGCTTCGCGTAAATGCTGAGGTTCTCTTCCACCGACAAATCGGGATCGCTGGTCAGCGCCTGCGGGATCACGCCGATCCACCGCCGCACCTCGTTCGGCTGCTTCGCGACGTCGTAGCCCGCGATGTGCGCCGAACCTGCCGTGATCGGGATCAGCGTCGTCATCATGCGGATGAGCGTCGACTTGCCCGCTCCGTTCGGGCCCAGCAGACCGAATATCTCGCCCTCGCCGACCTTGAACGACACGCCATCCACCGCCGCGAAGTCGCCAAACTTCTTGACGATGTCCCGCACCTCGATCGCCGGCGTCGACGATGGAGGGCCGGCGTCCCCGCCGGCCACAACTCCCGCGCGCCCAGGAATCTCTCGGGTCGCGCTGTTCTCCGGATTTTGTTTCGGCTCAACCACGAACGCCTTCTTCCCGAATCTCGACGGCTGAATGCTGTCTGCTGATTGATCTCAGCTACTTCTCCGCCACCTTCTCTTCCATCTTCTTCTTCGGCACCAGCACTTCCGCGGTCATCCCCGGGACATACTTTTCGCGCGGATTGTCGATCAGCAGTTTCAGCGATACCGTCCGGATATCGCGTTTCTGCTGGCTGAAATCGCGTTGCGTCGCGAAGTCTCCCTCCGGCGCCTTGAGGATCACCTTCCCGTCCACCGTCGCGCCCGATGGCATTCGCACGCGCAGCGTGTCGCCCAAACTAATGTGGTCGGCGTAAGTCTCCGCGATCGCCGCCCGGACCCACGTCTGCCCCAGGTCCATGATGGTGACAATCGGCATTCCCGGCTGCACCACTTCGCCCTCTCGCACTGCCCGCACCGACACCACGCCCGCCACCGGCGCCACGATCTTGGTGTACCCCAACCGTGTCTTCGCTTCGTCGAGTTGAGCTTGGGCTTGCGCCAGTTGCTCGCGGACTGCCGCGGTGTTGCTCACCGCCGCCGTCGCCTGATGCGTCTGCGCCTGCGCTGACGCCACGTCCTGCTCCGCCGAATGCACCATGTCACGCGCTGCCTGTACGCGCGCCTGCGCCGACTTCAGCATCGCCACCGCTTCGTCCGACTGCTGCTGCGCTGCAACGCCGGCCTTCGCCAGCGCCACCACCCGATCGGTATCGGTCTTCTGCCGCTCCGCGTCCGCCTCGGCCTGAACAAGATTCGAACGCGCTGCCTGCAGCCGCGCCTGTGCGTTCGCGACGCCGCTCGACGTCTGTCCTTGCGTCTGTTGCTGCGTCGCATGCGCTTCGCCCACGCGCGATTGCAGGCCGCGGATCGCGGCTTCGGCCGCGCTCGCCTGCGCTTCCAGCTCCGACGTATCGAGCTGCGCGATCAGGTCGCCCTGCTTGACCGCGGTTCCTTCATCCACGGCCAGCTTCACGATGCGTCCCGCCACTTGCGGGCTCACGATCACCTGGTTGGCATCAACCGTGCCAATCAGGATCATGTCGCTCGTCCGGTCGGTGGTGGCGAAGTACCACGTCGCCGCCATCAGCGTCAGGACCACCAGGATCATCCAGAACTTATTGCGTCCCTTCACGACCGGCTCCTCTTCTTTGCGGATTTCGTTCCTGCCTCCACCGTCGGGACAAATAGCGCCGCCGAAACAAAATCCAGCACCGCTGCGCGGCGTTCGGCTAGCCGCTCCGGCGTCAGCGGATCGATTCCCGTCACCGCCTGCAACACCGGTGTGGAGATGAAGTAGAAGACGATGCTCGCCACGATCGTGAGCAGGAAGTGCATGGCATGCACCGGCCGGAAGTCGCCGCTCGCGATCCCTTCCTCAATCACTCCTGACACGCGCCGGAACACGGGCTGGAAGTAGGTCGCCACCAGCCGCCGAAGATTCTTCTGCGCCGGTCCCGCCTTCTCGAATCGCGCTCGCATCAGCTCGCGTGACATCAGCCGCGGATACTCGAGGTTCCCGGCGATGTAGTCGAAGTGCGCGCCGGCGTATGCCAGCAGGCGCTCGCGCGGCGAACCCGGCCGGTCAAGCGCTTCGTTAATCGTCGCCTGCAATCCTGTGAAGACGCGGTCGAGCACCGCCGCGTATAGCGCTTCCTTGTCGTGGAAGTAGTAATAGAGCAGCGCCTTGTTAACTCCCGCTGCCTTCGCGATCGCGTCCGTGCGCGCTCCCGCCAAGCCCTCACGCGAGAATTCGCTTCGGGCGGCGTCGAGAATCGCGGCCCGCGTCTGCTCCGGCTGCGCCCGCGTCCCCAGCTTCGTCCGCGCGCGCCCGTTCTGTGCTGCCGCTCTCATTGAAATCTCTCTAATTAACTAACTGGTTAGATTACTCGCGCGCCGCCCGAGTTGCAAGCTCTTTCTTCCCTTCTGTCCCGGCGTTCTGTTGGCTGTTCTTCGGTGGGGCACCGGCCTTGTAGGCCGGTGAAAAATGGATTCCTGAATGCGGGGCTTCAGCCCCGGTTCTTTTCATTTCGGCAGTTCCGCGATCATTTCGCGTACTTATTCTTCTTCTTCTCTTCGTACCGCTCGAGGCCGAGCCGGATGAGCCTGTCGATCAATTTCGGATAACTCAATCCCGTCGCCGCCCACAGCTTCGGATACATGCTGATCGCCGTGAACCCGGGCATGGTGTTGATCTCGTTCACGTAGATCTTGCCGCTCTTCGGGTCCATCAGGAAGTCGACGCGCGCCAGCCCGCACGCATCCACTGCCTGGAACGCCCGCACCGCCATCTCGCGGACTTCCTTCGACTGCTTCTTGCTGATCTTTGCCGGGATCACCAGCTGCGATCCCTCTGACACGTATTTCGCGTCGTAGGAATAGAACTCGTCGCTCGGCACGATCTCGCCCGCAACGGACGCTTCCGGCTTGTCGTTCCCCAGTACCGAGCACTCGATCTCGCGCGCTCTTCCCTTCTTTCCACCGACGGCCGCTTCCACCACGATCTTCCGATCGAATTCCGCCGCGTGATCGATCGCCGGACCAAGCTCGTCGCGATCGTGGGCCTTCGTGATCCCCACGGATGATCCGAGGTTCGCCGGCTTCACGAACACCGGATACTTCACCGCCTTCTCGATCTTCTTTCGCGTGCCCTTCGCGTCGCGGCGCCACTCTTCGCGCAGGATCGTGACGTGCTTCACGATCGGCAATCCTTCGGCGAGGAACAGACGCTTCATCACGTCCTTGTCCATGCCCGCCGCCGATCCCAGCACCCCCGCGCCGACGTAGGGAATATCGGCGAGCTCCAGCAGCCCTTGGATCGTCCCGTCTTCGCCAAACGTCCCGTGTAGGACGGGAAAGATGACGTCAACGTCGATGAGGTGAGGCGCGGTCGACTGCTCTGATCGAAGGGACTCGACCGCGTCGGTGTGAAACGGAGTGAGAGCGTGCGCCTCGCCGCTGCTCGGCACCGGAGGCACGATCACCGCCTCGCCCTTCGCCAGCACCGCCGCCCCGGCCGTCGCCTCCGGATCGCCTGCCCGCAAGTGCTTCGTGTCCGCTCCCGGACGCGCCGCCAACAGCTTTTCCGCGTGCCCCGACGCGAGCCACTTTCCTTCCTTCGTGATCCCGATCGGCACCACGTCGTACTTCGTCTTGTCGATCGCATCCAGGATCGACGCCGCCGACAGCAGCGACACTTCATGCTCGCCCGACCGTCCACCGAACAGCACGCCCACCCGCAGCTTCTTCATCGTCCGCCTATCTTATCGCGAAGAACATCTACCACAGAGGCGCAGAGACACAGCGGCCTTTAGGTATTGCCGTTCTCCGTGCCTCTGTGTCTCTGTGGTGGGTTTTGTCTTACAATCCGCCGCATGCTGAGACTCGCGCGCCGCGGTGTACTGGCCCTGCTTGCCCTTTCCCTCCCTCTGTTCGCGCAATCCGATCGCCTCGCCGAAGCCAAGTCCGCTCTCGCCCAGACCAGCGGGACGCTCAAGCTCACCGGATTGAGCGCCCCCGTCGAAGTCCTGCGCGACAAGTGGGGCGTAGCGCACATCTTCGCCAAGAATCAGCACGACCTCTTCTTCGCCCAGGGCTTCGTCGCCGCCCAGGACCGCCTCTTCCAGATGGAGCTGTGGAAGCGCATCGGACAGGGACGCCTCGCCGAAGTCCTCGGACCCACGTTCCTCGAGCGCGATGTCGACGCGCGCCTTCTCCAGTACCGCGGCGACATGCAGGCCGAATACGCCAGCTACGGCCCCGACACGAAAGAGATCCTCACCGCCTTCACCGACGGCATCAACGCCTTCATCGCCACGGGCAAGCGGCCCATCGAATTCAAGTACGCCGGTTTCGAGCCGGAGCCGTGGAAGCCGGAAGACTGCCTCACCCGCATGGCCGGATTCCCCATGACCGGCAACGCCCGCGCCGAGCTCTACCACGCTGAACTCGTCGCCGCACTCGGCCCGGAGAAAGCCGCGCAACTGCTCGACCTCTCGCCCAAGACCGCGCTCGATCCCGCGCCCGGCGTCGATTACAGCGGCCTCAAGGAAACCGTTCTCCGCAACCTCGTCGGCAGCGACACGCGCATCGACCTCGGGTCAACCGTCCGCACTCAGACCGAGTCTTCTCAACTCGATCCTTCTTTTCCGCTTGTCATCCCGAGGCCGCTATCGCGGCCGAGGGATCTGCAGTTCTCTGGCCACTGGCCACTAGCCACCGACCACTCTTCTGACAACTGGCAACCGGCAACTGACAACTTGCTTTTGGAAGAATCCAACGACTGGACCATCTCCGGACGCCTCACCGCCACCGGCAAGCCGATCCTCGCCAACGATCCGCATCGCGCCATCACCGTGCCGTCGCTGCGCTACATCGTGCATCTCGTCGCGCCCGCTGCCGGCGGCAAACCGGCGTGGGACGTGATCGGCGCGGGTGAACCCGGACTTCCCGGCGTCGCCATCGGACACAACCAGCGCATCGCCTGGGGACTCACCATCTTCCCCATCGACCAGCAGGACCTCTACATCGAAGACCTCAATCCCGCCGATCCGCTCGAATACAAGACCGAGCGCGGCTGGGAGAAGATGCGCGTCGAGCAACAGCAGTTCCGCGTCAAAGGCGCAGCAACCGTCACTCGCGAGCTGCACTTTACACGTCACGGCCCGGTTCTCTGGTCCGACGGCAAGCGCGCGCTTGCCTTGCGCTGGGTCGGCGCCGAACCCGGTACCGCGGGATATCTAGCGTCGATCAGCGTCGACCAGGCGCAGAACTGGCAGCAATACCTCGCCGCCATGCAGCGCTGGAAGGTTCCTCCCGAGAACCTCGTTTACGCCGATGTTGACGGCAACATCGGTGAGCAGTCCGCCGGACTCGCGCCCATCCGCATGTGGTCGGGTCTTCTGCCCGTGCCCGGCGCCGAAGGCAAGTACGAGTGGAGCGGCTTCGTCCCGCTCGACCAGCTCCCGCGCCAGTTCAACCCGAAAGCCGGCTTCTACGCCACCGCCAACAACAAGGTCATCAACGATGACTACAAGTTCCGCATCGGCTACGAATGGTCCACGCCTTATCGCGTCGACCGCATCAACCAGGTCCTCGGCGAAACCTCGAAGCAACGCAAGCTGACGATGCAGGACTCGCAAGCGCTACAGAGCGACGTGACGTCGCTGGCAGCGCGTGAGTTCGTGTCGATCCTGCAGTCGGTAGGCAAGCCCCAGAGATCGTCACCTCCCGTCGAACAGCTCGCGCACTGGGATGGCACGCTTCGCCGCGATTCAACCGACGCGATCACCTACGAGTACTGGCTTCGCAGGTTGCGGGTGCCGATCGCCGAACAACTGCTTCCCGGCCAGGCTGACGTGGCTCGAACCACCGCGACGCGACTTCCCTTGCCGATCCTGTTCAGCACGCTCAAGCAGCTCCCGAATCGCGACGAAATACTCTCCAGGACTGGACAAGAGGCGCTCAACGACGCGACCAAAGCTGATGCGACCTGGGGAAAACTGCACACCATCACGCTGCGTCACTCACTCGAGTCATCGCTGCCCTTCGCCAACCTCGGTCCGCTCTCGCGCCCCGGCGATGGCACAACCGTCAATGCGACATCGGGAACAGGTTTCACCCAGACTTCCGGCGCGAGCTATCGCGAGATCTTCGACCTCGGCAACTGGGACAACTCGCTCGCCGTCAACACTCCCGGACAAAGCGGTCAGCCTGCGTCTCCGCATTATTCCGACCTGCTGCCGCTGTGGGACGCGGGACAATACTTCCCGCTTGCCTACTCGCGCGAAGCGGTAGAGAAGGTCACGACGGACAAGTTGATCCTGCAACCGTAGAAGGATTCACCGCGGAGGCGCTGAGACGCGGACAATGCAAAATCAAAATGCAGGCAGAACAAGAACTAACACGATCCCTTTATGCATTTTGAATTCTTTCTCTGCGCCTCCGCGTCTCCGCGGTGAATCAGAGAATCTTCTTCCCGAAGGCGCTCAGCGCCAGTTCCACGGCGAGGTCGGCTGTCCGGTTGTGCTCGTCGATCACCGGATTGACCTCGACGATCTCGAAGCTCACCATGCGTCCGTGGTCGGCGATGATTTCCATTGCCAGGTGCGCTTCACGGTAGGTCGCGCCGCCGCGAACCGGAGTTCCCACTCCCGGCGCGTCTTCCGGATCGATCCAGTCCATGTCGAGCGACACGTGGTATCCGGCGGTTTCGCGTCCGGCGATGCGCAGCGCTTCTTCCATCACCGTGCGCATGCCTCGTTCGTCGATGTCGCGCATGGTGAAGTACTCGATCCCGGCCTTGCGGATATTCTCGCGCTCTGTACTGTCGATGTCACGAATGCCGACGAGCACGCAATTCTCCGGCGCGATCTTCGGAGTGAAATCGAAAATCCCGCCCAACTCAGCCGGGCCGAGTCCCATGATCGCGGCTAGCGGCATGCCGTGGACGTTTCCGCTCGGCGACGTGCCCGGCGTATTGATGTCACCGTGCGCGTCGAGCCAGATCAGGCCGATCTTCTCGCTCTTGCGGCGGAAGTGCTCGGCCACACCGGAAACCGTTCCCGCCGCGATCGAGTGATCGCCACCGAGGACCAGCGGAATATAACCCGCGTCCATCGACTTCAGCACCAGCTCGGCCTGCTTGGTGCAAGTCGCGGTGATCTCTTTCAAGTACTTCGCGTGCTCGTCGCCGACTTTCTTCTGCTCGGCGATGGAGACCGCAACGTTGCCCGCATCGTCGACCACGTGCCCGAGCCGCTCCAGCCGTTTTTCCAAACCTGCGACGCGCACCGCCGACGGACCCATGTCGACGCCGCGGCGCGATGCGCCGAGATCGAGCGGCACGCCGATCACCCGGATCTTCTTGTGATGCGACGCCGGCAGTTGCGATAAGTGCGTTGTCGACATAGAGGACCTTACTCACCGCGGAGTCGCGGAGACGCAGAGAAATTCAAAATGCAAAAAGAAACCCCAAGGGAGCCATGTCACTTTTTGCAATTTGAATTCTTCTCTTTGCGTCTCCGTGTCTCCGCTGTGACTTCTACGGATAAATCTTGTTCAGCATGCGCGGGAACGGGATCGTTTCCCGCACATGGTCGAGCCCGCAGATCCACGCTACGGCCCGCTCGATGCCCATACCGAAGCCGGAGTGCGGAACTCCTCCGTACTTGCGCAGGTCGAGGTACCACTTGAACGCCTCTTCCGGCAGCTGGTGCTCGTGGATCCGCTCCAGCAGCTTCTCGTACGAGCCCATGCGCTGCGAGCCGCCGATGATCTCGCCGTAGCCTTCCGGCGCGAGCACGTCCACGCACAGCGCCTTCGTCGCGTCCTTCGGATCAGGTTCCATGTAGAACGCCTTCACCTTCGCCGGATAGCGATGCACCATCACCGGCCGGTCGAACTGCGATGAGATATACGTCTCATCGGGCGATCCGAAATCTCCACCGTACTCGAACTTCGTTTCCAGTGCCTTCTTCTCGAAGCCTTCGTGCAGCATCTTTACCGCTTCGTCGTAGGTCATGCGCGGGAACGGCGCCTTTACGGTCTCGAGCTTGGCGATGTCACGGCCCGTGACTTCCAGGTCTTTCCGACGGCGCTCGAGCACGCGACCCACGATGAAGCTGATGAAGTTCTCCGCTAGTTCCATCAGGCCGTCGAGCTCCAGGTACGCGACCTCGGGCTCGACCATCCAGAACTCGGTCAGGTGACGGCGCGTCTTCGACTTCTCGGCGCGGAACGTCGGGCCGAAGCTATAGACCTTGCCCAGCGCCATCGCGGTCGCTTCGATGTAGAGCTGGCCGGATTGCGTCAGGTACGCCTGCTCTTCGAAGTAATCCACGGGGAACAGCGTCGTGGTGCCTTCGCACGCGGCCGGCGTGAGGATCGGCGGATCGGTCAAGGTGAAGCCACGCTCGTCGAAGAAGTCGCGAGCCGCCTTGATGATCTCGGCGCGAATCCGCAGGATCGACGCCTGACGTTGCGAACGCACCCACAGGTGGCGGTGGTCCATCAGGAACTCGGTGCCGTGTTCCTTGGGCGTGATCGGGTACGGATCGTTTTCCGGAACTTTCTGCACGATCTGCACCGAGACGACGTCCATCTCGTATCCGCCGGGCGCTCGCTTGTCGGCACGAATCTTGCCGACGACGATCACGCTCGACTCCTGCGTCAGGCCCTTCAGCGCTTCGAACGCTTCGGGCGCCTGGTTCTTCGGGACCACGCCCTGGATGGTGCCGCTGCCGTCGCGGAAGATCGGGAACAGGAGCTTGCCGCTCTCGCGCATGTTGTAGAGCCAGCCCTTGATGGTGACGGCCTGCCCGTCATGCTTGCCGACATCGCGAATGTCGGTTACGGGAGCATCGGTTTGCGTTTGCGTCGTTTCCACTGGGGAACCTCGTGCCTGTCGAATCTTCTATGATGCCCGTCCGAGTACCGGTTCGGCAACCCAAGCCGTATCCACCGCAAAGACGCCAAGAGCGCGAAGGCTCTCAGGGATCGACAGGGGGTACCCCTCCCCCTTCGATCCCGGGATCTAAAGGACTTACGGGATCGATCCCGGAGCGTTATCGGACGTTTGCTCAGCAAGTACCTTCATTTCAGTAGCTTGCGAGTTGTGGAAATCGCAAGATCCCTGTAGCAAAGGACTTACGGGTTTTCAAAGAGCCAGAAACGACCCGAGGCCACAGGAGTTCGTCCTGCGGCCTCGCCGAAGCATGTGCTTCCAGTCTTAGATTAGCGGCTTCGGGATGGAAGCGCGGTGATGATGATCACGCATGGCGGTGACGAGCCGAGTCTCCGCCTGTGTCGCTCGCGTTCGCGAGCTCGAGCTCTGCCTGGGACGTTTACCCACAGCTCACGCTGTGGGCTACTAATGTTGCGCTGGCTTCGCCAGCGGAGAACCAAAGTCCCGCGCGTTTAATGTTGCGCTGGCTTCGCCAGCAAAGAACCAAAGTCCCGCGCCTTCGGTCGCCGCGGCGACCTCTGGGCGGGATTACAGGTGAGAGATTTCGGAGGGGCCTAGGGATCCTTCGACTCGCTTCTCGGCACGCGTCGGGACTCGCTCAGGATGACAAACGAAAGAAAGCCTACGCTTTCGCCGCGTCAGGACTCGCTCAGGATGACAAACGAAAGAAAGCCTAAGCTTTCGCCGACAAGAACCCGCTGACGTTCTCCCAAAGCAACTGAGGAAATGACTTGTCGAGATTGGCACGGATCGCCACATAACATTCGTCGCACTGGTTGGTCCTGGTGAACTCTTCCACCATCTTGTGGCGGTCTTCGAGGGCCCACTGCTGGAAGACCATCGAGCACGGTTGCAGCCAGCCGTTGCTGGTCACCACCAGGAATCGATGACCGGCCTTGCAACCGGGGGTTCCGCCCTTTTCGAAGAAGTGGCGCATCTGCGCCAGAGTGGTGGGTGTGCTGACGATGTAGTTCGTCTCGTCGCGCCGTGCGTTCACCTGGTCAAACTGTTGGCGAAGCATTTCGAAGTGCTCGGGCGTGGACGGCGAATAATCGCGGCAGCCGGTGCGGCGCGCCGAGTAGGAGCTGTAAACCAGGTTCACGCCCCACTGCTTGGCCTTGTCGGCCAGCTGGTTGATAAACGGCAGATTCCAGCTGGTGATACAGCAGTTCAAGACGATGTCGTCGTGTCCCAACGCGGCGAGGCGCGGGACCAGCATTTCCAGACGCGCGTACAGACCGGGAAGCTTGCGGAAGTCGTCATGCCGTTCGTCGGGAAAATCCAGGCTGACGTTGAACTGGTCGATTCCTGCTTCCCGCAGTTCGAGATACTTCTCCTCGGTCATCAGCGACCAATTCGACATGAACAGGATGTAGGGGATGCGCGCGCCCTGTTTGATGCTTCGCACGACGTCGACTACGTCTTTTCGCAACAGCGGCTCGCCGCCCGACACCTGAACGACGCACGGCCGCAGCGCTTCCATGTAGCGGCGATAGTCGGCCGGCTTCAGGTTCTTGGAATTGTCCCGGGGGCCACCGTGGTCGCAATGACGGCAGTGCGCGGTACACGAATCGGTGACTTCAAACGACACGCAGATGGGACGGCCGGCCCTCCAGTTGAAGGACCCACGGCTGATGATTTGAAGCGAATCGATGAACGGAACTTTGCGCACGAAGCTTTGACCCCTCCGAGACTTAGCTCTCAGATCAAGGTACCGTGGCGTGGACGACCGAGACGTGACGCTAATCACTGGCCGAAGTGACGGAATGCGGCGAATCCCCAAGGCGGCTCGGCGGGCGCATCCGGTTTGCGGAGGGCTCTAGCGGAAATTCTCCACCAGCATCACGTCGGACTCCGTGTGGTCAACCTGCACAAACGCGATGGTTTTGCCGTCAGCGGAGACTGCGAACGCCGGCCCCGCACGCCGGTAGATCACGGCGTCATGGCCAAGCCGCGCTACCACACGCGCCCTCGAAGTAGCGAAGCTGTAAAACTCGATGACGGGCTCGGGTTCACTGAAGTCCACGTAGTAGATGCCATCCGGCGTGAGCGCCCACTGGCTGGTTTCGCCCTGCGACAGGACTCTTTCTTCTTCACCGCCGGCCACCGGGACTCGCCATATCCCCTGTGCCGATCCGCCGCGAAACGCGTTCCGCGTGTAGTAGAGGTAGCGGCCGTCGGCACTCTCGAACGGTTCGGTCCCGCCCTTGTGCGTGAGCTGTTGTGGCTCGCCGCTGCCATCCGACGGCATGCGATAGATCTCCTCCTCCCCCGTTCGATTGGAGAAGAAGTAGATCCAGCGGCCGTCGTGAGAGAACGTGGAGCGCGCGGTCACGCTCTTCCAGTGCGTCATCTGCTTCGACTGGGTCCCGTCGGCGTTCATCGTGTACACGTTCCAGTAGCCGTCTTCGATTGAGTCGTACGAGATGCGTTTGCCGTCGTAGGACCAGTGTGGACTGCCGACGCGCGTCCCCTTGGCGCTGGTCAACTGCACCTGGTCGGAACCGTCGGCGTTGCTGACCCAGATCTGCGCGATGCCCGAGCGCGCGGAGACAAAGACAAGCCTCTTGCCGTCGGGCGAAAAGTACGGGCTCAGGTCGTCGGCGGTAGACGCGATCAGCGGCGACGGCGCACCGGAAGCCACGCCGTTGCTCAACGGCAGGCGATAAATATTGACGTCGCGCGACCACGTGGAAAACGCCGCGCGGGGCGCGTTGCGCGCGACGGAAAAATTCTCGGCGCTGGGAAGACCAGGAACGGCCTGCATGCTGCCGTCGTCGAGCCATACCCGCTCGACCGCGTCGGTATTGCCCGTCTGGTAGCGATTGATCAGGATGCTCTTGCCATCCGCCGCCCATGTGCAGGCGTTGATCTGTCCCTTGGCGACGATCTTCACGTCGCCCGCCGGTCTGGAATTGGCGTCGAGCGGCATGGTGATCAGTGCGGTATTCGGAATGCCGGTCAGACGCACGAAGGCGAGCGTCCGCCCGTCCGGCGAAAAAGCCGGCTCCCTATCTCCGCCCGAATCGATCGGCGGCGACGTGATGGGCGTGATCTCACCCGTCTCGACGTTGATGAGCAGGAGGGGGCCGCCCTTCTGTGCTCCGCCCGATTCCACGGCGGCGATGTAACGGCCGTCGGGAGACCATGACATCGTCTTCGCGTCGTTGGTCGCGCCCCAGCCCTGCGCGGAGCCCAGCGTCGCAATTAACCGCTCCTGGCCGCCGAGCGCGGGCACCGAGATGATCTTCACGCCGTCCGCCGTAATCCGCTCAAACGCGATCTTTCGCGCGTCGGGCGACCACGTCGGCAAGCGGTCGACCGCAGGATCGGTGGTGAGTCGTAGCGGGGTTCCGCCGTCCACCAGGATCACGTAGATGTCAAAGTTGTCTTGCTGCTTCCCGCGCCATGCAAACGCGACCTGGTTGCCGTCGGGCGAAATCGCCGCGTCCGCTTCGACTCCCGGATAACTCGTGACTGGAACTACTCGCGCATCCTTGGGTATGGCCACGTGCGTGCGTCCCTGCCGCCAAAGCCAGAAACCGCCGGCTGCCACGGCCACCAGCAGAATCGCTGCCGCAGCATATCCGATCCACGGACGCCGACTCGGTCGCGCTGCCGCGATGGCGACGGCGCTGGTCAGCCTTCCGGAATCCGAATCTTCTTTCAGTTCCAGAAGCGCAACGTGCAGGTCGGCGCTCGTCTGGAAGCGGCGCGCCGGATCCTTTTTCAAGCACCGGGCCAGCACGCGATCGACCTCGCGCGGAACTTCCGGCGCTGAAACCGCAAGCGATTGCGGCTCGTCGCGCAAAATCGCCGACAACGTCGAGGCGGCCGAGTCGCCGCGAAACGCGCGCTCGCCGGTCAGCATTTCGTAGAAGACGGAACCAAAGCTGAAAATATCGGAGCGCGCATCGATGGCGCGTCCTTCCGCCTGCTCCGGAGACATGTAGGCGGGCGTTCCCGCCACGGCGCCCTCGGCCGAGGCCGGTCGCGCGGAGAATGTCTGCGTGGCGGTATCGGCGGTGGCCGCCATCGCCGCCGCGCGCGCCAGGCCGAAGTCGAGAATCTTCACCTGCCCTGACTCGCCTACCATGATGTTGCCGGGCTTGAGGTCACGATGCACGATCCCGGCGCGATGTGCCGCCGCCATTCCGTCGGCCACCTGCACCGCGACTTTCAGCGCCTCGGGAAGGCGCATGCCCTTGCGCGGAATCATCTCGTCGAGCGTCTTGCCGGCGCAAAACTCCATCACGATGTAATCGGCGTCGTCCTGCGTACCGATGTCGAAGATGGAAATGATGTTGGGATGGTTCAGCGC
>Ga0157369_10000130_pt1 | contig 108193 bp, 103 predicted proteins | sample C25metaG_FD_113461 | JGI IMG/M metagenome (GOLD analysis project Ga0157369, IMG submission 113461) | Corn rhizosphere microbial communities from Kellogg Biological Station, Michigan, USA - C2-5 metaG | ecosystem: Host-associated > Plants > Roots > Rhizosphere > Soil | place: USA: Michigan... | reverse complement strand
GCCGAGGCCGACCATGCCGGCGCCGAAGACGACGCAGGTGCTGCCGGGGCGGACGGCGGCGGTGTTGATCGCGGCGCCGAGGCCGGTCGAGAGGCCGCAGGCGAAGAGGCAGGCGTGCTCGAAGGGGGCCTCCGGGTTGATCTTCGCCAGGGCGATCTCCGGCATCACCGTGTACTCGGCGAAGGTCGAGCAGCCCATGAAGTGGCGGACCTCCTCGCCGTCGCGGGAGATCCGTACGGTGCCGTCAGGCAGGCGGCCCTTGTTCTGCTCCTCGCGGATCGCCAGGCAGAGGTTGGTGCGCTCGTCACGGCAGTGGATGCACTCGCGGCACTGCGGCGAGAAGAGGGTGACGACGTGGTCGCCCGGGGCGACCGAGGCGACCCCCTCGCCGACCTTCTCGACAACGCCGGCGCCCTCGTGCCCGAGCACGGCGGGCGCATAGCCGGAGGGGTCGGCGCCGGAGGCGGTGTAAAGGTCGGTGTGGCAGACGCCGCAGGCGGCCAGCCGCACCAGCACCTCGCCCGCCCGGGGCTCGGCCAACTCCACCTCCTGGACGATGAGCGGCTCCCCGAACCGCTCCAGGACCGCGGCGCGCATCTTCATCGCAGCAGTGTCGCAGAAGACCGACGCAGCGCCGGCGGCCTCGGAGCGACTTGACGAAGAAGCTTTTCTTCGACAGCATCGAACAATGGTCCAGGGGGGGATTGCGTTCCGCGCGCTCGTCTGCTTGTTCGCGATCACCGCCTGCTTGGCGGTGGCGGCGACCGCTCGCGGCAGCGTCTACTTCGGCGCCTACGTCAACGGCGAAACCTACGGAGAAACCGGGGTGGCGCCAGGGAACGCGACGGCGTGGAACAAGTTCGAGCGCCACGCCGGCAAGAAGGTGGCGATCCTCAACCAGAACACGCCCTGGCTCACCTTCAACACCACGGCGATGAACGCCACCTACGCCCGCGGCGCGATCCCGCTGGTGACGATGCCGCTCGGCAGCGGCGTCACCCTCGCCGAAGTCGCGAACGGCAGCAAGGACGCGGCGCTCAAACAGTGGGCGCTAGCGGCGAAGCAGTGGGGGCACCCGTTCCTCTTCGGCCCCTGGTGGGAGATGAACGGCGCCTGGTACACGTGGGGCCGCAGCCCCGAATTCGTCAAAGCCTGGCGCCACTTCCACGACGTCGTCGTCGCCGCCGGCGCCACCAACGTCACCTGGACCTGGATCACCAATGCGATCTGGTACGACCCGCTCTCCGACCCGACCCCGTACTACCCCGGCAACGCCTACGTCGACTGGGCCGCGATCGACTCTTACAACTGGGGCCTGGGGCCGGCGCAGTCGGACAAGTGGCGCAATCCCGACGCAACCCTGACGCCGACGCTCGACATCGTCAACAAACTGACGAACAAAGAACGGCCGGTCGCGATCGTCGAGGAGGCGAGCACCGAGTACGGCGGTAACAAGGCCGAGTGGATCAGGGAAATGCTGACCACGTACCTCCCCCACCACCCCGAAATCGGCGCCTACTCCTGGTTCAACTGGAACATGCAGAAGAACGGGATCCACTTCGACTGGCCGATCGAGAGCTCAGCGACGGCGCAGCAGGCGTTCCGCAAGGCGATCCAAAGCGGTATCTATGCCCCGGCTCCAATCTCGCTGCCGTCGCTGACGAAGGTGCCGCCGCCCTCCCCGGGCCCGGCCGATCCAGCCCAGGCGACGGACCTCTCGACGGCGGCGGAAATGGCGACCGGCGCTGACGTCGCCGTCGCCGCCGACGGCACCTCGACGGTGGTCTGGAGCGCCCGCGACGGCGGCGCCTTCGCCGTCTACGCGCGCCGGATCTCCCCGGCCGGAGTCCCCGGGGCGACGGTCCGCCTCTCCGACCCGACGCAGGACGCGCTCGACCCCCGGGTGGCGGTCGCCCCCGACGGCACCGCAACCGTCGCCTGGGTCCGCTCCGACGGCAGCTCGTTCCTCGTCCAGGCGCGGCGGATCGCCCCCGACGGGACGCCGGACGCCGCCACCAAGAACCTCTCGCAGACCGGCCGCGACGCCTCCGCGCCGCAGCTGACGGTGGCCGCCGACGGCACCGCGACGGTCGTCTGGCAGCGCTTCGACGGCTTCAACTACTTGGTTCAGGAGCGGCGGCTCGACCCCGCCGGCAACCGGGTACCGTCGGAATCGGTCAACGTCCTCTCCGCCTCCGCGGCCGATGCGGTCGAACCGCAGGTCGCCGCTGGCCCCGGCGGCGTCGCGACCGCTGTCTGGAGCCGCTACGCGAGCACTGGCGCAACGATCGAAGCGCGGCGGATCGAGGCCAGCGGCGCGCCGGCGGAAACGACCGCGGTCCTCTCGCCCGCCGAACGCAACGCCGTCCAGCCGCGGGTCGCGACGGCGACCGACGGCGGCAGCGCCGTCGTCTGGACCGTCAACGAAGGCGGCCACACCATGATCCAGGGACTCCGCCTCGACCCCACCGGCGACCCGCTGTCGCTGCCGCAGACCCTCTCGGCCGCGGGACGCGACGCGGCCGAGCCGGACCTGGCGATCGGCCCGGACGGGGTCGCCACCGCCGTTTGGGAGCGCTTCGACGGCAATGTCTTCGTCGTCCAGGGACGGCGCCTGCTCGCCAACGGCAGCCTCGCCGCCACCACCCTCGACCTCTCGGCCGCCGGCGCCGACGCCGCCGAACCGGCGGTCGCCGTCTCCCCCGAGGGAACCGCGACCGTGCTCTGGAGCCGCAGCGACGGCAGCCACTTCCTGGTGCAGCGCCGGGACCTCAGCGCTGCCGGCGCCCTCGGCACGACCGCGACGCTCTCCGCCGCCGGGCGCGGCGCCAGCTCCCCCGCGGTCGCCTGGGGCAGCGGCGGAACCCTCGCCACCAGCTGGCGCCGCTTCGACGGCCGCGGCGACGTCGTCCAGGCGAAATTCGTCCTCCAGCCCGTACCGCCCCCCGTCGTGCCGCCGCCGCCCCCGGATGAGCCGGATACCCCGACCACCCCCAACACTCCGACTTCCCCGAGTTCCCCGACGAGCTCGGGAGGATCGCGCACCGCCGCCAAGTCGACCCCGCGGACGGTCGACAACTCCTTCGAAATCGGCAAGGCGGCGCTGAACCGCAAGCGCGGAACCGCCAGCCTTCCCGTGACCGTCCCAGGGCCCGGCGCGGTCACCGTCGAAGGGGCGAAGCCGCTGAGCCGCGAAGCGACCGGCGCCGGCAAGCTCGTCCTGCGGATCTACCCCAAACGCGCCCAGCGTCTCCTGCTCGCCAAGCAGGGCACCCTGCGCCTACGCCTCGTCGTCACCTACGCGCCGACCGGGGGCGCGGCGAACAGCCGCGCCGTCGTCGTCAAGCTGCGGAAACAGTCTCCGCCTGGATGATGCTGAGCATGCCGGCGCCGGCCTTGGCGCCGGTCCCGGCGGCCGCCGGGTGCTCGTCGCAGCGGTGCAGCGCGACCTGATCGAAGCCGGCCGCGCGCAGGGCGGCCTCGGCGTCGGCCTCGTCGCCCGCGAAGGGGTGGATATCGCTGCGGACGAAGGCGCCGAGCAGATGCTCGAAAGCCCGCTCGGGGATGCCGCGCCCGGGACGGGCGAAGCGGAAATCGGCGAGGTAGGCGCCGGTCGGGAACCGCTTCAGGGTCCGCGCCAGCCGCGCCCACAGCGCCTCCATCGTCTTGTCATCGAGGTAGACCAGCAGGCCCTCGGTGACGATCGCCAGCCCAGCTTCGGGGTCCATCGAGTCGACCAGCTCCTCGAGGCTGCCGGGTCCGCCATCGCGGAGGGCGTCGAGCGCGACCACCCGGTGGTTCTCGCCGAGCGAACCCATCTGCCCCAACGCCTCGCGCTTGCGCTGGGCCATCCCCGGCAGGTCCGCCTCGACATAAGTGAGCGCGCTCCCGTAGCGCTCGCAGAACCGCCAGCCCCGCGGCGACATCCCGCAGGCAATCTCGATCACCTGGCTGACCCCGGCCTCGATCTGCTCCTCGAGCAGGGCGTCGATGATCCGGTGGCGCGCCAGCAGCATCGCTTCCAGGCTCGGTCCGCCCAAGAGCCGGCTGGCCGCATTCGGCAGCGCCAGCGCGTCGTAGAAGAGGCGGCCCTGCCAGGTGGCGAGGTCGGGATGGGAGAGCCCGTTCCGGACCCAGGTCTCGCCCGTGTAGTGAGCAGTCGGCGAGATCGCCGCGGACGAGCCTTCGCTTGCAGCCATCGCCGACTACGTTCTCACAGGCCCGACGCGGATGACCTGCGGTCCCGCCCGGCGCTCAGATCGCCTTTTCTTCGGCTACTTCGATGACCTTGGCGTTCGCCTCATCGGCGCTGTCCGTCAATCGCTCGATCTCGAGCGGAGCGACGCTCCAAGCGCGAACCCTGACAATGCCCGGCGCGGGCTCGTAGATGAAGTCCGTCTCCTCCTCGGCCACGTCGTCCAGCTCGCGGACCTGCTTCAGGAAATCGACGTTCCTCTCGCGAGGGCCGGCGAGGACGATGTCGCGCACATGAGCGGGACCGCCGTGGCCGAGCTCGAACATCACGGCGGGAACCTCGATGGACAGCCCCCGGGCGTAGGCGCGCGGGCTGATCGCGGCAATCTGCCGCGCCCCCGCCTCCACCACGTCGCGAGCCCAGTTGGCGAGGGCATCCAATCGGTCGGTGGTGCCCATCTGGGCGACGAGAGGGCGAATCAGGCCGTGGCTCGACTCCGCTCCCATCGACTCATCCGACCCTGCCGTGAGCGTGAACATCGGACCTAGAACGGGGCCCAAGGGGGAGGGCTCCTCGCCTTCGGCGCTGAGAACGGCCGAGCCCGCTTTCAGCTCCTCCCACTCGGCTCCCATGTCGCCCGAGCTTCCCGCCGGCTCTTCGGCCACCGCCAACAGCCGGAGCAATCGACCCAGCAAGGCGTTCGCAGGATCCAATTGCGCAAGTCGTTCTGGCGTCCAAGGACGCAGCCTCGCTCCGACCTGGGCCGCGACCCGCATGAACCTCCGCGCGGTCCGATCCGGATCGTTGAACTCGAACCTGGGCAGCTCTTGCCCGACCTCCGGTTCGTCGCCGTGAGGCGGCGAACCCGTCATCAGCCTCGGCCCGTACATCCCGCGCGAGAGAACCTCGAGCTGGGATTCGCGCTGCTCGACGATCAGCGCTTTCGCCCGCTCCAGTGGGAGATCCCTCTGCTCGGGTGGGTCTCCGCACAGTCTCCGGTAGGTCTCATCCCACGGAAATTGCTCGGACAGCTTGTTCAGTTCCATGGCGCAAAGAGGCAGGCGAGCAGGTGGCCCAGGACCAGTCGGCCTTCCATCAGCAGTGTCGCCTGCTGGTCGCAGTCATCGTCTTCCTTACCGTGATCGACGAGAGCATCGGTGATTACTCTCAGCACGATGACCTGATCGAGGATTTCCAGTGATGTGGCGATGCGGGCGATCCCGTAAGACTCCATCTCCACCAACAGGTCCTCTCCGGCCTCAGCAATCAGGCCCAGTGCCTGCGCGTAGGTCCAAGGTGTCGACTCGTACTCAGCCCGCGGGGGCGGTTTGTGGAGCGGATCGGGAGGGTCGTCGGGAAGCACGTGGATCACCTTGTCGGTGGCGGCAACGCGCGCGGGCATCAACGGGGCGAGTTCCTCGAGCATCTGCGAGCCCTGCCGTACCAGTGGGAACCGGATCGTCGGCAGGGGCTCGACGCCCGAATACGGATCCGTGTAACAGAACCATTTGTTCTTGAGCGTGATCTTCTCCCCACCTGTACTGGAATCGACGGTTCCGAGCGACAGGTAGTTGACGGCTCCAGCCAGGAAGGCCGAACCTACATCCCCCTTGTCCGGAACTCCGGCGCAGCCGTAGAAAACCACGTAGTCCGGAGTCCCTTCTGCGGATTGGAACTGCCTGGCGAGCTCCGCTCCGGCGACCACATTGCCCTGCCCGAGCAGGGCCACATGCTCGAGCCTCCAAACGTCTTCGCCGCAGTTTCGCTTGATGGCTGTGTCGCCATCCCTTCTCCATTTGGAAGAGCCGTCGGCGAGATCGTCCAACAACTCCGTCACTGCCACCCTCTCGTTCTCATTGAAAGTGACCACGTTGATGTGCATGGTGTCGCGACATTAGTCGAAGAGACCCGCGCGAACAACAAATCCTTTTCGACGCCTCCTACCACCATAGGATCGCTCCGTGGAAGAGGCGGCCCTGCCAGGTGGCGAGGCGGGGATGGGAGAGCCAGTTCCGCACCCAGGTCTCCCCCGTGTAGTGCGCGGTCGGCGAGATCGCCGCGGAAGAGCCTTCGCCTGCAGCCATCGTCCGGGTACGTTCTCACAGGCCGGAGAGGGATACCGATGTCGATTTCGCGTTTCCGCATTCGTCGTCTAGGTAGTAGGGAGCTCAGCGGGAGCTTCACGACCTAAGGAGAGCCGAGATGGGAAAGCTGATCGCGACGACTCAGGCAACGCTCGACGGAGTCATCGACCCGGTCGGCGAGTGGGTCCAGCCGGACGGAGACCACGGCACCTATTCGTTTGAACGGCAGTCGAAGTCGAGCGGACTTGTCTTGGGACGCAAGACCTACGAAGGCCTGGCGCAGTACTGGCCGAATCAGTCCGGCGGTTGGGCCGACATGGTCAACCAACTGCCGAAGTACGTCGGGTCCACCACTCTCTCCGGTCCGCTCGAGTGGAACGCGACGTCGCTGGACGGGGACCTCGAGGAGTCGATCCCGGCGCTGAAGAACGAGGTTCCCGGGGACCTCTTTATGCACGGCAGCGGCGAGTTCGCCTACGCTCTCGCCGAGAAAGGCCTGGTCGACGAGTTCGAGATCTACCTAAACCCGCTCGTCTGGGGCCAGGGCAACGTCCACGTGCTTGGGGACCGGGGGACCATCCGGATGGAGCTCGCCGACGTAAAGCGCTTCGAATCGGGGGTGGTCCTGCTCACCTACCGGCCCAACTAGAACGGGCGGACAGATGGCTTAGGAGAACGCGGCCTTGCGGTTGCGCTCGCGGTGCTTGCACCCCGGCCAACAGCAGGGCCGGCGCATCCCTTCCTCCAGCTCTTCCCGGGTCCGGCGGATGCGGCGCTCGCGGGTCTTCTGCTGCTTCGCGTCCTCGACCCAGCAGATGAACTCGTTGCGGGCGAGCGGCGTGATGTCCTTCCAGGCTTCCAGCGCCACTTCGTTGTCGATCAACGTCTGCCGCAGGTCAGGCGGTAACTCGTGGACGACACCTCCGGGGACAGGCTGGGCGCTCATTGGGCGATGGTAATGCCGCTCTCGGGCAAGGGTCGTAGGATCGCCCCGTGGCGTTCACGCGGAGGAACATCAAGGCTGACCTGGACGACGTCGGCTCCAACTTCGACGGCTCACCGGACCTCGAGTTCCGCCTGGCGACCAAGGCGCTCGAGCTGGAGAAATCCGGCCTCGGCTACCAGCGCGTTCCGCCCAACTATCGCTTCCCCTACGGCCATACCCACGAGACGCAGGAGGAGGTCTACGTGGTCCTCGGTGGCAGCGGCCGGATGAAGCTCGACGACGAGATCATCGAGCTCAGCCGCTGGGACACCGTCCGCGTCTCCCCCGGCACCTGGCGGGGCTACGAGGCCGGCCCGGAGGGCTTGGAGATCCTCGTCATCGGCGCTCCCAACCTCGGCGAGAACCCGCGCGGCGACGTCGAAGGCGAGCGCGACTGGTGGTCGGACTAGCCGGCGTCTGCCGCCGGGCAGGGCAACGCCCATGCCGGGCTCGCTTCCTGTTCTCCGGGGACCTGCTGCTACGGTGAATGGGTCGGGTTGGCCGATTCGCCGCCCGAGAGGTTCCGTTTCCTCCTCGTGCTTCATTGGCGCCTTGGGGTCGCAGGATCTCCCTAAGACGTTCAACAAGGAGTTCACAACATCAATACCTTTGCCGATCTCGGCATTTCTAAGCCCGTGGTCGACGCCCTCAACGCGCGCTCGATCACCCAGCCTTTCCCCGTTCAAGAGATGGTCGTCCGCGATGCGCTCGCCGGCCGCGACCTCCTTGTCCAGTCCCCCACCGGGTCGGGCAAGACCCTCGCCTTCGGCATCCCGATGGTCGACCTGATCGAGCCCGGCGGCAACGGCCCCGGCGCCCTCGTCCTGGCCCCCACCCGGGAGCTCGCCGGCCAGATCGTCGTCGAGCTGGAGGCGCTCGCCAAGGCGCGCCGCCTCAAGATCACCGCCGTCTACGGCGGCGTCGGCTTCGGACCGCAGATCGCCGCCGCCCGCCGCGCCGACATCCTCGTCGCCACCCCCGGCCGGCTCGAGGACCTGCTGGGACGCGGCGCAGTCTCGCTCACCCAGATCCGCGTGCTCGTCCTCGACGAGGCCGACCGCATGCTCGACATGGGCTTCCGCCCCGCCGTCGACCGGATCGTCGACCAGACCCCGGCCGACCGCCAGACGCTGTTCTTCTCGGCGACGCTGGAGGGCGCCACCGGCAAGGTGGCCGCCGCCTACACCCGGAACGCTCGCTCCCACACCCACGCCGAGCCCGAGCGCGAGGAGGCCAACATCGAGCACCGGTTCCTGCCGGTCGACTCGCAGGGCGCCAAGCTCGAGCACCTGGTCACCCACCTCTCGGGAGCCGACGCCGGCCGCTCGCTGGTCTTCGTCCGCACCAAGCGCGGCGCCGACCGGCTGGTCAAGCGGCTGCGTAGCCGCCAGGTCAACGCCGTCGCCATGCACGGCGACAAGAGCCAGAGCCAGCGCGAGCGGGCCCTGGCCCGCTTCGAGCGCGGCGAGGTGATGACCCTGGTCGCGACCGACGTCGCCGCCCGCGGCATCGACATCCCCGACGTCGCCCACGTCATCAACTACGACGCGCCCGAGGACCGCGATGCCTACGTGCACCGGGTCGGGCGCACCGGCCGGGCCGGGCGCACCGGCACCGGCACCAGCTTCGTCCTCGCCGACCAGGCGAAGGAAGTGGGCCAGATCGCGACAAGCCTCGGTCTGGAACATGGCCTCGGCACGCCGGCGCGTCCGCCAGCCGCAACTGCGGCCGCGAACCCGCAGCGCCGGCGCCGCAACCGCCGTCGTCGCAACAGCAGCAGCAGAGCGGCGGCATAAGCGATGGCCGCCGAATCGATCAGATGGAGCTGCAGCCGCTGCGGAGTCTCGGTTGGCCAGATGGACGGCGTGCCGACCGAGCTGCCGACGAGTTGGTCTCGTTCTGAAGACCAGGTCCTCTGCCTGACCTGCAGCCGCGCCCAGGCCGGCGAGACCGCGATGGACGCGGTGCCCGATTCGGTCCCTCGCGAGGACCGGGTCAAGCTCCGCCGCACCGCCCTGATCGAGTTCGAGATCGAGCGCGCGCCCGAAGCACCGAATGCGACGATCGCCCGGGCCTGCCGCACCTCCAGCGCCGCGGTCAAGGCAGTTCGCGACGGCGTCGCCTAGGGCTCTCATGGAGATCGGGATCGGCCTTGCCGCCGCAGTCGCGCTGATGACCAACCTTGCCTCGCTGCTCAAGCACCGCGGTTGTCAGCACGCGCATCCCGTCTCCCTCGGCCAGCCGCTGGCGAGCGTGCGCGGCCTTGCCGCCTCGCCCTGGTTTGCCGCCGGCTGGGGGCTTGCCGCCGTCGCCTGGCTCGCCCACATCGCCGCCCTCTCGCTGGCCCCGATCTCACTCGTGCAGGCGGTGCTCGCCGGCGGCGCGGTCACCCTTGCGGTGCTCTCGCAGCGCCTCTTCGGCGGCCGGGTCGAGCGACGGCAGTGGCTGGCGCTGGCGCTCGGCGGCGGCGGACTCGCCCTGCTGGCGGCGACGCTGCCGCACTTCCACGGCGCCCACTCGGGCTTCTCGATGGCGGCGATCGTCAGCTTCGAGGGCGGCCTGATCCTGCTCGCCGCCGGGGTGGCGCTCTGCCACCGCGCCCCGCGCCTGGCCGCCCGCCGCGGGGTTCTGCTCGCGGTCCTCGCCGGCCTTCTCTTCGCCCTCGCCGGGATCGCGATCAAGGCCCTCACCGGCGGCGCCGGCGGCTGGCCGCTGACCGCCTCCTTGCTGGCGGTGACCCTCGCCTGCGGCGCCCTCGCCCAGTACACGGCGGTCGCCGCTCTGCAGGGCGGCGACGCGATCGAGACGATCGGCCTGATGGGGATCGTCGCCAACGCCGCCCAGATCCTCGGCGGCATCGTCGTCTTCGGCGACCCGCTCTCCCCCAGCCCGCTCGGGATCAGCCTCCAGATCACCGCCCTGGCGATGGTCTGCCTCTCAGCGCTGCTGCTCCCCTCTTCGCGCGGCGCCCGCCAGCTACAGCTGGCCTGAGCCTTCCGCTAACCGTCAGCCGGCGCCTTGTCCTCCGCGGCCGCAGCGGTGAGGTCGGCGGAGATCTTCACCGCGGCCGAGAGGAGCGGTGCCGCCAGGACCAGCCCGATCGTCCCGAACAGGCAGCCGCCGGCGATGGTCACGATCAGCACCGCCAGCGGATGCAGCCGCAGCGCCGCTCCGTAGGCGATCGGCTGGACGAGCTGCTGGAGGACGCCGTTCGCCAGCAGCACCACCACGGCCAGGGCCGCGGCTGCCTCGGTGCCGGAGCCGCCGAGGGCGATGAGGACGGCGAAGGCGCCGGCGGTCCAGGCGCCGAGGTAGGGGACGTAGCCGCCGAGGAAGGTGACTACCGCGATCGTCCCGGCCAGGGGGACGCCGAGCAGGAGCGCGCCGACGCCGACGATCAGCGCGCTCCAGGCGGCGACGATCGTGACCCCGAGGAAGTACCCGCGCATGCTGCCAGCGACCCGATCGAGCATCGAGTGCCCGGCCGCCGGCGGCACCCCGAGGTGGCGCTCGATGAAGGCGCCGATCGCCGGCCCGTCCTTGAGCAGGAAGAAGAGGCTGAGGGCGGTGAAGGAGAGGAAGACGGCGAGCCCGGCGAGCCGGTCGATGCCGCCGAGCAGCCCCTGGGTCAGCGCCTGGAAGGCGCCGGTGACCGAGGCGCTCGCCTCGGAGTTGGCGTCGGCGGCGGTCGGCGCCTTGACGCCGAGGTCCCGCGCCCAGGACTCGAGCTGGCTCGCCCCTTCCTGCAGCCGGGCGGAGAGGCCGTCGGCCTGGCTCGAGATCCCGGTGAGGACGATCAGGCCGACGCCGAAGCCGATCGCGATGATCAAGAGCAGGACGAGGGCGGCGCCAATCCCCCGCGGCAGGCGATGTCGGTTGAGCCAGCCGACCAGAGGCGAGGCGACCGAGGCGATGATCGCCGCGGTGATCACCGGCATCACGATCGTCTGGGTCAGCGAGAGCAGCCAGATCAGCCCGATCAGGGCTGCGCCAGCGCCGACCAGGAGCCAGGCCGAGAAACCCAGGTCCCGCAGCCATTGCGGCGCCGCGAAGACCCCGCTGAGAGCACCGGGCTCTAGCTCGAGCGCTTCCTCCTCGGCGGGCCTCTTCCATACTCGACGCATGAGCGACCCAGATTCACTCACCTACGTCGGACACGGAACCGTGCTGATCGAGGTCGACGGCACCCGGCTGCTGACCGACCCGATTCTGCGCAACCGGGTCGGGCCGCTGGTGCGCCACGGCGCTCCTCCCACCTTGGCGACGACGGCCGGCCTCGATGCGGTGCTGATCTCCCACCTGCACCACGACCACGCCGACCTCGGCTCGCTGCGCCGGCTCGGCCGCGAGCTGCCGCTGCTGGTGCCGCCCGGCTCGCATAAGTTCTTCGCCCGTCGCGGCTTCCGCAGCGTCACTGAGCTGGCGCCCGGCGAGTCCAGCCGTGTCGGCGGATTGACCGTGAGCGCGGTCGAGGCTCGCCACGACGCCGGCCGCCGCCGCTTCGCCAAGCAGGCGCAGGCGATCGGCTTTCTCGTCAGCGGCCGCCGCCGCGTCTACTTCGCCGGCGACACCGACTTCTTCGCGGGGATGCGGAACCTCGGCCCCGAGCTCGACCTGGCCCTGCTGCCGGTCTGGGGCTGGGGCCCGAACCTCGGCGCCGGCCACCTCGACCCCGCCGGCGCCGCCCGCGCCGCCGCCGCGATCTCGCCGCGGCTGGCGGTGCCGATCCACTGGGGCACGCTCTACCCCTTCGGCCTCCGCCGCCTCCGCGGCAACCCGCTCACTCTGCCGGGGGACGAGTTCGCAGCCCGGCTGCGCGACCTCGCCCCTCAGGTCGAGACCCGCGTCCTCTCGCCGGGGGAATCGACCTCGCTCGCGTAGGCGGTCTGGCCGAGCCCGGCGAGCCAGCCGCGGAAGATCCGGTGCACCCGCTCGGCCCCGACCACCTCCTCCGCCGGCCACTCCAGCTCCGCCGGGTGGAGGACGAAGGGGAAGCTCTGGGTCCCGCCCATGCCGCCGTGCGAGCCGACCAGCTCCTCGAAGGCGGCGACCTCGCCGAAGTCGGGCCAGAAGGTGCTGTTCAGCATCAGGTCGGCGCAGTGCGGGAAGCTGTCGGTCCGCCGCAGGTGGTCGGCGGCGTTGGGACCAAAGGGCGCCAGCGGGTCCTCCCCCTCGACGCGGTCGCCGTCGAGGTAATGAATGCCGCCGGCGCCGATCGCCAGCGCCCCGTCCCGCTCGGAGCGGACGAGGATGAAGCCGATCCCCGGGTGGTCGCGCAGGGCCGGCAGCAGCCGCGGGTAGAGCGCTTCGATCCGCTCCAGGCTGACCCGCCCCGGCTCGCGCGGGAAGCTGATCAACCCGAGGCAGCCCGAGGCCATCACCGAGAGCTCGGGGACCTCGCCGTCGTGGGTCTCGGTGACCTCGCGGCGCGAATCGGAGTCGAGGGCGACGACGCCGTCGGCGCGGCGGTCGCGGGTCGCCGCCCTGACCGCACCGGCGGCGACGGTGTCGTCCCGCGCCACCTCGGTCAGGCCGGCGCTGAGGTAGGAGAGGGCGTCGTCGTCGCCGGCTTCGGCGGCGAGGACGCTGTCGGGGTCGCAGCTTTCGCGCACCAGATCCTCCAGCGTCTGCTGGTAGCGGTCGCGGAAGGTTTCCCCCTGCGACTGGCCGTGGTCGGAGAGGACGACCAGCCGGTAGGGCCGCGGCGCCTCGGCGCAGGCGCGGCCAATCCGGGCGATCTGGCGGTCGAGGTCGCGCAGCACCGCCAGCGCGTCGTGGCGCTCGATCCCTGAGTGGTGGGCGACCTCGTCGTAGGCGAGGAAGGTCGTGTAGATGACCGGGCGGCCGGCGAGCACGTCGCCGATCACCGTCGCCACCTGCAGGTCCCGCTGCACCACCGTCCCCCAGGCGCGGGCGAAGACGTAGGAGCGGCCGCGGTGGATGCGGGGGCGGACGTCGTCGCGGACCTGGCTGCGGGCGGCGCGGCGCTCGCGGCCGATGTCGGCAAGCGAGAGGACCAAGGTCCGCGCCGCCGCGTAAGGCCGGGCGAAGTAGGCGGCGTAGTCCTTGCCGATCGGTCGGCGCCGCCGCAGCGCCGTGCTCATCGTCAGCATCGAGTGCGGCGCGTCGCCGGAGAGGATGTTGGCGCGGCTGGCGCCGTCGGCGTGCAGCAGCCCGCGCCCGTCGGAGTGCCGCCGCTCGATCTCTTCCGCGTCGCGCGGGTGGTTGGTGACGATCGCGGCGCCCCGCTCCTTCTCCCACCAACGGAACGCCGGCATGTCCTCGTTGGAACCGTGGAGGAGGCCGGCCTGGCAGGCGCCGGTCTGCGAGGACCAGTCGGTTTCCCACTGCCGCAGCCGGTGCGAGCCACCCCGGACCCAGGAGGCCAGGTGCGGCGCGCTGCCGTCCTGGAGCGCCCGCAGCAGGACGTCGTGGGCGAGCCCGTCGATCTCGAGGAAGAGCACCCCGGGCACGTCGCTCTCTCCCACCTCGCCCCGGCGGCGCGCTTGGCGGCGGACGACGTTGCGGTACCAGGCCTCGTCTTCGTCGATCGCCAACAGCGAGTAAACGGCGGCGGTTACCGCGGCGACGACGATCGTGATCACGATCCCGTCCGCCACCCGGGCGACTTCGGCCTTCGGCAGCAGGTCGATCGCGAAGGTGACGAGGATGCCGTTGAGGACGATCGCCGCGATCCCCAGCGTCATCACCGTCAAAGGCAATGCGAGCCGGGTCACCAGCGGCCAGACGAAAGCGTTGAGGAGTCCGATCAGAGCGGCGGCCCCAAGCGCGGTCGCGGGGCCGTCGAGCACAAACCCCGCCAGCACCTCGCTGAGGAGCAGGAGGGTGACCGCATCGAGCAGGAGGACCAGAAGGCCCCGCCGAACCGTTGCCAGGCTCAAGGTCATCGGGGCAGTCTCCACCGTTCTTAGCCCGCGCGTCGGTAGCGGATGTGGGTGGCGAGCGGGGAGTGGAGCGCCTCTACCGGCTCGAAGTCGAAGGACTCGGTTCCGTCGAAGAGCCGCTCGCCGGACCCGAGCAGGACCGGGGCGACGTCGAGCGTGAGTTCGTCGATCACGCCGGCGGCGAGGGCTTGGCGGACGGCCGAGGCGCCGCCGGCGATGTCGACGCCGTCCTCGCCGGCCGCCTCGAGCGCCTGGGCGTAGGCGGCCTCGAAGCCCTCGGTGACGAAGTGGAAGCTGGTGCCGCCCTCCATCTCGATCGGCTCGCGGGCGTGGTGGGTGAGGACGAAGACCGGCGCGTGGTAGGGAGGCTCGGCGCCCCACCAGCCGTCCCAGTCCTCGTCCCACTCGCCGCGGATCGGCCCGAACATGTTGCGGCCCATCACGTAGGCCCCGCGCGGTCGCATCAGCCAGCCCTCCGCCGTCGCGTTGGCCTCGTTCGCGCGCTCGTCGCCGAGGTGCCAGGCATGCAGCTCGATCCCGCGCTTGCCCAGCGGGTTGTCCCGGCTCTGGTCGGGCCCGGCGACGAAACCGTCGAGCGAGATCGACATGTGGCAGGTGGTGTCCGGCATCGGCGTCCTCCGAAGTAGTTGCGATTGGCCCAGCGCCAGCACCGTACCCCTCGTGCTAACTTACAACCAGATGGTTGTAGATAAGAAACCGATCCGCGACGACGAGGGGGCCACCGATCTGCTGTTCCGGGCGCTGGCCGACCCGATCCGCCGCGACATCCTCCGCCGCGCCCACGAGGGCCGGCTCTCGGTCTCGGCGCTGGCCCGCGAACACCCGATCAGCGTGACGGCGATGCAGAAGCACGTCGCCGTGCTGGAGCGGGCCGAACTGGTGAGCAAGCACCGGGTCGGTCGCGAGTCGATCGTCCAGACCAAGACCGACGCCCTCGCCCGCGCCCACACCGCGCTCGACCGCCTCGAGGCGAACTGGCGTGGCCGGATCGAGCGGATGGAGGAGATCCTCAAAACCGACAAAGGAGACAGCTGATGCCCGTAACCGATGTAGACAGGAACCTCGACGCCTTGACGATGACGGTCACCGCCGAGTTCGACGCCGATGCCGAACGCCTCTGGGATCTGTGGGCGGATCCGCGCCAGCTCGAGCGCTGGTGGGGCCCGCCGTCGCATCCCTCGACCTTCGTCGAGCACGAACTCACGGTCGGCGCCCGCACCACCTACTTCATGACCGGCCCGGACGGTGAGAAGCACCACGGCAAGTGGCGGATCCAGGAGGTCGACCCTCCCCACCGCCTGCACATCACCGACGACGAGGTCGACGACGACGGCAAGCCGACCGACGGCGGTCCGATCGGGATGACGGTGACGATCGCCGAGGCCGAAGGCAAAGCGACGATGTCGATCGAGACCCAATTCGGCGACCGCGAGTCGATGGAGCAGATGCTCGAGATGGGCATGGAGCAAGGCATGACCGAAACGCTCAACAAGGTCGACCCCCTCCTCGGCGCCGCAAGGGCATAAAGGGGCGGCGGAAGAGGCTGCGGCCGACCTGGCCCGCGAGGTTTCCTCCGCTCCGCCCCGGGGGATCTAGGGGCCATGCCGAACCCCACCAGTCGGGAGGTCCGGGCGGCAGCGGCCTCGAGCCTCTGGCTGATCCCACTCGGCTGCCTCCTCGCCGGGGCGGCCCTGTCCTTTGCGACCACCGCGGTCGACAGCGCCAACGGGTTCGACCTGCTCCCGCGCAGCCTCACGGGATCGCCGGTGGCCGCCAGGGAGATCCTCGCGACGATCGCCACGTCGACGGTGCAGCTGACGGGGCTGGTGCTCAGCCTCAGCCTGGTCGTGATCCAGCTCGCGATGGGGCAGTTCTCGCCGCGCATCGTCCGCTCGCTGCTGAACGACCGCCGCAGCCAGTGGGCGATCGGCATCTTCGTCGGGACCGTCGCTTTCTCGCTGCTCTCGATCCGCCGGGTTGGAGAGGGTGGCGAGGTGCCCGGGCTGACGATGCTGGTCGCCTACCTGCTGGCCCTCGCGAGCTTCGCCGCGCTCCTCCTCTACATCCACCACATCGGCCAGTCGCTCCGGGTCGCCGGCCTGATCGACCTGGTCGGGGACGATCTGCGCGCCGAGCTCGACAACCGCTACGGCGAACCGGTGGCGGACGCGGCGGGAAGTCTTCCGGCTGACACGATCCCGGCTCCCGAACCCGGAGTGGTCTGCGAGGTGGATCGCGAGCGCCTGATCGAGCTCGCCGCCGCGGCCGACTGCCGGCTCAAGCTGGTGCCGATGATGGGGGACTTCGTCCCGGCCGGGGCGCCGCTGATCCGGGTCGAGGGCAACGGCGGCGGCAGGCTCGACCGCGCCGCGGTCACGCGAGGGGTCCTTCTCGGTGCCGAGCGAACCCACACCCGGGATCCCGCCTACGGCTTCCGCAAACTCGTCGACATCGCCGAGCGCAGCATCGCCGACCCCTTCGATGACCCGACCACGGCCGTGCAGGCGATCGACCGGCTGCACGACTGCCTGCGCCAGCTCTCGGGGCGCCAACTGACGAGCGGCGAGTGGCGCGACCCCGAGGGAATCGTCCGTCTGCGCGCCCGCCAGATCACCTGGGAGGGCTACGTCCGGCTCGCCTTCGAAGAGCTAACCCTCGCCGGCTCCGGTTCCCCGCAGGTGGCGCGGCGCCTCTTCGCCGCCCTCGACGACCTGCTCGAGGTCGCCCCTGGGGACCGCCGGCCGCCGCTCGAACGCCAGCGCGAGCTGCTCACGGCGGCGGTCGGGAACGCCTACGACGACTGGCGCGCGGCCGAGTCGGCCCAGGTCCCCGACATCCAGGGAATCGGCTCCGGCGCCGATGTCTCGGCCCCGCCGGGAGCGCTGGAGGAGGTCGCGCGGTAGGAGTCGGGTCAGGCGGTAGAACTCGCAGTACCGCTGCGCGGTGAACCCGACTACGTTCTCCTCCAACCTATTGTGGTCGGATGAGCGAGACGGTGCTGTACGAGAAGCGCGGGCGGATCGCCTACGTGGTTCTGAACCGCCCGGAGGCCAAAAACGCCGTCGACCCGGCGATGCACGAGGCTCTGCTCGAAGTCTGGGCCGACTTCCGCGACGACGCCGATCTCGATGTCGCGATCCTCTCGGGCGCCGGGGGCAGCTTCTGCGCCGGGGCGGACCTGAAGAGCTTCGTGCCGATCAACTACGTCGACGCGACCCCGGCCCGGGTCCGCGAAATCGTCAAGACTGGACTCGGGGGGATCACCCGGGGGATGCACCGGATCCCGAAGCCGGTGATCGGCGCGATCGACGGCTGGGCGCTCGCCGGAGGGCTTGAGCTGGCGCTCGCATGCGACCTTCGCGTCGCGTCGGAGAGCGCCAAGTTCGGCTCCTTCGAGGCCCGCCGGGGCTTTCACCATGGCGACGGCGGCATCACCCGGCTGGTCAACACCTGCGGGACCGGCGTCGCGATGCAGCTCGTTCTCACGGCCGAGCCGATCGACGCCGAGCGCGCGCTGGCGTGCAACCTCGTCACCGCCGTCGTCCCCGAAGATCAGCTGCTCGCCGCCGCCGAAGAGATCGCCGGCCAGATCCTCCGCAACTCGCAGCGGGCGATCCGCTCCGCAAAAGAAACGATCCTCGACGTCGTCGGCAAACCCCTCGACGAGCAGCTCCGCCTCGAAGGATGGAACTCCTACAGCTGCCTCGACCCGGCTGAGGCGAGCGACCTGCTCAAGCAGTTCTACGAGCGCACGGATTCGGGCCGAGAGCGCTCCGACTAAACGGTCGCGGTCGCGTACCAGCTGCGGGCATCGAGGGAGAAGGAGCCCGCCGGCAGCTGGGCTTGGCTCGCCTCCCGTACGGCGGTCCTCTGGTCATCCGGGAGCTTGGCGAGGGCTTGGCCGGCGGGGCCGACGCCGAATTCGAACGGCTTCCAGAAGTCCTCGAACCCGGAGTACTCGACGCTGACCTCGAGCGAGCCGGCGGCGACATCGCCAGCGCCCACACGCCTCAGCCGCTCGGCGATGTCGCCCTCCGCGGTCCCCGCGCGCTCTGCCTCGCCTCCGACGCCGGGGTTCACGCTCTGCATCGCGCTCCAGAAGACGCGCAGCATCGTCATCCCGCCACCGGCGATGTCCCACATGCACACTCCGAGCTTCCCCCCCGGCTTGGTCACCCGCACCATCTCCCGCAGGCCCGCGTCGGCATCGCTCATGAAGGCGATCACCAGGCACGAAAGCGCGGCGTCGAAGGTGTCATCCGCCCAGGGCAGCTCCTCAGCGACCCCCTGTCGCACATCCGCGCCCGGGTTGCGCTGCTGACAGGCGGCAACGAACTGCTCCGCCGGGTCGATCGCGGCGACGTTCTCCGCCCCGACCCGACCCGCCAGCTCGGAGGAGAGGGCGCCCGGCCCGCAACCAACGTCGACCACCTTCATCCCCGCCGCCACTCCCACCGTGTCCGCGAGGGCGGAAGCGAGCGGCACGGCGTAACGACCCATGAAGCGGTCGTAGTGCTCGGCGGGGGAGGCGAACTCGGGCACGAACCGGAAGGGTATATCGGTGTCGGAGAGCGTCGTGTTAGATAGACACGAATGAGAAGGCACGGAACAGTTGTCTGGATCCTGCTCGCGCTCTGCGTGAGCGCACTCTCCGCACATCCCAGCGGGGCCGACGCCGCACCGATCGCCTCGAGATCCAGCGTGGCCGCCTTCCAACAGCCCGACCTTCCGCCCACCGGAGGTGACGGGCCGCTCGTCTTCGGCCCAGATGGACAGACCTGGTTCACCGGCTACTACGCGGAAACCTACGAACCCGGCGAAGAACCCCATTACCTGCCGCAGATCATGCGGATCGATTCACAAGGGCACGTCGGCGTTGTCTTCCAACATCTCCGGGCCGAGGGGATGACGGTCGGCCCGGACGGAAGTGTGTGGCTGACCTCCACTCGTTTTCTCATCCGCATGACTCCCAATGGCGACGTCACCGAGTTTCCGATGCCGGAAGAACAGTTCGGCCAGAACTTCACCCAGGCCGCGGGCCCGATCGTCTCCGGGTCCGACGGCAACCTCTGGTTCTCCGGCTATCGGGCACTTCCCGACGGCAGCGGTGGAAGGTCGGTGGCGACGATCGACCGGATGACCCCGGGCGGCGAGGTCGCGCAATTCGAATTGCCGGGGCCCGGCAGCTTCCCCACCCGGCTCGCGGTTGGGTCCGACGGCAACGTCTGGTTCACCGAAACGCAGGAAGACAAGGTGGGAAGGATCACGCCGAGCGGGTCGATCCAGATGTTCCAACTGCCGGTTGGCACGCGGCCGCTCGAAATCGCCGCCGGCGCCGACGGGAACCTCTGGGTGACCGAGGAACGAAATGAACCGGGGGCCCTCGGTCGCATCACCCCGAGCGGCGAGTTCACCGAGTTCCCGGCCGAACCTGAGGTGACCGCGGGGGCGTTGGCCGCTGGGCCGGACGGACGCCTCTGGTTTGCGGCGGGGCCCGGGAAGATCGACCGCATGACCCCCAGCGGCCGCCTCTCAAGCGTTCAGCTTCCCAATGCCACCAACGTCATCGACATCGTCCCCGGCGCAGACGGGAGCGTGTGGTACACGGCTTCACCCGAACCCCCCTGCGCGCCCGGCGACGCCGCCTGCGGCCAGGGCGGGAGTTATCAATCCGGCATCGTCGGGCGGATCGAACCAGCTCCGTTGGGAGTGGAGATCGACGGCGCCGCCCCTGCCGCCCACGGCCACCGGGCAAAGGTTCGGCTTACCTGCCACGACGGAACTGCCACCTCCGTCTGCAGCGGCCGCCTCCGCCTCCGCGCCGGACGCTCCGTACTCGCCCAGCGTCACTATCGAGTCGGCACGGACACCACTCGTGGCGTCAGTCTCCGACTCACTCGGGCTGGCCGAGAAAGACTCGTCCGCCGCGGCCACCTGCGCGTTGTCTGCGAGGTGACGACGACCGGCGCAGAACCTCAGGTGCGCACCCTCAAGCTGAAGCTCGACGACTAGGATCGCGCGCGATGGCAAAAGTCGGCACCAAGATCGAAAATCCGACCACGGGCGAGGCAATCACCTGGGTCGAGACGGCGGCGACGACCGACGGCTCATTGCTTGCGTTCGACTTGGAGCTACGGCCCAATGCGGCGTTGGCCGCCGAACATCGGCATGTCGAGCAGACGGAGACTTTTCGGGTGCTGTCGGGACAGATCGGGATAAGTGTCGGCGGTGATGAAAAGGAACTAGGTCAGGGCGAAGAGGTGAGCGTCCCAGTCGGGGTGGCACACCGCTGGTGGCCGACTGGCGGTGAAGGAGCGGTGAGCCGCGTCGAGCTGCGCCCCGCCCTCCGAACGGAGATCTTCTTCGAGACCTTCTTCGGGCTCGGGCGTGACGGCAAGACCAACGCGAAGGGCATCCCGGGCCTGCTTCAGGTCGCTGTCGCCTACTCCGAACTGGGAGCGTCCTGCCCGCAGTTGGTCAAGCCACCGGTCCCTATCCAGCGACTGATCCTTACGCCCCTGGCCCCGATCGGAAAGCTGCTCGGCCGCCGAGCGAGTTACCCCGCCTACAGTGCGTAGGTCGAAAAAGGCTCTATTTGCGGGGACTTTTCAATAGCCGGGCGGGATTCGAACCTGCGACCTACGGGTTGTGAAATCGAGTTCAGAGATCGGCTGGACTAGTGGAGCTAGGTTCATGCCGATTTCGCGAGATCGAACTACGTGGAGATCGGCTGAGATCTGTGGGTCTTCTTGCCCCATTTCTTGCCCCAGCGGCTACATATGCAGCCGGGAGGCGACTGACTTCGGCCAGGTGCGACGCTCACGCACATCCTCACACTTCTCACAACGTCTGAGCACTCGGCTATCGTTGCGGGCATGAATGAAGCAGAATTCAATGCAACGGTCGAGAGACTTAAGCGGGCCAACGCAGTCGTGGCCAAATTGGATCCCGCGATCCGCGCTGATTCATTTTCCGTGCTGCTTCCCTTCGTTAAAGGTGGGGACAGCCGTCGAAACCAAAACGCTTCCGGTGGCGACGAAGAAAATTCGGAAACGGTCGATCCGCCTAGCGATCGTGACGATCTACTCACCCAGCATGGCGGCGAGCCAGTTGACAACGTCCTCGTGGCGACCGCCGCCTGGTACATGGAATTTGGCTCAACGCCATTCAGCAAGGCGGATATCCAAGAGATCCTCGACTCTGCCGGAATGACCGCTCCGGTTCGCATTGATCGGACGCTCGATACGACGACGAAAGGCAAGGGCAAGAACCTCTTTCGCAAGCAGGGCCGCGGGAGATGGGTTCCGAGCGTGCCTGGAGAGGCCTACTTTCGAGAGACCTTCAACGTCAAAAAGGGGAATAAAAAGCCTAGTTCCGAGTCATCGTGACCTTAGTGGAGTTCTTGTACCCCTTGCGAACTCGCCCCCAACGAGTTTTGGTGACCGCGGCTCTCTTTTACGCAAAGCATTACGAAGGCGTGGAGGATCTGACGCCAACTCAAGTCAAAACGCTCCTCATAAATGGCGGCGTCAGCCGCGCGCGGAAAATGAACACGACTCGTGCACTCAATCAGTCGATCCCGGCTGCACATCGACTCGGACCCCGGGGAGTATGGGCAATCACCGAAACCGGGGAGAATCAGATCCGTCAACTACTCGATATTTCGGTCGGAGGACGGCCGCCGGTTGCCCACGACGTTTCCTCGCTTGAGCGCCTCGCTCAATCTGTCAAAGACAGCACCGTTCGGGATTACATAGAGGAATCAATCAAGTGCCTCCGCGCCGACGCGCTTCGGGCGTCGGTCGTGTTCTTGTGGTCGGGCACCATCCATACGATTCGCGAGATGGTCTGGAAGGACTGCACGACGAATGAAATCGATGCTGCGGTCAAAAGGCACAATCAACGAGCCAGATTCTCCAAGAAGGGCGACTTCGAGTACATCAACGATGCCCTGCTGATTGAGGCAACGGTGGATCTCGGCACCTTCGCTCGCTCCGAGAAAAAGAGACTCATCGAAGCACTCGACCTCCGGAATGATTGCGGTCATCCTGTGAAGTACAGCCCTCGCGAGAAAAAGGTTGCGAGCTTCATCGAGGATGTTGTCGGCATCGTCTTCACGTAGACGGAAAGAGACTTAACCTGGAAGGTCAAGCTGCCTGCGCCCTAGGGCTCCCCGCCTTCGCGGGGGAACCGATTGCCCTACGGAAAAGGGCCTTCGCGCCCCTGGAATCGACCTCCCCCTTGCCCCACAGCTTGCCCCAAGACCGATTTTGCACTCTATTGTCTGTCAGACAAGACAAACAAAAGGCCCCCATTTGCGGGCCTCTCGTCCTATAGCGGGGGCGGGATTCGAACCCGCGACCTTCGGGTTATGAGCCCGACGAGCTACCTGGCTGCTCCACCCCGCGGCGGACTAGCGATGGTAGCAATGTGGGGGCCGTGGAGGGGTGGGCGGAGGGTCAGCGCAGGTGGAGGACCGAGATCGTCTGGGCGGCCATTTCGCGCTCACCCAAGGCGTTGGGGTGGACGATGACGGCGTTGGTGCCCTGAAGGACGGGCTCCACCCAGCGGACGCCGATCGGTTGGCAGGCGTCGTGGCCGGTGGAGACGGTGTTGAGGTCGACGTAGGTCGCGCCGGTGGCCGCCGCGGCTCGGCGGACGGCGTCGTTGAGGGTGGCCTGGATGCCGTGGACGTAGGGAACGTCGCCGCCGGCGATCGGCATCTTGTCGAAGCAGCCGCCGCTCGCGGGCATGATCCAGGGGTAGCCGAGGATCGCGATGCGGGCGCGCGGGGCCGCGGCGCGGACGGCCTGCAGCGCCCTGACCAGCGAGGGGTAGGTCGTGTTCTGAATCGTGTCTTCGAACGAGGAGCCGTAGCGGTCGTGGCAGGGGCTCCCCTGGCCGAGGCTCAAGACGCCGAGAGAGCCGCAGGCGAGGACGGTTTCGATGAAGACGTTGCTGTCGTTGCCGCCGATCGTCATCGTCACCAGCTGGGTGTCGCTCCGCAGCGCGTCGAGCTGGGGCGGCACGCCGAAGTACTGGGATTCGAAGAAGTCGTTCGTGTCGGCCGCGCCGCAGGTGACGTCGGTCAGCGCCGCACCGGTGCTGCCGGCGATCACGTGGGGGTAATTGAGGATCGAGCGCAGGCACTCGGGCGCCGCCGACGGGTCGGGCGGGAGGACTCCGGAGGCGGCGCTGTAGGAGTCTCCGAGCGCGACGTAGCGGAGCGGCGCGGCGGTCGCCCGGGCCGCCTGTATGTAGAGCGCCAAGGCGAAGACCACGGTGATGAAGACGGCCGCCAGCCGGCGGCTGCGAGTTGAAGTTGAGTAAGGGCGCACGAGCATCTCCTCCTCTGGACTTGCGATGAACCTGCCCCGATCGGGTGGGCCGCAAACATGCCGAAGACCGGCGCCCGCGGAGGTTCGGCAGCGCAACCGCTACCTCTAGAGTGGCCGGGTGACTGATGGGGCCAAGCGGGTCGCGGTGATCGACATCGGGACCAATTCGACGCGGTTGCTGGTGGCGGACGTCGCCGGCGGGACGGTGTCGCAGGTGGAGCGGCGGAGCACGGTGACCCGGCTGGGGCGCGGAGTGGATCTTTCGGGACATCTATCCGGCGAGGCGATCGAGGACGTCTGCGCGGCGATCGCCGGCTATGTGGAGATCATCGAGGGGCTGGGCGCCGAGACAGTCGACGCGATCGCCACCAGCGCGGTGCGTGATGCTGACAATGGCTCTGCCTTCGTCGCCGAGCTGCGCGAGCGCTTCGCGCTCTCGGCCCGAGTCCTCGGCGGCGACGAGGAGGCCCGCTCCACCTATCTCGGCGCCACCTCGGAGGCGCCGCCAGCCGAGCCGACGCTGGTCGTCGACATCGGCGGCGGCTCGACCGAGCTCGTCGTCGGCCAGGGCTCGGAGATCGGCTTCCACGACTCGCTGCAGGCCGGGGTCGTCCGCCACAGCGAGCGCCACATCACCAGCGACCCGCCCACCGCCGGCGAGCTGGAAGCGCTCGCAGCCGACGTCCGCGGCCTGATCGAGACCTCGGTCGGCAGCGGTGTCGCCGCCAGCCGCGGCATCGCCGTCGCCGGCACTCCCACCTCCCTCGCCGCGGTCGAGCTCGGCCTCGAGCCCTACGACCCCTCCCGCGTCCACGGCCACGTCCTCGCCCTGCCCTCGATCCAGCGGATGCTCTCGCAGCTCGCCTCCGTCCCCCTCGCCGAGCGGGTCGAGATCCCCGGCCTCCACCCCGACCGGGCGCCGACGATCGTCGCCGGCGTCGTCATCCTCGTCGAGGTGATGCGCGCCTTCGGGCTCGAGGAGATCGGCGTCTCCGAGCACGACATCCTCTATGGCACTGCAATTTCCGCCAGTCGTAAAAAACCTTCGATTTACTAGCTGGACAGCCCGTCTCATCCGCGGCGGACAAATGGGCCAGTGTGCATACCAAAAGCCAAATTTCCGTTGCCCTGTCTACTGATTTATTGGTAGAGCGCAGTTCGCCTCAATGGACCAAAGGGACATAGCGGTACATACTGATCTCACCGGGGAACGAGGTGGGTAAATCTTCACCTTGCCACCCGTTACAGGGCTTGGGCGACTGCCGCATTTTGGCGCCTCCCGCCGTCTGGGCCCACTAAATAAAGGTCCCTGAAGACGTACCCCTGCCCGTCCTGAGGGGCCGCTCGAATCGGCCGTCAGAGATGACGGCCGATTCTTGTTTGGGTGCCGTACTTATGGGCTGTACTGAGGTTTGCCCTAAGCGAGATTCGCTTTGCGCGGGTAGGCGACCTCGGGATCGGTGAGGACGTTGACCAGCGTCGGCCGGCCGGAGGCGAAGGCGCGCTCCAGCGCCGGCTTCAGCTCGCCGGGCTCGCGGACCAGGATCCCGTCGCAACCGAGCGTCTCGACCAGCTCGTCGTAGCGCGTTTCCGGCTGCAGCTCAGCCGCCACCGAGTAGCCGTAGAGGAACTGCATCGGGTGGTGCTCGAGACCCCAGATGCCGTTGTTCCCCATCACCCCGACGACGCCGAGACCGTGACGCGACATCGTGTCGAACTCCATGCCGGCGAAGCCGAAGGCGCCGTCGCCGAGCAGCAGGCAGACCTGGCGGTCGGGATGGGCGACCTTGGCGCCGATCGCCTGGCCCGGGCCGGCGCCGAGGCAGCCGAACGGCCCCGGGTCCATCCAGCAGCCCGGCTCGTAGGTCTCGATGTAGCGGCCGGCGTAGGAGACGAAGTCGCCGCCGTCGCCGATGACGATCGCGTCGCGGTCGAGGACTTCGTTCAGCTCGCGGTAGACCCGGACCGGGTGCAGCGGCGAGCGCTCGTCGCCGAGCTCGGCCTGCTCGGCCGCCCGCTTCTCGGTCTCGACGTTGCGCAGCTGCTCGAGCCACGGCCGCGTCCGCGGCTCCTTCACCCCAGCCGCCTCGCGCAGCGCCGCCAGCGTCGCCCGCACGTCGCCGACCAGATCGATGTCGGGCAGGCGGTTGCGGGTCAGCGCGTTTGCGGCCACATCGAGGCGGATGATCTTGGTCTCCTCGCCGAAGCTGCCGCCAAAGCCGAGCCGGAAGTCCATCGGCACCCCGACGACGAGAGCGACGTCGGCGTCCTGCAGCGCCGTACTTCGGGCGCGGCTGAAGGCGAGCTCGTGGTCGGCTGGCAGACAGCCGCGACCGAGCCCATTAAGGAAGACCGGGATGCCGATCATCTCTGCCAAGAGCCGCAGCTCCTCCTCCCCGCGCCCCCAGTAGAGCCCGGTGCCGGCCATGATCGCGGGTCGGCTCGCGCCCGCCAGCAGCGCCGCCGCCTCCTCGACCCCAGCGGCCGCCTGAGCCGGGGCGGCCTCGGCGACCCCCGGCAGCTCCAACTCGGCCTCGGTGAAGACGACGTCGAGCGGATAGTCAACAAAGGTCGGGCCGCTCGGCGCCGCGGCGGCGCGGTCGAGCGCCGCCGCGGTGACCGGCGCGATCTGCGCCGGGTCCTTCACCGTCTCCGCCGACTTGACCAGCGGCGAGACGAAGGGCAGGTGGTCGATCTCCTGTAGCGATCCCGAGCCCCAGCGCATCTCCGGAGCCCGCCCACCGAGCACGCAGATCGGCGAGTTGTTCGACTGCGCCCCGGCGATCGCGCTTAAGCCGTTGGTCACCCCCGGCCCCGCGGTCAGCGCCGCCACCCCGACCCGCCGGGTCGCCTTGGCGATCCCCTCGGCGGCGAAGGCGGCGGTCTGCTCGTGGCGGACGTCGACGAGCGCGATCCCCTCGTCTTTGCAGCCGTCGTAGATCGAGAACAGATGGCCGCCGGAGAGGGTGAAGAGATGGTCGACCCCCCGCGACTTCAGCGCTTTCGCCACCAGCTTGCCGCCGTGCTCAGCCATGCCCGGAGCCTATTGGTTAGGGCTACCATCGCCGGGCCCGGATGGCGAAACCGGTAAACGCGGCGGCCTTAAAAGCTGCTGCCCTTCGGGGCTTGCGGGTTCGATTCCCGCTCCGGGCATTGCCGTGTCGACTTATTGACCCCCCAGGGCACCTAAGTCGACACGAGGTCAGCGCGCTGATGTTTTCCCTGCTCCTGCGCGTTTCGCGAAGCCTAAAACGGCAATAAATGTTCTAAGGGCGCAACTCCGGCGCTGTTACCGTGTCTGTAGGTCCAGACCCAGTCCTCAGGGGAGAGATCTTTGGAGGCTTCAGCACTAACGCATGCCAGTCGCCGCGGGCTCCTCGCCCGGCGCTCGCCGCTGCTCAAGCTGCAGGGCGACGAGAAGCTGATCGCGATGGCGCGGGCGGGCAATCCCGGCGCCTTCGAGGCGATCGTCGACCGCTACCAGGGCCGCCTGCTCGGCTTCTGCCGCCAGATGCTGAGCTCGACCGAGGACGCCGAAGACGTCCTGCAGGAGGTCTTCGTCAACGCTTACCGGGCGATGCTCGCCGACGAGCGTGAGATCAACCTCCGCCCCTGGCTCTACCGGATCGCCCGCAACCGCTGCCTCAACTACCTGCGCAAGCCGAAGGCCGACGCGCAGGAATCGATGGACATGGTCCCAGAGGTCGACGCCGCCTCAACCGCCGAGAAGGTCCACAACCGCGAGGAGTTCCGCCAGATCCTCAGCGACGTCAACAAACTTCCCGAGACCCAGCGCGCGGCGCTGCTGCTGCGCGAGATGGACGCCCTCAGCTACGAGGAAATCGCCGCCGCGATGGAGACCACGGTGCCGTCGGTGAAGTCGCTGCTCGTGCGGGCGCGGATCTCCCTGACCGAGGCGAGCCAGGCGCGCCTGCTGACCTGCGGCGAGGTCCGGATCGAGCTCTCCGAAGCGGCCGAGGGCCTGCGCAAGGCCTCCGCCCCGGTCCGCCGCCACGTCCGCGAGTGCGACGAGTGCGGCGACTTCCGCTCCCAGCTGCGCTCCAACGAGAAGGCGCTGGCGGCGCTCTTCCCGGTCGGACCGCTGATCGCCTTCAAGGGCTTCATCGCCTCCAAGCTCGGCCTCGGCGGGGCCGGCGGCGCCAGCGCCGGTGCGGCCGGAGCCGGAGCCGCTGGAGCAGGTGCCGGAGCCGTCGGCGGCGGCGTCGCCGCGCTCGGCGGCGGCTCGGCCGCGAGCGGGCTCGGTGCCCTCGGCGGCGCGATCGGCACCAAGGCGGCCGCTGGCGTCGTCACCGCGGCGCTGCTCACCGCCGGCGCGGTCGAGGTGAAGGAAACGACGAACACCCCGCCGGCCGCGCCCACCCCGAAGGCCGCCGCCGTCAACCCCGGCTATACCCCGGTGGCGCCCGTCCCGGCGATCGAAAAGGGTGCCCCGGCAGTCGCCGCCGCGCCGATCGCGGAGGCAGAACCGGTCGAAAACACGCCGCTGCCCGCCCCCGCCGAAGCGCAGACCGAAACGCCGGCCGAAGAGCCCGCCGCCGAGGCGCCCGCCGCCGCCGAGGCCGAAGAAGCCGCCGGTCAGTCGGCCGCCGAAGCCGAAGTGACGATCGGCGAAGCGAAATCCGGCGCGATCGGCACCGCCAAACCTTCCGAAGAAGTCCCCGGCGCCCACGGCGGCACCGCCGTCGTCGTCGTCACCACCGCCCCCGGCGAAGCGCCGCCGAGCCAACCCGCACCGGCGCCCGCAGGCAGCCCCCCGCCGGCAGCCGAAGAACAGCCGCCGGCCGAAGAACCTGCCCCGGCACCGCCGGTCGAAGTACCGCCCGTCGAAGTCCTGCCGTAGCGACCGCCCTCAGGCTGAGTGCGACTCGCCTGGTTTGAGGACGACGACCTGGCTCGAGGTCTGCGACTCGACGTCGCTCTTAAACGCCTCGACGTCGATCTCGATCGCCGGGAAGGTGTTGTAGTGGATCGGGATCACGGTGCCGGCGCCGATGAACTCGCAGGCGACGACGCCATCGTGGCGGTCCATCGTGTAGTGGCCGCCGATCGGCAGCAGGGCGATGTCGACCGGGTTGCGTTCGGCGATCAGCTTCATGTCGCTGAACAGGCAGGTGTCACCGGCGTGGTAAATCGTCTTGCCGCCGATGTTGATCAGAAGGCCGGTGGCGGTTCCGATCGCGGTCCCGTGCTCGGCGCTGAACAGCTGCTCTTCGTGGCCCGGCAGGGTGCTGGTGTGCCAGGCGGGGACGAGCTTGATCCAGCCCCAATCGAACTCGACGGTGCCACCGAGGTTGGGGTCGCTGAGCTCCGTTACCCCCCGGCTTTTCAGCCATTCGGCGAGCTCGACGATGGCGACGCAGTGGGCGCCGGTGCGCTTGGCGACCGGGACCGCATCGGCCATGTGGTCGGCGTGGCCGTGGGTGATGGCGATATGGGTGGGCTCGACTTCCTCGCCGGTGTGGACGGCGGCGGGGTTGTTCGGCTTCAGGAACGGATCGACGAGGACGGTCGTCTCGCCCTCGCTCAGCTCGAAGCAGGAATGCCCGTGGTACTTGATCTCCATCTCAGCTCTCTCCTCCCGGTGGGGGTTCGCTCCTGTTGGTCGTCTCGGACGAGGCCAGCTCTTCCTTCAGTGCCCAGCCGACCGCGACCCCAACCATCATCCCCATCCTCGCCTCCTCGGCGAGTAGGGCGCGGACTGCGGCGAGCCGCTCCTCGGGGTCGGGGACGGTCGCCGCGCGCAGCGTCTCCGCCTCGTGCGGCTCGCCGAACCAGCCACCCTCGGCGATCGCGGCGGCGAGGACCTTCTGCAGCTGCGGCGCCGCTTGGGCGACGATGCGCTCGGCCTCGGAAAACCGCTCCGGCTCCATCAGCCGCTCGATCGCAGCCTCCAGCTCCTTGTCCTCAGGCATGCCCAGAACCCTAACCGCCCCCGAACTGCATCAAATTCTCTCTCTGCTGGGAAGAGAATTTGATGCAGTTCGCGAAGCGTCGCTATTCCTCGTGGTGCAGGGCCGAGGCAGCGACGCCGGCGAGGGCGCCGACGGCGCCGCCGACCAGGCCGGCGACGATGTCCGCGGTCGGGGCGAAGAGCGGCAGCGCGATGAGGACGACGGCGGCGACCGCGACGCCGATCGCATCGTAGTCCTCGCCGATCGCGCCCTGGACTTCGGCGCGGCGGATCGCGAACCAGGCGGCGACGGCGCCGAGCGCCATCCCGTTGCCGCCGGCGACGACGGTGAAGTCGTCCTGGGCGTTGGCGACGACGCTTGCCGCCAGCATCCCCAGCGCCCCGCAGGCGACGAGGAGGACGCCGGTCCGCAGCGTCCCGAGGCGGCGCTCGAGCCCGGTCCCGAAGATCGCCAGCCCGATCGCGACGACGAAGAGGTAGCCGACGTCGATGTAGGCGAAGGGGGCGGTGAAGACGCGCCACCAGTCGTCTTCCAGCGGCACGACGAGGCCGCCGAAGGTCGCCAGCCCGTTGCCGCTCGCCTTCTGGATCAGCAGCAGGATCGCCGAGACGAGGATGATCCCGATCGTCGCGTAGGGGCGGTCGGCGGAGACGGCGAAGCTGGGCCGGCCGGGGCGCGGCATCCGCCGCCGCCTGCGCTTGCGCCGCGGCTCCTGCGCCTCGAGGCCGTCGCCGCGGCGCTCCAGCTTCGGCGCCCGCTTGCGCAGCCTCGCCCCGCAGTAGGGGCACTCGGTTACGTAGGGACTGACCTCCGAACCGCAGTTCTTGCAGATGACGCTGAGCTCAGTCTCGCTCATGCAACCGAGGATACCCGCAGCCGCTCGAATCCCCTTTGGAGTGCGCCAATCGGCCCAGGATTGAGCCGCCCGACCGGCGCCGCCGATGGCATACTCCCCTTACACCCATCTTCGAGGAGGAAATCACGTGGAGTTGAAGAGTCTGACCGAGCAGAAATCGCTGCTGGAGGTCCTGCCGCCGGGCAAACGCGCCCGCCTGCACCGCCTTCTGTTCGAGTTCGGCCCGGGCAACGGCACCCTGATGCTGCTGCCGATCGACCAGGGAATCGAGCACGGCCCGCGTGACTTCTTCCCCAACCCCGCCTCCAAGGACCCCGACTACCAGTTCCGGCTCGCCGCAGAGGCCGGCTACTCGGCCCTCGCCTGCCAGATCGGGATGGCCGAGAAGTACTACCCCGACTACGCCGGCCGGGTGCCGCTGATCCTCAAGGTCAACGGCAAGACCGACCTCCCCTCCTCCGCCAAGGCCTTCTCCAGCTGCAACGCCAGCGTCGAGGACGGGGTCCGCCTCGGTGCCGACGCGATCGGCTACACGCTCTACGTCGGCTCCCCGCGCCAGGACGAGGACCTCGCCCAGCTGCGCCGCGTCCGCGAGGAATGCGACCGCTACGGGATGCCGCTCGTCGTCTGGAGCTACCCGCGCGGCGAAGCGGTCGAGGCCAAGGGCGGCCAGAACAGCTTCTACGCGATCGACTACGCGGCCCGGATGGCGATGGAGATGGGCGCCGACGTGGTCAAGCTCAACATGCCGAAGATCGACGCGGGCAAGGACAAGGACGCGCCGGCGCCTTACAACGAGATGGAAGTCGACCAGACCGAGGCGATCCGCCAGTGCGTCGAATCGGCCGGCCGCGCCCTCGTCGTCCTCTCCGGCGGCTCGAAGACCGACGACGAGACGGTCCTCACCAACACCCGCGACGTAATGGCAGCTGGCGGCTCTGGCGTCATCTTCGGCCGCAACGTCTGGCAGCGCGAGTGGAACGAGGCGATCGAGATTGTCGGCCAGATCAAAGAGGCGCTGCTCAGCAACGTTCGCCGCACCCCGTAGCCCGAGCGCTCCGGTCATTTCCTCCGGATAGCGGAAGAAATGACCGGAACACCCCCTTAGAGGGGGCGAACTTCGGCCCATCCTCGCTTAGGCGGGGGTGGGCTTTTCCTATGGACGCGGGCGTGGCTACGGGAGTGCGGTGCTGCTGGTCGCGGTGGCAGTGGTGCTGACGCGGCCGTGGGAGCAGGTGCACCTCGGCGGCGAGCCGCCGCGCAGCGCCAGCGCCTATGTGCTGCGGGCGGTCGACGGGGACACGATCGAAGTGCGGCTCGACGGACGGCGGGAGGACGTCCGCTACATCGGCGTCGACACCCCCGAGACGGTGAAGCCGGGAACGCCGGTCCAGTGCTTCGGGCCGCGGGCCCACCGCTTCAACGCGCGGCTGGTCACCCACCGGCGAGTGCGCCTCGTCTTCGGGGTCGAGCGCCGCGACGTCTACGGTCGCCTGCTCGCCTACGTCTACCTTGGCCAACGCTTCGTCAACGCCGAGCTGGCGCGGCGAGGGCTCGCCCGGACCCTGACGATCCCGCCCAACGACCGCTTCGCGAGCCGCTTCAAACGGCTCCAGAATGCGGCTGCGCGTGCGGGACGGGGTCTCTGGGGCGGCTGCTGAAATGTGAGCGAATCGTGAGCCGTGCAAGATCTTTTGCTACGGTCCTCGCTGTTCCCGAGGTCATCCCCAATGACCGGCGGAGCGACTTCCTTATGAGAATGCGACAGAGCATCTCCCAGTTCGAGACCGCCTTCGAGCAGGAGACCTACCTCGAGCGCCGCCGCCGCGAGCAGCTGCGCCGCCGCGCCGCCAACCGTTCGCGGGCGCGGAAAATCAACCGCGTCGAGCAGGAGGGGAAGGTCCGCTTCAGCGTCCTCGCGGTCTGCCTGACGGCGACGGTGGTCGTCGTCGTGCTGGCGATGTTCGAGGCACTCTCGTTCCTGATGGCCTAGCCCGAAGCAAGCACCACCCCCTCTCTACGCAGCCGAATGCCCTCCTTCAATAGACTCGCGCGCCGATGGCTCGACGTTCGCTGAAGCCGCAGCTCAACCAGATCCGCGCCTGGGTGCAACAGGGGCGGACCGATGCCTGGATCGCCCACCAGCTGGAGATCAGCGCGACCGAGCTGCGCGAGTTCCGCAAGCAGTACGACCTCAACCCCGACGAGGAGAACACGGGCGGCGAAATCGACCTCCGCGACGAGATCGAAGCGGAGATCGAGGCTGCGACCGAAGCCGAAGAGGCTGAAAAGGACGAGGAGCCCGAGGGCGACGAGGACGAGGACCGTGAGGAGCGCGAGGAGCGTTCCGAGGGCGGCGAGGGAGCCGGACGCCGGCGCCGTCGTCGTCGCGGGCGCCGCGGTGGGCGAGGGCGCCGCAAAGAGATCGAGGCGACCTTCGACCACGGCGACGAGGACGGCTACGGCCTCTGGCTCGACGCCGCGATCAAGGAGAACCCGGTCTACAAAGAGAACTGGGCCGGCAAGCGCGAAGTCACCGTCCGCATCGAGGCCGACCAGATCGTCATCCGCCGCGCCGGCGAGCCCGCCGGCAACGACGGCGGCGACTCCGAGTCCGAGTCCGACGACTCGGACGAGTAGCTAGACCTCCAGCTTCCTTCCGCCGGCAAAGTCCGTCGCGCCCCGCAGGTAGAGCCAGAAGGCGGCGTCGCCGAGCGACTGCGCGGCCTCCTCGATCGCCGGGGCGACGTCGATCGCCACCTGCTGGCACCAGTCGGTCCCTTCCCCGTAGAGCTCGGCCAGTTCGCCGGCGCTGAAGGTCGGGCCGATTCGCCGGCGCAGCTCTTCGCGGATCGCGTCGACGACGCGGTCAGCCTGCCTCCGGTCGCGCGGATCGGAGATCTCCTCCAGCCGCCGTTTCCCGGACTCCCACTGAAAGAGAGCGTTGTCGAGCGGGTAGGCCACTGGCCGAGATTACCCGGCAACTTCCACCGGCAAGCGCAAGACGCCTTTCGGCACCGGTGGTTGTGAAAGTGCCTCTCAGCCCTTCGGCGTGTTGGGGATTTCGCGCAGCGGCGCGTTACGAGAGCCGCAGCCGCCGGGGTCGAGCCGGCCGTCGACCTTCCAGACGGTCACCTGCCCTCCGCGGAGGATCGGCTGGGCGGCGCTCTCGCCGCGCAGCCAACGCGCCTCAGGCGAGGCGATCGGGCTGCCGGGGTGGAGGAAGTTGAGGAAGGGAGCGGTGACCAGGTAGTCGAGGTCGGCGGCGTTGACGGCGGCGCGGAAGGCGGCGCAGGTGGGGATCGCGTTGAAGGCGCCGTGCGGGCCCTCTTCGCCGAGGTAGAGAACGCGGTTGGTGAGGTCGGTGCCGTAGAAGCCGTAGCCGGCAAAACCGGCGGTGGTGCCAACGAGGCCGATGCGGGCGTGGTCGACGTCGCGGGCCCAGCGGTAGGCCTTGTCCAGATCCATGCCGGGGATCTGCTCTTCCTTCGAGCCGGTGTTCGCGTATCGGCCCTCGAGGTAATGGCGCTGCAGCGGGTAACCGATCGCCACGACGGCGACGAGGAGACCGCCGACCGCTGCCGTGACAACAGCCGCGCTAGTACCCCGTGAGCGCGCGTAGAGCAGCAGCGCCGGGATGCCGACGACCACGACCACGAACGCCAGCGCAAAGACCCGCGCCTGATCATGCAGCGCCTCATCGGGCCGATTCGTCACGAGAAACAAGACCACCAGCACCCCCATCAACCCATACAGCCGAACTGCATCAAATTCTCTCTCTGCTGGGGAGAGAATTTGATGCAGTTCGGGGGGGTCGAACCAGCGGTCTAGGGGGACGAGGACGATGCCGGCGAGGAGGGCCGGGATCACGTAGCGGATGTTGATCCCGAAGCCGACCGGTTCCCCCTCCGCCCCGGCGGCGCTGAGCGGCGTGAAGAGGTAGGCGACGAGACCGAACAGCGCCACCGCCCCGATCCAGCGCACGATCCGGTCGCGCCCGTGGAAGACCGCGAGCAGCGCCGCCGCGGCGGCGCCGAAGACGACCAGCGGCCACAGGCTCCCGAACGCCTCGTGTAGTCCCGGCGCGAAGTAGTGGCGCCAGACGCCGGTGTCGGTCGCGTAGTGGGCGATGCTGAAGTCCGGCCGCCCTTCCTGCAGCCGCTCCGGATGCGGCAGCGAGATCGGCCCCAGCTTCTCGACCTCCGGGATCGGGTTCCCCGCCACCACCAGGTTCCGCAGGTACCAGAACCCCCCACCCGCCAGAGCCGGCAAGAACCACCACCCGAACCCAGCGAGGCGCCTCCCCCGAGGCGTCAGCACCACCACAGCCACCGTAAGCGCCGCCGCCATCGCCAACCCCGTAACCCGCGTCCCCGCAGCCAGCCCGGCAGCAACACCAGCCGCCGCAAGGGCCCAGCGTTCCATTGCGTGGTTCCTTTGTCGTGCCGGAGCCGACAAAGGAACCACGCAACTGACGTTCCAGGCCTCGATCAGGATCGCGATTGAGGCGAGGATCAGGGCGGCGGCGGCGAGGTCGTTCTTGGCCGCTCCGGGATCACGGACGACCAAGGTGTGGCAGGCCAGCAGGATCGCGGCGGCGACCGTGGTTACCGCGCCCCGCCCATAGGGCCGCCCGACGCAGTAGGCAGCTAGGAACGCCATCCCGAGCCAGCCGAAGTTCAGGAATAACGACAGCGTGTCCCTGCCCGTGAGCAGGATCCCCACCCCGTGCAGCAGTTCCGAGTTCTGTGGATAGAACCAATTCGTGAACACGGTCTCGACGTGATGCATCCCGACGACTGAATGGCTTTGAGCCATATCGACCGCGAACGGCAGGTGGTACCAGAGGCTGTCGAAGTTGAAGATCCCCCGATCAAGCGCGTGCTTCGTAGTCACCGCCCAGGTGAACACGGTGATCGCGATCACTCCGGCCATCACGAGCAGCGAGACGAGGGATTCCGGGCCGGCGGGTCCTGTCGCCGATTCGGTACCACCATCCCTGCGCTGCAGTAGCTGCTCGGGATGGTCCCCCAAATCCGCGCCACCCCCCAGCAGGAACCAGGTCGCTAGACCCAGGAGTAGTGAGGCCGCGATCAGGGCACCGGCGTAGAAGAGGCCGACGGTGCCGAGGATCTCGGAGATCCAGATCAGGAGAGCTGCGGCAGCTACTGACTCCACCAAGCGGGCCGGAGCCCCCGCCCACTCAGGCAGCAGCTTCTGCCGCAGCCGCCAGGCCGCGAAGCAAACCGGCACGACCACCAGCGCCAGCTGGGCGGCCCCTACGAGATAGGAGCCGGCGCTAACCATGGCGTGCCCCGAGGCGCTGGCTCAGCCGCCGAGGCGGCCGGCGATGACGACCGGGGTCTCGCCTTCCGCCACCATGCCCTGCGCGCGCGCCTCGCGCTCGATCACCAGCGGGTCCTTCGAGGACTGGATGCGCTTGTGGAGGGCCCGGTTTTCCTGCAGGAGCTGGTGACGCTTGGCCTTGGCGTCGCTGGTGCCGGTGTAGGTCTGGAAGAGGTTGAGCGTCGGGTGCAGGTAGGAGTAGAGGACGGCGGCGAGGACGAGCGTGAGGGCGATGCGGCCGAGGCGGTCCCACTTGATCCGGCTGGGCGCGCGGCGCGCAGCGGGGCGGGTTTTGCGCGCGGCGGGCCGCCTGCGCGGGGTTGAGGCCCGGCGGGCGGCGTGAGCGCTGGCTGCCATACCCGGAGCTACGCGGCCGGGTCCCGCTTTCCTGCATTAAGAGCGCTGCTGGAGAAATGCGTTCAGACCGGGAAACTCGGCCGCCGAGCCGAGCTCCTCCTCGATCCGCAGCAGCCGGTTGTACTTGGCGACGCGATCAGACCGCGAGGGGGCGCCGGTCTTGATCTGGCCGGCGCCGGTCGCAACGGCGAGGTCGGCGATGGTGGTGTCCTCGGTCTCGCCCGAGCGATGGGAGATCACCGCGGTGTAGCCAGCCTCGCGGGCCATCCGGATCGCCTCCAGGGTCTCCGAGAGGGTGCCGATCTGGTTGACCTTGACGAGGATCGAGTTGCCGACGCCGAGGTCGATGCCGCGCCGCAGCCGCTCGGGGTTGGTGACGAAGAGGTCGTCGCCGACCAGCTGCACCCGCTCCCCCAGGCGCTCGGTCAGCAGCTTCCAGCCGTCCCAGTCCTCCTCGTCCATCCCGTCCTCGATCGAGACGATCGGGTAGCGGGAGCAGGCGTCGGACCAGTAGGCGACCATCTCCTCGGAGGAGAGGGTGCGGCCCTCGTGCTCGAGCTCGTAGGAGCCGCCCTCGAAGACCTCGCTGGTCGCCGGGTCGAGGGCGATGAAGACATCTTTGCCGGGCTCGTAGCCGGCCGCCTCGACGCCCGCCAGCACCGCCTGCAGTGCCGCCTCGTTCGAGTCGAGATTCGGGGCGAAGCCGCCCTCGTCGCCGCCGGCCGTGGAAAGGCCCTGCGAGTGCAGCGATTTCTTCAGCGCGTGGAAGACCTCGGCGCCGACCCGCAGGCACTCCGAGAAGCTGCTGGCGCCGGCCGGGACGACCATGAACTCCTGAAAGTCGACCGAGTTGTCAGCGTGGGCGCCGCCGTTGAGGACGTTCATCATCGGCACCGGCAGCAAGTTCGGCTCGCCGCCGCCGTAGAGCTCGGCGAGGTAGCGGTAGAGCGGCTGCTGCGAGTCGGCAGCGGCAGCCTTGGCGGCGGCCAGCGAGACCCCGAGCAGGGCGTTGGCGCCAAGCCTTCCCTTGTTTGGGGTGCCGTCGAGCTCGATCATCGTTCGGTCGAGCGCCCCCTGCTCGGAGGCGCGGGCGCCGGTCAGCGCCTCGGCGATCTCGCCGTTGACGTTGGCGACCGCCCGCGAGACGCCCTTCCCGTCCCAGGCGTCGCCGCCGTCGCGCAGCTCGACCGCCTCGAACTCGCCGGTCGAGGCGCCGGAGGGCACCGCCGCCAGCCCTCGCGCCCCCGACTCCAGCACGACCTCCACCTCGACGGTGGGGTTGCCACGCGAATCGAGGATCTGACGGGCGTGGATGGAGGCGATCGTGCTCACGGGCGCGCCAGTCTATTCAGCGGTACCGGCGGCTTGCCGTGCGCTTATTCGCCGGTTTCCGACGGGGGCGCTTCGGTGGGCGGTGCGCCTTCGGGCGTCGCGCCCGGTGGCACTTCGGCTCCGGTTTCCGAAGTCGCTGATTCCGGGATCGGTCGCTGCGGGAACGGTTCGCCTTTCGGTTTCTGCGGCGTCACGGCGCCCGGCAGCGTCGGCGAGATCGGCGTCACCGGCGCCGGGCATTCAGTCGGCGGCGTTTTCGGATCGGCTTCGTAACAGCTCGGCGAAGCGTTGGCGGGGTGGCCGCCGCCCTTGAAGTTGGCGCATTTTTCGATCACGTAGCCGTCGGCGCAGTAGGTCCGCGAGACCCACTTGGTCTGGAAGTCGGTGGCGAATTCCCCGAGGTAGGCCTGCTGTTTTTCGCCTTTCAGCGTTTCTTCGATCTGCGCTTTGACTTCGGCCAGCGATTTCGATTTCGCCGGGTTCAATTTCACGACTTCGATCAGGATCCAGTTGGTTTCGAATTTGACCGGCCCTTTGAGTTCGCCGGTGGCGCTGCCGAAGATCGCTTCTTTCAGTTCGCCTTTGAGGAATTCTTCGGTGATCCCTTCCTGGAGGCCGCCTTTGCTTTTGCTGGTCGGGTCGCTCGAGTACTTCGGCGCCACCTTTTTCCAGTTCGCCGGCGAGTTGTCCTTTTCCAGTTCTTTTTTCGCCGCTTCGACTTTGGCTTTGTCTTTGTTGATGATGAGGCGGACGTCGCGGCTTTCTTTTTCCGTGAACTGGGTCGCCTTTTCGGCCTCGTAGTAGTCCGAGATTTCAGCGGCGGTCGGCGCCGGCGCTTCGGCGTTGACCTTTTCCTGGATCGCGTTGATCACGACCTGCAGTTCGACCCGGTCGTTGACGTCTTCCTGCGACAGCCCCGATTCCTTGAGGAATTTGTTGTAGCTGCCGGGGGTCGGGAAGCTGCTTTTTTTGATCTGGGCGAGTTCTTCTTCCACCTGTTTGTCGGTGGTCGTGATGTCCATTTCTTCTGCCTGGCCCCGCAGCCATACGCCTTCGATCAATTCGGTCAGCGTCGCTTCCTTGACTTCTTCGTATTTTTTGCTGCCGGGGGCCGGGGGCTTTTTCAGTTTCGCCCCTTTGACCTGCTGCGCGAAGGCGCGGTCGAAGTCCTTCTGGCTAATGGAGGCGATTTCGTCGGGGACGTCCTGGACCTTGACGACGTCGCCCGAGGGAACGCTCGGGGAGCCGAGACCCTGGGCAACCGCAAATCCGACGAAGAGCGCGACGAGGAGAAGGCCGAAAAGGATCAGCGCCAGGCGCTGCCGTCCGGCCGCTCGACCCCGATCCCGGTCTTTCCCGGGTTTGCCTCTCTGCCCAGCTTTAGCTCCCACGCAGCGGGCAGCATAGTCAAATCACCCCCGGCGGGGATTAAAAAACAGCTCAAGCGGCCGTCGGCTCGGCCTCGCGCCGCGCCTCGCGCAGGCCCTCGGCCAGCGCCAGCACCGCCTCTAGGCGCGCCGCGGGGTCGCCGTCGACCCGTATCGCCGCCGTCTGCTCGCGCCATTCATAGAGCGCGCCCTCGACCTGCTCGGCCAGCACCGCAGCGGCGCTGGAGTCGAGTTCAACCCCGGTGACGCTGAGCCGGCCGCCGCGGAACTCGACGCTGCGGGCGCCGGCGAGGCCGAGCTGGATGCGCGCCTGCTGCAGCTTCAGCAGGTTCTCCGCTTCGGCCGGCAGCGGCCCGAAGCGGTCGCCGAGCTCGTCGCGGATCGCCCGCAACTGGCCCGGCTCGCGGGCAGCGACGATGCGGCGGTGAATGTCGATCTTCGCCGCCTCGAAGGGGACGTAGCTGGCCGGCAGGTAGGCGTCGACGGGGACGTCGAGGCGGACCGGCTCCGGCGCCTCTTCCCGAGCAGCGGCCTCGCCCTCCTCGCCGGCGGCCGCGGCCGCCTCGGCGACGGCTTCGTCGATCATCTGGCAGTAGAGCTCGAAGCCGACCGCGGCGACGTGGCCGGACTGCTCGTCGCCGAGCAGGTTGCCGGCGCCGCGGATGTCGAGGTCGCGCATCGCGATCCGGAAGCCGGAGCCGAGCTCGGTGTGGTCGGCGAGGGTCGAAAGCCGCGCCGCCGCCTCCTCGGTCAGCGCCTCGGCTGAGGGGTAGAGCAGGTAGGCGAAGGCGCGCTCGCGAGAGCGCCCCACCCGGCCGCGGATCTGGTAGGCCTGGCTGAGCCCGAGCTGGTCGGCGCGCTCGACGATCAGCGTGTTCGCGGTCGGGATGTCGAGGCCCGACTCGATGATCGTCGTCGTCACCAGGCAGTCGGCGTCGCCGCGGAGGAAGGCGAGCATCGTCTCCTCGAGCTGGTGCTCGTCCATCTGCCCGTGGGCTTCGAGGAAGCGCGCCCCGGGGACCAGCGCCCGCAGCCGCTCGGTCGTTTCCGGCAGCGAGTCGATCCGGTTGTGGAGGACGAAGGCCTGGCCCTCGCGCTCGAGCTCGCGCCGGATCGCCTTGCCGACCAGGTCCTCGTCGTAGGGGCCGACGTAGGTGCGGACGGGGCGGCGACCCTCCGGCGGCGTCTCGATCACCGAGATGTCGCGCAGCCCGGCGAGGCTCATCTGCAGGGTGCGCGGGATCGGCGTCGCCGAGAGCGAGAGCACGTCGACTTTCAGTTTCAGCTGCCGCAACAGCTCCTTCTGTTTGACCCCGAAGCGCTGCTCCTCGTCAACGACGACGAGGCCGAGGTCCTTGGCGCGGACGTCGCGGCTGAGCAGCCGGTGGGTGCCGATCAGGACGTCGACCTTGCCCTCGCCGAAGTCTTTGAGCACCGCTTTCACCTCGGCCTGAGGGCGCAGCCGCGAGACCCCCTCGACCCGGAACGGGAGGTCGGCGAGGCGCTCGCGGAAGGTGCCGAAGTGCTGCTGGGCGAGGATCGTCGTCGGCACCAGGACCATCACCTGCTTGCCGTCCGAGGCGGCCTTGACCGCGGCCCGCAGCGCCACCTCGGTCTTGCCGAAGCCGACGTCGCCGCAGACCAGCCGGTCCATCGGCCGCTCTGACTCCATGTCGGCCTTGACCGCCTCGATCGCTTCGATCTGGTCGGCGGTCTCGCGGTAGGGAAAGGCGGTCTCCATCGCGATCTGCCATTCGCTGTCGGGCGGGAAGGCGTGGCCCTTGCGGAAGCGGCGCTCGGCGTAGAGGTTGAGCAGCTCGCCGGCGAGGGCGCCGGCCGCTTTCCGCGCCCGTGCCTTCATGTTCTGCCAGCGTTTGCCGCCCAGCGCCGAGAGCGTCGGTTCGCCGCCGGCGCCGACGTAGCGGCTCAGCTTCGCCAGCTGGTCGGTGGGGACGTAGACGCGGTCTTCGCCTTTGTATTCGAGGTAGAGGTAGTCGCGGGTGACGCCGCCGACCTCGCGGGTCTCGAAGCCGGCGAAGCGGGCGACGCCGTGGTCCTCGTGGACGACGTAGTCGCCGACCCGCAGTTCTGAGAAGGCGAGGCGGCCGCGCCCGGCGCCGGGCGCCGGCTCCTCGGTGCGGCGGCGGTGGACCAGGCGGCGGAAGGGGTAGACCGCGAGTTTCAGCTCCGGGCTGACGAAGCCCTCGCGCAGCCGCGCCTCGGCGAAGGCGAGGCCGGGCTCGGGCGAGAGGTGGCCGCCTTCGAGGATGCGGGCGTCGAGGCGGTCGAGGCTGTAGCGGGCGCGGTCGGCCTCGCCGCCGCTGTCGAAGGCGACGACGGTCCGGTAGCCCGAGCGGATCAGTTTCTCCAGCTCCGCCTCGGCCTCTTTGATGCTGCGGGCGGGCGACTCGGCCCGGGCGGCGCGGAAAGGTTCATTGCCCTCAGCGCCCTCCTCGTCCTCCGCGCCGCCTTCGCCGGCGCCGGTCAGCACCAGGGCCGCGCGCTCGGCAAGCGGCTCGGCGACGTCGACGTAGAGGTGCTGGGCGTCGTCGGCGTGCATCGCCGTGGTCGCGTCCTCCCAGTGGTCGCGCAGCGCCGGCTCGATCTCCTCCTCGCCGACCAGGACGACCGCGGCGGTGTCGGGCACCAGCTCCAGCGGCGCCCGGAAGTGCTCCAGCGGCAGCACCTCGGCCAGGTTCGGCGACTCTCCCCCTTCCTCCTCGGCGGCCATCGCCGCCAGCTCGGCCAGCTCACGGTGCTCGGCGTCCATCTCCGCCGCCGGCGCCAGCTCGACTCGCTGGGCGTCGCCAAGCGAGCGCTGGGTGAAGGTCGAGAACCAGCGCATCGACTCGATCTCGTCGCCGAACAGCTCGATCCGCACCGCCCGTTCCTCCGTCGCCGGAAAGACGTCGAGGATGCCGCCGCGGACCGCGAACTGGCCGCGCTCCTCGACCTGCTCGACCCGTTCGTAACCGGCGCCGACGAGGTCTGAGGCGACCGAATCGAGGTCGATCTCCTCCTCCAGCTCGAGCGCGAACCCGGCCGGTCGCAGCGAGGCGTCCGGGACAGCCTCGGCCAGCGCCGTCGCCGAGGCGACGACGATCGCGTCGTCTTCTGCCCCGAGCGCGTCCAGCGCATCGATCCGCAACCCGACCAGGTGCGCCGGCGGGCTCACGTGCGAGGCGTAGCCGGTCCCGCGCGAGGGGTAGAAGCGGACCCGCCGTGGCGCCAGGTAGGCGCGCAGGTCGGCGGCCAGGTCACGGGCGGAGCGGTCGTCGGCCCCGACCAGCAGCGCCGGTCGCCCAGCCAGGCCGCGGTCGTCCTCCAGCAGCGCCGCCAGCAACAGCGGCCGCAGCATCGCCGAGGCGCGCAGATGCGCCCCCTCCCCCCCGTCGGCCGCCGCCCGCACGCGACCGGCGAGCGCGTGGATGCGCTCGTTCTCGGCGGCGATCTCGATCAGAGGACGGAGGCTCATGGCAGCAAAAGAGCCCGGAAGCATGATCCGGGTCCAGACGAGCGATTCTAGGGATCAGAAACCGCCGCGCTGAGCGGCGCACTGGGCGAGCGTGCGGCCGGCGTCGCCGACCCGTTCGGAGCGGGAGAGGCCGCTGCCGTCAGGCGCCACCAAGGCCCGATCGGTCGGCGCCCAGGGGCATTGGAACCGGGTCTGCTGCCCGGGGGAGCGGGGGCTGCCCTGCAATTCCCGGAAGCTCGAGTCGCAGCCGCTGTGGCAGGTACTCCCCCACTTGCCGGGCCAGCCCGCCCATGATCCCGCCCGCGGCAGGGCGAGATCGCTTGCGTCTCCCGCCTCCGGCAGCGGCCGCACGCAGTGCGTGGCAGCGCAGTCCTTGTCGTCGTTGCCTCCCCAGGAGACGGCACCGTCGTGGGAGTCCTCCGGCAGGCGGGCCCCCGCCAGGGTTGCGTACTGCTGGCAGTGGGCCGAGCACCTGAAGGGATAGGCGGCGTGGGTTCCTTCGGCGATGAAGACGAGTGGGTGGCCGTCGAGGGTCGGCGTTTCGGGGCCTTCGACCAGGATCCGGTTCTTGTGGGCGGCGTAGACGACGCCGGTGACTTCGGGCGTCAGCGAAGGGGTGGTAATCACCGTCACTCCCTCCCAGTCGCCCTCGTGATCGCTGCATAGACGCGCGTTGCACTTACTCAGCGGCCCCGTGTAGTCGTTGTAGCGGAAGAACCACCAGTAGTCCCAGTACCACCTGTTTTCATGCGTCGTGCGGCGGTAGTAGATCGCCGTCCGCGCCCCGGCATTGCAATCGACCGCTCGCGGGGTGCTGGTGTGGCAGCGCCGCTTCGGCGAGGCGTAATCGGTCCCGTTCTCCCGTTCGCCGTGGATGTCGAGGTAATCGGGTGGGTCTTTACCCGGATGCAGCCGGTCGAGCCCTCCAACCGGTTCGCAGGGGCGCGAGCCTTCATCCCAGCACACTTCGTGAGCACCACCGTCGACGAAGCGCTCGGCGGCAAACCTTTCCACCTCGAGTGGGCGCCAGCGCTCGTGGGTATCGAGGAGCAGGCGCGGTCGCAGCTTTGCCGCAAGCAGGCGCTCGCGGCCGCTGCCGTGGCCTTCGAGCGCGGCTTCGGCCACCTTCGGGGTCGTCGTCTGCCCCGCCGGCACGGGGCAGACGAAGCTCGAGACCAGGTCGCCGTATTCGGTTTTGCTGACGTGATCGGAAGACAGGGCGATGATCCCCGCCTCGTTCCCCGCCTGTTGCTCGAGCAGGACGCGATCCCCGCCTTCGCCGACCAGCAGGCCCCGCACCGCGACCTGGCTGTCGGAGACGCAGACCTGGGCGTGCGCGAAGGAGAGGGAGGCCGCGAACATGACGGCGGGGACGATCGCGACCGAAGCGGCGATCGCGGCCCCGGTCAGCAGCTTCGGCCCCGGCCCCCAGGCGGCGGCAGCCGCTTGGCGAAGGGCGTACCAGGCGACATAGGCGATGAGGAAGGTCGTCGCGACCCCGATCAGGCTGCTGAAGATCGAGAGGGTTGGGCCGTCGGTCTGCAGCGCATGCCAGATCGCCGGAGCAACGAGCAGGACCGTCGCCAGGGAGATCAGCAGAAAGCCGGCGACCCCGACAGAGGCGGTCGGCGGGGCGAGATCGATCCCCCGCACTCCGGCGACGAACGCGGTCACGAGGCCGAACACGAGCCCGACCGTCGCGGCCGGCAGCAGCACATCGAGCATCGCCGTCGAGACCACCAGCTCGCGCGGCAACTGCCCGAGGATCGCGACGATTTCGCTCAGCGAAAAGCTGTCGAACAGCATCCGCAGCGCGATCACCAGGCCGCCGAGGACGTAGAGGCCGGCGATGACTCCCGCCAGCAGGCCGACGGCGGCGGTTGCGGCTTTGACGGCGTCGCTCAAGGGGCCAGCGCCGTCCTCGCGACCCTGAGGGCGTTGCCGGAAAGGATCATCTCGGTGTCGTCGCCGTACTCCCGCCGCAACGGCGCCACCAGGGTCGCGAGGTCACCGGCGGTGTCGATCCCGGCCATCGTCGGCTTGATGAAGCCGTCGAGGTCGGAGCCGATCGCGACGTGGGCGTTGGTGTGGCTCGGTACGCAACGGCGGATTTCGTCGATGTGCTTTTTCAGCACCCGCGGCGTTTCGACCGGATCGTCGGGGTCAGGGAGCTCGAGGCCCTCGTTCAGCTGGTGGCGGGCGAGGATCAACCCGATGACGCCGTCGCGGCGGGCGATCCTGCGAATCCGCTCCTCGGTCAGCATGTATTCCTGCTTGCCGAAGCGGTAGCCGGCATGGGTGGCGATGACGGGATGCTCGCTGGGCGCGACGCCGTGCTTGCGATCGAGCTCGTCGAGCAGGTCGAGGGTCTCGTCCATCGCCCGCTCGCTCATGTGCGTGAGGTCGACGAGGATGTGGTGCTCGTACATAGCTTCCACCGCCGCTCGCCCGAGCTCGGTGAGGCCGACGGGAGGCTGCCGGAAGACCTTCTTGTAGAGCCCGTCGCTGAGGAAGGGGATCGCCGGCGCGTTGGTGGCGACGTCGCGCCAGAAGAGGTGGGCGAGGATGACGTAGACGACGCCCCGGCGCTTGAGGGCGGCCACGTTCGCGCTGATTTCCTCCGCCTGGCCGAGGTGGAAGCCGCCCTCGATGCAGTGCATGAAGGCGACCTTGCCACTGGCGATCGTCTCGTCGAGCTCGGTGGCGGTGCGGACGACCCTGTGGCGCTGGCCGGCGGGGTCGATCCGCTTGAGGTCGGCCTCGACGCCCTCCAGGCGGTTGATGATGTCGCCGAAGTAGGTGTCCTCCGGCGGCGCCCCGAACGACTCGTCGAAGTCGTACTCGGCGCCCGGCTCCATCAGGACCGAGAAGACGGCGCGGACGTCACCGCGCTCAAGCTCGTCGAGGCTGACCCGCCAGCGATCGTCTTCGTAGTTGATGAAGTTCGCCACCGTCTTCAGCGCCAGCGCCCGCAGCTTGTTGACCCAGCCCGGGCGCCCGGAGACCTTGGTCATCACTTTGGTCACCGGATCGCGCGACCCCTTCAGCGGCAGGCCCGGATCCTCGGCGAGAAGGTGCGTCGGGTAGTGACAGTGCATGTCGGCGATCACCGCCGCAGCCTCCCGCGAAACAGCTCAAAAAGTCAAGAATGCGCGGGTTTCTCCTAGCGGCCGAAAAGGCCCGGTCAATTGGAGAAGGGCAAACCGGGGCCGCTGCGCTGCCACTCGACCTGGCCGCGACCCTCGGCGGCGGAGCGGTCGACGACGTCGTCCCACTCGTGCAGCATCCGCTTCAGCTGGGCGACCGCTTCGGGGGGATGGGCGGCGACGCCGGCGGCGAGCTCGAGGGCCGCCTGCTCGGTGCTGGCGGCCGGGGCGACGCGGTTGACGAGGCCGAGGCGCAGCGCCTCGTCAGCGCCGACGGTCCGCGAGGAGAGCAGCAGGTACTTGGCGGCGGCGAGGCCGCAGAGGGTGACCAGGCGCGCCGGGCCGACCGGGACCCCCAGAGCGGCACCGGGGAAGCGCATCTTCAGGTTGGCGCCGCCGATTCGCATGTCGCAGGCGACGGCGATCTCGGCGCCGCCGCCGACGACGTCGCCGTGGCAGGCGGCGATCGTCGGTTTCGGGAAGGCGACGACGGCGTCGTAGAGGTCGGCGAAGAGCTGCATGCGGCGGACCTTGCCCTCCTCGTCGAGCTGCTCGCGGACGTCGGCGCCGGCCGAGAGGCCGAGGTGGTCGGCGGAGCTGATCACCAGCACCCGCACCGCCTCATCGCCGCGGGCGACTGCGAGGTGCTCGAGCAGCTCCAGCAGCATCTGGGTGTTGATCGCGTTGCGAACCTGCGGCCGATTCAGCCGCAGCAGGGCGATCCCCTGCTCGTCGACCGAGTAGCTCGTGACCTCGTTCTCCGGCGTGCCGCCGTTCTCCGCGCTCATGCTTCTGACGCTATCCGTTCGACCAACCGCTCCGTTTCCTCAGCCGCAGCGGCGATCAGTCCCTCCACCTCGACCTGCGGCTCGCGGAAGCGGCCGAGGACGTAGGCGGCGACGATCTCGGGATCGGTCGAGTCGGGCCGCCCCACCCCCACCCGCACCCGCCAGAACTCGGCATCGCCGAAGCCCTTTTTCAGGCTCTTGAGGCCGTTGTGGCCGGCGAGGCCACCGCCGATCCGGGTCTTGATCTCGCCGAACGGCAGGTCGATCTCATCGTGGACGACGACGACGCGGTCGAGCGGCGCCTTGAGCGAACCGCGCGCCGGGCCGGCGGAGGTGCCGGAGTCGTTCATATAGGTCTGCGGCAGCAGGATCGCGACCCGCGGCCCGCCCGGGCCGGTCCGCCCTTCCCAGAGCCGGCCGCGGAACTTCTCCCGTGGCTTGCCCAATTCCCAGCGCCGGGCCAGCTCCTCGCCGACCATGAAGCCGAGGTTGTGGCGGTCGCGCTCGTGCTCGGGCCCGGGATTACCGAGGCCAACTATGAGGATGCGGTCCTGCTCGCCGCTTTCGCGGCGGCGGAACAGCGACAGGAGCTACTCGCCCTCGGAGTCGCCCGAGTCGCCGCCCTCATCCTCGGCAGCCTCGTCGCCACCCTCGCCCTCGCCAACCAGTTCGGTCTCCTCCTCGACCTCAGGAGCGACTTCTTCGACCCGCGGCGGCGAGACGGTGACGATCGTGATCTCCTCCGGCTCCTCGGCCAGGAAGGTGACCCCGTCGGGGGCGGTGACAGCGGTCAGCGAGAGGGTGTCGTTGATCTCCATCGCGGAGACGTCGACGCAGATGTTGTCCGGGATGTCGGTCGGCAGCGCTTCGACCGTGACCTCGCGGGTGACGTGCTCGAGCACGCCGCCGCCCTTGACGCCGGGCGCGTCCTCGACGCCTTCGAGCTCGATCGCGACCTCGGCCTGAATCGCCTCTTTGAGGTTGACCTGCATCAGGTCGAGGTGCTGGAAGCTGCCGCGCACCGGGTGGTGCTGGGCCTCTTTGATCACGACCGGGACGGCTTTGCTGCCGTCGATCTCGAGGTCGAAGAGCGCGGCGCCCTCGTTGACGATGTTGCGCACATCGCGTTCTGACACCTGGAAGGGCTTGGCGTCCGAGCCGCCGGAGTAGACGACGCCGGGGACAAAGCCCTCGCGGCGCATCCGCCGCGAGCTGCGCGAGCCGAAATCCTCGCGCGGAGCCGCCTTCAGAGTTGAACGATCGCTGGCCATCGGACGGGAGAGGATAGAGAAACGGCTGCGAAAGAGCCTCTGTGACACCCTTCGACGCAATGGCCGACGACTCAAAGATCCCCAAGGGCCGAATTCGCCGCTCCGCCAAGCTCGGTTCGATCGTCGGTGTCCAGGGCGCCCGCTACGCAGGCACCAAAGCCGCCAACGTCGGCCGCTCCGAGGAGCAGAGCAAAGGGGCGCTGGAGCAGCGGCATCTGGAGACGGCGATGAAAATGGTCGGCGCCCTCGGCCAGATGAAGGGCGCGGCGATGAAGCTCGGGCAGTTCGCCTCCTTCATCGACACCGAGTTCATCCCCGAGGAGTACCGCGAGATCTACCAGGAGCAGCTGGCGAAACTGCGCACCGACGCCCCCTCGATGCCGTGGGAGAAGGTCGAGCAGGTGCTGGCCGAGGAGTACGACGGCGAACCGCTCTCCGAGCTCTTCGCCGAGTTCGAGCAGGAGGCCTTCGCCGCCGCCTCGATCGGCCAGGTCCACCGCGCCGAGCTGCTCGACGGCCGCCGGGTCGCGGTGAAGATCCAGTACCCGGGGATCGCCGAGGCGCTCGACGCCGACCTCCGCAACGCGGGGACGATCGTGAAGCTGGCGAAGGTGCTCGCCCCCGGCCTCGACGCGAAGGCGATCGCCGAGGAGATCCGCGAGCGGGTGATGGAGGAGCTCGACTACGAGTACGAGGCCCAGAATCAGCGCACCTTCTCCCGCGCCTACCGCGAACACCCCTTCATCTACGTGCCGGAAGTTGTGACCCGGCTCTCAAGGCGGCGGGTGCTGGTGACCGAGTTCGTCGAGGGGATCGGTTTCGAGGAGATCAAGGAACTGCCGCACGAGGAGCGCAGCCGCTTCGGCGAGATCGTCTTCCGCGGCAGCCTCGGCTCGATGTTCCACCTGCAGCACTTCAACGCCGACCCCCACCCCGGCAACTACCTGCTGATGGCCGACGGCCGGGTCGCCTTCCTCGACTTCGGGATGACCAAGAAGGTTGACAACGAGCAGCTGCTGCTCGAGCAGCGCGCCTTCGACGCCGCCTCCCGCAACGACCCCGAGGCCTTCCGCCAGGCCCTGCACGACCTCGGCTTCGTCAAGAACCCCTCCAAGCTCGACGCCGAGCGGCTGCTCGAGCACATGGGCGCGGTCGGCGGCTGGTACATCGAGGACCGGGAGATCGAGATCACCGGCGAGCGAGTGATGAAGATCATCGAGGCGACCAACGACCCGCGCTCGGAGTACTTCGACCTGATGCGGCGGGAGTCGATCCCGGCCGAGGAGCTGATGGGCCGGCGGATGGAAATCGGCGTCGTCGCCGTGCTCGGACAGCTGCGGGCGAAACGCAACTGGCACCGGATCTTCCGCGAGTGGGTCTACGCCGACCCGCCGGCGACCGAGCTCGGCGCCCAGGAGTGGGATTACTTCGAGGAGCGGGGCGTAAAGCGCACGCCCGGGCTTGCCGAAACCCTCTGAGTCGGCGAAGCTCGCCGTAACCAAGTCGAAGGGAGATGCAGTGAGCCGGATCAAACGCGGGTGGGGCCTGACCAAGAAAAGCTGGGGGCTGCTGAACGAAAACCGGGAGCTGATCCGCTTCCCGCTCTACGGCGCGGTGGCGACGATCGTCCCGGCGATCGTCTTCCTCGGCCCGGGTCTCTACCTCCTCGACCAGGACGAGCTGGCCGGGGCGATTCCGCTGGTCGTGATCGGCGTCTACGCGCTCAGCGTCATCGGCTTCTTCTTCAGCGTCGCGCTGGCGGCCTGCGCCGACATGATCTTCCGCGGCCAGCAGGCGACGGTCGCCGACGGGATTGCCGTCGCCCGCAGCCGCTTCCCCCAGATCTGCGGCTGGGCCGCGGTCAGCACCGCGATCAGCGCAGTGATGGGCCTGCTCGAGAACCAGGGCGGGATCGGCGGCCAGATCGCCGCCCGCCTGGTCGGCATGGCCTGGTCGCTGGTCACCTTCCTGGCGGTGCCGGTGATCGCGATCGAGGGCACCGGCCCGGTCGAGACGATCAAGCGCTCGGCCTCGATGTTCAAATCGCGCTGGGGCCAGCAGATCACCGGCAACATCGCGATCGGCGGCGCCGTCTTCCTCTTCGGGGTGCTGCCGGCGGTAGCGCTAATCGTGCTCGGCGTCGTCGTCTGGTCCTCGGCCTCCTTCCTCGGCGCCCTCCTGGTCGTGATCGGGGCGATCATGCTGGCGATCGCGCTGCTCGTCTCGAAGGCGCTGAGCGGCATCTTCGGCGTCGCCCTCTACCGTTACGCGCTCGACGGCGAGGTGGTCGGCGGCTTCACCCAGGAGGACCTGGAGTCGGCGGTCAAGACCAAAGGCCGCGGCCGCTCGGCGAGCCCGCCCGGGGCCACGCCCGGCACGGTCTAGAGCTGCGCGAACAGCCGCGGGTCGTTGGACACGAGCCCGTGGACGCCGGCGTCGACCAGCTGCTGCATTCGCGGCAGGTCGTCGACGGTCCAGGCGATCAGCTCGACGCCGGCGAGGTCGCAGATGCGGGCGAGGCGGGAGGAGACGAGCGGGTGGTAGACCCACATCGCCTCGACCTCGAATTTGGGCAATTTCTCGGCCGCCAGGCCGGGGAGGCGCGTGCGCATCCCGATCAGGGCGGCGCGCATCGGCAGCTTCGCCCAGCGCCGTGAGGTCCAGTCCTTGGTCACTTTGGGATAGGTCCAGCCGCGCCGCAGCTCCGGCGCCAGTTCGAGCACACGTTTCAGCGTGTGCATCTCCATCGTCGAGATCATCGCCCGCTCGGTCAGGCCGCGCTCGCGCAGCGCGTCGACCAGCTCCTCCTCCCTGCCGGGCAGCTTGATGTCGAGGTCGATCTCGACCTGGTCGAGCGGCGGCTCGCGGAAGGCGTCGAGCGCCTCGGTCAGCTTCAGCGGCGTCCGCCCCTCCGCGTCCTCCCAGTCGTGCGCGATCACCAGCGGGTGGCGCTGCTCCAGCGGCAGGTGCGCATCCTGCAGCCAGAGGACGTCGAGCTCGATCGTGTCGACCCCCGCCTCGACCGCGGCGTGGAAGCTCTCGATCGTGTTCCCGGGCGCGATCAGGTCGGCCCCCTTGTGGCCGACCAGGCGCAGCTTGCGCTCCGCTGAAGGCGGCGTGCTCAGAACAGCTGGTTCTCGCCGGCGAAGATCTCGGAGACCGAGTCGTCGGTGAAGATGCGGCGGATCGAGTCGGCGAAGGTGCTGGCGGTCGAGAGCACGGTGATGTTGTCCGGGGCCCCGGGGCGCAGCGGCAGCGTGTCGGTGACGACGATCCGCTCGATCGCCGAGGCGGCGATCCGCTCGTAGGCGGGGCCGGAGAAGACGCCGTGGGTGGCGCAGGCGATCACCCGGGCGGCGCCCTCGTCGAGCACCGTCTGGGCAGCGGCGGTGAGGGTGCCGGCGGTGTCGATCATGTCGTCGACGAGGACCGCGGTCTTGCCCTTGACGTCGCCAACCACGTAGCCGATCTCGGCGACCTGCTGGGCGGGCCGCTCCTTCTCCATCACCGCCCACTGGGTGCCAATCCGGCGGGCGAAGTTGCGGGCGGTCTTCACCCGGCCCGCATCCGGCGAGACGATCACCAGCTCATCGCCCAGTTCCTGGTCGGCGAACCACTGGGTCAGCATCGGCATCGCGGTCATGTGGTCTACGGGTACGTGGAAGAAGCCCTGGACCTGACCGGCGTGGAGGTCCATCGTCAGGACGCGGTCGACGCCGACGGCCTCGAGGCACTTGGCGACGATGCGGGCAGTGATCGGCTCACGCGGGGCGGACTTCTTGTCCTGGCGCGCGTAGCCGTACCAGGGGAGGACGGCGATGATCCGGTGGGCGCTGGCGCCCTGGGCGGCGTCGATCATCGTCAGGAGCTCGACCAGCGCGTCGTTCGGAGTCATCTCTTCCTGCTCGTTCGCGCAGGTCGACTGGACGAGGAAGACATCGGCGCCGCGGATCGACTCCTCGTAGCGGCAGTAGACCTCGCCGTCGGCGAAGGTCTTCAGCGTCACCTGGCCCAGGTCCAGTTCGAGCTTGCCGGCGACTTTGGCGGCCAGGTCCATCGAGCAGCGGCCGCCGAAGACCATCATCCGCTTCGAGTAATCGTGGTCGATGGCGGTCGCCACTTGCGGGGCCTCCTCGATCGTGCTCACGGGCTCTCGTCCTCTCGCATTTGGGCCGCCTTGCGAGCGGCGTATCCGTCGATGTTCCTTTGCGCGTTCTCGCTCACGGCAAGCGCACCCTCGGGCACGTCGTCCTTGATCACTGCGCCAGCGCCAGTGTAGGCGGAGTCGCCGACTTCTACCGGTGCGATCAGCATCGTGTCAACGCCGATGCGGACATTGTGTCCAATGACCGTCCGGTTCTTGCGGAAACCGTCGTAGTTGGCGGTGATCGTGCCGGCGCCGAGATTGCTGCCGGGACCTAGGTCCGCGTCGCCGACGTAGGCGAGGTGCGGGACCTTCGTGCCCTCGCCGATCTGGGAGTTCTTGATCTCAACGAAGGTGCCGGCCTTGGCCTTGTCGGCGAGGACGGTGCCGGGTCGCAGGTAGGCGAAGGGGCCGACCGAGCAGCCCGCCTGGACCTCGCACTCGACCAGGTAGGAGTGAAGGACCTGGGAGCCGGCACCGACGGAGCTGTCGATCAGGGTGCTGAGCGGGCCGACGGTGGCGCCCTCGCCGATCGTCGTCTCGCCCCGCAGCGTGCAACCGGGCTCGATCCGGGCGTCGGCGGCGATCTCGACGCCGGCGTCGATCCAGGTCGAGGCGGGGTCGACGACGGTGACGCCGGCGAGCATGTGGGACTCGAGCAGGCGGCGGCGGCCCTCGGCCTCGACCGCGGCCAGATCGACGCGGTTGTTGACCCCCATCGTCACCGCGAGGTCGTTGGCGCGGTGGGCGGCGACGGCGTGGCCGGCCTCGCGCAGGGCGGGGAAAACGTCGGGCAGGTAGTACTCGCCCTGGGCGTTGTCGTTGGAGAGCGACTGCAGGGCCGCCGCAAGCGGGGCGGCGTCGAAGGCGTAGGTACCGGCGTTGATCTCGCGAATCTCCAGCTGCCAGACCTCGGCGTCGCCGGCGGCTTTAGCCTCGACGACGCGCTCGACCCAGCCGTCCTCGTCGCGGACGACGCGGCCGTAGGCGGCGGGGTCGTCAAGCTCGATCGTCAGCATCGTCGCCGCCGCCTGCGAGGACCCGTGCGCCCGCAGCAGGTCGGCGATCGTCTCCTCCGAGATCAGCGGCACGTCGCCGGAGAGGACGAGCACGGTCTCGGCTTCTTCGATCAGCGGCAGCGCCGCGCGAATCGCGCCGCCGGTGCCGTCGGCCTGCGGCTGGATGCAGGTCTCGACGCCCTCGGGCAGGCCCGCTGAGAGGTCGCGCCCGGGAGAGACGATCGCGGCCACCCGCCCGGCGCCCGCCGCACGCGCAGCGACGATCGGCCAGGCCACCATCGGCCGGCCGCAGACAGGGTGGAGCATCTTCGGCGTCGAGGAACGCATCCGCGTCCCCTCGCCCGCCGCCATAACGAGCACTAGGGGGGAGCTCACCCCCGGGACTTTATTCCCGGAAGGATCTTCCGGGGGTAGATCAGGCGCGCTTGGCTAGTTCTTTGCCGAGCAGGGCCACTGAGGTGAGCGTCCAGCCGGCGAAGATCAGGTCGATCCCGACCAGGAGGCCGATCGCCCAGTCGGCGGAGCTGGGGAACTTGGCGAGGACGAGGATCCCGATCAGCAGGCCGGCGACGCCGCTGAGCCCGACCAGGCCGGCGTTCGGCTGGCCGCGGGCGATGAAGGCGATCGCGATCCGGGTCAGACCCATGAAGAGGAAGTAGATGCCGAGGATCAAGGTCAGCGTCAGGGTGCCGTTGTGGGGTTCGACGATTAGCCAGAGCCCGACCAGCAGAGTGGCCAGCGCCCAGGCAACGCGTACCGCCACCGTGCCCACCGAATGGGCCGAGAAGGCAGCCGCGAAGAGAACTCCGCTGACCACCACCAGCAGCCAGCCGATGAAGATCGCCGTCCCCACCGAGGCCACCGCCGGCACCAGGATCGCGATCACGCCGAGCACGATCGCGGCAACGCCGACGAACATCAGCGCCTTCCAGCTCCGGCTCAGCCCCTCGCGCACCTCGGGGTCGAGCGACGCGCCACCGATCTCCATGGAGAAGAAGCTAGCCGCCCGCACGGACGCCGCGCAACTCCTAGACCTTGCGGTAGCGGGCGTCGACGATCGAGTAGGCGCCGAACCCGATCAGCCCGGCGGCGACCAGCCCCAACAGGGCGGGGCCGTAGGAGGCATGCGCGAGTTCGCGCAGCGCCCCGTCGAGACCGACCGCCTCCTTCGCGTTGTAGTCGAGCGCGGCCTTGACGAGTCCGTAGCCGATCAGCGCGAAGACGACCGCCCGGGCGACGTGCCCGAAGACGCCGAGGGCGGTGTAGGCCTTCTCGACCTTCTCGCTCATTTCCCCGGTTTTGGCGTCCTCGAGGAACTTCCGCGAGAGGCCCTTGTAGGCCTGGTAGACGGCGACGCCGATCAGGATCGCGCCGGCGACGCCGACGATTACGGTGCCGCCGGTCCAGCCGAGGACGCCGCCGGTCGTCTGCTGCGTTGACCCCGAACCGCCGGCCGACGAGGTGAGGATCTCGATCGCGGTGATACAGAGGATCCCGTAGGCGATGCCGCTGTCGAGCGCCGAGATCCGCTCGAAGGTGCTGTCGCGCTGTTCGGCGCCGTGGCCGACGGCGGCGCGGATCAGCCGCCAGAGCGCGTATCCCCCCAACCCGATCGCGACCAGGAGCAGCAACAGTTCGCCGAAGGACTGGTGGGCGATGGTCTGCAGGGCGCCTTCCTGGTCGGTCGCCTTGCCGCCGTCGCCGAGCGCCAGCTTCAGCGCCAGCACGCCGATGATCGCGTAGACGACGCCGCGGGCGACGAGGCCGGCACGGGCCAGCCAGCCGAGCGTCTTCGCGTGCGCGAGTTCCTCCCCCTGGCCCTTCGCTTTGTTGCCCAGGTTCCGGGCCCCTGCCCCCACGTCCGTCTTCATCGCTCTCCCCTTCCGTTGGCGGACCCGGGCGGCACGCAGACCGTGATCGCGGCGGGTTCGATATCGACCTTGAATGACTTGACCTTCTTGCGGTCGCCGCCGTCGAGCTCGTATCGGACCTTGCGGTCAAGCTTGACGCGAACCTTGCGGGCCTGGGTGACGCGGACGAACGGCGACTTCTCGGCGCTGCCGACAGCCGTGCGGGCGGCGGCGCGGACGAGCTGGACGGGACCCTCGGAGGTGAGGACGCCGACGTCGAGGACGCCGTCGTCAGGGCGGGCGTCGGCGAAGACCTCGATGCCGCCGAACAGCTCGCCGACGTTGCCGACCAGGATGCAGCTGGCGGGGCCTTCGTACCAGCGGGTGCCGTCGATCTTGATCTTCGCCTCGAAGGGTTCGGAGTCGAGCTTGGAGGCGCCGCCGACCACGTAGGCGGCGCGGCCGAGGCGGTCCTTGAGGTCGTCGGAGGCCTTGATCATCGCCGCGTCGAAGCCGGCCCCGGCCATCACCGCGAAGCGCTCGCCGTCGAAGCAGCCGACGTCGAGGCGGCGGCGGTCGCCGCGCAGCGCCACCTGCACCGCCTGGCCGATGTCGCGTTCGATCCCGAGGTGGGTGGCGAAGAGATTCGAGGTCCCGGCCGGGACGATCGCCAGCGGCACCTCGGTGTCTTTCAGCGCGTTGACGCAGCGGCGGACCATGCCGTCGCCGCCCCAGGCGAGGATCAGCTCGGCGCCGTCCTCGAGCGCCTGTTCGACCGCGGCCGGCGCCCGCTTGCTCTTCGGCACCTCGGTCCAGAGCGGGTCGGCGACGCCGGCGTCGGCGAGCGTGCGGCGCAGCTCGGGCAGGCCGCCGCCAACCGTCTTCCCCGCGTGGGCGACAACGGCGACCTTCATGCGCGCGAGCGCCTTTCCGCGGCAGCGCCGGCGGCGCGGCAGGCGAAGAGCAGCGCCAGGATCGCGCCGATGCCGACGAGCACGCCGCCGGCAACGTCGAGCGGGTGGTGCATCCCCTCGTACATGCGCGAGAGGGCGACGAAGCTGACGAGGAGGATCGCGCCGGTCCAGGCGAGCGCCTTCTTCAGGCTGCTGGTGAAGCGGGTGGTGAGCAGGAGGACGAGGCCGGCGTAGACGGCGACCGAGGCGGCGGTGTGCCCGGAGGGGTAGCTGGCGTCGACTTCGAGGCCTTCGAGCCGGTGGACCGAGGGGCGGTCGCGGGGAACGACGATCGAGGTGACGCGGTAGGTCGCCGACTCGACCGCCAGCACGAAGACCGCGAAGCCGGCGATCAGCCACTTGCGCATGAAGGCGCAGACGATCGCGATCAGGCCGACGAGGATCGGCAGCACGGGGGCGCCGCCGACCTGGGTGCCGACTTCGGCGATCGTGGTCAGGGTGCCGGTGCGGTGTTCGGCCAGGGTGTCGTTGAAGCTCTCGTCGGTGCCTTCGAGGCCGAGCCCGCTGTGCGGGACGAGGACGTGGACGACGAGGAGGGCGAGCAGGATCGAGGCGACGGCCAAGAGCAGGTAGCCGGCCAGCGTCGCCAGGAAGAAGACGAGGGCGGGATGGCGGCCGTCGAGCCTGGCGGCGAAGCGATCCGGCAGGCTGCCGCGGGGCGCCTCGAAGATCGCCACTGAGCTGCGGTGATTTTCCTCCCGAGCGGGGGACTCCAAACCTGATCGAGATTCTTGAGCGGTGGTCATGGAGCTACTTCCTCCCCGGAAGCGCTGCTTACTATGCGCAGGCCTCCGATGCCGGTCTTCCTCCTCCTGCTCATCGCCACCCTCGCGGGGCTGATCGCGGCCTTTTTGACGCGGCGCCACTCGGGGCGCCGGCCTGCCCTGGATGCCGATGAGACGACGGGACCGGCGCTGACGCTGGCGCTCGTGGTGATCTTCGCCGGCGGCGCCCTGCTCGCCGCGCTGGCGGTCCTGGTCCGGAGCAGCGACCTGCTCGCCGGAATCGACAGCAGCGTCGCCGAGTGGGGCAACCACCACGCGACCTCCTGGTCCCACGACGCCCTTACGCTGGTCACCGACCTCGGTGAGACGGTGACGGTGGTCGTCGTCGCGATCGTCGTCGCGATCGTCGACTTCCGGCGCACCCACAACCGCTGGGTCGCCCCGTTCCTGCTCGCGGTGATCTTGGGAGACAAGCTGCTGACCGAGGCGATCAAGCAGCTGGTCGACCGCGCTCGGCCGACGATCGAGGCCGTTGCCGCCACCCTCGGCCCCTCCTTTCCCAGCGGCCACACCTCGACCGCCGCTGCCTCCTGGGCCGCCTTCGCCCTCGTCGCCGGCCGCTGGTGGGGCCGCTCCTCCTGGCCCGCCCTCGCCGGCATCGCCGTCGGCATCGCAGTCGCCGTCGCCGCCAGCCGCGTCCTCCTCGACGTCCACTGGCTGACCGACGTCCTCGCCGGCCTCGCCCTCGGCTGGGCCTGGTTCGCCGCCTGCACCATCGCCTTCGGCGGCCGCGTCCTCCACTTCGGCTCCACCGCCGAGGCCGCCGGCCGCCGCGACGAGAAGGCGATCATCGGATAGTCAGTTAATCCAGTGCGGAGTTCGGCACCGTGGAGGTGCTCAACTCCGCACTGAGATCCTTCACCGGTACCCTCGGACGGCTGGTCCGGGGTGGTGTAGTCGGTAGCACGCTTGGTTTTGGTCCAAGAAGCAGGGGTTCGAGTCCTCTCCCCGGAACTCGGCCCTACTCCTCGGTCGCCCGCGCTACTTTCCCGCCTTTCGCCCCCGGCTCCATCGCCGGGCCTCTGGGCGAGGCGATGCCGAGGACTCGCATCGCTTTCAGCCCCAGGCCGAGCTTCTCTCGCCCTTCGGTGCTGGAGACGTCGTGGCCGCAGAGCTCGCGGACGCGCTCGAGGCGGTAGCGGACGGTGTGGCGGTGGGTGAAGAGGTGTTTGGCGGTCCCCGCGACGTTGCCGTCGTTGTCGAGGTAGGCCTCGACCGTCGCCACCAGCTCGGTCTCGTACTGCTCGTCGTATTCGACCAGCGGCTGGATCGTCTCGGCGTAGAAGCGTTCGAGCTCGCCGGGGTCCTCGCTCATTGCCGGCAGCAGCAGGCGGTAGGCGCCGGTGTCCTCGAAGGCGAGCAGCGTCCGCCCCTCGGCCTCGCCGACGTTGACCGCCAGGTGCGCCTCGCTGCCGGCGCGGTAGAGGTCGACGGGGTCGGCGCAGCGGCGGCTGCGGCCGGTGGTGAGGTGGAAGCCGGAAAGGCTGTCGTCGAGCTCGCGCGAGAGGCCGGCGGCGGCGCGGGCGAGCCGCTCGTCGTCGGCGGCGGGGACGATCGCGGCAATCTCCGCCGCCGCCTCGCCGCCGTCGCTGGCGGCCAGGGAGCCCGGCGCCAGCGAACGCAGCGCCCGCTGCGCCAGGACCAGCACCCGCTCCCGCCACTCGCCGGTCTGCGCCGCCCGCGGCGCCGCCCGCAGGACGACGACCCCCGCCCCGCGCTCGAGGTCGGCGCCGAGCTCGGAGGCCTGGGCGACGATGTCGCGGCGGTCGGTCACTTCGCGCTGCAGCACCGCCGCCACGAACGCGCCCGCCGCCTCCTCGCTCTCCCACTCCGGCGAGCGCGAGCGCTCCAGCTCCAGCGCCAGCAGCGTCGTCACCATCCGCGCGATCGCCGGCTCCGGCGCCGCCTTGGCCCGGTAGCGAAGCTCGCCGACGACGCTGTCTGCCACCCGCAGCTCCACCCGCGTCACCCCCTCGCCGCCCGAGAGCAGCTTCTGCTCCTGGTCTGAGGAAGCGCCGGCGACGGCGAGGACAGCGCTGGAGCGGTCGATCAGGGCGACGCTGGCGTCGAGCAGCCGCGCCGCCGCCCGCGCCACGGCGGGCAGGCCGGCGCCGGACTCAACGGCGTCGGAAAGCGCGTCGAGCAGGCTCGCTTGCTCGGTGGATGCAGACCCAGGCATCGGGCCATTATCCGGGGTAGACCGTCAGCCGTTGATGAAGTTGACGATGTCGGTGTAGTAGTAGACGACGACAAGGCCGATGACGACGCCGCCGATCACCAGCGCGGCGAGGACGAAGAGCGAGAGGAAGCCGGCCGCCGCCTTCTCCCAGATCCGGCCGTAGGAGCTCAGCGCCGGGGTGAGGATGAGGGTGACGAAGACCAGCAGGCAGATCGCCGCGGCGACGCCGTAGAGCAGGTACTGGTGGTCGAGTTTGGTGATCGCGAAGACGGTCACTGGTCTGGATTCTGGCGCACTTGCGAGACGACCAGCCCCACCGCCGCGGCAAGGGAGAAGGCGACGGCCCCGAGCGCCCAGCCGCCGCTGACGTCGCTGAGGTAGTGGACGCCGAGGTAGACGCGCGAGAGCCCGATCAGCGCCGTCAGCACGAACCCGGCGGTGACGACGGCAGCGCCACGCGCCATCCCCGGCCGCAGCCGCAGCACGATCGTCACCGCCAACCAGAGGTAGAAGACCGAGTGGGCGGCGTGGGCGCTCGGATAGGAGGAGCCGGTGGTGTCGACGAGCCCGCCGGCCGGGTGGGGCCGGTCGACCAGCGACTGGAGGACGTCGATCCCGGTCTGGGTGATCGCCATCCCGGCGACCAGGACCCAGAACTCGGTCCAGCGCCGCCGCCAGGCGAGCAGCGCCGCGCAGATCGCCGCCAGGGCCGAGACGACGCCGGCGGCGCCGAGCCAGCTGATCGCCTTGGCGACGCTGGTCAGGGCGCCGCTGCGCAGCTGTTCGACGATTTCCGCCGCGGTTTCGTCGCCCGGGGTCGGCCCCGGGTTTTCGCCGAGGACGACCGCGTAGGCGACGAGGACGAAAGAGGCGACGGCGAGGATCGCCATCAGCGAGGTGAATTCGAGTCCGAAGGTCCCTCCCGGCGTCACCCGGTCCCAGAGGAAGCGGAACTGCGGCCTGCGCCCGAGCTCGACCAGCCAGCGCGTCGCCCCATGCCCCTCCATCCAGCGCACCGCCGCCTCCCGGTTCTCCCGCTCGCGGAAGTGGCGGTAGAGCCAGACGATCCCGACGACGACGACGATCAGCGTCGCCAGCGCGAAGGCGCCTTTGGCGGCGTACTTGCCCGCCGTCTCGATGCTGCGGGAGAAGAAGTAGCCGACGAGGATGTGGGCGGTCGCCCAGAGCCCGGTCCCGAGGATCGAGTAGGGGACGAAGGCGCGGTACTGCATCCCCGAGCTGCCGGCGATGAACGGAGCGAAGGCGCGGACGAGGCTGATGAAGCGGCCGATGAAGATCGTCTTGCCGCCGTGGCGGCCGAAGTAGTCCTCGACTTTCTCGAAGCGCTCGTGGCTGATCCCGACCCGCGGCCCGTGTTTCATCACGAACTCGCGGCCGAGCTTGCGGCCGAGGAAGAAGCTCGTCGTGTCGCCGAGCCAGGCCGCGAACCAGGCGATCGCGATCAGCAGGTAGATGTCGATCGCGCCCTGGCCGGCGACGGCGCCGCCGAGCAGCATCACCGTCTCGCCCGGCACCACCAGGCCGACGAAGGCGCCGGTCTCGGCGAAGGCGAAGAAGCCGACCAGCAGGTAGGTCCAGGCGCCGAGCGTGTTGGAGATGTCCTCGAGCAGGTTCTGCAGGTCGAGGCTGCCGAGCTCGCGGCTGAGGAAGAAGTAGCCGACCGCGACGGCTACGGCGACGCTCGCGAGGACGATCCGTTTGCGGGTGATCGGCCCCTCGCCATCCCCCGGGTCAGGCAGCTTCATGGCGTCAGTCTCGCGTGTCCGGCGGCGCAGACGATCGCTTCCTCGTACCCGCTTGCGTCGGCGGCGGCGCGGGCGGCGGCGAGGTCGGGGAAGAGGCCAACCGCGGTCGGGCCGGAGCCACTGAGGATCGCGACCGGAGCGCCGGCCGCGCGCAGAGCGTCGAGGGCGTCGCCGACCTCGGGGCGCAGGGAGAGGGCGGCCTCGGTGAGGTCGTTGACGAGCAGCTCGGGGTAGCCGAGTGGCGAGGCGCCGGCGCCGGCGGCCGCGCGCAGCCGCGCCGCCAGCTCGTCGAGCTCCGCCGCGGAGCGCCCGAGCCCAAGCCGGTCCGCCTCGGCGAAGACCGCCGCGGTGCTGAGACCGCCACCGCCCGGGAGCAGCACGGCTGCGTGCTCGGCCGGCTCGGGCAGCGGCTCGACATGCTCGCCGGCGCCCCGGACCAGCGCCAGCGAAGGGCGCAGCTGCGAAGGAACGTCGGCGCCCAGCTCCGCCGCCAGCTGCGGCAGGTCAGCCACCTCGCCCGCCGCCAGGCGCAGGATCGCGGCCGCGTCGCCGCTGCCGCCGCCGAGCCCGGCCGCGACCGGCACCCGCTTCTCGATCTCGACCCGCAGCGGCTTCCGCTCCCAGCCGCGCGCACGGAGGCCGGCGAGCGCCCGCGCCGCCAGGTTCTCGCCCTCGACGCCCGGGCAGATGACCTCGTCCCGCCCGCCGGGCGAGACCTCAATCAGGTCCGCCAGAGCCAGCGGCTCAAACAGCGAGCAGAGCTCGTGCAGGCCGTCCTCGCGGCGCCCACCGAGGTAGAGGCAGAGGTTGAGCTTGGCCGGCGCGTGGACGAGCATCGCTTAGCCGCGCAGCTTGGCGGAGAGGGCGGCGAATTGCTCCGGCGCCAGCGCCTCGGCGCGGGCGTCTTCGGGCAGCCCCAGCTCGGCCAAGGCCGCCCGTGCCGGCGCCAGCGATCCCGGCCGCGCGTGCTCGAGCGAGCGGGCCAACGACTTGCGCCGGTGGGCGAAGGCGGCGCGGATCAGCTCGCGGGTCTCGGCATCGGCGCCGGGGCCGGTGCGCCGCAAGCGCAGGATCGCCGAGTCGACCCGCGGCCGCGGCTTGAACACCGCCGGGTCGACCGCCCGCACCAGCTCGACCTCGCAGGCCAGTTGGGCGACCGCACTCGGCGATCCGTAGGTGCGGCTGCCCGGCCCGGCCCGCAGGCGGTCGGCGATCTCCCGCTGCACCATCACCGTCCAGCGCTGAAGGGTCGGCAGCTGCTCGATCGTCCGCAGCAGCAGTGGCGTCGCCACCGAGTAGGGCAGGTTGGCGACCATCGCCGTCGGCGGCGGCCGCAGCGCCGCGAGGTCGAGCTTCATCGCGTCGCCCCAGTGCAGCTCGACGTTCGGCAGCGCCGCAATCGGCTCCAACGCCGGCGCCAGGCCGCGGTCGATCTCGACCGTGTGCAGGTGCGCGGCCACAGCAGCGAGCCGCTCGCTCAAGACCCCTTCCCCCGCCCCGACCTCGAGCACCACGTCCTCGGGCCCCAGCTCGGCGTCGCGGACGATCGCGACGAGCAGGTTGGGATCGGCGAGGAAGTTCTGCCCGAGCCGGACCATTAGATGGCTATCTCACTACCAGCCGAACAGCGTCCGCGCGTTCGCCTCGACCGTCCGCTCCAGGTCCTCGTAGGAGGTGCCGCGCTCCTCGGCGATCGCCTCCGCGGTCTCGATCACGAAGGCAGGCTGATTGCGCTTGCCGCGATGCGGCTGCGGCGCCAGGTAGGGGGCGTCGGTCTCGACCAGGATCCGGTCCTCCGGCACCTTCGCCGCCGCGAAGCGCAGCTCCTTCGCGCTCGGGTAGGTGGCGTTGCCGGCGAAGGAGCAGTACCAGCCGCGCTCGGCCGCGTCGCCGACCCGCTGCGGCGCCGAGAAGCAGTGGAGGATCACCGGCGCCTCACCGGCGTGGGCGTCGAGGGTGGCGAAGATCTCGTCGATCGCGCCCGTCTCCCCCTCCGGGTCGCGGGCGTGGATCACGATCGGCAGCCCGAGCTCGCGGGCGATCTCGACCTGGGCGCGAAAGGCGCGCCGCTGGTCGTCGGCGCTCGCGTACTCGCGGTAGAAGTCGAGCCCGGTCTCGCCGATCGCCCGCACCTTCTCGTGCCGCCCCAGCTCGCGGATTTCCGCAGCCGCGGCGTCGTAGAACCCGGTCGCCTCGTTCGGGTGCCGGCCAACCGCCGCGAAGACCGCCCCGTAGCGCTCGGTGCTCGCCACCGCCTCGGCGTTCGTCTCCGCATTCATCCCCACCGTCAGCATCCGCACCACGCCCGCCCCGGCCGCCGCGGCGACCAGCTCTTCCTCCTCGCCCTCACAGAGGAATAGGTGCGTGTGGGAGTCGATCATCGGCCGGCCCAGCCTATCCTTCGCCCGATGGCCGACCCCGCCGACTACTACCGCGAGATCTACCTCCGCGGCCTCGGCGGCGAGACGCCAGCGATCCCGGTCGCGGTCGCCCAGCTGGAGGAGCGGGCGGTGGCGGCGATGGACCCGAAAGCGGCCAACTACGTCTGCGCCGGCGCCGGCTCGGAGGAGACGATGCGGTCCAACCGCGAGGCCTTCGCCCGCCGCAAGATCGTGCCGCGGATGCTGCGCGACGTCGCCAGCCGCGACCTTTCGGCCACCGTCCTCGGCACCGAGATGCCGGTGCCGCTGCTGCTGGCGCCGATCGGGGTCCAGAAGGTCCTGCACGAGGATGGCGAGCTGGCGACCGCCCGCGCCGCCGCCGCGGTCGGCGTGCCGATGATCGCCAGCACCGCCTCCCACTTCACGCTCGAGGAGATCGCCGAGGCGGGCGGCGAGGCACCGCGCTGGTTCCAGCTCTACTGGCCGAACGACCCCGGGCTCGCCCGCAGCTTCGTCGAGCGCGCCGAGCGGGCCGGCTACGGCGCCATCGTCCTCACCGTCGACACTTTCATCCCCGGCTGGAAGCCGCGCGACCTGCAGCAGGCCTGGCTGCCGTTCCTCAACGGCCTCGGCGTCGCCAACTACTTCCAGGACCCGGTCTTCCGGGCGGCGCTGGAGAAGCCGCCCGAGGAAGACCAAGGGATGGCGACCGGGCACTTTCTCGGCGTACAGGCGAACCCGTCGCTGAGCTGGGACGACCTCTCGAAACTGCGCGAGATGACTTCGCTGCCGATCGTGATCAAGGGGATCCAGCATGTCGACGACGCGCGCGAGGCGCTGGCGCGCGGCGCCGACGGGATCGTCGTCTCCAACCACGGCGGCCGCCAGGTCGACGGCGCGATCGCGTCGCTCGATGCATTGCCCGCAATCGCCGAGGCGGTTGGCGGCGAGCTGGCGGTTCTCTTCGACAGCGGCGTCCGCGGCGGCGCCGACGTGCTGAAGGCGCTCGCCCTCGGCGCCGACGCCGTCTGCCTCGGCCGCCCCTACCTCTGGGGCCTGGCGCTCGACGGGCAGGCGGGCGTAGAAGCGGTGCTGAAGATGGTCCTCGCCGAGCTCGATCTGACGATGGCCCTCTGCGGCCTCACCAGGCTCGAGGAGATCGGGCCGGAGCTGCTCAGTGGCTAACCGGGGCAGCTGTACGACGGCAGCGCCGTCGGGATGCCCGGCAGCATCATCACCGTCAGCGTGTCGAGGATCGTGCTGAGGCCGCCGAGCGCCGTCCCCAATTCATTTGATTTCCCCGTCAGCGCCGAAGCCTGCGTGCAGAGCGAGCCGACCGTGGCTTCCAGGGTCTGGACTTTCCCCAACAGTTCGGTGACTTTGTCTTCGAGTTCGTTGACGACGACGTTTTCGTTGCGCCCGGGAAGGCCCTGCGGCCCCGCTTCGCCCCGCTCACCCTGAGGGCCGGTGGCCCCGGTTGGGCCCTGCGGACCGACGACCCCCGTTCCTCCGACATATGCCCCCTTGGCGTACCAGGCGACTTTCTTCCACTTCTTCGGACACTTGCCCTTGGCGCTTCGAACCACACGCAGCGTTCCCTTGCCCTTGCCCTTCGCCTTGTAACAGGCGTGGATCTTGCCGTCCTTGGCGACGATCCCGGCGGCCGAGGCGGGCGCGCTGGTGAAGAGGACGAACGCGCACAGCGCCAGCAGCAACAAAAGCGAGGCGGACCGCGGCGTCTGGACCCTCTCCCTAAGCACCATGGCGGCGATCTACCCATCCATGCGCGGCTAAACCGCAAATGCACCTATAGAGCCAAATTCGTGCAGATATTGAGTATGCAGGGATCGGTGTAGAAGAAGCTCTAGAGGTCGCGCCGGGAGAAGACGAAGGCGGCGAGCGCGAGGACGCCGGCGAGATAGAGGAAGGCCCAGGCGATCAGCTCCGGGCCGGCGGCCTCCGAACCGCCGAAGGGGCCGAGCTGCAGGACCACCCCGGTCAGCCCTGAGGTGTTGGAGATCAGCGCGTGCAGCCCGGCGGCGTAGAGACCCTCGAAGGGGAGCGCCCAGCTCGCCGCGCGGCCGATCGTGTGCAGCGAGTCGGAGTTGATCGCGTTGCCGATCTGGGCCAGCAGCCCGGCGGTGAGGCCGGCGCCGAAGACCATGAAGACGACGATCCCCTGCGCCGTCACCGAGAGCACGGTCGAGGCGAGCAGCGAGAGGGCGGCGATGATCGCCACCGCCAGGGCCAGCTCGAGGGCCGGTCCGAGCAGGTGGTCGGGCGACCAGCTTCCGGTCGCCTCGGTGATCGCCCAGGTCGCCAGGTAGACGGCGACGACGTAGGCGGCCGAGAGCAGAGCCGCGCCGGCGAAGCGGGCGAGCAGCATCGTCGTCCGCCCGATCGGCCGCACGACGATCGGCTGCAGCAGCCCCGACTCGGCGTCGCCGCGGACCACCCCGAGCGTGAGGAAGACCGCGAGCACGGCTCCGAGGAAGAGGGTCGCGAACATCGCCAGGCCGAAGATCGTCGCCCCGGTGAAGGCGTGGGGGTCGAGGATGATCGTTTCGCCTTCGGCGAATCCGTTGACGTCGCGGAAGGCGAAGTGGGCGCCGAGCGCGTAGAGCGCGAGAAAGGCGAGGGTGAGGACGAGGACGGCGAGGAAGACCCGGCGCCGGATCCCCTCCTGCACCGAGAGCGCAAGCACCGTCGCCGCCGAGCGCAGCGCCTCGGCCTTCATCCCGTCTGCCCGCCGACTGCCTCGAGGTAGACGTCTTCGAGCGAGCTGTGGCGGACCTCGACCCGGTAGACGCTCTCGCCGGCGGCGACCAGCTCGGCGACGATCGCCGGCGCCTCCTCGCGCCCCGCACCCTCGAAGCTCCTGACCCCGGAGCCGGCCTCGACGACGACCGCGGCCGGCCCCGCCAGCTCCTGCGGCGTCCCCGCCTTGACCAGGCGGCCGCGGGCGATGATCGCGACGTGATCGCAGATCAGCTCGACCTCGCTCAGCAGGTGGGAGTTGAGCAGGACCGAGACGCCGCGCCTGCGCAGCTCCTCCAGCAGCTCGCGGACGATCCGCCGGCCGACCGGGTCCAGGGCGCTGGTCGGCTCGTCGAGCAGCAGCAGGCGCGGCGAGCCGACCAGGGCCTGGGCGATCCCGAGCCGCTGCTGCATCCCCTTCGACATCGCCTCGATCCGTTTGCCGGCGGCGCCGCCGAGCTCGACCAGCTCGAGCAGCTGCCGCCGCTCGGCCTCGCCGCCGTCGGAGCCGACCAGACGCTGGTGGAAGCGCAGCAGCTCGGTCGCGGTCAGCCAGCCGGGGAAGCGAAAGAGCTCGGCCAGGTAGCCGAGCGCCGCCCGCGCCTGCGGCGAGCCGGCGCGCCGTCCCAGTACCTCGACCATGCCGGCGCTGGGACGGACCAGGCCGCAGGCGATCTTGGTCAGGGTCGACTTGCCGGCGCCGTTCGGCCCCAGCAGCCCGACCAGCTGGCCCGCCTCGACCTCGAGGTCGACGCCGGCGAGCGCCTCTTGGCCTCCGTAGCGCTTGTGGAGTTGCGAGACGGCGAGGACCGGCGCGGCCATCAGGCCGCCGGCGCCTCGATCTTCGGGAAGAGCGGAGCTACCCGCTCCACCTGCTGACCGCCCGGGCGGGAGCCGAGCTCGGCCAGCTCGCGCGAGTCCTCGGCCAGCGCCGCCAGCAGCGTCTCGCTCGTGTCCGGCAGGTAGGGGACGAGCAGCAGCGTCGTCACCCGCAGTCCCTCGACCAGGTTGTAGAGGACTTCATCGAGCCGCTCGGGGTCGGCCTCGTCCTTGGCCAGGACCCACGGCTGGGTTTCCTCGACGAAGCGGTTTAGGCGGCGGACGAGGGCCCAGACGAGGTCGAGCGCCTGGCTCAGCTCGGCCCGGTCGAGCAGCTCGCTGAAGCGGGCGACTGCGCCTTCGAAGTCCTCGGCCAGCGTCGCGTCGACCTGGCCGGCCGGGACCACCCCGTCGCGGTAGCGGTCGACCATCGCCAGCACCCGGCTGGCGAGGTTGCCGTAGTCGTTGGCGAGCTCGGTCTCATAGCGCTGCTCGAAGCCGGCGGTGGAGATCGAGCCGTCCTGGCCGAAGGAGACCTCGCGGAAGAGGTAGAAGCGCAGCGCGTCGGCGCCGAAGCGGTCGATCACCTCGAACGGGTCGAGCACGTTGCCGAGGCTCTTCGACATCTTTTTCTCGCCCATCAGCAGGTAGCCGTGGATCACCATCCGTTTGGGCGGCTCGAGGTCGGCAGCGAAGCAGAGGGCCGGCCAGATCACCGCGTGGAACTTGAGGATGTCCTTGGCCATCACGTGCAGGTCGGCCGGCCAGTAGCGCTCGCTCAGGTCCTCGCCGGGACGGGCGAAGCCAAGCGCCGTGACGTAGTTGAGGAGCGCGTCGAACCAGACGTACATCCGCTGTCCTTCGTCCCACGGCAGCCGCAGCCCCCACTTCAGGTTCGGGCGCGAGAGCGAGACGTCTTCGAGCCCGCCGGTGATGAAGGAGAGCGCCTCGTTGCGCCGGAACTCCGGTACCACGAAGTCCGGCCGCTCCTCATATAGGCCTTCCAGCTGCGCCTGAAAAGCCGAGAGCTTGAAGAACCAGTTCTCCTCCCGTTCCTTCTGCAGCGGGATCTCATGGATCGGGCAGGTGTTCCCCGGCCCCAGCTCGCGCTCGGTTTTGAAGTCGGCGCAGCGGGGGCAGTACCAGCCTTCGTAGACCCCCTTGGTCACCCAGCCGTTGTCGTAGACCCGCTGCATGATCTCGGCGACTTTCTCCATATGCCGCGGATCGCTCGTCCGAATGAAGAAGTCATTAGTCGAGCCGATAGTCGGCATCAGCCCCTCGAACTTCGCCGCATTCGTATCCGCCAGCTCCTGCGGCGTCACCCCCGCCTTCTTCGCCGCATTCTCCACCGGCTCCCCATGCTCATCGGTCCCGGTCAAGAAGAAGACATCGTCCCCCCGCTGCCGATGATGCCGAGCCAACACATCCGCCGCCATCGTCGAATAAGCGTGCCCCAGATGCGGCTCCGCGTTGACGTAGTAGATCGGCGTGGTTACGTAGAAGGTGTTCAAGCTCTTGAGGCTATCGACGCGCCTCGCGGCCGGTCAGTGCTTTGTAGAGGTCGTTCGCCCGCGTGCCCGTCAGGGCTGCGACCACCGAGGCGGCTGCCCGCGGCCGCGCGCCGGATTGGACCAGGTGCCGCAACGCGTCGACGGCGAAGCCGACGTCTTGGCCGTGCTCGGCCGAGGCGGCGGGGGCGATTACTAGGACGATCTCGCCTTTGACGTCGCCGCGGAAGCGGCGGGCTAGTTCGCCGAGGGTGCCGCGGGCGACCTCCTCGTGGACCTTGGTCAGCTCGCGGCAGACGGCGGCTTGCCGGTCGGGGGCGAGGGAGGCAAGGGCCGCCAGGGACTCGCCGACGCGGCGGGGGCTCTCGAAGGCGACGACGGTCTCGGCCGAGCGCAGGACTCGCTCCATCTCCCCCGCCCTTCGGGGCAGGAAGCCCTCGAAGCGCCACTTGTCGGTCGGCAGCCCGGAGGCGACGAGGGCGACCGGGACCACCGAGGGGCCCGGCAGGACCGTCACCTCCAGGGCGCGGTCGATGCAGCGGCGGATCAGCTTGTAGCCGGGGTCGGAGATGGCGGGCATGCCGGCGTCGGAGACGAGGGCGACGACGTCGCCACGCTCGATCCGCTGCGAGAGCTCGACGGCGCGGGATTGTTCGTTGCCCTCATGGAAGGAGACCAGCCGCGGGTGGGGGCGGATCCGCAGGCGGTCGAGCAGGGCCCCGGTCTTGCGGGTGTCCTCGCAGGCGATGTAGTCGGAGCTGACCAGCGCCTCGCGCACCCGCACCGAGACGTCGTCGAGATTGCCGATCGGCGTCGGGCAGACGACGAGGCAGCCCGGCATCAGCCTCCGTCCTTCGCCAGCTGCGCCGCGCCGGCGTTCGCGAGCTCGGTCCGCGCCAGGGCGGCGGCGCCGATCATCCCGGCGTCGTTGCCGAGGGTCGCTTCGAGGATCGGCGTCTTGTTCATCGGGTCGAGTGCGCGTTCGCGGATCTCCTTGCGCGCCGGCTCGAGCAGCAGGTCGCCGGCCGCGATCACGCCGCCGCCGACCACGATCGCGTGCGGCTGGAAAATGTTGGCGAGGCTGGCGCAGGCGACCCCGAGGCGGCTGCCGATCAGCTCGAAGACGTCGATCGCGACCTGGTCGCCGGCGAGCGCGGCTTCGGTGGTGACGCGCCCGTCGATCTCCTTGCCCTCGGCCAGCGCCTTGCCGAGCGCCGAATCGGGTTTGGTTTCCGCCGCCGCCCGCGCCTCGCGCCCGAGCGCCGTCCCGGAGGCGAGCGACTCGACGCAGCCGTGGTTGGGGCAGTTGCCCTGGCAGGGCGGCCCGTCGGCCTGGATCACCACGTGCCCAAGCTCGGCGCCCGCCCCGGTCGAGCCGCGGTAGATCTCGCCGCGGAGGATCAGGCCGCCGCCGATCCCCGTCCCCACCGTCAGCATCACGATGTCGGGCTTGCCCTGGGCAGCGCCGTAGAGGTACTCGGCCAGCGCCGCGACGTTGCCGTCATTGTCGAGGAAGACCGGCAGGCCGGTGCGCTCGCTGACGATTTCGCGGACCGGCAGGTTCTTCAGCGGCAGGTTGACCGCCGAGACGGCGACCCCGCTGTCGTGGTCGATCGTCGCCGGAATCCCCAGCCCCACGGCCGCCACGTCGGGGCGCGCTTCCCGCGCCTCTTCGATCTCGCGGACCAGCAGCTCGACCAGCTCATCTTCGGTCTGGCCCTTGCTCGCCTCGCGCTGCTCGTAGAGCGGCTCGGTGTCGGAAAGGACCCCGACGAGCATCTTCGTGCCGCCGAGATCGACCCCGATCGTCTCGGTGCCGTTCACGAGGAACCGGGAGCTGGAACGCGAAGGACCGACTGCATCGCCATGATTTCTAGCCTTTCATGAGCCCCGACGGCGAGCAGCGGCCCCCCGAGCCGCCCGAATCCAAGCCCGAGTACAAGGTCTACCGCTCCCGCCGGGGGCTGTTTTCGCGCTTGAAAGGCGCGGATCTGTCGAGTCTGCGGGACCGTGCAAAGTTGCCTGCATGGCGCCGCCGCAAGCGCGAGGAGCCAGGGATGCCGCCGCCCCAACGCGGCCGGGTCACCCCGCGGCGGGTGCTCAAATGGGTCGGCCTCGCCGCCCTCACCTGGATCCTGATCAGCCTCGTCGCCTTCGGCGTCTCCGCCCAGATCCAGTCCTTCAAGCTCTCCGGCGAAGCTGGCAAGGCGCTGCACGGCAACCCGTTCCTGCTGCCGAGCGCGCAGACGATCCTCGTCCTCGGCACCGACGCGCGACCCCCCGGCGCCGGCGACGGCAACACCTCCGAGGAGTGCTTCGAACAGCAGTCGAAGGGCGAGAAGCCGCACAAGCCTTGTTACGAAGGCGAATTTCGCGCCGACACGCTGATGCTGATCCGGGCCGGCGGCGGCGCCTTCCGCAAACTCTCGATCCCCCGCGACACCTTCGCCGAGATCCCCGGCAACGCGCCGACGAAAATCAACGCCGCCTATGCCTACGGCGGCGCCGCCCTGCAGATCAAGACGATCGAACAGTTCCTCGGGATCCAGATCGACCACGTCGCGATCGTCGACTTCACCGGCTTCGAAGACCTGATCGACGCGGTCGGCGGGATCAAGGTCAACGTCCCGCACAAGCTCTGCGCCGACATCTCCGGCGGCGCCGGCGGCGGCCAAGGGGGCGTCACCCTGCGTCTGAAGAAGGGCGAGAACACGCTCGACGGGGAAAAGGCGCTGGCCTACTCGCGGGTCCGCGAGCCGGTCGAATGCCCGGGCCCCGGCAAGAGCGCCTTCACCCTCGGCTACAGCGACTACGACCGCGAGCAGGCCCAGCAGGACGTGATCAACGGGATCAAAAGCCGGCTCACCGACCCGCTCCGCCTCCCCTACAACTTCCTCCACGGCCCGATCATCGGCTGGGAGGCCCCGAAAGCCTTCGTCAGCGACATGGGCTTCTTCACGATGCCGCAGCTGATCCTGGCGGCGGGCATCGGCGGCGGCTCGGCGGCGGAAGTGTTCTGCGTCAAGCAGCTGAGCGGCTGCAGCGACGGCCCCGAAGGCTCAATCGAAATCCCCGAGTCCCTGCGCAAGAAGGCCGTCCACAAGTTCATCGACGGCTGAGGCGCGAGTGGCGAGTTAACCGTCCTATGGCACGGTTAACTCGCCACTCGTCAGTCCCGAGCCTGTTTCGTCCCGACCAGGGCAGAGACGATCAGGGCGGTGAAACCGGCGGCGAGGGAGCCGGCGGTCTTCTGCAGGTCGTCGCCTCCTGAGTCTCCGGTGGCCAGCACTTGGACGGCAATAGCCTCACCGATACCCAGCGCTAGAAGGACTATCAACGCATAGGCCCTTGCCGAGAGGGCGTACAAGCGGTTCAACTTCTTGAACTCCGCTTCTCCGAACTGGAGCTCAGCAGGCAACTCGGGCATCGACTGATCGCGCGTGAAGTACCGCTGCTCAACGGCTAAAGCCAACAACAGCACCGGCAGGATCTGCGAGACCGCTTCGAAATACTCCTCTTCGGCTGTGCCGCTGACCAACACCGTGGCCAGAACATAGGCGGCAACCGGCGCCGCCACCGCTCCGACCGCAAGAAGAACCTTCCCCAGCCAGAAAAGGCGCCGGGCGCGCGCGATGCTTTCAGGAGCCATGGCCCGCAGCGTTCCAGCCGCGGCGGATGCCGCCACGCGCTCAGTCAGCCGTCGAGGCGGCCGGCTTGGAGTCAGACTTCGACTCGCTCTTGCCGCCGGAATCCGACTTCGAGTCGCCGCTCGAGCCGCTGTCGCTGCTCTTCTCGCCGCCGCCCTCGGAGCCGCCATTGCCGCCGCCGCGCTTGGTCCCGTAATCGGTGTTGTGGAAGCCCGAGCCCTTGAAGTGGATCGCCGGCGGGGTCAGCACGCGGGCGGCCGGCGCGCCGCACTCCTCGCATTTGGTCAGCGGCTCGTCGGTCATCCGCTGGATCGCGTCGAAGACGTGGCCGTTCTCGCATTTGTACTCGTAAATCGGCATGGCGGCCCGGGATTATCGCAGCCGCTACCGTTCCCGCCATGGCAACCGAGCAGGGGACCCGCCCGACGGAGGTGACGATGGAGGAGATCGTGGCGCTGTGCAAACGGCGCGGCTTCGTCTTCCCCTCCTCGGAGATCTACGGCGGCCTCGGCTCAACTTACGACTACGGCCACTACGGCGTCCTGCTGAAGAACAACGTCAAGGCCGAGTGGTGGAAGGCGATGCTGCAGGAGCGCGACGACATCGTCGCCCTCGACTCGGCGATCCTCCAGCACCCGCGCGTCTGGGAGGCCTCCGGCCACCTCGAAGGCTTCACCGACCCGCTCGTCCAGTGCCTCGGCAAGTGCAAGAAACGCTGGCGCGAGGACCATCTGCGCGAGGCGGTCGAAGCCGAAGGCGGCGACCCGAACGCGGAGCTGCGCTGCCCGGAGTGCGGCGGCGAGCTCTCCGAGCCGCGCCAGTTCAACCTGATGTTCGAAACCCACGTCGGCCCGGTCGCCGAGGAGGGCTCGACCGTCTACCTGCGCCCGGAGACCGCCCAGGGAATCTTCATCAACTTCAAGAACGTGATGGCCTTCGCCCGCAAGAAGCCGCCTTTCGGGATCGCCCAGGTGGGCAAGTCCTTCCGCAACGAGATCACCCCGGGCAACTTCATCTTCCGCACCCGCGAGTTCGAGCAGATGGAGATGGAGTACTTCGTGCCCCCGGCCGAAGCTGACAAGTGGCACCAGCACTGGATGGCCGAGCGCGAGCGCTGGTACACCGAGCTCGGCATCCGCCCCGACCACCTGCGGGTGCGCGCCCACGGCGAGGACGAGCTCTCCCACTACTCCTCGGCGACCAGCGACATCGAGTACCTCTTCCCGATCGGCTGGTCGGAGCTGGAGGGGATCGCCAACCGCGGCGACTTCGACCTCACCCAGCACGAAAAGTTCAGCGGCGAGAAGCTCGTCTACTTCGACCAGCAGACCAAAGACCGCTACACCCCCTACGTGATCGAGCCGGCCGCCGGCGCCGACCGCGCCACCCTAGCCTTCCTCGTCGACTCCTACGAGGTCGAGGAAGTGGAGGGCCGCCAGCGCACCATCCTGCGCCTGCACCCGCGCCTCGCCCCGGTCAAGGTCGCAGTCCTCCCCCTCGTCTCCAAGGACGGCCTGCCGGAGAAGGCCCGCGAGATCTTCGGCGACCTCCGCCGCCGTCTCCCCACCGAGTTCGACGAGGGCGGCTCGATCGGCAAGCGCTACCGCCGCCAAGACGAGATCGGCACCCCCTGGGGCATTACCGTCGACCACCAGACGATGGAGGACGACACCGTCACCCTCCGCGACCGCGACACCCTCGAGCAGGTCCGCGTCCCGATCGAGGGCCTCGGCGACGACCTGGTCGGCCGTTTGGCAGCGCCCTGGCGCAGCCCTAAGCTCGGCTGAAATACCTCAGTCGCCACCAGCACGATTAAAGGGCACCTCGTCCAGCGGCCGAACATGTTCGGGTACGCCTCACAACGAATGGGAGAGACATGGCCTACGAGATGAAACTGCGCGGCACCGAGCATGAGGTGAAGGTGCGAAATCCCTGGGCCGTGGCCCTGCTGCCGATCATCACCCTCGGCATCTACCACTTCGTCTGGTGGTACAAGATCAACAAGGAGCTGAAGGCCTACGGCGAAGCCAAGGGCTACGACCTCGGCCAGAACCCGACCAACTCGCTGCTGGCGCTGGTTCCCGGCTTCCTGATCATCGTGCCCCCCCTGGTCAGCTACTACCGCGGCACCAAGCGCGTCCAGGGCGCCTCGAAAATCTCCGGACGCGAGCCGGTCAGCGGCTGGATCGCCCTGATCCTCTACCTGCTGCTCTCACCAGCGATGTTCGCTTACCTACAGGTCTCGCTGAACAACGTCTGGGAGCAGGAGGCCGAGGCGCTGCCGGGCCAGGCGATCCCGCCCCCTTCCGGCGACGACATGCCGCCGCGCCTTGAGGGCACCGACTCGGAGACGGCGGGCTAAGCGCCCAGGAACTCGAGGACGCGCGCGGCGTCGGCCTCCAGCGCCGCCGCGTCCTTCTTTTTCACCTTGCTGAGGTGCTCGATCGTCAGCTTGCCGCCGGCGAGACGCCAGGTCGCGACCGCCCGCCCGTCGACCATGCAAAAGGGGCGGAAGAGGCCGTTGTTGGTGACCAGCAGCTTGTGCGGGCCGATGATTTCCTCGCGCGAGGTCCAGCCGAGCAGGACCGGGTCATAGGGACCGAGCAGCCGCGGCGGCGGCAGCGGTGCTGGCGGCGGCGAACCTTTGAGCTCGAGCAGGCCGTCCTCGCGCTCGACCAGCAGCTTGGAGATCGCCGCCAGCCCGGCGCGAGCGTCGCGCAGCGGCAGCCCGGCCCAGCGGGCGAGGTCGCGGTCGTCGGCCGGCGCGTGAGCAACGAGGTAGCGCCGCGCCAGCTCGGCCAGCGCCTTCTCGCGATCGACCGGCCGCTGCTCGCCGAGCCAATCGCGGACGAGGACGTAGGCGTGCTCCTTGCCGACCATCGGACCCCGGACCGCGAAACCGCGCAGCGTCGCCAGAAAGAGGAGGTGGACCAGCGCCTGGCCCGCCGTCGGCACCCCGACGGCATCCAGCCGCTCGCGCAGTTGCGGGCGGGTCATCGGCCCCTCCTCGACCAGCGCCCGCTCGATCACCTCCATGGCCTTCTCGGCCGAGCGCTCGCTCACCCCCTCCTGCCGCAGCCGCCGCGTGTTCGAGGTCAGAAGCGGCGGCGTCGTCAGCGCGTGCAGCCACGGGTAGTCCTCGCTGCGGACCAGGTGGAGGGTGCCGCGGTTGAGCCAGGTGATCAGCAGCGAGCGCTCCTCGCTCAGCGCCCGGTCGACGTCGACGGCCGTAATGCCCTCGGTGCGCGCCCGCACCGCCAGCCGCGCCCCGCGCGGGTCCTGCCCCTGCACCGCCAGCAACCGCTCCGCAACCTGCTCGGCCGACCCCAGCGGTTCGCCCGCGAGCGCCTGCGCGGTCAGTCTTTCGGGGAGAAGGGCTCGTGCCACGCCCCCATGATGAAGGGAGGAGCTACTTGACCTTGACGAGTTCGACGAGGAAGAACAGCGTCGAGTCGGGTGGGATTTGATCGCTCCCTTGCGATCCGTACGCAAGACCCGGGGGGATGATCAGTTCCCGCTGACCGCCGACCTTCATCCCGACGAAGCCTTTTTCCCACCCCTCGATCACTTCGTTGGAGCCGAGGCTGAAACTGACGGGTAAGTCGTTTCCCCAGTTCTCTTCGAAGGGTTTCTTCGTTTCGTAGAGGAGGCCGACGGCATGGACGCTGACCTGGTCACCAGCCTTGGCCACGGCACCTGACCCAATCTTTTTGTCCTTGATCACCAACTTCTTGGGCGGCGGCCCCGCGGGCACATGCAGCTTCGGCAGTTCCGCTAGCCCTTCTTGCTGCTCCTTTTCCCGAGCCGCTTCCGCTTCCTTTTCTTTCTTGGCAGCCGCCCTTTCTTCCCGTTCCACCACTTCCAGCGCCTTTTCACCAGCGGTCTGAGTCGAGTCGGAGGAGCCGCTGCCGCAACCTGCCGCGGAAAGGGCAAGGCAGGCAATAATGATCAAGGTAACTCGTTGCATTGACGGGGTGCTACCTCCGAATGCCAGGGAGCTACTTGACCCCGACGAGTTCGATGAGGAAGACCAGCGTCGAGTTGGGCGGGATCGGATAGCTCCCTTGCGATCCGTAGGCGAGGCCCGGCGGGATGATTAATTCCCGTTGCCCGCCGACCTTCATCCCGACGAGGCCTTTGTCAAAACCTTTGATCACTTCCCCGCCACCGAGTTTGAAGCTGAAGGGTTCTTCTTCCCCCCAGTTGGCGTCGAACGGTTTCTTCGTTTCGTAGAGAACGCCGACGTAGTGGGCGCTGACCTGGTCACCGGCCTTCGCCACTGGCCCTGACCCGGTCTTCTTGTCCTCGATCACCAGCTTCTTCGGCGGCGGCCCCGAAGGCACATTCGGCTGCGGCAGTTCCGCCAACTTTTTTTCTTCTTCTTCAGCGGTCTTCTTTGCAGCTGCTTCGGCTTCTTTTTCTTTCTTGGCGGCCGCTTTTTCTTCCCGTTCCACCGCTTCCAGCGCCTTTTCGCCGGCACTCTGGGTCGAGTCAGAGGAACCGCCGCAACCCACGGCAAAAAGGGCCAGACAGGCAAGAATGATCAGAAAGATTCGCTGCATCGGACAGCATCCTACACATAGATCGCTGCAGAATCCGCTCGCCTATTTGACCGAGATTAGGTCAACGACGAAGACCAGCGTCGAGCCAGGGGGAATGCCTTCGGTCCGCTGATAGCCGTACCCAAGTTCGGGCGGGATGATCAACTCGCGCCGACCGCCCGGCTTCATCCCCGGAATGCCTTCTTCCCAGCCTGGGATCACTAACCCTTCGCCGAGCTTGAAGGTAAACGGTTCACCCCGGTCCCAGGAAGCATCGAACTGCTTGCCCGTTTTGAAATTGACGCCGACGTAGTTGACCGTGACTTCATCCCCAGGTTTTGCCGCCGGGCCGGACCCTTCTTCCAGGTCTTTGATTTCGAGCTTCTGGGGCGGCGGCCCCTTCGGCACCTCCACCTTCGGCTTCGTCTTCTTCTTCGCCGCTTCTTCGCCCTTCTTGGCGGCCGCTGCGCCTTCATCCTTCGGCGGCGCCGCTTCGTCGCTCTTTTCGGTGGTCGGCGAGGCCCCTTCGTTACCTGAAGAGGTCGAAGCGGACTCGCTCCCGCAACCGGCGAGCAAGAGCGCCGAGCTGGCGACAATGGTCAATAAAGGTTTCGGCATCGGCGCATCGTACGTCAGGGCGCCAAGCTGACGCTAGCGACGCCGCTTCGGCAGCGCCTCCACCTCGTCGGCGCTGATCGCAAGAACAACGCCGCGCTCGTGGATCGACTCGACCTCGGGCGCATCGACGAAGCGATGACCCCCAAGCCCAGCGCTGGTGTCGAAGATGATTCCGTCGAAGATGTGGGTGGGACGATCGCCGAGGACGCGGGTGACGCGCCCCAGTCGCTCTCCGTCGCGTGAATAGACCGGGGTCCCGCGCTTCAGTACGAGGTAAGAGATCGCCGCGCCCAGGTCCTCCATCGTCGCGAGCCTAACGAAGCCTGAGGCCCTCCTTGTAGGGGCCCGCCTAGACTGGCTGGCGGGACAACTTTCTTACCGGGGAGGAACGATGGGCCTGAATCTCGCTTCGATCGTCACCGACAGCGCCGCGCGGGCGCCCGAGGCGGTCGCCGTTCGCCTCGGCCCCCTGGAGCTGACCTACGCGGAGCTCGACGACCGCAGCGCCCGCTTGGCGGCGCTGCTGCGCGCGAAGGGCCTGCAGCAGGGCGATCGCGTCGGGGTGATGCTGCCGAACGTCCTCGAGTTCCCAATCTCCTACTACGGGGTGCTGCGGGCCGGCGGCGTCGTCGTGCCGATGAATGTGCTGCTGAAGCGGCGGGAGATCGCCTTCTACCTCGAGGACTCCGGAGCGAAGCTGTTGCTCGCCTGGCACGGCTTTGCCGAGGAGGCCCGCGGCGGCGCCGAGGACGCCGGCGCGGAGCTGATCGAGGTCGAGCCTGAAGCCTACGCCGAGCTGCTCAACGCCCAGGAGCCCGACTCCGAGCTCGCCGACACTGCCGAAGAGGACACCGCGGTCATCCTCTACACGTCAGGCACCACCGGCAAACCGAAGGGCGCCGAGCTGACCCACTTCAACCTCGCGCGCAACGCCGATATCTCCTCCCGCACGACCTCGGAAACGAAGGCCGGCGACGTCATCCTCGGCGCCCTCCCCCTCTTCCACTCCTTCGGCCAGACCGTGAGCATGAACGCTTCGCTGCGGGTCGGCGCCACCCTCACCCTGCTGCCCAAATTCGACCCCGGCGAGGCGCTGGAGATCATGCAGCGCGACGGCGTCACCCACTTCTACGGGGTGCCGACGATGTACGGGGCGCTGCTCCACCACCCCGGGCAGGAGGGCTACGACACCTCGAACCTGCGGATCTGCATCACCGGCGGCGCCTCGATGCCGGTCGAGGTGCTACGCGGCTTCGAGGAGGCCTTCGACTGCGAAGTGCTCGAGGGCTATGGCCTCTCGGAGACCTCGCCCGTCGCCTGCACGAACCACCCAGGCCGGCCGCGCAAGGCCGGCTCGATCGGCACCCCGCTCGAAGAAGTCGAGATGAAGGTCGTCGACGAGAACGACCAGGAGGTGCCGCAGGGCGAGGTCGGCGAGATCGTGATCCGCGGCCACAACATCATGAAGGGGTACTGGCAGCGGGCCGAGGCGACCGAGGAGGCGATGCGCGGCGGCTGGTTCCACAGTGGCGACATGGCCCGGGTCGACGAGGACGGCTACTTCTACATCGTCGACCGCAAGAAGGACCTGATCATCCGCGGCGGCTACAACGTCTACCCGCGTGAGGTCGAGGAGGTCCTCTATGAGCACCCGAAGATCCGCGAAGCGGCGGTAATCGGCGTCCCCCACGACGAGTGGGGCGAGGAGATCGGCGCCGCCGTCGTCCTCCACGAGGGTGAGGAGCTGGCGCCGGAGGAGGTCGGCGCTTACGTGAAGGACCGGATCGCCGCCTACAAGTACCCGCGGATCGTCTGGTTCGTGGACGAGCTGCCGAAAGGCCCGACCGGGAAGATCCTCAAGCGCGAGATCGCGGCGCCTGCCCACCAGCGACCTTGACATTGATCGGTGGTCGATGATTAACTCAGCGGCCCCCGAGTAATAAACCAGTCTGCTTGGGCTCTACAGCAGGTGCGCTTAGGGAGGCGCCCTGCGTTCAACAAGGAGAGAACATTGTTCAGCAGACGCCTGAAGGCGGTCTTCGCCGCGCTCGCCATTTGCATCACCGGCGCCGCGTTCGCGCCCGCCAGCTCGATGGCTCAGGATCCGATCCTGTTCGTCCACGGCTACGTCGAGAGCGCTTCGCTCTGGAACACGATGATCGCCAACTTCGAAAAAGACGGCTATCCGAAATCGTATTTGAGCGCCTACAGCTACAACACCTCGCAGTCGAACAAAATCGACGCCGAAGAAGTGAAATCGAAGGTGGAAGCGCTGTTGAAAAACACCGGCGCGACCAAGGTCGACATCATCGCCCACTCGATGGGCAGCCTCAACAGCCGCTGGTACATCAAGTTCCTCGGCGGCGAAACCAAGGTCGACGACTGGGTCTCGCTCGGCGGTCCCAACCACGGCACCGAAACCGCGAACTTCTGCTTCAGCACCTCGTGCACGGAGATGCGGGTCGGCTCCAAATTCCTCAGCGAACTGAACGCCGGGGACGAGACGCCGGGGACCGTCAACTACGGCACCTGGTGGTCGCCGTGCGACGAAATCATCAACCCGGATTCGAGTGTCGCCCTCAGCGGGGCGACGAACACGAAAACCGCCTGCATCTCGCACACCGCGCTGACGACGGACAGCACCGTCTACACGCAGGTCCGCGAATTCGTCAAATAGCGGTTCGAATCTGAAGTTCCTTGGCGCGATCCTGGCTAGCTGGCCAGGATCGCGCTAGTCTCCCGGTGCCTTCCATGCGACACCAAAAGGAGACGAGATGAGCGTCGCTTCTCAGCGCCTGATGGACAACATCACCTACGAGGACCTCTACCAGCGTTGGGAGCAGGGGAACTGGAGCGCCTACGACATCGACATGTCGAAGGACCGCACCGGCTGGGAAGGCCTGAGCGAGATCCAGCAGCGCTCGGCGATGTGGATCTACTCGATGTTCTATTACGGCGAGGATCGGGTCGCCGACACCCTCGCCCCCTACGTCACCGCGGCGCCGACCGAGGAGCAGTCCTACTTCCTGGCGACGCAGCAGGTCGACGAGGTCCGCCACTCGATCTTCTTCCATCGCTTCTTCAAGGAGGTGATCGGCGTCGGCGGCGAGTCCGTCCAGCAGACGCTCTCCTCCACCCTGCCGCAGCTGAACTGGGGCTACCGCGGCATCTTCGACCGCCTCGACCGGATGGCTGAGGAGCTGCGCAAGGACCGCTCGGTGGCGAAGTTCGCCCAGGCGATCACGCTCTACCACCTGATCGTCGAGGGCAGCCTCGCTCAGCCCGGCCAGCACTTCATCGAGGACTTCTTCGCCTCCGAGGAGACGATGCCCGGCTTCAGCGAGGGGATGGTCAACGTCTCCCGCGACGAGCAGCGCCACATCGGCTTCGGTGTCAAGGTCCTCTCCGAACTCCTCGAGGAGGGTGCGCCCGGCTGGGAGGAGAACCGGGCCGCGGTGATCGAGCTGCTGAAAGAAGTCCTCCCTTACATGCCCGGCGTCTTCTCGCCGCCCGGCCTCGACCGCGCCTACACCGAGTGCTACGGCTTCTCGATCGAGGACATCCTTGCCTTCGGGTTCAAACTCGTCCGCCAGCGCTGGCGGACGATCGGCTACCCGACCGAGGAGATGCCGCCCGGCGTCTTCCCCTTCGACCCGGCCAAATCCGAGGAGGAGATCGCCGCCGAGCAGGTGCAGATGCTGATGGGCGGCGTCGTCGGCAACCCCGGTGCGAAGACGCCCGAAGCCTCACCGGAGCTGCAGCGCCTCCACTTCGACATCCTCACCCGCGTCGCCAACCCGAACGCCGCCAACGGCTCGCCCTTCGTCCTGCAGTGGCGCTTCACCGACGCCGAACCGTGGCACCTCGTCCTCGACAACGGCTCGACCCGCGCCGAGGCCGGCGAAGCCCCCAGCCCCAACGTCACCATCGAGGCCAGCTGGGCCGACTGGATCGCCTCCGGCAAGCCCGACGCCGACCGCCTGAAGATGCTGATGCAGCGCCGCATCCGCCCGAAGGGCAAGGTCCGCGACCTCGCCCGAATGCGCAAGGTCTTCGGCTGAGCAACTTCATCTAGACCTTCATCGCCCATAGCAATCTTGCTATACATAGCAGGGTTGCTATGTCTGGTCCTGACGATCGAGAGCTGTTCGGCCTGATCGCCGAACGAGTCGCCGAGCGGCGAGTCGCCTGGGGAATCTCCCAGCGCGAACTGGCCGAGCTCTGCGGCACGACCCAGTCGGCCATCGCCCGCATCGAGCGGGGAAAGAGGCCGCCGCGGATCGACACCCTGGCGCGCATCGCCGCTGCTCTCGACTGCGAGCTCGTCATCGAGCTCCGTCCGAGGACGAATCCGCCTCCAGGAGGCAGGGAAGGAGAGTCGAGATGAGCGAGACGAAGAGCAGGTTCCGACCAGCGGGGAGCAGGGTCGGGGACGGCGAGATCGAGACCAGCACTTCGGAGAAAGTCCTGGCCGTCGTCCTCGCGATCTTCATCGCCATCGGAGCGATCTGGGTCTACGAGAAGCTCGATGAGGTCGCTCAACCATCCGTAAGCATCTATCAGCCCAACGCGGCTCTACGCGACCCGGCGGAACAGGCGGCCATCGAACGCCACCGCAAGGCGTTGGGGAACGTCAGGGATGCGCGGCACGACGGGGAGGAGGCGACGCAGCAGCTGGAGCTCCGTCGCGAGGCCTACCGGACGGCCCTCGACGCCGGCGAACCGGCTGCCAAGCTGCAGGCCGAATACGAAGCGGCTGAGACCAGATTGGCTGCGAATGCCCGGGAATTGAAGATCGCGAGCGCGATCGAGAAGCGCACCGAACCGGCGGCGGTACAGGCGGAAGCGCGAACCGAGGAAAGGCGGGATGAAGCCCGCACGGAACGGGACGACGAAGAGACGAAGCACGACCTGATCGTCTTCCTCCTCCGCCTGGTCCTCCTGGTCGGGTTGCTGGCGGCGTCCTACCGCCTGCTGATTCGGCTGCGATCGCAGAACTCGCGCTACCTCCCCGCCGCGCTCGCCCTCATCGGGGCGGCGGCGGTGCTGGCGATCGTCATGGCCGGCGACTACACCGGCAGCTACGTCAACCTGCACGAGGCAGGTCCGCTGGCGATCTCGATCGCCGGGATCGCATTGACGCTGGTCGCCTTCGTCGCCCTGCAGCGTTTCCTCGCCAAGCGCGTGCCGGCACGGCGGGTGCGGCGGGGCGAGTGCGCCTTCTGCGGGTTCCCGCAGCGCGGCACGTCCCACTGCGAGGGGTGCGGTCGTACGGCGGTGGCGGCCTGCTCCAACTGTGGGCAGGAGCGCCGGGTCGGGACGCCCCGCTGCGGTAACTGCGGCGAGGCGTAGGCCGCGGCTAGGAGATCGGGGGGCGTTTGTCCGCCCAGGGCCGCTCGGCCTCAAGCTGGGCGGCGAGCGAGAGCAGGGTCGCCTCGTCGCCGGGGCGGCCGATCACCTGGATCGAGAGCGGCATGCCCTCCGGTGAGAAGCCGAAGGGCACGGCCATCGCCGGGTTGCCGAGGTGATTCCAGGGGACGCAGTAGGGATAGAAGCGGCTCATCCCAAGGACGGTCTGCAGCGCCCCCTTGCCCTCCCAGCGGCGGACCGGCAGGGCGGTGCCGCCCATCACCGGCATCACCAAGGCGTCGAAGGAGTCGAAGATCGCGTTGACCCGGGCCTGCTCGGCTGGACGACGCGCCATCACCCGCTCGTAGAGCGCCTCCGGCAGGATCTTGCCGAGGCGGCCGAAGCCGCGGGTCCGCCGTTCCAGCCGCTCGGGGTGCGGCACTTCCTCCACGGTCTCCGAGACGCCTTTGAGAAAGCGCGCCGTGATCGAGTCGCCGATCGAGCCCCACTGGGGGTCGCGCTGCTCGACCTCGTGCCCGAGCGAGCGCAGCAGCTCCGCTCCGTCGGCCACCGCCTGCTTCGTCTCCTCGGAGACAGTCGGCGGCGCCGCTGCCCGTGGGGCGAGGGTTGAGTAGGCGACCCGCAGCTTGCCGGGCGACTGCTTCACCGCCTCGACGAACGGTCGCTCAGGTGGAGCCGGCGCTTCTGCCTCGCTCGAGCCGCCGGAGATGATGTCGAGCCAGAGCGCGGAGTCGAGAACGTTGCGGCTGACGGAACCGAGCACGGCCATCCCCCTCCAGCCCTCTTTCACCGGCGCCAGCGAGGCGCGGCCGCGGGACGGCTTGATTCCGAACAGACCGCAAGAGGCGGCTGGAATCCGGATCGATCCCGCGCCATCGCCGGCGGAGGCGATCGGGACAAGGCCGGCAGCCACCGCCGAAGCGGAGCCACCGCTGGAACCGCCTGGGGTCCGCTGCGGGTTCCAAGGGTTGCGGGTCACCCCGTAGGTGGCCGACTCGCTGAAGCCGCAGATCGCCATCTCCGGCAACAAAGTCAAGCCGACGATGATCGCGCCCGCCTCGCGCAACCGCCGCACCATCTCGGAGTCTTCTTTGGCCGGCTCGGTGAAGGCGTCGGTGCCGTGGGTGTTGACCTCGCCAGCGACGTCAACTTCGTCCTTGATCGCGATCGGCACCCCCAGCAGCGGCCGCTCGTCCCCGGCCCGCACCCGCGCCTCGGCCTGCTCGGCTTCCAGCAGCGCCTTTTCGGCAAAGACCTTGCGAAAAGAGTTCAGCTCCGGGTCGAGGCGAGCGATCCGGTCGAGAGAGAGCTGCACCAGCTCCTTCGGCGAGACCTCGCCGCTCCGCACCATCTCCGCCTGCCGGGCCGCCCCGGCAAACGCCAGCTCGTCTCCACCCTGGCTCACCAGCCAATCCTATGCCTTGGCCGGCTCGGGCTCCTCACTGCCGTGCTCGAAGCTGAGGTCCGGCAGGGCGCGGTCGAGCCAGCTCGGCATCCACCAGTTCCAGCGGCCCATCAGCTTCATCGCCGCGGGGACCAGGATCAGGCGGACGAGGGTGGCGTCGAGGGCGATCGCGATCGCCGAGCCGAGTCCCATCTCCTTGATCGAAGGGACGCCGGTGAGGACGAAGACGAAGAAGACCGACGACATGATCAGCGCCGCCGAGGAGATCGTGCGGGCGCTCGAGGAGAGGCCCTCGGCGACGGCGCGCTCGTTGTCGCCGTGGGCCATGTAGCGCTCGCGGATCCGCGACATCAGGAAGACCTCGTAGTCCATCGAGAGGCCGAAGACGACGGCGAAGATCAGCGGCACGTTGATCGTGTCGATCGCCCCCTGGCTTTCAAAGCCGAGGAAGCCGTCGAGCCAGCCCCACTGGAAGATCGCCACCAGGATGCCGAACGCGGCGCTGATCGAGAGCAGGTTCATCAGCACCGCCTTCAGCGGCAGCAGCAGCGAGCGCAGCATCACCATCAGGACGACGAAGCTGAGGGCGAGGACGAAGAGGACGATCTTCCACATCGAGCCGCCGATCTGGTCACGGACGTCGTGGCTGCGGGCGGTCTCGCCGCCGACGTTGACTTCGGCCCGCTGAGCCAGCGCTGAGGCCGGAACCACCGTGTCGCGCAGCCGTTCGACCAGCGCCATCGCCGCGTCGGACTCGCTGCCCGCCTGCGGGGTCGCCTGCAGCATCGCCTCGTCGCCGGCGAAGGCCGGGGCTCCGACCGTCGCCACTCCCGGCGTGGTTGCGAGTTCTCGGCGGAAGTCGGCGACCGCCGCTTCCCCGGCCGCGCCCGGGGCGCCGTCGAAGGCGGCGACTACCTGGATCGGGTCGGTGCCGCCGCCGAGCTGGTCGGAGGCGAGTTCGCTGCCGACCCGGACGTCGCTGTCCTTGGGGAACTGGGCGAGCGCCTCGGTCCCGGTCTGCATCGAGAGCAGTGGGCTGGCGAGGAACAGCAGCACCGCGGAGACGCCGATCACCGCGGTCCACGGGTGCGCCATCACCCGCGACGTCCAGGCGCGCCAGAAGCGGTTGTGCCCGGCCGCCTGCTGCTCGGCGCTGCGACGGCGGTAGAAGCGGCGCCGGAAGAAGGCCTCGACCCGGCCGACGACCCCACCCGGCAGCACCCGGTCGCCGAGCATCGCGATCAGCGCCGGCAGTAGCGTCGTCGCGGTGAGGATCGAGACCCCGACCACGGTCATCGCCCCCAGGGCCATCGAGCGCAGCGCCTGGTTGTCGACCATCCACAGCCCGCCCAGGGAGATGATCACCGCGAGGCCGGAGAAGGTGACGGCGAGCCCCGAGGTCGAAAGCGCCCGCGCCCGCGCGTCCCCCTTCTCGCGGCCGGCCTCGCGCTCCTCCCGATAGCGGGCGAGGATGAAGAGCGAGTAGTCGACGGCGACGCCGATCCCGATCATCGAGGCCATGTTGGTGACGAAGACCGACATGTTCATCTGCAGCGAGATGAAGTAGATGAGGGCGCCGGTGACGAGGACGCTGACGAAGCCGAGCGCCAGCGGCAGCGCCGCCGCCGCCAGGGAGCCGAAGACGACGAGGAGGATCAGGGCGACGATCGGGAAGCCGCTCGACTCCGCCTTCGCCAGGTCTTCCTTGGAGATTTCCTGCATCCCCGCCCAGATCGTCGGCTGGCCGACGAGGTAGGGAGTGACGCCGCCGGCGGCGTCGCCCGGTCCCAGGTCTTCGCGCAGCGTCTTCGCCGGGTCGATCAGCTCGTCGGAGGAGAGGTCGCTGCGCAGCGGCACCAGAACAACGTCGGTGCTCTGCAGCTGCCGCCGCGCCTGCGCCGCAGCCGCGGGGGGCAGGACGACGTCGTCGAGCGAGGCCACCTCCTCGCGCACCCGCGCCACCGCCGCATCCCGCTCGGCCACCGAAGCGCTCGGCGCCGCCTTCAGCACCACGCCGATGCCATTCGCCTGCGAGCCGAAATCTTCTTGCACCGCTTCGCTCACCTTCATCGACTGGCTCCCCGGCACGTCGAAGCCGCCGCCGGTCAGGTGTTCGGTCTGTTTGGAGGCGAAGGGAAGCGCCAGCGCCACGATCAGGACCCAGGCCGCGACGACCCAGCGCCGCCGCCTCCCCAGGAACTGCGCAAGTCGGTTCATCACATCTTTCATGCCGGGCCTCCTCGTCGGCTCTCCATTTCTCAGAGGAAGCCTCGCCCGCGCGGCAGGGGGCGGTCTGTGAGCCGCGTCACTACGTGCGCGGCGTCACGCCGGCTACTCGGCGCCGAAGAGGAAGCGCGCGGTGGCGACGCCGACGGCGAAGGTGCCGGTGCTCTCGCGGGAGGTGTCGGAGAGGACTTGGAGGGCGACGCCGTCGCCGAGGGCGAAGAGGTAGGAGACGACGTCCTCGGGCGGGAAGCGGAGGCTTACCACGCCCTCCTCCTGCTTGCTGCGGAGGACGTCGGCGACGTGGCTGCGGGTGCGTTCGAAGAGCTGGCCGACCTCTTTCTGGATGTCGGGGTTGCGGCGACCGGCGCTGAAGAGCTCGAAGAGGAGGAAGAAGAAGCCGGGTTCGTTCTCGATCATGTCGTTGAGGCTGGCGACCAGCGCCTCGATCACGTCATCGACGCTCTTCGCCGGCGCCAGCCGCTCGTCCAGCCGTTCCACCCGCAGCTCGGTGTCGCGGCGGACCACCTCGACCAGGAGCCGCTCCTTGGTCCCGAAGTAGTAGTGGAGGAGTCCGCGGCTGACCCCCGCCTCCCGGGCGACGTGCTCGAAGGTCGAGCCGGCGGCGCCGCGCTTGGCGACCGACTCGCGCATCGCGTCGACGATCCGCTGAGCCTTGTCGCCGCTGAGCTCTCGCTCTTTCGCCGCCGCCTCCATCAAGTGGGTCTCAGGACCCGTTGATGCTCGTGGTGGAGGTGTACTCGAACTCCTCTTCGGCGCCGAAGAGAGCGTCCAGCACGGCCTTGCGCGCACCCTCGCTGACAGCAAGCGCGATAACCGCGCCGATGATCGCGATCAGCAGCAGACGGCCGAGGCCGCCCTTGCGCTTCTTCGGCTTGCTGCGCAGGCGCTCGGAGGCCTCCTGCATGCTCTCGGCGGCCTTCCGCATTTCCTTCTGGACCTTCTTGTCGCTGGTCACGGCCTTGACCGTGCCCTTGCCGTTGCCGGTCGCGCGGCCGTAGGCGTTCTTCGCCGCCTCGAAGGCTTCTTGGAGGCTTTCGCGCAGATCTTCGTCTTCGATCAGACGCTGCACGTAGGGGTTTTCGCGGGCGGTCTCGTAGATGTCGCCGGCGCGCGCCGTTTTGGTCTTACTCATGCCTTCTCCTCGCTGGATTCCGGAACCGTTACGCAGGATATCTCTCTCACCCCTACCCGGGTCAATCCGGTCCAACTCCGTCGAGAAGGACGCCGTTGTTGCGCCACTGCAGGGAGGCTTTGCGAATCTGGCGCAATCGCAGCGGCGCCAGCCCCGGCCGGTCAAGCCGGTAGCGGCGGATGAAGAGGCGACCGACCTCTTCGCTCCCGACTTCGCTAAAGCCGGCGCCGAGCAGGCGACGGGGCGGCGGCGACACCCGACCGTCGGAGACGAAGTCGATCTCGCCGACCAGCCAGCCGTAGCCTTCGACCGGTTTCAGCTGGATCGCGCCGGTCGAGAGGTAGTAGCGCAACGGCGCCTCCCCCAGCACCCAGAGGACGGTCGCCCGCGGCGCCTGCGGCTCGCCAAGATGCTCGGCAACCGCCTGCCAGTCAGGCCGCTGCAGCTCTTCGTCGAAGTTGACCCAGATCGAGAAGACAAGGGAGTAGGCGACGAGGAGGACGGCGAGGACGGCGCCGAGGCGTCGCGCCTGGCTCAGCGTCAACCCGATCGCGACGACCAGCAGCAGCGGCACCAGCGCCGGCAACAGGTTGCGGGCGATAACGAAGTCCTTGCTGACCGAGGCGAGCGCCAGCAGCAGCGGCACTGCGATCGTCAGCGCCGCCAGCGCCAGCGGCACCGCGGCGGCGCGCTTCTCCCGCCGCTCGCCGCGAAGGACAAGGAGCGCGACCGCCGCCGCCGCCAGCGCCAGCGGCAGGAACGCCAGCGTCGGGCGCTCGGGGCCGCCGATGATGTCGCCGGTCTCGCCGATGAAGAAGGTGGCGCCGGTTTCCCATATCCGGTGGCCAAGCGGGAAGCTGCCGATCCATTCAGCGTGCCCATAGGACATCTGGTGGATGACCAGGGGCGCCAGCAGGAGGGCGACGAGGGCGACGATCCAGAGGCCGGCGAAGGTGGCGCGGCCGCGCCGGCGCAGCAGCAGGATCAGCTCGGCGGCAAGCGGGAAGACGGCGAAGTAGTGGGTCGCGAGGGCCAGCGCGGAGAAGACGCCCCAGAGGACGAAGTTGCGCTTATCCTCGCCCGGCTTGACTTCCTCCCCCACCCGCAGCGCCCGCACGCAATAGAGCAGCGAGAGAGCGCAGAAGAAGGTCAGCAGCGCGTAGGCCCGCGCCTCCTGCGAGTACCAGATCAGCATCGGGTTGACAGCGACCAGGGCGGCGGCGACGAGGCCGGTGCGGGGCGTCCGCAGCTCGCGGCCGATCAGGTAGACGACCGGGATCGTGGCGACGCCGGCGACGGCCGAGAGCGACCGCAGCCCCCAGGGGCCGGTGCCGGTGATCTGCGTCCAGATCCAGGCGAGCGCGTAGTAGAGCGGCGGCGCCGACTCCGAAAAGCCGACCGCGTCCATCGCGTGCCCGAAGCCGACCCGCAGCACCCGGCTGGCGGTGACGATCTCGTCGTGGTGGTAGCTCTGGACGCCGAGGGTGGCGAAGCGCAGGGCGGCGCCGACGGCAACAAGCCCAGCGACGATCCAGAAGGCGCGCGAGCGGGTGCGGACGAGCTCGAGGACCGAGCCGCGGCCCCGCGGCAGGCTCGCGACCTCCATCTAGGAGAGGGCGGCGGCGAGGGCCTGGGAGACCTCGTCGACGTAGACGAACTCGAGGCTGCCGAGCTCGTGCTCGGGGATCTCGTCGACGTCGCCTTGGTTGCGCGAAGGGACGATCACCTTCTTGATGCCGGCCCGCTGCGCCGCCAGCGACTTCTCCTTCAGGCCGCCGATCGGCAGCACCTGGCCGGTCAGGGTCACCTCGCCCGTCATCGCGACGTCGTTGCGGACCGGCCGGCCGCTGACCAGCGAGGAGAGGGCGACGGTCATCGCCACCCCGGCGGAGGGACCGTCCTTCGGCACCGCGCCGGCGGGGACGTGGACGTGGACGTCGTGCTCGGCGAACCAGTCGCCTTCGACCTTCGGCGCGATCTCCCCGCAGTGGCCGCGGACGTAGGAGAGCGCCGCCTGCGCCGACTCTTTCATCACCTCGCCGAGCTGGCCGGTGATCGTCAGCTTGCCGTTGCCCGGCATCGCCGTCGCCTCGATGAAGAGGACGTCACCGCCGGTTGGCGTCCAGGCGAGGCCAGTGGCGACTCCGGGGACTTTCGTGCGCCGGCGCTGCTCGGCGAAGACGCGGCGCCGACCCAGCAGCTCGCGCGCTTTTTTGCCAGAGATCCGGACCTTGCCCTTCGCCTTGCCCTCCGCCACCTGGCGCGCAACTTTGCGGCAGACGGTGCCGATCTGGCGCTCGAGGTTGCGGACGCCGGCCTCGCGGGTGTACTCCTCGATGATCGCGGTCAGCGCCGCGTCGGCGAACTCGATCTGCGAGGGCTTGAGGCCGTTGGCTTTGATCTGGCGGCCGACCAGGTAGCGGCGGGCGATGTGGCGCTTCTCCTCCAGCGTGTAGCCGGCCAGTTCGATCGTCTCCATGCGGTCGAGCAGCGGACCGGGGATCGTGTCGAGGACGTTGGCGGTGGCGATGAAGACGACATCGGAGAGGTCGAACTCCAAGTCCAGGTAGTGGTCGCGGAAGCTGTCGTTCTGGGCCGGATCAAGGACCTCGAGCATCGCCGAGGCCGGGTCGCCGCGGAAGTCGGCGCCCATCTTGTCGATCTCGTCGATCATGAAGACGGGATTACGGGAGCCGGCGTCGCGCAGGGCGCGGACGATCGTCCCGGGCATGGCGCCGATGTAGGTGCGGCGGTGGCCGCGGATCTCGGCCTCGTCGCGGACGCCGCCGACGGAGATCCGCTCGAACTCCCGCCCCAGCGCCTTGGCAATCGATTTGCCGAGGCTGGTCTTGCCGACCCCGGGCGGGCCAACAAAGCAGAGGATCGGGCCGGGCGACTCGGGGTTGAGCTTGCGCACCGCCAGGTACTCGAGGATCCGGTCCTTGATTTTTTCCAGGTCGTAGTGGTCGGCATCGAGGACCTCGCGCGCGTGGGCGAGGTCGAGGTTGTCGGTGGTCTCAACTGACCAGGGCAGCTCAGTCAGCCACTCGAGGTAGGTGCGGATGACGCCGTGCTCTGCCGCCGCCGGCGGCAGCTTCTCCAGCCGTGAGAGCTCACGCTCGGCCGCTTTCAGCGCCTGCTCGGGCAGCTTCGCCGCCTCGATTTTCTCGCGCAGCTCGTTTGCTTCGGCGAGCTGCTCGTCGCCCTCGCCGAGCTCGTCCTGGATCGCTTTCAGCTGCTGGCGGAGGAAGAACTCGCGCTGGCCTTTGTCGATCTCCGACTGCACCTGGGTCTGGATCTGGGTGCCGAGCTGGACGACCTCGAGCTCGCGGGCGAGGATGCCGGAGAGGTGGCGCAGCCTTTGAGCGACGTCGACCTCTTCGAGCAGTCTCTGCTTCTCCTCGACGTCGATCCGCAGGGCCCCGGCGATCAGGTGGCCGAGCACCCCGGGGTCGTCGATGTTGGCGACCGCCATCTGCAGCTCCTCGGGCAGGTAAGGGATCTGCTCGACGATTTCGGAGAAGGTGCGCTGGACGTTGCGGCTCAGCGCCTCCAGCTCCGGGCTCGGCTCGGCGACGTCGGGCAGCTCGTTGATCCGGGCGACCATGTAGGGCTGCTCGGTGACGAAGGGGCCGAGCTGCACCCGCTGCATCCCCTGGACGAGGATCCGCAGGCTGCCGTCGGGGATCTTCATCATCCGGGCGACGGCGCCGACGACGCCGACCCGGTAGAGGTCGTCGGGCCCCGGCTCCTCCAGCTCGGCGTCCTTGGAGGCGACCATCACCAGCATCCGGTTGGCGCCGAGGACGTCGTCGATCAGGTGGATCGAGCGCTCCTGGCCAACCGCCAGCGGGGCCAGGGTTTCGGGGAAGGGGACGGTGTCGCGCAGCGGCAGCACCGGTAGGGCGTCGGGCAGCGGGGCGCCGGCGCGGATCGCCTCCTCCACGTCGAGCGGAGCGTCGACCACCTCGAGGACGGGGGCGCTCTCCATCAGCCGCGGTCGATCGGCACGCGTCGGGTGGTGGCTCCGGGATCGCGCAGCGGCAGCTCGATCCGCAGGATGCCCTCTTCGTAGGTGGCGCTGGCGCCGTCGGCGTCGACCTCGACCTGGAGCTCGACGACGCGGCGGAAGTGGCCGGAGGGAATCTCGATCTGCTGGTAGACGCGGCCTTCGGCCTCCTGCACGTGGCGCTCACCGCTGATCGCCAGGTGGCGGCCGCTGACCTCGATCCCGACCTGGTTCAGCTCGACGCCGGCGAGATCGACCTTGACGATCGCCCGCTGCGGATCACCGCAGTAGTAGACGTCGACGTTGGGGGTGAAGCCGCTGGAGCGGCGGGCGACGTAGCGGGTCCGGCTCCAGTTGACGTAGAGATCGCGTTGGGGCATCGGCCAAAAAATAACCCGCTGGCGCGGGCGGGTTCGGTGCAAAGCTTGTGACAGGGTTGTTGCAGTTGCTTATGCCGTGCGCGAAGCCCAGCGCGGCGCCCGCATCAGGAGCACCGGCTGACGTGGTGGCACGAGCCCCTCTGGTCGGTTCGGCCGGAAGGTGGCGCAGGTCTCGTTCAGCTCCAGAGCGCAGAGAAGATTTTTCCGGAAATAGCAGTCATCGCAGGTGGGGGGTTTGGGCTTGCGCGGCACGAGGCGCATGTTTGCACCGGCGGCGGGTAAGCGCGAGGGCCGATTCCGCAAATCGCCACGACTTTGAAACAGCTCCGTCACAGCTTCCTCGCGCTTTGCGGGAGCACCGGCGGCCGGCGCTAACATGCGTCCAGATGGAGGGTCATTCCCGTAGCGAGAAGCTCTCTGCTTCTCCCCCACTTTTCAAGAGCGAGTTCCTCAACTTCTTCTCCCGCGTCCACCCTGCGGTCCCGGCGATCATCTTCGTGCCGGTGGTGGTGGCTATGGAGTGGCTGGGAGCCGATCGTGGCTACGCCTGGTGGCAGCTGGCGCTGCTGACCCTCGGCGGCGTCGCGGTCTGGACGCTGACTGAGTACTGGCTGCACCGGCTCGTCTTCCACTGGGAGCCCGACAACGCCTTCGGCCGCCGCATGCACTTCATCATCCACGGCATCCACCACGACCATCCCAACGACAAGATGCGGCTGGTGATGCCGCCGTCGGTCTCGATCCCCCTCGCCGCCCTCTTCTTCCTCGCCTTCTGGGGGATCTTCGGCAACGCTGCCTTCCCCCTCTTCGCCGGCTTCATCCTCGGCTACCTCTTCTACGACTACACCCACTACTACGTCCACCACTTCGTTCCCAAGACCGACTTCGGCAAGCGCCTGCGCGAACACCACATGCGCCACCACTTCCAGGACCACAGCTACGGCTACGGCGTCTCCTCCCCGCTCTGGGACCACGTCTTCCGGACGTATCCCAAAAAGCGCAGCAAGTACCGCCGCTAGGCGTTCCTGTCACAAGGCGCCATGCTTCTTCGTCTAGGGAGCATGGACACTTCACGAAGAGCGATAGTTATCGGTGGTGGGCCGGCTGGGTTGGTTGCGGCGATCCGGCTCGCTGAAGGCGGGATGCAGACGACGGTGCTCGAGGGCGCCTCGCATCTTGGTGGACGGGCGGCTTCTGAGCAGCGCGACGGGTTCTTCCTCAACCAAGGCCCGCACGCCCTTTATGTAGGCGGGCCGGCGATGCGGGAGCTGAAAGCGATGGGCGTCGAGCTCGAATGGTGGAACCCGGTTTCGCCGAGCTCGGTGTTCGTGCGCGGGGACAAGGCGAAGCGGTCCCCTGGCGGCATCCTCGGCATGGCTCCTCTGCTGCGGCAGATCTACCGGCGTCCGATCGAGGACCTGGCCGAGCTCTCGACGACCGAGTGGCTGCGGCAGAGCCTGCGGTCGGAGAAGGCCCGGGCCGCGGCGGCGACGTTCGTCCGGGTGACGACCTTCGTCGCCGATCAGGGGCAGCTCAGCGCCGACGTCGCCGCGACACAGTTGAGGATCGGCCTTTGGCCCGGCGTTCGGTACCTGGAGGGCGGGTGGCAGTCGCTGATCGATGCTCTCGTCGCCAAGGCCGAGGGGGCCGGCGCGGTCCTGCGCACCCGAGCTGCCGCACGGTTGCTCCACCAGGAGGCGGGCGGCTGGACGGTGGCGCTCGACGAGGACACCATCCACGCCGACGTCCTCGTCGTTGCCGCCGGCGGCCCCGAGGACGTTGCCAAGCTGCTCGGCGAGATGACGCCGGCGGCACCGGGACCGGCCGCCGAGGTGAGCACGTTGGACCTGGGCCTGCGGCGGCTGCCGCGCCGGAGCCGGCGGTTCGCCCTCGGCGTCGACAAGCCCACGTACCTCTCCCGGCATTCGCCGCCTGACCACCGCGACGGGGTCCTGCTCAGCCTCGCCGGCTATGCGCGGCAACCGCGAGAGGCCCTGGAGGAGGTGGCCGACGTCGTGCAACCGGAATGGCGTGAGCAGGTGACGCTCGAACGGTTTCTGCCCCGCATGGTTCCGGTCTCGGCGATAGCGACGCCGACCACCGGCGGCCTCGCTGGGCGGCCACAGGTCGATCGCGGCGACGGCCTCTACCTCGCCGGCGACTGGATCGGTTCTGAAGGCTGGCTGGTCGACGCCGCAATCGCCAGCGGAAGCGCGGCCGCCGCTGCGGCGCTGCGATCGCGGGTGCCGGCAACGGCATGAACGGCGACGCCTTCGCCGCCTGCCGGCCGCGCCTGCTCGGCATCGCCTACGGCCTGCTCGGTGAGCTGACCGAGGCGGAGGACGTGGTCCAGGACGCGTGGCTGCGCTGGGAGGGCGCCGACGCGGATGCGGTTCGCAACCCGGAAGCGTTCCTCGTCACCGTCACCACCCGGTTGGCCCTCGACCGCTTGCGCTCGGCCCGGGCCCGCCGCGAGGTCTACGTCGGGCCGTGGTTGCCGGAGCCGCTCGTCGCCAACCCCGAGACCCCGGAGTCCCAGACGATCGAGGCGGAGCGGCTGAGCCTGGCACTACTCGGCGCGCTCGAGCGGCTGAACCCGGTCGAGCGCGCGGTGCTGGTCCTGCGCGACGTCTTCGACCTCGAGTACGCGGAGATCGCCGACATCCTCGAGAAGACGCCGGCCAACATCAGGCAGATCGCCAAGCGCGCTCGCGATCACGCCGGCGACCCGACCCGCCGCCGCCCGGTCAGCGAGGAGGAACAGGAGCGACTGGCGACGGCGTTCCTGGCCGCAGCGGCCTCGGGCGATGTCGAGCAGATCCGCGTCCTGCTCGCCGCCGACGCGATCATGTACTCGGACGGCGGCGGGGTTGTCACCGCGGCCCGCAAACCGATCTACGGTGCCGACAAGATCGCCCGCTTCATGGTCGGCGTCCAGCGCAAGTCCCACTTTCCCGACGACCCCGTCTACACGCCGGTCCTCGTCAACGGCGACCCCGGCGTCCGCATGGACAGCGCCAGCGAAGGCTTTCTCAGCATCGTCGCGATCGAGGTCGCCGACGGCGCCGTCCAGGGGGTGCGCTTCTTCAACAACCCAGAGCGGTTCCCGGTCCAGTTCCCCACCGTCACCTAGACACACATTTGAAACATTCGTTCGATCAACGAACCGAACTGTCACAGTATGTGTCACTCTGCCAGACTCCCCTCAGGGTAACTCTGCACTTTGGATGGAAAGGAACTAGATGCCCCCCGCTAACGTTTTCGACGAGGCTCGCGAGGCCCTCGAGAGGTCTGTCCGCGAGCTTCGCGAGCAGCTGAGCCAGGCCGAGGAAGCCCTCGAGAAGCTCGGCGGCAAAGCAACCAGTCGTGTTTCAGGTCGCCGTGGACCCGGACGTCGCGGCCCCGGTCGCCCGAAAGGCAGCACCAATAAAGCGTCCGGTGGCACCACCGCCCCCCGCAAACGCCGCAAACGCCGCGGCGGCACCCGCGCCGATCAGGCGGTGAAACTGATCGAGAGCCAGCCCGGTATCAGCGCTTCGGACGTCGCCAAAACGATGAAAATCAAGCCGAACTACCTGTACCGCGTGCTCGGCGACCTGGAGAAAGAGGGTCGCGTGAAAAAGGACGGTCGCCAGTACTACCCCGGTAGCTGACCGGCACTTCACAGTTACTGCAACTGATTGCAGCAAAAAATGAGGCCGGCCTTCGCCGGCCTCTTTTCGTAGGTGCAGTTAGGGATCTCGATCTAAATCAGCCCGAGCTGGCTGACCGCGTCGCGCTCCTCCTGCAGCTCCATCACGCTGCGGTCGATCCGCTCGCGAGAGAAGTCCGGAACGTCGAGGCCCTGGACGATGCTCCACTCGCCGCCACTACAGGTGCAGGGCATGCCGCAAACGATCCCCTCGCCGATCCCGTAGGAGCCGTCAGCCGGAACACCCATCGAGACCCAGTCGCCATCCGGCGTCCCCAGCACCCAGTCGTGGATGTGGTCGATCGCCGCGTTGGCGGCGGAGGCGGCGCTGGAGGCACCGCGAGCATCGATGATCTCGGCGCCGCGTTTCGCCACCCGCGGGATGTACTCATCGGCGATCCAGGCCTCGTCGTCGACCGCGTCCCAGGCGCTGCCACCCTCGACCTTGGCGTTAACCAGGTCGGGGTACTGGGTGGCGGAGTGGTTGCCCCAGGAGGTCATGTTGGTGACCGCCGAGACCGGCTTGCCGAGCTTGTTCGCCAGCTGCGACTTCGCCCGGTTGTGGTCCAGGCGCATCATTGCCGTGAAGCGCTCGCGCGGAACGTCGGGTGCGTTCGACATCGCGATCAGGCAGTTGGTGTTGGCCGGGTTGCCGACCACCAGCACCTTGATGTCATCGGCGGCGCCGGCGTTGATCGCTTCCCCCTGCGGCTTGAAGATGCCGCCGTTGGCCTCGAGCAGGTCGGAGCGTTCCATGCCCGGCCCGCGCGGGCGGGCGCCGACGAGGAGGCCGACGTTGGCGCCGTCGAAGGCCTGCTTGGGGTCGTCGGTGATGTCGATCCGGCGCAGCAGCGGGAAGGCGCAGTCGTCGAGCTCCATCGCCGTGCCCTCGGCCGCTTTGATCGCCTGCGGGATCTCCAGCAGGCTGAGCTCGACGGGCGTGTCGGGGCCGAGCATCTGACCGCTGGCGATGCGGAACAGCAGCGCGTAGCCGATCTGGCCGGCGGCGCCGGTAACGGTGACCTTGACGGGAGTGCTCACTAATCCTCTCCTCGGAGTTAGGGGTTTGAAGGTCTGAAGGTCGTTAAGCCATCGCGCGCTGGAGGTTCTCGTCAATCGAGGCGAGGAACTCCTGCGTCGTCTGGTACTCCTGGCCGCCGCCGACCAGCAGCGCCAGGTCTTTGGTCATCTTCCCGCTTTCGACCGTCTCGACGCAGACGCGCTCGAGCGTCTCGGCGAACTGCGAGACCTCAGGCGTGTTGTCCATGCGGCCGCGGGCACTGAGGCCACGGGTCCAGGCGAAGATCGAGGCGATCGGGTTGGTGGAAGTCGGATTGCCCTGCTGGTGCTGGCGGTAGTGGCGGGTGACGGTCCCGTGGGCGGCCTCGGCCTCGACCGTCTTTCCGTCGGCGCTCATCAACACGCTCGTCATCAGCCCCAGCGAGCCGAAGCCCTGGGCGACGGTGTCGGACTGGACGTCACCGTCGTAGTTTTTGCAGGCCCAGACGTAGCCGCCCTCCCACTTCAGGGCGGCGGCGACCATGTCGTCGATCAAGCGGTGTTCGTAGGTGAGGCCGGCGGCCTCGAAGTCGGCTTTGAACTCGGCCTCGTAGACCTCGGCGAAGAGATCTTTGAAGCGGCCGTCGTAGCGCTTGAGGATCGTGTTCTTGGTCGACATGTAGACCGGGAAGCCGCGGTCGAGGCCGTAACGCATCGAGGCGCGGGCGAACTCGCGGATCGAGTCGTCGAGGTTGTACATCGACATCGCGATGCCACCGCCGGGGAAGTCGTAGACATCGAGCTCGACCGGCTCAGAACCGTCCTTGGGCGTGTAGGTGAGGGTCACCGTCCCCTCGCCCGGCACCACCAGGTCGGTAGCGCGGTACTGGTCGCCGAAGGCGTGGCGGCCGATCACGATCGGCTTCGTCCAGCCCGGCACCAGCCGCGGGATGTTGGCGATCACGATCGGCTCGCGGAAGATGACGCCGCCGAGGATGTTGCGGATCGTCCCGTTCGGCGAGCGGTACATCTCCTTGAGGTCGAACTCCTCGACCCGCGCCTCGTCCGGCGTGATCGTCGCGCACTTGACGCCGACGCCGTGGCGCTTGATCGCCTCGGCGGCGTCGACGGTGATCTGGTCTTCGGTCGCGTCGCGGCTCTCGATCCCGAGGTCGTAGTACTCGAGCTCGAGGTCGAGGTAGGGAAGGATCAGCTGCTCTTTGATGAACGACCAGATGATCCGGGTCATCTCGTCGCCGTCGAGCTCGACGATCGGGTTTTGGACCTTGATCTTGGAGTCTGGCGCCACCGGGGAGCGATGCTATCTAGGTCGCGGCCCCGCCCGTGCCTTGGCTGCCCGGCCAAGGTCGTGCCAGAATCTGCGTCGATGGCAACGATCGAACGCCCCGGCTTCGGTACCCACGAGGTGGCAAATCAGCCGCCCCCGCTCGTCGACTACAACGTCTACGCGGCCGACCGCGTCCTCGGCGAGGCGGTCCGGCGCGAGGGCGCCGAGTGGGACGAGGGACGGATCTCCGAGGTCGGCGCATTGGCCGGCAGCGAGCGGCTGCAGGCGCTCGGCGCGCAGGCGAACGAGAACCCGCCGCGGCTGAAGACCCACGACCGCTTCGGCAACCGCGTCGACACCGTCGACTTCCACCCCGCCTGGCACGAGTTGATGGCGCTCTCGGTCGAGCACGAACTGCACTGCGGGCCCTGGAAGGACCCGCGGCCGGGCGCCCACGTCGCCCGCGGCGCCGCCTTCATGTGCTTCTCGCAAGCCGAGGCGGGCGTCGGCTGCCCGACCTCGATGACCTACTCGGTGATCCCGGCGCTGCGCACGCAGCCCGAGCTGGCGGCCGAGTGGGAGCCGCGCTTCCTTTCCTCCGAGTACGACCCGGCCAACGCGCCCGCCTCGCAGAAGACCGGCGCTCTCGCCGGCATGGGGATGACGGAGAAGCAGGGCGGCACCGACGTCCGCGCCAACACCACCGTCGCCCATCCGGTGAACGGCGGCGGGCCCGGCGCCGAGTACGAGCTGACCGGCCACAAGTGGTTCATGTCGGCGCCCCAATGCGACGCCTTCCTCGTCCTCGCCCAGGCCGACGGCGGCATCTCCTGCTTCCTCTTCCCGCGCTGGACCCCCGACGGCGAGCGCAATCGCTTCCGCCTGCAGCGGCTGAAGGACAAGCTCGGCAACCGCTCCAACGCCTCCAGCGAGATCGAGTTCGACTCCGCCTCCGCTTGGCTGGTCGGCGAGGAGGGGGCCGGGGTGCGGACGATCATCGAGATGGTCAACCACACCCGCCTCGACTGCGTCCTTGGCGGCGCCACCGGGATGCGGGCCGGCGTCGCCCAGGCGATCCACCACGCCAGCCACCGCTCGGTCTTCGGCCGCGAGCTGGTCGAGCAGCCGCTGATGCGCAACGTCCTCGCCGACCTCGCGGTCGAGTCGGAGGCGGCGACGATCGGGGCGATGCGCCTAGCGCGCGCCTACGACGAAGCGCTCGCCGGCGACGAAGAGGCCAAGAACCTCAAGCGCGTCGCCAACGCCGTCCTCAAGTACTGGGTCTGCAAGCGCGCCGTCGTCCACGCCGGCGAGGCGCTCGAGTGCCTCGGCGGCAACGGCTACGTCGAGGAGTCGGGGATGCCCCGCCTCTTCCGCGAGAGCCCGCTCAACGGCATCTGGGAGGGCTCGGGCAACGTCCAGTGCCTCGATGTCCTGCGGGCGATGGTCAAGAGCCCGGCCTCGGTGGAGGCCTTCTTCGCCGAGGTCCAAGAGGGCGCCGTCGCCGAGCCGCGCCTCGCCGCCTTCACCACCGAGCTCCGCGATGAACTACCGGGCGATCTGGAGACGATCGAGTCCCGCGCCCGCCGCCTGGTCGAGAAGATGGCCCTCGCCCTCCAAGGCTCCCTCCTCGTCCGCTACGGCGACGAAGCGGTCGCCGACGCCTTCTGCGCCTCCCGCCTCTCCGGCGACTGGGGCCAAGCCTTCGGCACCCTCCCGACGGGCACCGACTTCGGCCGCATCATCGAGCGCCACCGGGCGGTCGCCTAAGCCTGCTGGACCGGTGGTAGTTATGGCTGATCCGCAGCTATAACTACCACTGCTCAGTAAGCCCGGCCTTACTTTCAGAACTCAATGCAGTGCAGATCGTAAGTTTCGGCGCGTGCAACGACCTGAACCACAGATCTCCCCTCAAACGAAGGTGGAAGAGGAGATCAGCGCCTCAGATAGTCAGGCAGTTGCGGAGGGATTGGCCGAGATCGAGCGAGGCGAAGTCATCACCCTTGCCGAACTTCGACGTGAGCTAGAGCAACGCCGACCAAACCAACTGGGGCGTTAGGTCGTTCACTCACTGAGCCGTGGAATCCCTCAGCGCCCGTCCTACCTGCTCGATCGTGACCACGCCGCTGAGGCGCCCTTCGGCGTCTACGGCCATCAGGGCGCCGAGGCGGCGGAGGTTCTGGTTGGCGAGCAAGGCGTCGAGGGGGGTGTCGTCGCGGACGAAGAGGCCGATGTCGTGGTCGACGAAGTCGGAGACGTTGGAGCCGGCGCGCTCGAACTCGGGGACCTCGTCGGCGCGGTCGCGCATCAATAGGCCGAGGAAGCGGCGGCCGGCGTCGACGACCGGGAACCAGGGCCAGCGGTAGCGGAGGAAGTACTCGTCGAGCGCCTGCTCGACTGAGAGGTCGCCGGGGATCGCCACCGGCTCGCGGTCCATCACATCGGCGACGCGGACGTCGCCGATGCGGCTGCTGATCGCGGTCTGCATCGCGGCGCCGCGGGCGGAGCCGTTGATCACCATCCCGACCAGGGCGAGCCAGATGCCGGCGAAGGCGCGGCCGCTGACCAGGAGGGCGATGCCGACGCCGATGAAGAGGTAGCCGAAGAGGCGGCCGAGGTTGGCGGCGAAGCGGGTTGCCGCGGTGCGGTCGCCGCTGCGCCACCAGGAGATCGCCCGGGCGACCCGGCCGCCGTCCATCGGGTAGGCGGGCAGCAGGTTGAAGACGAGGACGAGCGCGTTGATCGTCACCAGCCAAGCGATCAGCGCCATCAGCGCCGAGGCGTCCGAGCGGGTTTCCTGGACCGCGGCCTCGCGGAACTCGGTCCAGCCGACGCTGCCGATCCCGATCAGGGAGAGGACGACGACGATCGCCAGCGTCACCGCCGGCCCGGCCAGCGCCACCTTCAGCTCGGTCGATGGCGAGTCCGCTTCGCGGTCCATCCGCGCCATCCCGCCGAAAATCCAGAGCTGGATCCCGGAGATGCCGATCCCGTTGCGCTCGGCCACCACCGCGTGCCCGAACTCGTGCAGGAGGATCGAACCGAAGAACCCGACCGCGCTCAAGACGCCGTAGAGGAAGGGCGTCGTCCCGCCCGTGCCAAGCAGGCTTTCGAAGAAGTTGGTCATGTAGAGGATGACCAGGAAAAGAACGATGAACCAGGACCAGTCGACGCTGACCCTGATCCCGCGGAAGTGGAAGAGGGTGATCGACCCACCACCGAGTCCAAACATGCGCCCATGGTAAGCGGCTAGCGTTCCCAGCCGTGCCTGACGAAGCTCATTGGCTGCGAGAGCGGCTCGAGGAACTGGAGCGAATCGAGCGGCCCTCGGCCTCCGAGGGGGAGCGGCGAGCGGCCGAGTGGCTGGTCGCGCAGCTCGCCGAGCTCGGCGCCGAAGCGCGGATCGAGGCCGAGGATGCGCACGGGACCTACTGGTGGCCGCTGGGGATCGGCGCCGCCCTCGGGGCGATCGGCGCAGCGTTCGCGCTTCGCGGCGGGCGCCTGCTGGGTGCCCTCTTCGGCCTCGTCGGCGCCGCCGGCATGGCCGACGACTTCCCGCCCCACCAACGGCGCCTGCGTCGCTTCCTCCCCCGCCGCACCACTTACAACGTCCACTGCGAGCTCGGCGACCCCGATGCCGAGCGGACGATCGTCTTCATCGCCCACCACGATGCCCCCCACTCCGGGATCGTCTTCCACCCCGGGCCGGCCAAAGTCGCCGGACGCCTGGGCCTGATCGAGAAGACCGATACCAGCCCGCCGCTGATGTGGCCGGTGGTCGGGGGGCCGCTCTTGGCGGCGCTCGGGGCAATCACCGGTAGGCGTCTGCTGGCCAAACTCGGCCTCGTCTTCAGCACCGGATCGATCGCAGCGATGACCAACATCAGCGCCAGCCAAGTCGTCCCCGGCGCTAACGACAACGGCAGCTCCGTGATCGCCCTGCTGGCCCTGGCCCGCCGCTTCGCCGCCGAGCCGCCGGAGGGCGTCCGCGTCGTCCTGCTCTCGACCGGCTCGGAGGAGTCCTTCAGCGAGGGGATCAAGGCCTGGGGTGAGCGCCACTTCCCCGGGCTACCGCGGGAGAGCACCCTCTTCCTCTGCCTCGAGAGCATCGGCTCGCCGCACCTGCTCGTCCTCCGCGGCGAGGGCTTCCTGAAGATGTACGAGTACTCGCCGCGGGCGCTCGACTTCATGGACGGGCTCGCCGAGGAGATGGGCGTCGAGCTCATCCCAAACCTGCGCGTCCGCGCCGGCACCGACGGCCTCGAGTCGCTGGCGGCCGGCTATGAGACCGCCGTGCTCTGCAGCTGCGACGACCTCAAGCAGGCATCCAACTACCACTGGCCCAGCGACGTCGCCGCCAACATCGAGTACGGCACCCTGGAGCGGGCGATCGACGTTTCCGAGCAGGCGGTCCGGTGCCTGGGCCGCCGCTGGCTGTGACGAATTACAACGTGACGAATCCCGACTACGCCCTCGGCTTTCTGCGGTATAGCATCCGCGCCCGTGCCATCCCATGACGTACTCGTAATAGGGGCCGGGCTCGCCGGCCAGCGGGCTGCCCTCGCCGCCGCCGAGGAAGGCGTCTCGGTCGGGATCATCAGCAAGGTCCACCCGGTCCGCTCCCACTCCAACGCCGCCCAAGGCGGCATCAACGCGGCGCTGAACCCCGGCGACTCCTGGGAGTCCCACGCCTTCGACACGATCAAGGGCTCCGATTACCTCGGCGACCAGGACGCGGTCGAAGTGATGACCCGCGAGGCGCCGGAGGAAATCCTCCACCTCGAGCACCTCGGCGTCACCTTCCACCGCAACGAGGAAGGCAAGCTCGGCACCCGCGCCTTCGGCGGCGCCTCCGCCGCCCGCACCTACTACGTCGCTGACATCACCGGCCAGGCGATCATGCACGTGCTCTACGAGCAGCTGATGAAGTACTCCGAGCAGATCGCCCGCTACGAGGAGTGGTTCTGCAGCTCCCTCGCCCTCGACGAGAACGGCGAGTGCTGCGGCGTCGTCACCCGCAACGTCGCCGACGGCCAGATGGAGCTCTTCACCGCGAAGTCGGTGATCCTCTGCACCGGCGGCAACGGCCAGGTCTGGCGGCCGACCACCAACGCCCTGATCTGCACCGGCGACGGCATCGCGATGGCCTACCGGGCCGGCGCCAAGCTGATGGACATGGAGATGATCCAGTACCACCCGACGACGCTGGCGGGCAAGGGCTTCCTGATCACCGAGGGCGCCCGCGGCGAGGGCGCCCATCTCCTCAATGCCAACGGCGAACGCTTCATGGAGAAGTACGCGCCGAACAAGATGGAGCTCGCCTCGCGCGACGTCGTCTCCCGCGCCGAGCAGACCGAGATCAACGAGGGCCGCGGCTTCCCCGACGGCACCGTCGCGCTGGACATCACCGTCGTCCCGAAAAAGCGCGTCCACGAGGCGCTGCGTGAGATCGTCCTCGTCGGCCGCGACTTCGCCGGCGTCGACATCACCCGCGAACCGATCCACATCAAGCCGGGCAACCACTACACGATGGGCGGCGTCAAGACCGACATCGACGGCCGCACCGACATCCCCGGCCTCTACTCGGCCGGCGAGACCGCCTGCGTCTCCGTCCACGGCGGCAACCGCCTCGGCGCCAACTCCCTGCTCGACACGCTGATCTTCGGCAAGCGCAGCGGCCGCGACGCCGCCGCCCGCGCCAAGCGCAACGACTACACGCGCCCCTCGAAGAAGGTGCTCGAGGACGAGGAGAACCTGATCGCCGACCTGATGTCCCGCGAGAAGGGCTCCGGCCGCCGGATCTCGGAGATCAAGCTCGAGCTTGGCCAGACGATGGACGGCAAAGTCGCGGTCTTCCGCGACGAGGCTGGGATCCAGGAGGCGCTGGAAATCGTCAAGCGCCTCAAGGAGGAGGCGAAGACTGCCTACATCGATGACCACGGCAGCGTCTTCAACCAGGACTTGATTGCCGCGATCGAGCTTGGGTACATGCTCGACAACGCCGAGTGCACCTGCGTCGCGGCGCTGGAGCGCAAGGAGAGCCGGGGCGCCCAGTACCGCACCGACTACCCGGAGCGCAACGACGAGGAGTGGCTCAAACACATCGACCTCGAGCGGACTGACGAGGGCCCCGAGCTCTCCTACTCCGAGGTCACGATCACCCAGTGGGAACCGCAAGAGAGGACCTACTAATGGCCGAGTACACGATCAAAGTCCGCCGCTTCCAGCCCGAGAGCGGCGAGGGGCCCTACTGGGAGCAGTTCGAGGTCGACCTCGACCCCTCGCTCTCGGTCCTCGACGGGCTGCTGCAGGCGAAGGACAAAGAGGACGGCTCGCTGGCCGTCCGCTGCTCCTGCCGCGCCGCGATCTGCGGCTCCTGCGGGATGAAGGTCAACGGCCAGTCCACCCTCGGCTGCAAGACCCAGATCGGCGAGGCCCAGGAGCAGGCCGACAAGATGGTCGGCGCCACCGGCGTCTCGGCCGCCGTCGCCGACAGCCCGATCCGTGGCGAAGGCTCCGACCTCGGCAGCGCCGGCAACCCGATCGTGATCGAGCCGATGGGGAACATGCCGGTGATTAAGGACCTGATCACCGACATGGAGTCGACGCACTGGACCAAGATCCGCCGCGTCACCCCGTGGCTCTTGCCGCACGGCGAGCCGCCCGAGCGCGAGTACGTGGTCGATCCGGAATCGATGATCGACATCACCCAGTCGATGGCCTGCATCCAGTGCGGCGCCTGCGTCTCCTCCTGCCTCTCGATGGAAGCCGACCCCGACTTCATCGGCCCAGCGGCGCTGGCCAAGGCCTACCGCTTCGTCGGCGACCCGCGCGACGCCGAGACCCAGGAGCGCCTCCACGACCTCGCCGAGGACCCGCACGGGATCTACGACTGCACCCACTGCTTCAGCTGCATCGACGCCTGCCCGAAGGGCGTGGCCCCGATGGACCAGATCATGCGCCTGCGCCGCAAAGCCGGCGAAGAGGGGATTGAAGATCCCAACGCCGGTCACGCTCACGAGATGGCGTTCGTCAAAGTCATCGAGAAGAAGGGGCTCTTGGACGAGGCGCTGCTGGTGCAGGAGTCCTACGCGCCGGGGGTCAAAGGCAAGCTGAAACCGAGCAAGCGCGGGCTGACCGAAACGATCAAGTCGCTGCCGACGATCCTGCGGCCGCTGCGCAAACGCAAGGTCAAGCTCCGGCAGGCGATTCCCGGCCTGCACCACGGTCTTCCCAAGGACGAGATGAACGACGTCAAGTCGATTTACAAGCACGCCGAGGAGCACAACGAGGAGTTCAATCTGTACATCAAGGGCGAGGAGGGCGAGCTCGCGGAGGACGATGTCGAGAAGGGCATCGAGCGCTCCACCGAGCCCGCCGGACAGGAGGCAGACAGTGGCCAGTGAGAAGATCAAAGTCGCCTACTGGCCTGGCTGCGTCTCGCGCGGCTTCACGCCGGAGCTGCACGGCTCGATGGCGCTTGTCGCCCAGAAGCTCGGCATCGAGCTGGTCGAACTCGACCGCGCCAACTGCTGCGGCGCCGGCGTCATCGCCGAGCACAACCAGGAGCTCGCCGACACGCTGAACGCGCGCACCTTCGCCCTCGCCCAGCAGACCGGCCTCTCGATGATGAACATCTGCTCGACCTGCCAGGGCGCGCAATCAGAGTGTCAACAAAGACTGGATGCGGACTCCGCCTACCGCGCCCACGTCAACGAGGCGCTCTCCGGCCAGGGCCTCTCCTACGAGAAGGGCGAGGAGGGCGGCTGGACCAACAAAAACTTCCTCTGGCTGCTGGTCGAGGATTACGGCCTCGACCGCCTCAAGGAGCAGGTCGTGCGGCCGCTCAGCGGCCTTCGCGTCGGCCCCTTCTATGGCTGCTACATCGTGCGGCCGAAGGAACGCCTCGGCTACAACCACTACCCCGACCGCGACATCTACCTCGAGAAGGTGATCGAGGCCCTCGGCGGCCAGATCGTCGAGTACGACGGCGCCCGCAAGTGCTGCGGCTTCCCGGTGGTGACGATGAACCGCGACACCTCGCTGCGCCAGGCCGGGACCCACGTCGGCGACGCGATCGACGCCGGCGCCGACTGCCTGGTCACGCCCTGCCCGCTCTGCCACCTCAACCTGGACATGCAGCAGCCGGAGGCGGCCAAGATCGTCAACCGCGACCTCGGCCTCGCCGTCCTCCACCTGCCGCAGCTGGTCGGTCTCGCCCTCGGCGCCGATCCGAAGGAACTGGGCATGGCCAAGCACGTCGCTTCGACTCGCTGGGTAGAAGAGCGCCTCACCTCAGGCGTCGCTGCTTAGTTTTTCGCCGTCAGGCCGACCCGCCGCGCCAGCCATTGGGCGCCGATCGTGTCGGTGAGGCCGTGGGCGACGATCGAGGCGATGATCGCAATCGCCGCGGTGTCGAAGATCAAATCGTTGTTGCCGACGTCCGATTTGAGGACGAAGAGGGCGAAGAGCATCGAGGCGACGCCCTTGGGGCCGAACCAGGCCATGAAGAGCTTCTCCGATTGCGGGATGCCGGTGCGCAGAAAGGAGATCATCACCGCGACGGGGCGGGCGAGGAAGAGGGCGAAAGCGACGAAGAGGACCAGCGGCGGCACGCTGTGGTGGAAGCCGGTCGCGTAGATCAGGCCACCGAAGACGAAGAAGGTCAGCACCTGGAGGATGGCGCTGGTGTTCTCGGCGAACTCGACGAAGCCGGCGGGCACTTCGCGCTCCGACGCCCCCATCGCGATCCCGCAGACGAAGGCGGCGATCAGGCCGTTGCCGATCGTCACTTCGGCGAGCCCGAAGGCAAGCAGGGCGAAGCCGACCGAGTAGATCCCCTCGTAACGCGGGGTGATCCCCCCACCCGGCAGCGAGAAGTGGAGCCGGCCGCCGAAGACGCCGAGGGCGACGCCGATCGCCGCCCCCACTGCCGCCTCGCCGACCAGCTTCAGCGCTTCGGCTCCGGCGTCGCCCCCAGGCGAGGCGAGGACGAGGAAGAAGAGGACGAAGGGCAGCGCCAGGCCGTCGTTGAGGCCGGACTCGAGGTTGAGCGTGTGGCGGACCTTCGCCGGCACCAGGCGCGAGGTGACGACCGCTGAGGTGACGACGGGGTCGGTCGGCGAGAGCACCGCCGCCAGCAGGAAGGCCTCGGCCCAGGTCAGGTCGGGGAAAAGGGCCTTGGCGGCCAGCGCCAGCAGCCCCATCGTGATCGGCATCGCAATCACCAACGCCCGCGCAGTCGGTCCCCAGTGGCTGCGCAGCAGCTCCCGCTCGACAAACATCCCGTCGGAGAAAAGGGTGAGGATCAGCGCCAGCTCGACCAGCTGCACAACCGCCGCGTCTGACGCATCGACGTGCACCACACCCGCCACCGCAAGGCCGAACCCGAGCGCCACCGACAGCACCGAAGCCGAGAGCACCGTCCCCTTCATAACCCCCGAGAGCGCGGCGACGACGGCGAGCAACCCGCCGAACAGCAGCAGCGCCTCGGCGAAGCTGATGTCCACTCGTTAGACCCGGGTGCCGACGAGGCCGCGCTCGACCAGGAGCTCGGCGACTTGGACAGCATTGGTGGCGGCGCCCTTGCGCAGGTTGTCGGCGACGATCCAGAGGTCGAGCGCGCGCTCGTTGCCGGCATCGCGGCGGATGCGGCCGACGTAGACGTCGTCGCTGCCGGCGGCCTCGACCGCCATCGGGTACTTGGCTGCAGCAGGATCGTCGAGGACGGTGACGCCCGGCGCCGCCGCCAGCAGCTCACGCGCCCGCTCGGGGTCGAGCGGCTCGCGGGTTTCGACGTTGACCGCCTCGGAGTGTCCGGTGACTACGGGTACGCGAACGCAGGTGGCGCTGACCTTGATCTCGGGGTCGCCGAGAATCTTGCGGGTCTCATTGATCAGCTTGCGCTCCTCGTCGGTGTGGTCGTCGCCGTCGGGGAAGTTGCCGGCATGGGCAAGGACGTTGAAGGCGATCTGGTGCGGGTAGATCTGCGGCTCGGGCATCTCGTAGCCGCCGACCAGCGCCCGCGCCTGCGAGCGCAGCTCGTCGATCGCCGCCTTGCCGGTGCCGGAGACCGCCTGGTAGGTGGAGATCACCAGCCGCTCGATCCCGGCCGCGTCGTAGAGCGGCTTCAGAGCGACGACCATCTGCATCGTCGAGCAGTTCGGGTTGGCGATGATCCCCCTGTGGCTGCTGAGGGCGTCGGGGTTGACCTCGGAGACGACCAGCGGCACGTCGTCTTTCATCCGCCAGTAGCTGGTGTTGTCAACCACGGTGCCGCCCGCGGCGACGATCTTCGGCGTCCACTCGGCGCTGACCGAGCCGCCGGCCGATGAGAGCACCAGGTCGAGGCCCTGGATCGCCTCCTCGGAGACCGCCTGCACGGGCACGCTCTCGCCCTGCCACTCGATCTCTTTGCCGGCCGAGCGCTCGGAGGCCAGCGGCCGCAGCTCGGCTACCGGGAAATTGCGGTCGGCCAGGAGCTCGAGGATCGTCGTGCCGACAAGGCCCGTCGCCCCCAGAACTCCGACCTTGTATCCGTCGCCGGCCATGGTTCCGAGTATGCCGAGGATCAGCCGGCGACCGTGGGCCGGTGATCCGGGCCGGTCGGGTCCTCGGGCTGGACCGCGTCGTCGCCGAGCTCGAAGGCCTTGTGCAGCAGGTTGACCGCGTCCTTGACCCGGTCGGCGGAGATGACGCACGAGATTTTGATCGGCGAGGTGGAGATCATCTCGATGTTGATCCCTTCGTCGCCAAGCACGCGGAAGACTTTGGCGGCGACGCCGGGGTGCGAGCGCATGCCGGCGCCGACGATCGAGACCTTGCCGATCCGCTCGTCGGCGAGGACCTCGAGCGAGACGTCGCCGAGGGCGGCGATCGTGTCCCTGGCGACCGGCAAGTCGGAGCGGTCGACGGTGAAGGAGAGGTCGGCGAGCTGGTCGTCGCCAACCGGCTCGTTCTGGATGATCACGTCGACGTTGACGTTGGCGTCGGCCAGGGCACCGAAGATTTTCCCCGCCACGCCAGGCTCGTCGCGGAGGCCGTGCAGGGTCACGCGGGCCTCGGAATCCGAATGGGTGACTGCGGTTACGAACGGGTTCTCCATCGTCTCCTCCTCTGAGACGACGAGGGTACCGGGACCGTCCTCGAAGCTGCTGCGGCAGTGGATCCGCACGCCGTGGTTGCGCGCGTACTCGACCGAGCGCAGCTGCAGCACCCCCGCCCCAGAGGCGGACATCTCCAGCATCTCCTCGAAGGAGACG
>Ga0157369_10000128_pt1 | contig 108576 bp, 103 predicted proteins | sample C25metaG_FD_113461 | JGI IMG/M metagenome (GOLD analysis project Ga0157369, IMG submission 113461) | Corn rhizosphere microbial communities from Kellogg Biological Station, Michigan, USA - C2-5 metaG | ecosystem: Host-associated > Plants > Roots > Rhizosphere > Soil | place: USA: Michigan... | reverse complement strand
TGGTGGGGCTGGGGAAGCTCGAACCGCATCCGGATCCGCGGCGCGCCTCGGCCCGCTACCTCTGCTTCGAGCTCAGCTCCGATCCCTCGGCTCCGCCGCAGCGCTACTGCCTCGGCGGGCGCAAGGCGCACCGGCGCGTCGGCCTCGAGCAGGTCAACCCGATCGGCAAGCCGGGACGGAAGCTCTGGGTGCGGGCGACGGTGAAGCGGCCGCAGCCGCAGAAGCTCGTCGTCGCGATCGTCCCCAGCGAAGCCGCGCTCTCGCCCGAACGCTACCGCTGGCGCGCGATCCTCAGCTCCGGCTGCGAGGTCCGTAACAGCTGCGCCGAAGCCTTCCCCGCCGTCGGCGCCAAGAGCTTCCGCCTCCGCCCCGTCCGCGCCGTCGGCTGCACCGGCGGCAGCACCGGCTTCGTCATCAACGGCCCGCGCGACCGCAAGCTGGTCGCCCTCACCTTCGACGACGGCCCCAGCGAATACACCGACGACTTCCTCCAGGTCCTGCGCGAAAAGGACGTCCGCGCCACCTTCTTCGAGGTCGGCCAGGAGATGCCCGGGCGCGAAGAACTGATGCGCCAGATCCTCGCCGAAGGCCACGAGATCGGCGACCACACGATGAACCACGTCGAACTCCCCGGCTACGACCAGATCGCCGGCGCCGCCGAACGGATCGCCGCCTACACCCACTTCCGCCCCTGCCTCTTCCGGCCGCCCGGCGGCGCCTTCAACGCCAGCGTGATCGGGACCGCCGGCAGCCTCGGGATGCGGACGATCAACTGGGACGTCGACCCGCGCGACTGGTCGCTGCCCGGCACCGAGGCGATCTACTCGAACATCGTCAGCCACGCCCAGAGCGGCTCGATCATCCTCATGCACGACGGCGGCGGCCCCCGCGGCGAGACCCTCGCCGCCCTGCCGCGGATCATCGACAACCTGCGCGCCCGCGGCTTCGGCTTCACCACCGTCTCCGAACTGCTCGGCTACCGGATCCTCTACCGGCCCTACGGGTGATCTGGATCGACATTCCTTTCCGTAGGGAAAGGCGATGAAGATCGCAATCGTCGGGACCGGGATCTCGGGTCTGGTGGCTGCGCACCGGCTGCACCCCGAGCACGAGATCGTCGTCTACGAGGCGAGCGACCGGATCGGGGGACACACCCACACGGTGCCGGTCGAGGCCGCCGAGGGCACCCACTGGATCGACACCGGCTTCATCGTCTTCAACGACCGCAACTACCCCAGCTTCGAAGCCCTGCTGGACGAGCTGGGGGTCGCGTCCCAGCCCTCCCACATGAGCTTCTCGGTCTCCGACGGCCGCGGCGGCTTCGAGTACGCGGGCACTCCCTGGGGACTCTTCGCCCGGCCGGCGCACCTGCTCAGCCCGAGCTTCCTCGGGATGCTGCGCGACTGGCGCCGTTTCAACCGCGAGGCGCGGGCGCTGATCGGGATGAACGGGACCGCCCCCTCGCTCGGCGGCTGGCTCGAGCAGCAGGGCTTCTCCCGCCACTTCGTCGAGCGGCTGATCGTGCCCCAAGCTTCCGCGGTCTGGTCGGCGGACCCGGCCCAGATGTGGAGCTTCCCGGCCAGCTTCATGGCCGAGTTCTTCGAGAACCACGGCATGTACAGCCTGCGCGACCGGCCGCGCTGGCGGACGGTCAGCGGCGGCTCGCGCAGCTACGTCGAGGCGATCACGGCGCCCTGGCGGGACCGGGTGCGGACGGGGGCGCCGGTGCAGCGGATCGAGCGGCTGGAGGATGAGGTGCGGATCGAGGCCGACGGCTGCGAGAGCGAGGAGTTCGACCAGGTCGTCGTCGCCACCCACTCCGACCAGGCGCTGGCGCTGCTCGCCGACCCGAGCGAGGCCGAGCGGGAAGTCTTGAGCGCGATCCCCTACCAGCGCAACGAGGCCGTGCTCCACACCGACGTCTCGCTGATGCCGCGCCGCCGCGCCGCCTGGTCGAGCTGGAACTTCCACCTGACGGAGGAGCCGGCGACCGGTACCACCGTCACCTACTGGATGAACCACCTGCAGCGCCTGCGTAGCCGCCAGCAGTACTTCGTCACCCTCAACCGGACCGAGGAAATAGACCCCGCCAAGGTGATCCGCAGAATCGCCTACGACCATCCCGTCTACACCAAGGAGGGCGTCGCCGCCCAGGCGCGCCACGCCGAGATCAGCAACGCCGGCCGCCGCACCCACTACTGCGGCGCCTACTGGGGCTGGGGCTTCCACGAGGACGGCGTCGTCAGCGCCCAGCGTGTCTGCGAAGACATCGCAGGCAGCGCCCCCTCCGAACTGCATCAAATTCTCTCTCCAGGGGATGGAAAATTTGATGCAGTTCGCGTGGGAGGGGACGAGGAGGAGGTTGCGGCTTGAGCGCTTCCGCGGTTTACGAGGGTTGGGTGCGCCACCGGCGCTTTGAGCCGGTCGAGCATGAGTTCCGCTACCCGCTCTTCCTCATGTACCTCGACCTGGGGGAGCTGCCGGGGGTGCTCGATCCCTATCCGCTCTTCTCGGCCCGCGGCCGCGCCCTCGCCCGCTTCCGCCGCGAGGACTTCATGGGCGACCCGGCCCGGCCGCTGGACGAGTGTGCGCGCGGGGCGGTCGAGGAGGCAACCGGGGTTTACCCTTCCGGCCCGGTCCGCCTCCTCGCCGGCCTCCGCTACTTCGGCCACAGCTTCAACCCGGTCTCCCTCTATTACTGCTTCGACCCGGCGGGGGAGCGGGTAGATGCAGTCGTGGCCGACGTTCAGAACATCCCCTGGGGAGAACGCCATCCCTACGTCCTGGCGCGGGGCGAGCGGCGCGGCAGCGTCCTCGGGGCCGAGCTCGAGAAGACCTTCCACGTCTCGCCGCTGATGGGCATGGACCAGACCTACGCCTTCCGCGCCGGCGAACCCGGCAAGCGGCTCTCGGTCCATATCGAGTCGCGGCCTAACGGTGGCAACGGCAAGCAGTTCGACGCGACCCTGAACCTGCGGCGTCGCGAGCTCTCCCGGCGCACCCTCACCGGCCTGCTCGCCCGCTACCCGGCGATGTCGCTGCAGGTGGTGGCGAAGATCTACGCGCAGTCGCTGCGGCTGAAGCTGAAGGGCGCCCGCTACTACCCGCACCCGGAGGCGACGGGATGAGGGACGAGCTCGCCCGCGCCGGCGTTGGCGCCGTCCTCGGCCGCGTCCGCCACGGCCGCATCGACGTCGTCGAAGGCGCCCGCGAACGCAGCTACGGGCCGGCCGACGCCGACCTCCGCGCCACCGTCACGATCAACGATCCCGCCGCCTGGCGCGGCCCCCTGCGCGGCAGCGTCGGCCTCGGCGAGGGCTACGTCGACGGCCTCTGGGAGACCGATGACCTCGTCGCCCTGATCCAGATCGCCGCCCGCGAGCTGCGCGGGATGGACGGCATCCGCGGCGCCGTCGCCCGGCCGCGCGGGCTCTGGCACCAGGTCCGCCAGCTCGTCCCCGAGAACACCCGCGCCGGCGCCCGCCGCAACATCTCCTCCCACTACGACCTCGGCAACAGCCTCTTCGCCTCCTTCCTCGATGAGCGGATGATGTACAGCTGCGCCTACTTCCCCGACCGGGCGGCGAGCCTGGAGGAGGCGCAGCTGGCGAAGCTCGACCGGATCTGCGACCGCCTCCGGCTCGGACCCGGGAACCACCTTCTGGAGATCGGCACCGGTTGGGGCGGGATGGCGATCCACGCCGCCCGGCGCAGCGGCTGCCGGGTCACCACGACGACGATCTCCCGCGAGCAGTTCGAGCTGGCGCGGCGGCGCGTGCGCGAGGCCGGCCTGGAGGACCAGGTGACGGTCCTGCTCGAGGACTACCGCGACCTCGACGGCCGCTACGACCGCCTCGTCTCGGTGGAGATGATCGAGGCGGTTGGCTGGCAGTACTTCGACGACTACTTCCGCCGCTGCGACCAGCTGCTCACGGACGACGGCCTGATGCTGCTGCAGGCGATCACGATCGACGACCGTCTCTACCCGTTCGAAAAGGCGGCCAAGAGCTTCGCCAACACGCACGTCTTCCCGGGCGGCTGCCTGCCCTCGCAGGGGCTGATCGGCGACTGCCTGGCGCGGGTGACCTCGATGAAGCAGGTCTGGATCGACGACATCACCGCCCACTACCCGCCGACTCTGGCCGAGTGGCGGACCCGCTTCTTCTCCGCCTGGGAGCGGCTGCGCGCCCGCGGCTACGACGAGCGCTTCCGGCGGCTCTGGGACTTCTACCTCAGCTCCTCGGAGGCGGGCTTCCGCGAGCGGCGGATCGGCGACATCCAGGCCCTGTTCGCGAAGCCGAAGGCGCTGTGAGCGGGGGCGGGACGCAGGGCGGCCGCGAGCAGCTGCTGCTGATCCACGGGCTCGGCGGCACCCGGACGATCTGGGAGCCGGTGATCCCCCTGCTGGAGGGCGAGCGCGAGGTGCACGCGATCGACATGCCGGGCTTCGGCCAGACGCCACCGCTGCCGGAGGGCGAAGAGGCGAGCGCCGCCAACTTGGCGCGCGCCGTCCATGAGGAGTGTCTGCGCAACGGGGTCGAGCGTCCGCACGTCGCCGGCAACTCGCTCGGCGGCTGGGTGGCGCTGGAAATGGGCCGCTTCGGCTGGGCGGCCTCGGTGACGACCCTCTCCCCCGCCGGCCTCTGGCAGCGTCCGCTCGGCGAGCCGAAAGGCGGCGGCGCCCGGATGCTGCTGCGCGGCTCGCCCTGGCTGAAGGCCGCCCGCCCCTTCCTCTCGGTGGCGCTGCAGTTCCCGCAGACCCGCGCCGCCGCCTTCCAGTCGATCGCCGCCCACCCGGAGCGGATCCCGCCCGACGCCGCCCGCGAACTCGCCGTCGGCTGGCTCGACGGCGAGGGCTACGACGCCGCCAACCGGGCGATGCGCAACCACGTCTTCGACCCGAGCGGCTACCCCAGCGACGTGCCGGTGACGATCGCCTGGTGCGAGAAGGACCGCCTGCTCGGCCCGCCGAAGCCGCACCGCCGCCCCGCCGGCGCCCACTTCCTCGTTCTCCCCGGCGTCGGCCACACCCCCACCTGGGATGACCCCGAGCTGGTCGCGCGGACGCTGCTCGACGGCAGCGCCGTAACCTCCGAGGTCGAGCCCGCTACGAAGGAGGAGCATTGATCGTCGAGAGGACCGAGAACCCGATGTGGCTGTCGAACGCCTACCTGGTCGCCGACCCCGAGCGCAAGACCGGCGTCCTCATCGACGGCAACGACGACCTCGGGCCGCTGCTCGAGCGGGCCGAGCGCGACGGGATCGAGATCACCCACGTCCTCGTCACCCATCCCCATACCGACCACGTCGCCGGTCTCGCCGAGGCGCGGGCGCAGCTCGGCAACCCGCCGCTGGTCGCCCACGAGGCGACCGCCGCCGAGCTCGACGAGGAGGTCGAGATCGTCCTCGGCGACGGCGACGTCCTCGACGCCAACGGGATCGGGATCGAAGCCCTCTTCACGCCGGGCCACGCCGCCGGCCACCTCGCCTTCCTCGTCGACGCCACCGACGTCTTCACCGCCGACGTCCTCTTCAAAGGGACGGTCGGCGGCACCATGGCCCCCGGCGCCTCCGGCTTCGCCGACCTCAAGGCTTCGGTGATGCGGCTGATGGAGCTGCACCCGCAGACCAAAGTCCATCCCGGCCACAAAGAGCCCACCACGATTGCCGAGGAGTGGGAACACAACCCCTTCGTGCGGATCTGGCGCGGCCTCGACTCGACCGGCGACGAGCAAGTAACCGTCTGGGGCCGCCCCGCGACCCTGAAACTCTGGGCCCCCGACTACGACGGCGGCAACAAGGCCTGGATCGTCTTCGGCGACTCCGGCGAAGAGGCAATCGTCGGCGGCTCGCAGGTGGAGAAATAGCGAGACCGCGAGGAGCGTCGGTATTAGACGCTCAGCGCGGTCTCGGCGCGGTGACTCGGAACGCGTAGCGGTTGCCGAGCTTGCGGCTGAAGGCCGCCTCGGCGAGGCCGGCGCCGTCGACCGCGCGGGCGTAGACGACGTAGTTGCCGGGCGGGAGCGAGCCCTTGAACTTGAAGCTCCACTTCGCGGTGCCCGTGACGGTGAGCCAGCGCTGCGCGCACTGACCTCCCGTCGCCTTCACCCGCTTGAACCGGAGCTTGGCGTTCTTCAGCGCGAAGCAGCGGACCTTAGTTCCAGCCGAAGCGGTCGCTTTAACCCCGCCGCGCACCTTCCGGACCAGAGCGATCTGCACCTTCTGCACGCCGTTGCCGTCTGGATCTCTCGCGCTCCCGAAGAAGCCCTTCAGCTTGCCGACCGGCACCTTCTTCGGCACCGGCTTCATCTTCGCGTGGGCCGACTTATTGACCGCGCCTGGCGCCGGTGAGCTGATCGGAATCGCTTTCGGCGGCCGCGGGTCGCCGAGGTAGCGGGTGAGCGAGACCCAGGAGGTGTTGTTGCCGCCGTAGGCGGTGCCGATCGTGATCAGTCGATCCTCGGAATCGATCGCCGAGCTTTCGACCCCTTCGCCGAAGGGAGCGGTATCGCTCCGCAGGACCAGGCCGCCGGCGCCGAAGCCGGGATCCAGCGAGCCGTTCGCATCGAGGCGCCCCACCCAGGCGCTGTTCATTTTTGAAGCTGGGTTTTCGTAGTAGCCCGCCAGGAGGATCCGGCCCCGTTCGCCCAGCTCCAGCGTCTCGGCCGTGCCTTCGTTGTCGATCCGGTGCGTGAAGATCCCGCCGGCGGCGAAGCTCGGGTCCAGCTCGCCCTCCGGCGTGTACCGGATCGCGACGACCTTCGCCCGGTAGCTCGGCGGCGTGCCGATGTAGTCGAAGCCGTATCCCGCGGCGACGATGCGCCCATCGGGCTGGATCGCGAAGTTGTTGACGCGGCCGGCGCTGATCCCTTCGGCGCCTTCGACCGGGAGTTCGGTGAAGACGATCCCGTCGCCGCCGCCGAAGCCCGGGTCGTATTCGCCGTCGGCCAGCAGCTTCATCAGCACGAACCCGTCGCCGCCGCCCGCGGCGTTGTTGTCGGCGACGAGGACACCGCCGTCGCCGAAGCTCGCAATCGCGACGCCCTTGTCGTATTTCCCCGCCGTTTCTTTGGTCACGGCGCCGTCGCCGCCGCCGAAGCTCGGATCCGGTTCGCCGTTGGCTTTCAGGACCACGACCCCGAGCGCGTAGTTCGGCCCCGGCAGTTCGGCGAAGCCGGTGACGGCGATCTTTCCTTCCGGGCCGATCGCCACCGCGTTGGCCTGGTCGCTCAGTGCCCCAACGGGAACCAGCTCGACACCGTCACCCCCGCCGAAGCTTCCGTCCGGCGAGCCGTCGGAGTTGTAACGGGCGATCAGGAAGTCGCCGTTCGCCGCTCCTTTGGCTCCGCCGACGGCGACGATCTTGCCGTCGGCCTGAAGCGTCACCGCCCGGAACCCGCTGAAGCCGGTGGTGACGACCGTGGTCACCTTGCCGCCGGCGCCGAAGCCCAGATCCGGTTCGCCGTTCGGCAGCAGCCGCATCACGACCGCGTTTTCTTTCTCGTTGCCGGCGACGACGATCTTGCCGTCGGGCTGGGCCGCGACCCCCTCGGCATAGCTTTCCTCGTGACTTTCGAGCAGCTCGATCATCCCGCCGCTGCCGAAGCTGGGGTCGAGATCGCCCGGCGCCGCGAGCGCGGCCGGAGCGGCGACAAGCGCGAGGACGAGGCTCATCAGGACGAGTAGGAGGCGGCGGAGGCGGGGCATCCGGGGAACGTAAACGATCCCTCTGACGCTCACCAGGCGCCTGGACAGGTGTGACCTTTAGCCAATTGCGCAGATTTGGACGGATGTGCGATGGGTTAATCGCGCCTTTGTCTCCACACTTCAGCAATGGCGCAGGAAGTGCAGGAATTCTTTTTCAACTGGTACCCGGTTTTCGGGGTCTTTTTCATGGCCCTGCTGCTGTTCATCTTCCTGAAAATGATGCGGGGGATGATGGGGACGACGAAGCCGGAGACGGTGAAAGCGTCCCGCACCGCACCCGTCCTCTGGGAGGAGGTGCAGGGGGTCGACGCCGCCAAAGACGAGCTGATGGACGTCACCGCCTGGCTCCGCGATCCCGACCGCTTCTCCGCCCTCGGCGCCCAGGCGCCGCGCGGCGTCCTCCTCTACGGCCCGCCCGGCACCGGCAAGACGATGCTCGCCCGCGCCGTCGCCGCCCAGGCCGGCGTCGACTTCTTCGCCGCCTCCGGCTCGAGCTTCGTCGAGATGTTCGTCGGCCGCGGCGCCGCCCGCATCCGCCGCCTCTTCAAAGACGCGCGCAAGGCCGGCCGCGCGGTCATCTTCATCGACGAGCTCGACGCGATCGGCGGCTCCCGCAGCGGCGGCGGTGGCGACGGCGGCACCAGCGAGCGCGAGCAGGCGCTGAACCAGCTGCTGGTCGAGCTCGACGGCTTTGAGAAAGACCCAGGGATGGTGATCGTGATCGCCGCCTCCAACCACGTCGAGAAGCTCGACCGGGCGCTGCTGCGCCCCGGCCGCTTCGACCGCCGCGTCCTCGTCGCCCCACCCGACCGCAAGGGCCGCGAGGCGATCCTCCGCAGCCACGCGAAGAACAAGCCGCTCGCTCCCGACCTCGACCTCGGCGACGTCGCCCGCAAGACCACCGGGCTGACCGGCGCCCAGCTCGCCAACGCGCTCAACGAGGGCGCGATCATCGCCGGCCGCGCCGGCCGCTGGGCAATGACCCGCGAGGACCTCGACGAGGCGCTGCTGCGCCAGGCGGTCGGCTCCCAGCAGGCGCGCCGCCTCAGTGGGAAGGAGCGGCGGATCGTCGCCTACCACGAGGCCGGCCACGCGCTCTGCCGCAAGCTGCTCGGCCTCGACCCGCCGGAGATCCTCTCGATCGTCCCCCGCGGGCCGGCGCTCGGCTTCGTCGCCCACTCGCCTTCGGAGGACACCTACCTGAAGTCCCGCGACGAGCTGCTCGACGAGGTGGTGACGCTGCTGGGCGGTCGCGCCGCCGAGGAGGTCGTGCTTGGCGAGACCTACAGCGGCGCCTCCGACGATCTCAACCGGGTCCACCTCGTCTGCAAGCAGATGGTCTCTGAATTCGGGATGGGGGTCGCGGTCGACCACGACGGGCCGCCGCCGATCGCGCTGCCGACGGGCGACTACGCCGTCTCCGACCAGACCCGCCGGGAGGTCGACCAGGCGGCGATGACCCTCGCCCGCGAGGCCTATCGCCGCGCCCGCGCCCTCTTGGCCGCCAACCTCGAGGTCGTCGACCACCTGGCGGTGTTGGCGCTGGAGCGGGAGACGCTGACGCGGGAGGAACTCGACGAAATCTTCGCCGCCCACGAGCTGCGCGGCCTCGCCGCCCCCGGTTCTGGCTCGGCACTGGTCGCATTGACCCGCGAGACGCCCGCTCCGTAGCCGGATGTTTGGGTATTGGTTTGTCAATTTGACCAAATTGTCACGCGCTGAGTAGACTGGCTGGCCAGACGGCCAGTGAGTGACCACGAGTACTACTTTCCGCCGGGCCGATCGATGGCTCGGCGGGTTCATGGGGAGAGATCGGTGGGCCTCCTCTACGGGCAGCGGGCGCTCTTGATCGGGGCGCTGGAACCGCTCACTTACACCGGCACGATGCTCTCGACCGCAGCCGGGGACCACCCCTTCACCCGCCTCGCCCGCACCGCGAAGATCCAGGAGACGGTCTTCCTCGGCACCAAGGCCGAAGCCGACCAGGCGCTGGCGGCGGTCCACCGCCTGCACGAGCGGATCCAGGGCGAGCTGCCCAAGGCTGCCGGCGCCCATCCCGCCGGCAGCGCCTACTCGGCCTTTGACCCCGAGCTGATGCTGTGGACGCTGGCGGTGATCGCCGACTCCGGCCGGGCAATGTACGAGACGATGGCCGGGCCGCTCCGCGAAGAGGAGCGGGAAGCGCTCTGGCAGGACTACGTCCGCTTCGGAGAGCTGTTTCTGCTGCCGCGCGAGGCCGTTCCGCCGACCTACCGCGAGTTCCGCGCCTGGTTCGACTCGAAGCTCGCCTCTCCCGACCTGCACGCGACCGCGCACGCGCTGGAGATGGCGCCGCTGGTCGCCTTCCGCCAGCCGGTAGCGACGGCGGCCCGTCTCAACCTCGAGACCCAGAACCTGATCATCAAAGGCACGCTGCCCGAACGGGTGCGCCAGAGCTTCGGGATTGGTTGGTCCCCGGCCCACGAGGCGGCCTTCCGCTCGGTCACCGCGGCCCATCGCAAGGCCCGCCACGCGATGCCCCGGATCATGCGACGCGGTCGCAACGACTACTTCTTCGACGTCGTCACCCAGGCCGAGAAGCGCCGAGGCGGCACCCCAACGCCCCGCCTCACCGAGCGAACTGCATCAAATTCTCCCTCTACGAGGTGGAGAATTTGATGCAGTTCGATGATGTCTGCTGAGCAGCCGCGCTGGTGGTCAATGCGTCCAGCGCAGAATCTGAAGCCTGCGACCTATCGGTGTCCCCTTTGTGGCGAGCGCCTGCCGGCGCTTTCCGAGCATGCGCTGATCTGGCCCGAAGGCGACAAATCGCGCCGCCGCCACGCTCACACCGAGTGCGTTCTGCGGGCGCGCAAGGCGGGTCGTCTGCCGACCGAAGACGAGTGGCGAAAGTCGCAAAAGCGTGAACCGAGTTCTCCCCGCATACCGGGGACGAATCCGTTCGCGCGCCTGCGCGGCCGGCTCTTCGGCAAGGATTGAGCGATGCTCGAGCTGCTCGCCGTCGCCGCGGCCGGGGCCGCGGCGGGGGTAGTCAACTCCGTCGCCGGCGGCGGCGCCCTGATCACCTTCCCGACCCTGGTCGCCCTCGGCCTGCCGCCGCTCTCGGCCAACGTCACCCTGACCGTCGGGATCGTCCCCGCCAGCGCCGGCGGCGCCCTCGGCTACCTCGACCTGCTGCGGCAGCAGGGCGCGCGCTTCCGACGCCTGCTGGTGCCGCTGCTGCTCGGCGCCGTCACCGGGGCGGCCGCCCTCCTGCTCACCTCCGACGCCGCCTTCGAGGCGATCGTCCCGGTCCTCATCGCCCTCTCCTGCCTGCTGCTCTTCCTGCAGCCGCGCCTCACCCCGCGGATCCGCCACGCCGGCAACGAGCGCTCGCCCTACCTCCTCGCCGGCATCTTCTTCTGCGGTGCCTACGGCGCCTACTTCGGCGCCGCCGTCAGCATCCTCATCCTCGCCATCCTCGCCCTCTTCGTCGCCGACACCCTCCAGCACCTGAACGGGATGAAGATCGTCCTCGCCGGCGCCGCCAACCTCGCCGGCGCCCTCCTCTACGCCTTCCTCGCCCCAGTCGACTGGCCCTACGCGGTGACGATCATGATCTCCTCGTTCCTCGGCGGCCGCCTCGGCGCCCACTACGCGCGGCGCATCCCCAGCGACCCGCTGCGGATCGCGATCGCCGCGATCGGCCTCGCCGTCGCAGCTGTGCTGGCGGTGCGGGCCTTCGGCTAGCCGCTCCTTGCTGGTGAACGGGCGGCCCGCTAGCGATCCGGTCCGCTGGGTGGCAGCGCCTCGAAGCAGGTCATCCCGGCGATCGCGTTGATGCCCTCGGCCTTCGACTTGCCGAGCCGCTCGGTCGCCGCCGCCTGCTCCTTGAGGATCTGGTCGAGCGCCTTCGCCTGGATTTCCGAGACCTTGCGCCAGGCCCGGTCGTCCAGCACCAGTGGCGTCCGGCTCAGGTGCCGGTCCTCGCGGCGGTCGAAGACACCGGCGGCAAGAGAGGCGGCGGCGTCGCTCATCAGGGTTTCGATCACGTAGCCGGAGAAGGCGCTGCGCACCTTTGGGCTCAGCTTCTCCCAGTCTGGGTTGTCGATCAGTGGTCGTTCAACCGCCATGTAGAAGTGAGCGACCGAGCCGCGCACCGATTCTTCTTCGACGATCTCCACCAAGCCCAGTTCGTCCAGCACCCGCACGTGGTAGCTGACGTTGCTGAGCGGGGCGTCGATCTGCGCCGCGATTTCTTTCGGGCTGGCGATTTTTTCGGTGAGGATGGTCAGCGCCTTCACTCTGACCGGATGGTTGAGCGCCTTCACCAGGACCTCCTGCGGTGAACTGTCGGGCTGTCGCTTCCGCTTCCTGACTTTCCGCCTCTTCCGCGCCACACTCGTCCTCCCATGCACTCGATGAACTTGAGCGATAGAGCATAAGTGCCGTAATCTTTCGTCGCTAAATGCGCGGGAACAGAAAACCGCTATGAACGCTTAGAGCATTTATGCCCCTCTCCACTGCGCAGTTGTCAATGCGCAACAAGGGGAGGGGGTGAGCAGGGTGAAGATCCAGACGACGGTCTCCGCGCCGGCGGTCAGCTTGACCAAGTCGGCCTAAGAGTGACCGGGCGGGCGCCTTCGGGCGGCCGCCCGTTAGCGCGGGGCGCCGCGCGGGGCGCCGGGAAGATGGGCGGTACTGGGCTCGAACCAGTGACCTTTCGGGTGTAAACCGAATGCTCTCCCAACTGAGCTAACCGCCCGGGCTTCCTCATTATTGCTCGCCGCCGATCCGGTTGAACCTGGGGCGGCGGCGGCTCGTATGCCGGGGCATGACTCACACGGAGAGCAGGCAGAGACGGTGGGGCTTCGTGCTCCTGATCGCGATCGCGGCGCTGGCGGTGGTGGCGCTGCAGGGAGGTCGAGCGATCGGCGCGGCGACGGCGAGCGGCGCCAAGACCGTCGCGATCAAGAACTTCGCCTTCCACCCGCCGACCCTGAAGGTCAAGCGCGGCACCAAAGTCGCCTTCACCAACTCGAGCAACGTCACCCATACCGCCAGCAGCGGCAGCTTCGACACCAAGAACATCGCCCCGGGCGCCTCGGTGACGGTGAAGTTCAGCCGCAAGGGCACCTTCGCCTACCACTGCAAGATCCACCCCTTTATGAAGGGGAAGATCGTCGTCGAATAGCCTCGGTGGGGATGGACGTCCCCACCCTCTGGCGGGCGGCGCTGCTGCAGCTGGCAGCGGTCGCCGTGCTCTCGATCGCCCTCGCCCTTGCCCTGCCGCACTCCTTCTTCGAGGACTGGGGCTGGCTCGCCGGCCCGGCCGCCTGGATGCTCTGCGCCGCCTTCACCGCCCGCGTCCTGCGCCTGCCGCCGGGCCCGACCCTGCTCGGCGCCGCCCTCGCCGGCCTCCCCAGCATCCTCGCCGTCGTCCTCGGCGTCCACTGGGCCGGCGCCGTCCTCGCGGTGGCCCTGTTCGCCCTCTGGTGCGCCCGCCTGCGCGAGCGCGTCGGCGCTACCGCCCGAGCCTGACCCCGACGGCGGTGCCGGCAGGGAGGGTCTTGAAGGCGGGGCGGTACTGCTTGACGATCCGGGCGCCGCGGCGGCGCTGCCCGCGGATCGGCCCGAGCTCGCAGCCCGCCAGCAGCAGCGCCCGCCGCGCGGCCTTCACGGTCCGGCCCTGGAGGACCGGGACTTCGCAGGTAAAAGCCCGGGACTTCCTCGGTTCGAGAAGGCGCAGGCTGAATTTGTTCGGTAGGAGGGATCGTGACTTCGACGCTTATGAACCCGCCTTCCCAGCCGGCACCCGCGAGGACGGGGTAGTCGAACGCCGCGGCCCCGGCGGCCGGATTACCGGAGCAACACCCGCCTCACTCGACCACCGCCAACTCGGCGATCGCGTCGTCGCGGCTGTCGAAGACGATGCCGGCGTCGATCAGGCCGGCGACTTCGAAGATCCTCTGCACCTGGTCCGAGCAGCCGTAGAGGACAAGGCGGCCACCTTCGCCTTCGAGCTGGCGGCGGACCTGGAGGAAGAGGGCGATCCCGGTCGAGTCGACGAACTCGCAGCTCTGCAGGCCGACGAGGACGGCCGAGTTGTCGCGGGCGACCCGCTGCAGGACCGCCTGCAACCGCTCGACGCTCCAGAGGTCAAGCTCCCCCTCAAGCTGCAGCTCGCATCGATCCGCCCCGATCGAGCTCTCAGCGATCTGCAGGATCTGCCCCCCAGCCATCCCGAGCATTGTCCCAGGATCGACCCGCCCGCCCGAACTGCATCAACTTTTCCACCCAGCAGAAAGAAAATTTGATGCAGTTCGGTGGGTCAGGGACGAGGTCGCGGACCAGCTGGGCGGCGGGGCGGATCTCGCTCCCTCCGCCGGCCGACTCAGAAGCGGACCTCCACGCCTGGCGGGTCGTAGACGCTCGCCAACCGCGCCAGGGTCAGCGCCCCGAGCATCAGCCCGAAGTCCCGCAGGGCGATGTCGTAGTAGCCGGAGTAGGTGAGCAGGTTGACGATGATCCCGCCAAGCCAAGCGGCGACGAGGTAGGCGCCGTAACGCGGCTTCAGGAAGACGAAGACGCCAGCGACGATCTCCACCACGCCGATCAGGTGCATCGCGGTCGAGGCGCTGCCGGGAACGATGTCGTTGATCCAGGGCGCCAGGTACTGCTCCCAGTTGACCATCACGTTGAAGAACTTGTCGAGGCCGAAGAGGATCGGCGCCACGGTGAAGGCGATGCGCAGCAGCGTGAAGGCCTGGTAAGCCGGGTCGCTCTTCAGGCGTTCGCCGAAGCTTGGCGCCAGCGTCGCCTGGAGCGGGTCGAGGGTTGCGGTGGTTGACATCGGGACCTCCCAAAGGTCGGAGTTGATCTGTGCCCCCTCTGCGTCACCAACCGCACGCTTCTTACCTCCCCGCACCATCGTTTCCACCTTTTGGGCCCCTCTGGCGGCACCAAAGGTGGAAACGACGTAAGAACCTGGCGCCCGCGGTCGCTAACAATCCATGGCGACCGCGTTGATGACCGCTCCCCCTGAGATCTCCTGGGTCGGCCGGCTGCGCGCCGAGGGCGCCGAAGGCCAGGCCGCCGTCGCCGACCTCCACGCGCTGCTGCTGCGGGCGGCGCGGTTTGAGATCGGTCGCCGCGCCGCCGAGCTGCCGCACCTGCGCGGCGGCGACCAGGAGGACCTCGCCCAGCAGGCCGCCGACGACGCGCTGATGGCGGTCCTCCGCAAGCTCGACGACTTCCGCGGCGAAAGCCGCTTCACCACCTGGGCATACAAGTTCGCCCTGCTTGAGGCGGCGGTCAAGGTGCGCAAGCGTGCCTGGCAGGGACGCGAGATCCCGCTCGAGGACGAGGCCTGGAGCGCCTTTGCCGACGCGGGCGCCCCCGCCGGCCGCGGCGCCGAGGAGGCCGAGCTCTTCGCCGCCCTGCGCGAGGAGATCGAGGGCAGCCTCAGCGACCGCCAGCGCGAGGTCCTGGTCGCGGTCGCCCTCAACGGCGTCCCGATCGACGTCCTCGCCGAGCGCCTCGGCTCGACCCGCGGCGCCCTCTACAAGAACCTGCACGACGCCCGCCGCAAGCTGCGCGCCGCGCTCGCCGCGCGCGGCTTCCGGGTAGGAACGGGGGGAGAGGAGGAAGCATGAAGCCCGACGACAAACGCGACGCCTTCCTCGGCCGGGTCCTCGGCCCCGGCGCCCCGGAGCTGACCTGCGAGCAGTGCTTCGAGGAGCTTGACCGCTACGTCGAGCTGAGCCTCGCCGGCGAGGCCGCCGAGGCGCGGATCCCCGGCATGCGCGCCCACCTCGACGGCTGCCCCGCCTGCGCCGAAGACTTCGCCAGCCTGCGCGATCTCGTCACCCAGGAAGGGGATTGACGCCGGCGCGTGAGGCTCTAAGGTCGAACCATGAGCGATCAGGCCATCAGCGCATGGAAGCTGCCTCTGATCGTGGCCGGAATCTGCCTCTCGATCGTCGCCGCCTTCTACATCGGCGGGCCCGGGATGGGGATGGCCGAGGGCTCGATCGTCGCCGGCATCATCGTCGTGATGGCGGTCCGCAACCCGCCGCTGCACCCGATCGTGCCGCCGCCCCCGCGCGACCTGCGCGAGCACTTGCTGGTCGTCGTCGAGGAGCCGCTCGAGGACGGGACCGCGGTCGAGCGGATCGCCGCCGCCTCCGCCCCGCTCGACCCGGCCGAACCCGAGCCGGAGGTGCGGGTCGTCGCTCCCGCCCACAACCGCTTCCTCGATCGTTGGGCTTGCGACGTCGGCCCCGGCCGCGAGCGCGCCCAGCGCAGCCTCGTCCTCTCCCTCGCCTCACTCGCCCGCGCCGGCGTCGCCGCCAGCGCCCGGATCGGCGACGAAGACGTCGTCCAGACCGTCGCCGACCAGCTGCGCACCTACCCGGCGACCGAGGTCTTCCTGGTCAGCGGCCTCGACGAGGAAGCCGCGGCCGCGGCCGAGCAGCTGCGCTCGCGCCTGCACGCGCCCTTCCACCATCTGCGCTGTTCGCCGCAGTACCGGAAGGCCACTGCTTTAACCAGTTCTGCCGGTTCAACCTGTTGAAGCATTAATGCTCTAACTCTGAGCTTCTTTAACCGAGAGGCTGCGAGGCGCCGTGCCGCCCCGTCGCCGCAAAGAGCCTCGATCCCCCGAGCACGCCGCCCTCGGCGAGGCCGTCCGCACCCTGCGCAGCGACGCCGGCATGAGCCAGGAGCAGCTGGCCGAAGGCGCCGGGACCGACCTCACCCAGGTCGGCGGCATCGAGCGCGGGGTGCGAAACCCCAGCTACACGACCCTGCTGCGCCTCGCTGGCGCGCTCGGGACCACCGTCGGCCGGGTCACCACCCTCGCCGACGAGCTGCGCGCCAAGGCGTAGGCCCGCGCCTCAGCGCTTCGGGATCACCCGGAAGCGGAAGGTCGTCACCGTCTGGTCGTGACCGCCAGGGTCGTTCGCCTTGACCCGGAAGGCATGCCTACCGATGCCGACGCGATAGGTCCGCGGCGACCGGCAGGGGCGGAACTTCTGCTTGTCCAGCTTGCAGAGGAAGCCCACCTCGGCCCCGATCTCACGGAAGCGGAAGCGCACCCGAACATGCTTCTTCGCGGTGCGGATCCGGTGCCGCGGGTGGTGCGTCAGCTTCACGGTCGGCCGTCGCAGGCTCCCCTTCTGCCCGGCCGCCGAGGGCGCGTCGCCGAAGGGGTCGGTAGAGGTCGCGATGAGATAGTGGGTCCCGACCGCCACGCAGAGGGTAATTTCGGGACAGGAGATCCCGAAGGCACCGTTCGGGCCGGAGTAGGGGACGGCGTTGGTGAAGGTCCAGTCCGACGCCGCCCCGGTCGGGTTGGTCGAGGCGATGACGTCGAAGTTGTTGTTGACGGCGGCGCAGGCCGTCGTCCCGGCGCAGTCGAAGGCCGTCAGCTGCAGCGGCGTCGCCCCCGCTGCTTCCTTCCACGCCGCAGGCCCGGCGGTCGGGCTGGTCGCCGAGAAGACGGCGCTCTGGTTGCCGGTGACGCAGAGTGAGCTCGCGGGGCAGCTGACGCCCATCAGGGTGCCGAAGCGGGGATCCCGCGCCACGGTCCAGGCGCCGGCGCCGCCGGTCGGATTGGTCGAGGTGAGGATCGCCCCTCCCAGGTCTCCTTCCATGCCGACGCCGACGCAGAGCTTCGGCGAAGAGCAGGAGACGTCCTGCAGTTCGAGCGCTTCGGGGAGCTGGGTGACGCTCCATGCGCCCGGCCCTCCCGCCGGATCGGTCGAGGTGACGATCTTGCCGCCGAGGGCGACGGCGACGCAGAACGAGGGGCTCGGACAGGAGACCCCGTACATGTGGACGCGGGGGCCGCTTTCCTGCAGGTGGAACCCGCTCCACGCCGCCGCGCCGCCGTCGGGATCGGTCGTCGTGAAGATGCCGCCGAGGCGGGTCACCGCGACGCAGAAGCTGGTGGTCGGGCAGGAGACGCCGCGGATCTGAGCGCCGGGAAGGAGCACCGTCCCCGAGGAGCCAGGTGGCAGGTTGTCGTAGCTTCCGGGCTCCTGCAGGTGGCCGATCCGCCAAGCGCCGATGCCGCCGGCCGGGTCGCTTGAGCTGGCCATCGCGTCGTTGGAGCCGACGGCGACACAGAGGGATACCGAGGGGCAGTCGACGTCGAGGAAGAGCCCGGTTCCGCCTTCTTCGGGAAACTGGCCCGTCTCCCACTGGGAGGCGGCGCCCGCGGCGGAAGCAAAGATGAGCAGCAGGAGTGCCGAAGCGAGGATGAGCAGCGCGCGCACAGCTCCAGAAACCCGGATGTCTGGAGGAGTTGCGCCCGGAGGGGGAGGGCCGCTCAGGACTTCGGCGACTCGAGGTCGAGGCTCTCGAGCACCCAGGCTGTGTTCCGGGTGAGCACCGTCGGCCGGTAGAAGTGAGCGACGCTCCCCCGGATCGGTTCCTCTTCGACCAGCTCGACCGCGTTCTTGTCGGCCAGTACCCGCACGTGGTAGCTGACCGTCGGCAGCTTCTCCCCGGTCAGGTCGGCGAGCTCCTTCGGCGAGAGCGCGGCCTTGGTTTGGAGGAAGAGCTTGAGGAGCGCGCGGCGGGTCGGATGGTTGAGGGCGGCGACGAAGGCGTTGTTCTGGGCGTGGGGATCGACCTTCCGGTTCTTGTCTGCCGCGGCTCTGCGCCGGGCTGGTCGTTTCCGCCTCTCCATGAGCCCTGTTTTCCCCTCACTCCGAATCCGAACGTGTACTCAGGATGCTGAGAACGATTGGGGAGTCTATGCGCGCCCTCCCAGATCTCTACTGCCGTTTTTGTTACTAAATCGCCGCGCTACTGGATAACTTGCCGCGGCCGGCGATCCAGGTATCGGCGGATGGCCTTTGTCGAGATCACGTCCGCCTGGCGCGGCGATTCAAAACAGGTAAGGCCGACCGTCACCGGGACCAGGCTGTCGCCGCTTGCTCGAGCTCTCGCAGCAGAGGTCTTATGGATCTCCAGTGATCGACCGAAGAGGTCGTCCAGGCAACGAAGCATCTCTTGCCACGCTGCCAAGTCGTAGCGCAGTCCTGACCAGGTGAAGTGGCGATCCGGTCGTTTGTCGAGAACGTCCTCCCGCGCTGCTTCCGCCACTCGTTCGATGAAGGTGGTGAAGGTGATCCCGGTGACGTCGGTCCTCAGCGAGGGCGGGAGCTCCTTCCAGGTCTCCTCGTCGAAGAGGGATCGGCGGAGCGGCCGGTAGAGCTGCTCGGGTCGACCCCGACCCGGATTGGGTTTCCGCACATGAACCGGGATCGGCTCGATGCAGCGCAGCTTCTCGAGACGACGGAACTCGACCGCGACGTGCTGCAGCGGCCAGTCCCCGAACCGGGATTGGAACCCTTTCGGGCTGAGAGGCCGCCGGTTCAGCTCAACCAGGATCCGAACCCGCAGCTCGCTGGCGAGCGCCTTCGGGGATTTGAGTCCGAGGAAGGTGTCTTCGAAGGAGTCCGCGAGTGCGGAGGGGTGCAGCTCGGCACCGTCATGATCCTCGCAGGCAGGGCTCTCGAAGTAGAACAGCCCCACCGTGACGGGAATGGCCTCCTCGTTCGTCTCGGCCATGCGCAGGGGAGCGTCGACCCCGAGTTGAAGGGAACGGTCGAAGCTCTCTTCCACTGACTCGAGGAAGTCGCCCCATCCCTGCTCGTCGAACTCCAGGGCGGTCCAACTGACCCACCTCTCGTCGCGGCGGTCGAGCGTGCCCGCTTCCGCCGCCTGCCCGACTCGCCGCATGAAGGTGGAAAGCACCTCGCCGGTGACGCTGCGTCGCTTGGCGGGAGGAACCGCTTCCCAGGCAGCGAGGTCGAACATCGCGCGGCGAACGGCCCGGTAGACCTGTTCCCTTCCCCTCCCGGGTCTGCGCCCGATCAGCTCGATGCACTCGAGGTCCCGGAGCCGGCGGAAATGCCTGCTCGCCTCCCGTAGGTCGACGTCCGGGTTCCTGCGGGTGAACTCGCCGGGACCCATCTCGGTCTCGTTGAGTGCAGCGAGGATGCGTACGCGAAGCGGGTGGGAGACCGCCCGCGCCACCCGCCGGGTTACCGCGACGACCGAGGACTCCGAGCGGTGCTCGGAAGGGGAGGTGCGCGGTTGCAAGAGAGGGGGACTCAAGTGGTCTTCATAGTCAGTGGAGTTGGGCTCAATGTACCTCGCCCCACCAAAGTCGACCGACCCTGCGTAGAACCACAACTCGAGCGGACGCCGTTCAACCGTCCGCGAGGTCTCCGCTGGAGAAGACCAGGGAAGGAGGTGAATCGATGAAGACGATCAACGTTGGCGCGAGCCTGCCTACGGCCATGACCAAGGCCAACTAAAAGACGGCCGGGGATGCGCTCGCACCCGAGCGCATCCCCCGTGGCCGGCTTGGCCCTGCTTGACGACTGAGCTCACTAGGCAGATCGGAGCGGTCTTCTTGATGACCATCTTGGCGATCGGAGGGCGCAGGCGGCCTAGAGCGGGCGCATCACCTGGGCGAACGTGCCGTCGGCGTAGGCGCCTGGCTGAACAGCTCGAGGTTGATGCGGTGGCGCTGGGCGCCGTGGTCGGGCAGGCGGCCGTCCTTGGGCGTGAGCCAGTCGAGCTGGTGGTCGCGATGGGCGGCGAAGCCGTCTAGGGAGACCGACATGTGGAGGATCAGCCGGCGGCCGCTGTCGGCGTTCATGACGCCACCCGGTAGCGCAGGTGCGTGGCGCCCTCGCCCTCGAGCACCCGCACCGGCTCGAGCTCGATCTGGTCGGAGCCGAGGTGCTCGAAGAGCCGCCGACCTTCGCCGAGCAGGACCGGGACGAGGTGGATCTGGATCTCGTCGAGGACGCCGGCGGCGAGCGCCAGCTGCGCGACGGTGGCGCCGTGGACGAGCACGTCGCGCTCGCCGGCGGCCTCCTTGGCCGCGGCCATCGCCTCGCGGATGTCGCCGACGTAGGTGACCAGCGGCCAGCGCTCCTCGGCCTCGCGGGTGCGGCTGAGGATGAAGATCGGGACGCCGTCATGGTGGTCGCCGCCCCAGCCGCCGGCCGGCTCGAAGGTTCCGCGCCCAGCCACCACCGCCCCGGTTCCCATCGCCTCGTCCATCACCTCCCCGTCGACGCCCTCCGGCCGCCCCGGCACTCCCCCATGCTCGGTCGCCGGGCCGGCAAAGATCCACTCGTGCAGCCGCTCGCCGCCGTCCCCGAGCCCGTGTCAACGCTCTCGTTCGGCCCGGCAACAAACCCATCCAGGGACATCGACATATAGAGAACAGTGGCGCCCATCGCTCCTCCTTCGCTCGTCGGCGGCCTCCTCTTAGGCGCGCCTCTACCCAGACGACGAACGAGCGACGCCGGAATCGACAGCCACACCTAGTCTTCTTCCGGTGCTCAGACTCACCCGCCGCGCAGTCCTCCTCTTTGCCGCCTACCTCGGCTTAATCCTCGCCGTCGTCATAGCCGGTTTCCTCGGCGCCGCCCTGGGGATCTGGGCGTCGGTCCTCTGGGGAGCAGCGGTGCTTGCCGGGCTCACCTTCTCCATGCGCCGACGACTCCAGAGGCGGAGTGATGGTCAGCATCCAACCCCGCGACCTCCGGCTTAGAGGGGACGAACGAATGGCAGAGCAGGTACCGGCGGTCTGCGATGTGCTCGACGCGATTGAGCGGCGGAATTGGGAGCGGCTTCGGCGCCTTCTTCATCCCGATGTCCACTGGACGACGGCAGTGGAGGAGCACCTGCATGGGTCCGATGCCGTGATCGCCTGCCTCCAAGAGGATCCCCCGCCCGCACCCCCGGCGTACCACGAGCTGGCGGAGGGCCGGGTGATCCGCTGGATCGACACGCCTGGCTAATGGCTCTCTGCGGCGTGTTGGAGTTCCCGGCTGGACTCGTCATCGAGAACGAGCGGTGATCACCGATCGTAAGCTCGACCCCGCGGCAGGACCCGCAGGACAACAATCACCTGGTTCTCGTCATCGAAGCTGAACTGCACCCGCCAGTCGCCCACCCGAAGGCGCCACTGGACTGAATTGAGCTTCCCGGATGTCGCCGCCACGCGGATCCGAGATGAACCTCTCGAGAGCATCCAGAATCCGACGCTGGACCGGAGGATCGAGGCGCTTCAGATCACGCCGCGCTGGCGGCGCAACCTGCAATGACCAGCCGGCGTTCAATCGAGATCAAACTCGGCGCGCAATTGCTCCGAAGAAACAGCTTCTCCCCGTTTATAGGCGGCGAGGGCCTCGGCTGCGCTTGCATCCTCGTCTGCCTCCGAGGCCTCATCATCAAGCGGCGCAGACGCAAGGGCGTGCAGCATCGGGTCATCTCGCCGCCGCTCGACGATCACCAGCGCGGCCTCAGCCTCCTGCTCGGAGAGCTCATCGACCAACTTGTGGAGTCGCTCCTTCGTAATCACCGGCCCATGGTACCGCCGGCAAGGATCGATTCGAGCCTTCAGCCGACGATCGAATTGATAGCGGCGCCTGCCGTCGAGCCGCTCAACAAGCCAATCTCCTTCGGCTTGAAAGGAGGAGGGTCCTCGGCATGGATAGCGAGATTCCGGACCCGATGCGACCGAGGTGCGACCCGAAATGATGACGGAGCTCACTCCCAACCCGAGCGCATCGCTCTAACCAGCTAACTCAACTGCGGCGGCGGCGATGTCGGGGTCAGAGCTGTGTTGCAGACCGGCGACGTCGAACGCTACCGGCAAATTCCCAAGTTGCCTTAGCTCGTGCAGGACGATCAGAGTGAGGTCCTTGTTGCCCTCCTCAAGAGCGTTGTCGAACGCAGCGGCGAGAGTCGTGGACACTGGATCGACACGGTGTGCGAGCCGACCACATGCCTGCAGTAATGACGCCCTGAACTGACCAGCTCTCGGAGCGCGGTTTATCGAGGTACGAGCGAGTTTCGGGTTTGGATGACTATGGAAGACACCCTCGGCGGTGGGAGGGTCCTCTCCCGCCGCGAATGGAAGCAACGCTTTCAAAGCCCTTTCCGCAGTTGCCTTCGGCAACGCCGGGGAGACCGCAGCAATCGCAATCAGGGCAGTCATCTTGGAGAGGTAATCGAAGCGCTCGCTCTCGACGATTCCAACGAGGAAATCGCTGAGCCGAACCTGGGTCGGTCGAAAGCAATGGCGACCGAGCTCCCCGAGCTCAGAGAAGTTGGCACCCAGGTATTCAACGTTCGTCCCCGCCTCGCTAGCGATCGATGCTCGGACGGCCTCCCCACACGGGCCGCGCAGGGCAGGAAAGATCTCGGGGAGGTCGGCCCTAGCTGCTTCCACAAGGGCCACTCGACTGCCAGCCAGTGCAGCTTTGACCAGCCGTTTTTGCGTCACTTTTGGCGCTGCGCGGATGAAGCCAGCAATCGCCACTGGCAGATCGTTCTCTTTCAGCACCTGGTCGAAGATGAACGGCATCGCATCCAGACGGCTCGCCTGAGAGAGCTTGCCGAGCGCAATCGCCGCCTCTCCTGAGCAAAAACCCTGATGTTCGACCTCATTGCGAAGAATCGCGGCAGCTTTTCCGAGTTCCGCGTCGGGAAGATTGGGGGCGACCGCGCATAGAACTTGGCGAGCATGGAAGCTCGGTTGCGGAGCTACAAAACCTGGCATCGGCGCAGCAGCAGCCACGGTTGCTGCTGCGATTTTTTGGACCTGTTGTTCGTTCAAGTCCTTAGCGACGCTGGTCAGAGCCGAGAAGCTCGCCGAGCGCTCCCACGCCGGACCGTCGGCAAGGCGCAGGAGCGGTTGGATTGAGTCGAAGTTGAGTTCACCTGCGACAGCCTTCGCACGAGAGTCAAGCCCCGCCTGAATCCACCAGCGCAAAGCTTCGCGAGGTTCATCGACAGCCTCCCACGCGCGGGCCATCAGTTGCAGGGTACGGCGGATCCCGAACAGGTCTCCGGCGCGGCGCTCGACCATGAGAGCAAGGGTGAGGTGCTTGATTGCATCCGGATAGCGCATGTTGGCGAGATATGCGGCGCCCAGTGACATCAGGCGCTCGGCGCGAACCGCTGGGGTCTGTACCTGCCCCCGGATCAAACCCGCCGCCACGCGGCTGCCGAAGGGCAGGGCGACCGGGCTGCGACCATTTACCTCAGCACAGGTCTCGATTGAGATCAGAGCTTCGGCCACCTGCTCCTCAGCCCCGGGGACCTTTGCCCACACCTCCGCCGCTAAACGAAAATTGGATTGGGCGTCGCCAACCCGGCCATGTCGGGTCAAATAGACGCCGCGGCGCTGCAAGCAGAGTCCGTAAGGAGTCGGACCGGCGGCCTCCGCAGCGTCAAGGAGGCGTTCCCAGTCGGCCTCCGTGTCTTTTCCGAGTTCTCCGGCCGCGTCGCATCGATTGGCAAGCAGGGCCCTTTTTTCGGGCGAGTTCAGCAGGCGAAGGGCGACCTTGTCGGCAACTTTTACTGCCTCCTCCCAGTGCCCATAGAGAAGGAGCGCGTCGCTCAGCCAAACCGCTGCTTCCCGTCGCTCGGCCGCGTTGCCCGCCGTTTTGAAGAGTTCGCGGAGGCTGCCGAGAACCTCGATCCCTTGTTCAGGCAACGAGGCGCGGGTCGCTAGCAGCCCGAACTCAAAATCGCCGCCGGCCCCATACGTCATCGCCCTTTGTAAGTCGAAGTCAGCCGACGGATCATCAAGCTCAAGTCGCTCCCTGGCCAGTCGCTTGTAGATCGTGATCGCCGCCGCGGGTTTTCCGCTGGTCCGCAAGATCCCGGCTGCCCGCTCGAATGCCGGCCAAGAGAAAGGTGCCGGCAACCGTTTTGCCAACGTCTCGGCAAGCTCGACCCACTTCTCTGCCGCCTGAGACGTTTCACCAGTCTCCTCGGCCGTTTCCGCTTCGGCGAGCTCGGTCGAGAGACCGAGAACCTGAAGCGGTCCTCGAACCATCGATTCAAGCGCCTCGGCCTTGCGGGCCTGGTCACGCTCGAACACTGCGAAAAGCTCTGGCGTGCTCTCTGCGGTGAACGCATCTGCCTGCTTGTCAAAGTGCGCAAGTCGGCTTTCGCGAACGTCCGGATCGGCGAAGTACTCCTGCACCGGAAGCCAGTACGCCTCGTTGGTGCCAGATTTGGGGCGACTGAGGATCAGCAGGATCGGATTGTTCAGCTCCATCCAGTAGTCGAGGTCGCTCTGCCTGACTTTGTAGGTAAACCCCTGATCAGTCTCACCGTCAAAAGCGCCTTTATGGGCTTTGCTCTGGAAGAAGAGGATTTTGCCGGTCGCCGCTTTTGACTTCGGATCGACCAACTCGATGCTCCCGTCGATCCCAACCTCGACGCCACCCGCCTCATAAAAGTTGTGGCGCATCAGAGAGACGATCGTCTTGATCACGCCCATCCCGGCGCCCCCTTCCAAGGCAGCGTCGGAATATTTCTTAGGTTTGGCCGGCATCAACGTTCAGAAGCGCTCAGCCAAGAACTCCCACTCAAGAGGCGTGCCAGGACCCCCTGCGACACCCGCTTCGATGGCTTCCAGTAGCCAGTCGTAGCTATGCAGGGCTATACCCCTCTCCCGCAGCGCGCGCAGCTGATCACGACTGAGCGCGGGCACATCGCCGCGCCGTCCGATCAGGATCAGCGCATCGGACTCGGGCCGGATGTCAACCAAGCCGCGCCCATCGGCTCCCGGTTCGCGCCGAGCGTAGTCCAAGTTGTTGGTGAGCCAGTTTTTCCAATCCTCGACCTGCTGAACCGCCTCCCGTGCTTTTTCGGCGAGCCTCGCGCCCTCGGCGATGGCGACAGCCGCTCGCGGGCTCTCCAACTCGACCAGGGTCCAGTGGAAACCGGCGGAGTCGGCTTTCGCCAGCAGAAAGTCGGGAACCAACTCCGCACCCAGTTCCACCTGCGGAAGGACAAAAGTGCCGTAGCTGCCGCGGATGAGCAGACCGAGCAACTGCGGGTAGGCGGTAAGGCATGCCTGGATTTTCCGCTCGTCCTCGGCCTCCTCGATTGCTTTGCGTAGGAGTCCGAGCTCGGCGCCACCGATTCGATCCTCGACTCGATACGGAGCGAGGACAGCAACTTTCTGCTCAGAGGGAGGACCGTCGACCCGCGCCCGCCGAGCCCGCAGGTTGTCGGAGTCGCGCCGCAGCCTCTCCGCCTCCTCCCCTCTCTCTCCCGCGCGCATCCTGACCCGCAGTCGATGTGGCTCAATTCCGCGGCCCCACAGTCCACGTATGTTGACCCGTCCATCGCGCGAGAACGAGGAGATCTCGCCGACCTTCTCGTCGGTGCCGTTGTCGACTATGTCGCCGACCGATAGCTCGTACTCCTCTAGCGCTCGCAGGGCTCGCCTAGCCAAAAGCACGTCGATCCAGGCACTTGCTTGGGCCTCATTGTCGAGAGGCTCGAGCTCGTCGAGGGCAAGGTCACCAAGATCGTTGATCAAGTCGTTGAGAAACTCGACCTGCCCAGGGCGGGGGTGTTCAGGGGTTCGGAGGCGCAGGGGATCGGCGAGCGCCGCTCGAAGCACCGCCGCGGCAATCGGCGCCGGCGCATCGGGCAGGGTGACGCCGAGTCTCTCGGCAAGCTCCCGTTGACTCTGACCGGGGTCCGCCTGAGTCGCCCGCAGCACCTCTGCCGCGTCCTGCCAGGTTGCGAAAGGCACAATTTCAGCCTAGTGGTTTGAAGGCTTTACGGCGGTCTCCGCGTAGGCAAGGTACCGAGGCAGGCACCCAACAGTACCGTCTTGCGCAAGATCTATCCTGGTGGATTCGCATGGACTTGAATGAAGCTTTTGACAAATTGCAGGGAAAGGCCGATGCCGATCCGAAGGCGGTAGCCGAGGCTCGGCGTCGGCGCGACCTCTTCCAGACCGCCTTCACGCCGGAGGGAGACGTGGTGGAAGTAGTTGCCTCTGGCTCCCTAGCCCGTAGCACCCAGCGCGAACCCATCAATGACGTTGACGTCATCATCATCTTCGATCCAGCAGATCATCCCGACTGGGGGCAGTCGGGAGACAGCGCCGCTAGCGCGCTTGACTATCTACAGGGCAAGGTCAAGGAGTTGCTCGGCACCAATGGCGGCACCGTGGCCGAGGAAGTTCGACTGGCGAAGGCGCGAAATCACTCCGTGAAGTGTTGGTTTGACGACCCGGAGATCGAGAACGCGTTCACGGTTGACGCTATGCCCGCGTTGCGTCAAGCGGGTGGGGAGCTGCTAGTCCCGGAGAAGAAGAGCAGCGACTGGATCAAGACTAATCCCGAGTTGCTGATCGAGAGAGTTCGCCAACGGCAGGAGGAATGGGATCGCTTCCGCCCCTTGGTCCGCGTCCTTAAGTTCTGGAACGACTGCGAGTGCCAAGAGATGAAGTCTTTGACTGTCGAGGTTCTCGCTCTGAACCATTTGCCTGTGGAGACCAACCGGCCCCGAGCGCTCCAGCGCTTTTTTCAAACTGCGGTCACCGCCATCGATCAGCCGATCGAAGACCCCGCTGGACTCTGCGGCGAAATTCAACCGGACCTTGACCGGGGCGCAACCAAGAAGCGCTTGGACGAAGCAGCCAGCGATGCATGGAAGGCCGTGAATGCGCAAGAGGCAAATGAAGCCGATCGCGCCGCCTGTCTTTGGCGAAGGGTTTTCGGAGATGATTTTCCAGCGCCTGAGGGAGGCTGCCAGGACGCTGACGAGAGCGAGGGCACCGGCATCTTCAACATTGGTACCGGGGCAGGGGCAGGAGCGATCGGAGTCGATCGTCCACGGCCCGTCACCGATGCTCCGCAGGGCTAGACGGTGGCGGATCGGCCACCGCGAAGTTGGCAAGACGTCGAGCCAAGTCTTGTCTCGCGTGAGCAGGATGCAATGGCTACTTTTGCGCCTGACCTGGAATGGCGCGAGAATCTAGTCTGGCGAGAAGGTCGCGTCGCCTGTGGTTGGGTAGGAACAGCTCCGGATTGGGCAGCCGACCGACCCCAACCACCTGGGGTTAAAGAGTTGCTCGACGGCCGCCGGTTGCGGCTGGAAGTTGTATACCCAGAGGCCTTTCCGGCAGTTCCTCCGGAGCTGTTTCCTATAGCTCCGGAGGTGCCGCTGGACCGGCGAACGCTTAGCCGTTGGCATGTAAATGGAGATGGATCTCTTTGCCTTATGCAAGCCGCCGAGGACTGGCAGCTAACTGATACTGCTGCCGATCTGGTGCGAAAGGCCTCTGGTTGGTTCATCGAGTATCTGCTGCTTGAGACAAACGCGATCGAGAAGATGAGCGTCCGGGGCATCTTCACCGACACAACTCTTGATCCTGAGTTCGCAAAATTCGCGAAATGAAGCTTCCTGCAGTCGTACTTCCCCGCCTCTACGCTGAGTACCTCGCTGCGAGTGGCCGTAACTCTGGTGCTTTGGATGTCAAGTTTGATGAGGCCGAAGAATTAGCTGTCATAGATGGGTTTCGAGAAGGAAGAACCGGCCCTAGGCGGCAAGGATTGTCAGGAGTCCCTGGCGAGCATTACCTAGGCCATGCCACTACCCATGTGGGAATGGGTCTCTGGTACCGCGTCGATCCAGCACTCCATTTGGTAGGCGTCGAAGCTGCTCGTCACGGGGCTTCGACCCGTCTCGACGCCTTTCGAAACCATATTCCGAGCGGCGATTGGACCAATCCAGGCCATGACGGCTACACGCTTGCCATAACTGTGGCAGACACTGCCGAGCTTGATGCTCCTCACTTCTCTGCTTGGCGCTTGCATCCGGATCGAAACTCTGCGGAGGTAATTCCAGTCGATGTGGTCCCCGAGGAAAAGGAACTCCTCTCCCCTCTCCGAGGTGTATGGCCTGTGCAGGAGCTAGAAGATCGGACAGTTGCACTGATTGGGGCTGGCAGCATCGGCGGTGCCGCTGCCCAAGCGCTTTCTAGCTACGGTGTCCGGCGCTTAGCCCTTGTTGATCCAGATCGTCTTTACTTGGACAACTTCGCTAGGCATGTGGTCGACCCCCGCAACTTGGGGCGATACAAGGTCAATGCACTTGCCGATCAGCTACGCCTTCGCGACTCACATTTGGCGGTGGAGGCACTTTCGGACGACGTGATTTATGACGCCGATCTGATCCGACCGCTGTTCGACGAAGTTGATTGTGTCCTCGTGAGCAGCGATGGGGTTGACTCACGTCGCGCGGCAAATCATCTTGCCCGAAAGGCGGGGAAGCCCGCGGTCTTCGCTTGTGTTCTTGCTGATGGCGCCTTTGGGGAGATCATCCGAATCCGTCCCCCTAGGACTGGCTGCTTGCTGTGCGCTCGGGCCGAGTTACTAGCGAGCGGCGCGATGAACCCGGAGCCAGCTCTTGACCGAGGGTATGGCATGGGCACGCGACATCTGCCAATGACTGCGGTCGGTGGCGACCTCGCTTTGATCGGGCAGTTTGCCGCGAAGGCGACCGTAGCCACCCTCCTTGAGGAGTTGGGGTATCGGGAGCAGCAGCTTCCCGGCGACCACGCGATTGTGGGGCTACAACCCAAGCCGGATATGGCGCCGCCATTCGATATGGAAGCCACCGCCGGCGTGCGGTGGCGACAACTACCGCCTCCCCGACCGGAGTGCCCGACTTGTGGAGCCGCCTGACCGCAATGATCTACCTATGCCAGAGAAGGGGTCAATTGAGATCTCTGAGCAGGCCAACGCGGCAATCACACGTCTGGCCTCAGCGTCTAAAGACGGACGGGAGACCGGCGGCATCCTCCTCGGTCGCGGCCCGGATGCTAATGGCGTCATCCACGTAGAGATAGCGGGCGATCCAGGGCCTGCAGCGGAGCGCCGCCCCGACTTCTTTTTGCGTGACCTCGACCATGCGCGCGAGCTGGCCGAAGAGGCGTGGAACACATCGCGAGCTATCTGGGTGGGGGAGTGGCACACCCATCCACTCGGCGGTCGCGCACCAAGTCCTTCCGACCTCCACACTTACGCCACCCTTCTTAGTGCTGCCGACCTTGATTTTGAACTCTTCGTCACCATCATTGTCATCCCAGGCAAGGAAGGAGAGTGGGACAGTTCGGAACTCTGTCCGTGGCTACTTCGCCTGTGTTAAGCACTTCATGTCAGCTCCTTCATCTACCATAGGACAATATGGCTGACATCGATCTACATCGGCTCCTTATGCACAAGCAAACGGTGCTGTCTGCCCGGCTTCATTCTGCTGAGGGTTTTCAACATCCTGTAGCAAAAGGAGACGTTAGTGAGCTGAATTGGGAGGCAGTATTAGATGGACGCCATGGCCGAGGAGGCTTTCTGCCGAGCCGGTATGCGGTTTCTGGCGCCTTCATCATTGACGCTGACGGTCATACCAGCGAGCAAATCGATCTTGTGGTCCATGATGCCCACTTCTGCCCTCTCTTCTTTGAAGAGGGAGATAATCGTTACATTCCGGCCGAGAGTGTTTACGCAGTTTTCGAGATCAAGCCCAAGATGAATAAAACCAACCTTCTCTATGCAGGAGAGAAGGCCGCATCGGTTCGCCGTCTGCGCCGAACTAGTGTTCCTATTGTTCACGCCGGAGGCACCTTCGAGCCGCGCAAGCCGTTCAAAATCCTCGCCGGGATTCTCACTACGTCCAGTGGTTGGACCCCTTCATTCGGAGAGCCACTGGAGGATGGACTTAAGGAAATTGAGGAGCTAGGGCAACTCGACTTCGGCGTCACCGCTGAGCACGGAGCCTTCGAAGTTTCCTATGGAGATGACGGTTTCGATCTCACCGTTAGCGAGGCCGAGGCTGGTCTGATGTTCTTTCTGACGCGCCTGTACACGCGGTTGCAGAATCTAGGCACGGTAACCGCGATCGATCTCAGCGAGTATGGCCGACCCCTAGAGGCAGACTAATTTACCGCTACCCCAGTCAACCAATGGTGGACCGGATGGCTTCGAATCCGTCGCCTACCGCGTGCGTGTATCGCGCCAGCATCGTCTCGACCCGATGACCCGCTACCTCGGCTAGATCGGCGTCGTTGACATTGGCAGCGCGGAGGTGAGTGACGTAGCTATGACGACACTCGTGGGGACGAATGTCTAAGCCGGAGGCTTCCTGGGCCGGCTTCCAGAGGTCGCGGTAGAAGGTGCGCTCGCGCCAGAGGCGGTCGCGGGGCGTTGAGAAGAGGAGCTGGCAGTCGGGGCCGTTGAGGTTGATCTGAACTTCGAGCATCCAAGCGAGGGTTGCGGGGACGGGGACGACGCGGCCGGCGTCGGGCTCGCCGTGGTCGGTCTTGGTGCCCTCGAGGATCTGGCCCTCGTGGGCGGTGCGGCGGACCTGGAGGGTCTCGCCATCGAAGTCTTCCCGACGCAGGGGCAGCACCTCCCCCAGCCGCAGACCGCAGTCGGTGAAGACGCGGACCATGGCCTCGTAGCGGCCGGCCGCCTTGGCGAAGCGGTGCATCTCCTCGAAGGTGAAGACGCGTATCGGTCTCGGCTTCTTCTTCGCCCTGGGGTCGTTGGCTCGAATACGAATGCCCTTGAAGGGGTTGAGGTCGCAGACTTCATCGGTGATCGCGTCCTCGGCCATCGCCGAGAGGGCGCGGAGGATGCCGACGGCGCCAGTGGTCGCTCGACCTTCGGTCCTGAGCATGTGGTCGACCAAGGCGAGCGTGTGGCGCCGGCGCAGCTCGCGCAGCGGCCAGTCCTTCAGTGGGATGCCCTCGATCTCCACGTCTGCGACCCGGCTGATGCGGTGGTCGTTCGTCGCGTTCGTGCGTTCGGATCGCGGGTGGCGCTCGGTCCAGGTGGCAGAGTAGTCGCCGAGGGTATCGGGCCGGTCCGAGAGTCCGTAGGCCTCGTCGATGGCTTTCTGCGCATCGGCCTTCCGCCTGAAGGTGCCTTTGCCGCGGTTCCAGGTGGGCTTTGCGATGTGGCGCTTGCCGTCCCGGCCCGTGTAGCGGGCCATCCACACGACCTCCCCTGAGGGGTTGCGGCGTTTGATCGGCTTCTCGCGCCTCATGCTGCCTCGTCCCGATGGCGAGCTAGGAAGTCCTCGACGTCGGCGGGGTCGATCCGTCGCGCCGCTCCGAACTTGTAGCTGGGCAGCTTCCCGCTCCTGATCCAGTTGCGGACGGTCCGGTCACTGACCGCGAGGAAGTCGGCGAGTGTTCGCTCGGTGAAGAAGCTGGGCTTGCTCTGTTTCCTCTCCATGCCCCCTTTGTCCAGGGGCAGCGGCGATTGCATCGGCTTCATCCCGATGCCTTCCAGACGACCGAAGGTCAGACCCCTCCCGGCGCTCCTTAAGGGCAGCCTCAGCACGGCGAAGCCGTGCTGAGGCTGCCCGGAGGGACGAGAGGAGCGTCCCGAAAAGTCCGAATCCGGAGGGTTCGTAGTGTGTCGGGACGTGGGGCTGTTGCTTCTGAGGCGGCTTCTGGTTCCTGCCTCAGGGCCTTGGCTTCTCTCATCGCTGGGTGCCTTGCTTCTAGGTGCCCTCCCCGTCGCTTCACCTCTCTGGTTCCATCTGCCCTATGGCTTGGGTTAAGGGCTGCCTTGGTCATCGCTCGACTACGAACTGGCCTTTCCGCTCTGTTCAGTCTTCGCTGAGGCCGTGGAAGTTGACCGCCGCCCGGGTTGGCAGGACGAGATCGCCGACCCGATGAATCAGACCGCCGGCGATCAAATCGCGTACGGCTCGCTGGACGCGATCGCGCTCCTGGAACTCCACCGAGTCGACGGTCAACTCACGGACCAGCTCGTCGAGAGTCAGCGTCTCCGGATAGAGATCCAGGAGTTCTCGTAGGACCCGCGCCCGGTCGTGGACGTCCTGGGCGGCGGTCGTGGTGCCCTCGTGGGCAGCGCCAATAGGCTTGTCTTGCATGGGAGCGAATACCTCCTGTGCCATGCCCCCGGCTGTTCCACCAGCGCGGGGGCGCTTTGTCTTAGGAACTCAGCCTAGCAGCTTCTGTCTAGAAAATCTCGACAGTGCTTCTATTCGCCTTTGATGATCTGCGCAATGCGGGACCGGTGAAGACCGACCTCCTCGCCGATCTCGCGCAGGGACAGCCCTTCCTTCTGCGCTTGGGCGAACGCTTTGCGGCGAGCCTTCTGCGCCGCGCCGGATTCGCGCTCGAACTGCTTCTGCGCGACGCGAACCGCCTTACGAGCTTCGGCCTTCTCCTGAGGCATGCGGAAGACCCTATTGCTCGCTGCAGGATGTGACCTGGATGTGACACAGACGCGCCGGAACCGCACGGAATCGCCCGGACGGCCGCGGAACGCCGATCCTCCGCTAGACCGAAGACTTGGCTCTGCACCTGGCAATGCTTGGCACAGAGCGGAACACCAAGGAATGCGCCCGACGGGAGTCGAACCCGCGACCTTCGGCTTGAAAGACCGACGCTCTTTGGGCCCCCGAAAGGACCCGTTGACCACTGAGCTACGGGCGCTCGCGTTGAAGGTTACCCGCGCAGCGGGGTTTGAGCGGCGTGGGTGGGACTAGGGTCTGGGGCATGGATCTTGGACTTGAGGGGCGGGTTGCTCTGGTTATGGGCGCTAGCAGGGGGATTGGGCGGGGGGTGGCTGCTGCTCTTGCTCGCGAGGGGGCGCGGGTCGCTCTTGCCAGTCGCTCGCAGGAGCGGCTCGAGGAGGCTGCGGGGGAGATCTCGGGGGCTCAGTCGTTTGTGGCTGACGCGACTGATTTGGAGCGGCTGGCTCGGCTGCCGCTCGAGGTCGCCGAGGCCCTGGGGGCGGTCGACATCTTGGTGACGAACACCGGTGGGCCGCCGCCGGGCGGCGCCCTCGACCATGGCTTCGAGGAATGGGAGGAGGCCTACCGCTCGCTCGTCCTTGCACCGCGGATCCTCGCCGGCGCCGTCGTCCCGGGCATGCGCGGCGAAGGCTGGGGCCGCATCATCAACGTCGGCTCGACGACGACGATCGAGGTCAACCCCGCCCTCAACCTCTCCAACTCCCACCGCATGGCCACGGTCGGCTTCTTCAAGACCCTCGCCCGCGAGGTCGCCGGCGACGGCATCACCGTCAACACGGTCGCCACCGGCCGCTTCGCCACCGACCGGATGGCCGAGCTCGGCGGCTCGCTCGAGCAGGTCGAAGCGGCCGCCCGGGAGGAAGTGCCCGCCGGCCGCCTCGGCACCGTCGAGGAGTACGGCGACCTTGTCGCCTTCCTCTGCTCCAACCGCGCCGCCTACATCACTGGCACTGTCGTCCCGATCGACGGCGGCCTGCTGCGCGCCGTCTGAAGCGCTCCTGGTCGACGGGACGATTTGGCGCATTTCGCTTCTCGACGGGCCGATTTGTCTCTTCAGCGACGACATTTCGGCCCGTCGACCTGTGCGGCTCTCCCCGTGCGCTACTGTTAACCAAATGGTTAACGATCCGTTCCGCGCCCTCTCTCACCCGATTCGCCGCGAGATCGTCGAACGGCTTGCCGCCGGTCCGGCGAGCGTCGGCGAAGTAACCCGTGGCTTCGACGTCTCCAAGCCGGCCATCTCCAAGCACCTGAAGATCCTGGAGGAGACCGGCGTCGTCAGCCGCGTGATCGAGGGCCGCACGCACCGCCTCACCCTCGAGCCGAAATCGCTCGAGGGGGCGGCCGAGTGGATGGAGCGCCAGCGCGCCGTCTGGACCCGGATGTTCGACGTCGTCGACGAGTACCTCAAAGAGAAGGAGCAGAGATGAAGATGCCGCCGGTCGTATCGCCGCAGGAATGGGACGCCGCCCGCGAGGAGCTGCTGATCAAGGAGAAGGAGCTCGTCCGCGCCCGCGACGCGCTCGCCGCCGAACGCCGCCGCATGCCGCGGATGGAGGTCGAGCAGGACTACCGCTTCGAGGGACCGGACGGGCCGGTCAGCCTGCTCGACCTCTTCGAGGGCCGCCGCCAGCTGATCCTCTACCGCTTCTTCTTCGAGCCCGGCGTCGACGGCTGGCCCGAGGCCGGCTGCCGCGGCTGCTCGATGATGGCCGACCAGGTCGCCCACCTCGCCCACCTCAACTCGCGCGACACCACCTTCGCCAACGTCTCCCGCGCGCCCCAGGCCGAGATCGCCCGCCTGAAGCAGAAGATGGGCTGGGAGATGCCCTGGTACACGATCACCGACGGCTTCGACGCCGACTTCGGGGTCGACGAATGGCACGGGACCAACGCCTTCTACCGCGACGACGAGGACAGGATCTACCGCACCTACTTCGTCGACAAGCGCGGCGACGAGGCGCTCGGCACCGCCTGGGCCTACCTCGACATCACCGCGCTCGGCCGCCAGGAGATCTGGGAGGACTCGCCGGAGGGCTACCCGCAGACCCAGGCCTACGTCTGGTGGAACCGCCACGACGAATACGACAACGCCACCGACTTCGAGGCCGCCCTCTCCGACTCGTCCGCCTCGCAGCGCGGCGCCAGCAGCACGTGATCCCGCTCGCCCACGTCGCCGGGGTGCCGCTGGAGGAGCTGCTGCCGATGGTGGCCGGTCCCGGCACCGGCCTGCTGGCGGTGCGAGCATGGATGGCGATGAGCCTGCGGCGCCGCGGAGGGGACGAGCGATGAGCGACGGGACGCTGCGGATCGAGCGCAGGTTCCACGCCCCCGCCGAGGCCGTCTTCGAGGCCTGGACCAGCGAGGAGGTGCTGCGGCGCTGGTTCCACGCCGAGCCCGATTGGGAGACCCCCGAAGCGCAGGTCGACCTCCGCCCCGGCGGCACCGTCCGGGTGGTCATGCGCGACCCGGCCAAAGGTCGGGACATCGGCGGCGCCGGCCGCTACACCGAGATCGAGCCGCCGACCCGCCTCGCCTTCACCTGGACCTGGGACGAGGAGAACACCGAGACGCTGATCGAGCTCGAGTTCGAGGAGGCCGACGGAGTCACCACCGTGCGGATGACTCACAGCGGCCTGCACGACGAGGAGCGGGTCCGCAGCCACGAATATGGCTGGAGCAACTGCCTCGCGAACCTCGACCGCGCCCTAGCGCAGAAGTAACGCTCAGCTGTCGGGGCACTCCGAGGGCGCGCCGACCCGCGAGCCGCCCCCGAGCCGCCGCCGCAGCGCCGCCCCCAGCGGGGCCGAGTCGATCGCCGGGCCCTCGCCTTCCTGCCAGTGGTCGATATCGGGCGCCTGCAAGCGCAAGCCGCCGGTGGCGACGATCGCCGCCACCGCGGCGACGCCCGCCAGCAGCAGGCCGAAGGTGACCCAGGTAGCGCTCTCGACCCCGCTCGCCAGATCCGGGCCCTGGTTCACCGCTAGGTGGATCAGCAGCGGCGCGGTGAAGAAGGCGGCGACGCCGCGCAGCAGCTCGACCAAGGCGAAGATCCGCGGCAGCTGCGGCGAGGGCAGGGCGAAGCCGGCGACGAAGAGGCCCGGCGCGACCGCCGCCCCCACCCCGACCCCGATGCCGCCGGTGCCGAGCGCGATCAGGGCGGTGTTGCCGTCGGCGGCGCCGGTCAGGAGCAGCGCCGTCCCGGCAAGACAGAGCAGCCCGGTGAAGGCGAGGACGGGCACGTAGCGGGTGAAGAGCAGGTAGCCGAAGGCGCAGGCGGTGAGGACCGCGCCGCCGAGCTCCGGCCAGAAGAGCGCGGTCGAGAGGTGCTGGGACTCGATCGTCAGCTGCAGCAGCCCGACCAGCGCCACCGAGCCGGCCCCAGCCGACATCGCCAGGGCGATCGCCGCCAGCGGGATCGTGTGCCCGAGCTGGCGGACCGGCATCAGCGGGTCCTCGACGTAGGCTTGATGGGCGACCAGCCCGACCAGGCAGGCCGCGCCCAGGGCCATCGGGATCAGCACGATCGGCGAGGTGAAGCTGTGGGCGACGAGGTTCGAGGCGCCGAAGAAGGCGGCGGTGCAGCCGACCGAGGCGAGCGCCAGGGACTCGAAATCGAACTCGATCTCGCGGTCCATCGGCGGCATGTCGCTGAAGGTGAGGAAGGACATCGCCAGCGCCAGCGCCCCCACCCCGGCGGCGATCCAGAAGAGCAGCCGCCAGTCGCCGAGGCCGGCGAAGGCGCCGCCGATCACCGGCCCGATCGCGACCGCGCCGAAGATCCCCATGTTCATCACCATCGCGGTCGAGCGCAGGCGCGGGGTCGGGAAGCCGAGCACCAGCGCCGGCGCCGCGGTGATCAGCATCAGGCTCGTGGTCAGCCCCTGCACCAGCCGGCCGATGAAGAAGGGAGCGGGAGCCGCGGCCGTCGCCGTCACCACCGAGGCGAGGGTGAAAACCGCCGCGTAGAGGACCAGCAGGCGCCGCCCCGGCAGCCGCGCGGTTAGCTGCACCGCGAGGATCGTCCCGAAGCAGTAGGCGGCATCGGCCATCCCGGCGCTCATCTCCATCCCCGAGTCGCCGAGGCCGACGTCGGGCCCGATCAGCCCGCTCAGCGGCGGGATCGAAGAGGTGAGGACGAGGAACGGCGTCAGCGCCGCCAGCACCATCGCGACGGCGGGCCAGTAGCCGCCGGCGAGGGGGCCCTGCCAGGCGAGCGGCCGCAGGGAGGTGAGATTTCGGACCGTGGGCAAGTCCTTCAGGCTAGGGAAGCCGCTCCCTCGGCTGGGTGGAACTCGTCACGCAAATCTCCCCGAGAAGTCGCGGGCCCTTCGCGGAGGGCGACAGCTGCGCCGGGATCGGAGCAGCTGTCGCTTGGGACTTGGGATCAAGCGCTCCTAGCTAGACAGCACGTAGAGAGCTGTGCCGCTGGGTTTTTCCTGTGTGAATTCCTCGGCCCAGTTGAGATCCAAGGGACAGGTGAATGCGCCTTCTTTCTTGACGAAATTAGTTTTGATGTCGAGGGTCGCTGTACCGCTTCCATTGCCTGTAAGCGTGCCCAGGGTCGCATTCGTGCCGAATCCGTAAACACAGTTGGCACCCAAAATGGAGATTGAGATTTTGAACCCGCTTATTGTCACGGTGCCGTTATCGGTACCGCTGATCGCGTGAACTTCGATGGTTCCGCCTTCCAGGGTTTCCGTTTTGATGCACCCTTCGACGTTTTGCCACGTCAGCCCCGACGCTGGTACCGAGATTTTCACTGTTTCGGTTGCGCTGCCGGCGCTGGTGATGGTTCCCCGAAGTTCCCCTTCAGGACATTTCGCCGCAACCGCTCCCGATGTGTCGTTCCAGATCCCAGCCGTTCCAGGCTTGACGATGAATCGGGGTTCCGTTCCCGCTTTCCACTTTTCCGCGCACGGACTCGATGTGGCGTGGCAGAACACCGTCGCCGAGGCGGTACCGGTGCCCGCGATCGCCATTAGAGCCGCGAGCGCAAGGGCGGCGAGGCCAATCATCTTGACGTATTTCATTACTCCTCCTTGTTTGGCTGGCGCGATCGCGCCAGTTGTCCGCAGAGGAGTACCAGCCCTCAGAAGTTTAGTCAAACTTTCCTGAGGGGTGGTCTTGAGAACTTCAACCCTTGCCAGGTAGCTCGCGCATGGCGGGGTAGATGATCACGTCCCGCAGCGTTTTCGCCCCGGTCATGATCATCAGCAGCCGGTCAATCCCGAGGCCGCAGCCGCTCGCTGGCGGCATCCCGTATTCGAGCGCTCGCACGAACTCTTCGTCGTTGGGATGCGGGTCGGGCTCGGCGCCGGTCTCCTGGCGCTGGCGCTGTTTGATGAAGCGCTCGCGCTGCTCGATCGGGTCATTGAGGTCGGTGCCGCCGCCGACGATCTCCATCCCGGCGACGATCCCGTCGAAGGCCTCGCAGACGCGGTCGCTCTCCGGGTGGACCTTGACCAGCGGCCAGATGTCGATCGGCAGGTCGATGATGTAGGTCGGCTGGACGAGCTTCGGCTCGACGAACTTGCCCTGCAGGGTGTCGACCACGCCGGCCCAGTCGTCGTCGGGGCCGACCGCGTCGCCGGCCGCCTCGGCGAGTTCGTCCCGGCTCGCCTCGTAGATGTCGAGCCCGATCTCCCGCAGCAGCTCGTCGCGCAGGCGCACCCGCGGCCAAGGCGCGGCGAAGTCGATCTCGACGCCGTCGCGCATCACCTTCGTCGTCCCCATTACCTCTTGGACGACCGTCGAGACCAGCCCCTCGATGAACTCCATGACGCCGTGGTAGTCGGCGCCGCCGACGAACATCTCCAGCATCGTGAACTCGGGGTTGTGCTGGGGCGACATCCCCTCGTTGCGGAAGAACTTGCCGAACTCGTAGACGTCCTCGAAGCCGCCGACGATCGCCCGCTTCAGGTAGAGCTCGGTTGCGGTGCGCAAGAAGAGGTCGCGATCGAGCGCGTTGTGGTGGGTGGTGAAGGGCCGCGCCGCGGCGCCGCCGGTCAGCACCTGCAGCACTGGCGTTTCCAGCTCGACCCAGCCGCGATCGTTCATGTAGTTGCGGATCCCGAGCGTCAGCTGATTGCGCTTCTTGAAGATCTCGCGTGACTCCTCGTTCGCCATCAGGTCGAGTTCGCGCTGGCGGTAGCGGGTGTCGGGATCGCTGATGCCGTGGAAGAGGTCGGGCGGATCTTTCAGCGCCTTGGCCAGCAGCGTGCACTCGCGCACCCCGATCGCCAGCTGCCCGCGTTTGGTCACGTGCAGCGGCCCCTCGATTCCGACCAGGTCGCCGACGTCGAGGTCCTCGACCCGCGCGAACGCCTCCTCGCCGAGCACGTCCTTGCGCGCGTAGGCCTGGATCGTGCCGGTGATGTCGCGGACGTCGAGGAAGGCGGTCTTGCCGTGGCCGCGCTTGCCGGTGATCCGCCCCATCACCCGGTAGGTGAACTCCTCGTGCTCGCCCTCCCCCAGCTCGGCGGGGTCGTGCTTGCGCTCGATCTCCTCGACGTGCGTGCGCCCCGGGAACGCGTGCGGATACGGGTCGACCCCTTCCGCCCGCAGGCGCTCGAGCTTGGCGCGGCGCTGCTCCTCGGTTGATACGGCGACCGAACGGTCGCCCGACTCAGGGCCGGTAGCCAACGGTGACCCGGTCGTCTCCTTCATAGTCCTGCAGGGTAGTCGCGTCGCGCAGCAGTTCGCGCATCGCCGGGCCGTGGTGGGTGTCGTGCTCCATCGCCATTTTCCAGCCCGAGGGGGTGGAATCGATGACGCTGCGGATCACCCCGAGGCCGTCGGCGCCACAGTCGCCGGTCACCGCGATCCGCGGCTCCTTCTGGATCTCCGGCGTGCGGTCGTAGATCGTCTCGTCGGTGACGTAAGGCATGTTGGCGATCACCAGGTCGACCTCTTCGGCTTCGACCGACTCGGGCAGGCCGCGGGCGACGCTGACCTCGAGGTCGAGGCCGAGCCGCTCGGCGTTCTCACGCGCGGCTTCGGCCGCTTCGGGCGAGAGGTCCGAGGCGGTGACCCGCAGGTCGGGGCGCTCGGAGAGCAGGGCGAGAGAGATCGCGCCAGAGCCCGTGCCGACCTCGTGGACGCGGGCGCCCTCGGGCAGCGTCGTCCCGACCTCGACCAGGAGCTCGGTCTCGCGGCGCGGCCAGAGCACGCGCTCGTCGACGTAGATCTCGAGGTTGCGGAAGGGGGCACGGCCGAGGATGTAGGCCATCGGCTCGCGCTCGACCCGGCGCTGGACGTTGGCCTCGATCTTCGCCGCGGCCTCGTCGTCGACCTCGCCGGCGCTCTCGACCGAGAGCTGGGAGGGCTCGACGCCAAGCGCATCGGCGACCAGCACTTCGGCGTCGGTGCGCGCGTCCTCGACCCCGGCGGCGGCGATCCGCTCGGCCGCGTCGTCGAGAATCGCTCCTACCGTGCGGGCCGAAGGCCCCTCGCTCTTTACGTCAATTGCCGACATAGATCCCGCATCCTCCCCCAAAAGACCGCTCCAAAGATTTTGCGCAAGATAGCACCGATTGGTTGGAGCAAGGGGCGCTAGGCAGAAGCTCCAACCGCTTCGTTCGCCACTGGACGGGAGATGCCTCCGTGGCGGCGAACGACGATAGCGATCCAGATCGCTCCGGCGGCGATCATCGCCAGGCTCTCCAGCTGCGCCGTGGTCAGGCCGAGCGCGTCGGTGGCGTTGCGGCGCAGGAACTCGACCAGGAAGCGCTCGGCTCCCGCGTAGAGCAGGTAGATCGCAAACAGCACCCCCGCCCGCACCCGGTCGCGCAGCTGCCAGAGCATCCAGGCGCCGAGCCCCATCGCCAGGGTCTCGTAGATCGGAGTCGGGTGGACGGTGTGCTCGGTCGGCACGGTCCCGTCCGGATAGGCCATCGCCCAGGGACCGTCCCAGGCCTTGCCGTAGTCGCCGTCGCCGGAGAGCTGACAGCCGCAGCGGCCGATCGCGTAGCCGAGCGCCAGCGCCGGCGCCGCCAGGTCGAGCAGGGCGAGGCCGAGGAAGTCGCGGTACCAGGCCCAGAGGCAGACGGCGACGACGCCGCCGATCAGGCCGCCGTACCAGACCAGCCCTGAGCCGGAGAAGAGGTTGCCGAGGAGGTCGTCCTTGACCTCGCTGTAGTTCTGGACGATGAAGTAGATCCGCGAGCCGACGACGCCGCCGACGAGCGCCGCGAACCCCATCTCATACGCCCAGTCGGGCGGCTTGCCGATCTCCCCCAGCCGCTTCCAGATCAGCGCCCCGGCGCCGAGGAAGGCGAGCGCGAACATCAGCCCGAAGGTCTGCAGCGTCACCGGGCCGATGTGGATCTCTGGATACATGAGGGGGGCGCCTAGTCGCCTATTCGCCTTCGGCTAGCAGCATCTCCAGCAGCGCCTTCTGCGCGTGCAGGCGGTTCTCGGCCTGGTCCCAGACGGCGGAATGGTCGCCGTAGAGGACCTCGGCGGAGATCTCCTGGCCGGGGTGTGCGGGCAGGCAGTGGAGGACGATCGCCCGCTCCTTGGCGGCGGCGAGCAGGTCGGAATCGAGCTGGTAGGGACCGAGGTCGGCGAGCCGGCGCTGGGCCTCCTCCTCGTCTCCCATGCTGATCCATACGTCCGTATAGAGAGCGTCGGCTTCGGCGGCGGCGGCGCGCGGGTCGTCGGTCAGCTTCACCCCGTGTCCCTCCTCGAGCTGGTAGCCGGCGGGCGCCGCGACGACGACTTCGAGGTCGGCGAGCTCACCGAGGATTGCCAGCGAGCGGGCGACGTTGTTGCCGTCGCCGACGTAGGCGAGGCGGAGGCCGGCGAGGTCGCCGAAGCGCTCGCGCAGGGTCAGCAGGTCGGCGATCGCCTGGCAGGGGTGGTGCAGCGGGGTGAGGCCGTTGACGACCGGGACCTCGGCGGCCTCGGCCAGGTCTTCGACGATCTCGTGGGAGCCGGAGCGGATGACGATCGCGTCGACGTAGCGGGAGAGGACGCGGGCGGTGTCGTCGGGCGACTCGCCCCGCGCCAGCTGCAGTTCGTCGCCGCGCAGCATCACCCCGTGCCCGCCGAGCTCGGCGACGCCGACGTCGAAGGAGATCCGCGTCCGCGTCGATGGCCGTTCGAAGACCAGCGCGACGCTGCGCCCCCGCAGCGAGTCGCCTCCGACGCTCTCGCGCCGCCCCGCTTTCAACTCCGCCGCCCGCTCGAGCAACTTGCCGAGCTCGAACGCCCCGAGCTCCTCGCCAGTGAGAAAGTCCCGCTTCAAGCTGGCGATCTTACGAACTGCATCAAATTCTCCCTCTCCTGGGAGGAAAATTTGATGCAGTTCGGGCTTATGGAGTTCACCGTCCTCGTCTGGAACCTCTTCCACGGGCGCGACTTTCCGCCCGACCCGGGGCTGCGCACCTGGCGTTCGCGGCTGCTTCGATTGGAGGAGCGCAACGACACCCACGTCCAGGTCAACCGCGACCTGACGCCCGAGTTCGCGCAGCTGCTCGCCGGCGCCGCCTGGGACGTGGCGCTGCTGCAGGAGTGCCCGCCGCGCTTCGCCGAGCCGCTGGCGCGGGCCTGCGGCGCCGAGTGGCAGCGGGCGCTGACCTCGCGCAACCAGCTCGGGCCGCTGCGCGGGCTGCTGGCGCGGCAGAACCCGGACCTGATGGCCTCCGGCGAGGGCGGCTCGAACCTGATCCTGGTTCGGGTGCCGGGCAAGCTCGGCGGGATCGCCGAGCGGCGCGAGATCGCGATCCACGAGGGCGAGCCCGAGCGCCGCTCGATGGCCTTCGCCGCCACCGCCTCGGGCGTCTGCATCGCCGACCTACATGCGACCAACGACCGGCCGAACCTGGCGGTCGAGGACATGCTGCGGGCGGCGCGGGCGGCAACCGAGTGGGCCGGCGGGCGGCCGCTCGTCTTCGGCGGCGACTTCAACCTGCGGCCGGCGAAGAACCCGCGGATCTTCGAGCGCCTGCGCGAGGAGTTCGGCTTCGAGGGACCGGTCACCGCCGACGACGCGATCGACCACGTCCTCTGCCGCGGCCTCAAGGTGTTCGAGGAGCCGACCAAGTGGCCACCGGAGAAACGCGAGCTGCCGCTCGAGGGACGAGCCCTGCGCCTCTCCGACCACGCTCCCGTGCAGGCGCGCTTCGGCCTCGCCGAGTCACACCTCCTACGGAATTGAGATAGTCGGGTCCCACCAGCGGGACAACCGACTACGGAGGCAAACCTAGATGGCTGACAAAAAAGCCGCCGGCAAATCGAAAAGCACCAAATCGAAAGCCAAAGCCGGCGCGAAATCGAAATCGTCGAAAGCGGCCAAAGCGACGAAATCGAAAGCCAAAAGCAGCGGCAAAAAAGCGGCATCCCAGACCAGGAAAACGGCCAAAAAAGCCGCGCGCCCCGCCCCCAAAAAATCATCAGCAAAAGCGGGCTCGAAAAAAGGCGGCAGCAAAAGCAAATCGAGCTCGAGCCGCAAAGCCTCCAGCAAAGCAACGAGCGGCCTCGACAAGAGCGTCGCGCAGTTCCGCGAAAGCCTCGAGCAGAGCGTGACGCTGAGCCGCGACCGCATCCAGGATGTCGTCGACGACGCCGTCAAACGCGGCCGCATGACCCGCAGCGACGCCGAGAAACTGCTCAGCGAACTGGTGAAAAAAGGCAAAAAACAGCGTGACGCGCTGATCAAAGAGCTGGAGCGCCTCGCCAAACAGGCGCGCAAAGCACTGCCATAGCGCGGCGCGGAGAGCAGTTGGAGCTCGAGATCGACTCCCTCGCCTTCGGCGGGCGGGGAGTCGCTCGAGTTGACGGCCTTGTCGTCTTCGTTGCCGGCGCCCTGCCGGGCGACCGCGTTCGCGCCGAGATCACCAAAGGCAAGAAGCGCTTCGCCGAGGCGCGCACGGTCGAGCTGCTGCAGGCCGGCGCCGACCGCCTGCCGGACACCTGCGTCCACGGCGGCGAGCCCTGCCCTGGGGCGCCGTGGCAGGGGCTGCCCTACGACCGCCAGCTCCATTACAAGTCCGAGCAGGTCGCCGACGCGTTAGGGCGGATCGGCAACCTCGAGGGCTTCGAGCTGGAGGAGATCGTGCCGGCGCTGGAACAGTGGCGCTACCGCAACAAGCTCGAGTACTCCTTCGGCGAAAGTGAGGACGGCGAGCTGACACTGGGCTTCCACGCCCGCGGCCGCTGGGACCTCACCGTCGATGCCGACGACTGCCACCTCGCGAGCGAGGCCGGGAACGAGGCGCGGAACGCGGTCCGCGAATGGGGGCGGGCCGAGGCGATCCCGGCCTGGGACCGACGCGAGCAGCGCGGCGTCCTCCGCAACCTCGCGGTCCGCGAGGGGCGGCGCACCGGCCAGATCCAGACCCGACTGGTGACGTCGAAAGCGCGCTTCCCGCGACCACCCGTGGACCTGCATACGATCGTCGAGGACAGCGCCGGCGGCACCGACGGCCCGACCGGCGTGCTCGGGGAGGAGCGGCTGCGCGAGGAGCTCTGCGGCCTGAAGCTGGAGATCTCCCACGGCGCCTTCTTCCAGACCAACACGGAGATGGCCGAGCGCCTTTACGCGGTCGCGGCTGAGTACGCGGGGCTGAGTGGCAGCGAGCGCGTCTTTGATCTCTTCTGCGGGATCGGCACGATCGGGCTGACGATGGCCGGGCAGGCGGGCGAGGTCTGGGGCCTGGAGATCGTCCCCGAGGCGATCGAAGACGCCGAGCGCAACGCCCGCGCCAACGGCATCGAGAACGCCAAGTTCGTCGCCGGCAACGCCCGCACCGGCGTGCGGCCGCTGGTCGAGAAGGCGGGCAAACCGGATGTGGTCGTCGTCGACCCACCGCGCGCCGGCCTCTCGCAGAAAATCGTCCGCCGGGTGCTGGAGTGCGAGGCACAGAAGATCGTTTACGTCTCCTGCAACCCGACGACGCTGGCGCCCAACGCGGCTCAGCTCACCGAGGCCGGTTATAAGTTGGCGCGCGTGAGGCCGGTCGACATGTTCCCCCAGACCCCGCACATCGAGTGCGTGGCGCTCTTTGAACGCGACGCCAAACGGGTAGCCGCGCGCGAACGCGAATTGGAGGAGGCGACGACTGATGAGTAGGGCGTTCGGAGTTGCGGCGGGCCTCGACCCCGGAGTGGCGCGGCCACTGGCGGCGCGTTGCGCCGAGCTCGGCTACGAGTCGCTCTGGTCGAACGACCACCCGGGCGCGAAAGGCCTGGCGACGCTGGCCGAGTTCGCCGCCACCGCCCCCGAAGTCGAGCTCGGCGTCGCCGTTATCGCCCTCGACCGCACCCCACCCGAGCAGATCGCCGCCGACCTCGAGGAGTTCGGCGTCGACCCGGCGAAGCTCTGGCTCGGCGTCGGCGCCGGTTTCACCAAGAAGCCGCTGACGGCGATGCGCGAGGCGCTGCCGCAGCTGCGCGAGCTGCTGCCCGACGTGAAACTCGTCCTCGCGGCGATGGGCCCGAAGATGTGCGAACTTGCCGGCAGCGACTACGACGGCGTCTTCTTCAACTGGATGACCCCGGACTTCGCCGCCGGCGCCCGCGCCAAAGTCGAGGCCGGAGCCCAGGCGGCCGGCCGCGATACCCCTCGCGTCTTCGGCTACGTCCGCACCGCCGTCGGCCCCGACGCCGCCGAGCGCCTGGCCAAGGAGGAGTCCTTCTACCGCGACCTCCACAAGGGCTACCGCGACCACTTCGACCGCCTCGGCGAGCCCGAGGGCACCGTCGGCGTCGCCGCCCCCAACGCCACCGCCGCCCAAGACGCCCTCGCTGCCTACGAAGGCCCCCTCGACACGATCGTCGTCCGCGGCCTCGCCAGCGCCAAGGTCGAGCCGATGACGGCCCTAGCCGAGTCCGCCGCCCCCACCGCCTAACCCGCCTTCCGCGATTGGTGAGTTAGTGCCCCTATAGGGGGTACAAGTCTCCAATCGTCCCCACCCTGGAAGGAATCATGGACTTCAAGAAGCTGGCCGACAAAGCCAAAGAGACGATCGACAAGCGCGGCGGCGTCGAGAGCCTCAAAGCCGACGCCGAGGAGCTGAAAAAGGTCGCGCAGGGCAAAGGCAGCCTCAGCGACAAAGCAAAGGCCGCCGCGAAAGCGATCAAAGAGCCCGGCGAGCACCGCCAGGGCAAAGCCACCCACGACCCGGGCGGCGAAAGACACCCCGCGAAGCACGCCGGCAACCCCAAGGACACCCCCCGCAAAGGCGGTCCGCCGCACGCCGCCTAATACGGCGGCAGGTCGTCGTACCAGACGCCGAGCGTCTTGAAGGCGCGCCAGAAGCGGGCCTTGGCGCCCTCTTCGTCCAGGGAGGCGTCGATGTCGGGGACGTAGAGGGCGTCGATGGTGGGGGTGAAGGCTTGGATCGCGCCCTCGTCGGGCTCGATCTCCCGGGCCAGGGGGACGCTGAGGCCGTTGAGGATGCGGAGGGCGGGCTCGCCCATGACGACGACGATCTTCGGCTGCACGATCGCCAGCTCCTCGACCAGGCGGCCGACGCACTCGCCCGCCGCCAGGTCGGGCTCCGGGATCGGGCATTTGACGCAGAGGGTGCCGTAGACGACGAGCGGATCGATCCCCAGCCGCTTGAAGCTTTTCATCAGCGCGTTGCCGGAGCGGCCGTAGAAGGCGACCCCCTCCTCGATCTCCGAGGCCAGCGGGGCCTGCTTGAGCATGAAGATGTCCGCCTGCGGGTGGCCGGAGCCGAGCACCGGCATCAGCTTGCCGCGCGGGCAGTGCTGGCACTCCTGGATCTCGCGGCTCACCTGGTTGAGCTCGCGGATCGCCCGCTCCAGGTACTTCTCTCTGATCTCGTCGTCGATCGAGCGCATCGGGGCGTTCTTTGACGAGGCGGGCGCGGCTCCTTTGCGCGCCTGCCCCTGCATCAGGACTTGCTCGCCCGGCGCCCTTCGCCGCGCCGCCGCGGCCGGCCGCCGCGAACCGGCTTGGCATCAGGCACGCGCCGTTTCGGCGCCTTCGGCCGCCCCGTCGTCTGCAGGAACTTCAGCGTCTGCACATAGACCAGGTTCTTGTGCTTGCGGGTGATGTCGGCGTCCCGCATCGCCTCGAGGAACTCGGCCGGGCCGTCGAAGTCGTGGATCCGCTGGCGCACGCTGCCGAGCCCCTGAGCGACGTGGCTGTCGGAGCCGGCGCCGGAGACGATCCGGTACTTGGCGGCGAAGCGGACCGCCTCCTCGTTGAACGAAGTCAGCGCCACCCGCGGGTTGAAGACCTCGAGGATGTCGATCTCCTCGACGATGTCGAGCAGGTGCTCGTAGTCGGGAACCGAGTGGAAGCGGTCGAACGGGTGCGGCACGTAGACGAGCCCGCCCTGGCGGCGGATCTCGGCGATCGTCTCCGCCATCGTCAGCCCCTTCGGGATCTTCTCCTCGAGGAAGAGGCCGATCACCTCGCCCTGCTCGGCGGTCTTCACCTCCTCGGCGACGATCACCTTGATGTCGCCGAGCTCTTCGGCCAGCTTGCGCGCCTCCAGGGCGCCGGAGACCTCGTTGTGGTCGGTGATCGCGATCGCCCCGAGATTGCGGTCGCGGGCGGTGTGGATGAGGACGTCGACCGGGGTGTTGCAGTCGCCGGAGTGGTCGGTGTGCATGTGCAGGTCGACCTCGATCAGCGGCCGCTTCGAGATCCGCTCGCGGATCTCAGGATCGCCGCCGGGCGGGTGGCGGCGGTCGAGCAGGCGCCGGTAGATCGCTTCCAGCTCCCCGGCGATCGCACCCCAGTCCGGCTCGCCCCCGTCCCCCAGCAGCTCGTAACTCGCCGGGAAGAAGCGCTCGAGCAGCTCCGCCGTCTGTGGCCGGGTCACCGTCCGCGCGTCGATCCGGCCGAAGAAGATCTCGACCAACGGTCGCGCCACCTGGGTCGCCAGCACCCGCTCGCGCGGGTCGTGGAAGGTGGCGACGTTGAGCGAGTAGGAGTGGCGCAGCGCCGCCGAGGGCGCGCTCGGCGCGAACGGGTCATGGACGTGGACGATGTCCGGGCGCCGCGCTTTCAGCAGCCGTTTGACCGGGTCCCCGGTCTTCACCCGCAGGACCTCGTGGCCGCGCCGCTCCAGCTCCTCGGAGACGGCCGCGGCGAACCGCGCCGCCGGGTTCGCCCCGGATCGGCGCAGCGGGAAGACCTGGGCGATCGAGAGGGGGCCGGCGCTCACAGGAGCAGGATAAGAGCCCGCCGAAGGCGGGCTCTCGCTGAGGACCTAAGCCTGCGCGGCCGGCGTCTCTGCCGGCTGACCAGGCAGCGACTTGCCGCGCTGGTTCTCGCCGATGAACTGCTCCGTCTGTTCGCGGGCCTCGTCGTCGGGGCGCTGCGTGTGCGGGCTCTTCATCAGGTAGCTGGAAGGGCCGTCGAGCTGGCCGGCGACGCCGTTGTTGAGCGCCAGCTTGATCAGCCGCACCGCGTCGATGACGACGCCGGCGGAGTTCGGCGAGTCCCAGACCTCGAGCTTCAGCTCGGCGGTCAGCGGCACGTCGCCGAAGGCTTTGCCCTCGAGCCGGATGTGCGCCCACTTGCGGTCGGTCAGCCACGGCACGTAGTCCGAGGGACCGACATGGACGTTCTCGGGCGGCAGCTCGTGGCCCATGATCGAGGTGACGGCGTTGGTCTTCGAAATCTTCTTCGAGTCCAGCCGCTCGCGCTCAAGCATGTTGTAGAAGTCCATGTTGCCGCCGACGTTCAGCTGCGAAGTCCGCTCCAGACGGACGCCGCGGTCGTGGAAGAGGCGCGCCAACGAACGGTGGACGATCGTCGCCCCGACCTGGCTCTTGATGTCGTCGCCGATGATCGGCAGCCCGGCCTCCTGGAAGCGCTTGTCCCAGTAGTCCTCGCGGGCGATGAAGACCGGCAGACAGTTGACGAAGCCGACGCCGGCCTTCAGCGCCTGCTCGACGTACCACTTGGTCGCCTCCTCGGAGCCGACCGGGAGGTAACAGACGAGGACATCGGCCTTGGTCTCCTTGAGGATGCCGACGACGTCAGCGGTTTCGCCCGGCGCCTTGGTGATCTTCTCTTTCAGGTACTTGCCGAGGCCGTCGTGGGTCATCCCGCGCTCGACCTTGACGCCCAGGTTCGGCACGTCGGCGAACTTGATCGTGTCGTTCTGCCCCGACCAGATCGCCTCGGAGAGGTCTTTGCCGACCTTCTCCTGGTCGATGTCGAAGGCGGCGACGAACTCGACGTCGCGGACGTGGTAGCCGCCGAGTTCGACGTGCATCAGGCCCGGCACTTCGTCGGCGGGGTCGGCGTCCTTGTAGTACTGGACGCCCTGGATGAAGCTGTTGGCGCAGTTGCCGACGCCGACGATCGCGACGCGGACCTTCTCGTCCGCGCGGCCGACGCCGTTCGTGTGGCCGTTGCCGTTAGCTCCGTTGCTCTCACTCATGGAATTCGAAGTCCTCCTGGATTGCGCTGGGTGGCTTCAGACACCTGGCGGCTTCGCTGGTTACACGTCCCCCGCGTCGCCACCGTCGTCCTTGACGCCGGAGACCTCGCCGGAAAGCTCGTTCCTGACATGCCATACCCGCTGGAAGGTAGTGAAAATCGTCAGTGCTGCGATCGCATACACCGCCGGGGCCAGCAGTTCGAAATCGCCCAAGCCGGCGCCCTTGGCGAACAACAAGCCGATCGAAAGTATCACCACGCGGACGGGCCGGGTGGCCAGTCCGACCTTGCATTCGACTCCAAGCGCCTCGGCCCGAGCGCGGGTGTAGGAGACCATCAGCGAGCCGAGCACCGCAACCACGCACATCGCCGCGGCGAAGTCGCGCCCTTCGGCGGCGAAGTAGCCGGCGACGGCGGCGAGCACGATCCCCTCCTCGATCCGGTCCAGGGTCGAGTCGAGGAAGGCGCCGAAGAGGGACCCCTTGCCCGACATCCGCGAGTAGCGGCCGTCGAGCGTGTCCATCACCGAGCCGAGGATGAAGGCGATCCCGGCGAGGAAGAAGAGGCGCTGCGTGACCAGGGCGGCGGCGACGAGGTTGCCGACCAGGCCCATCAGCGAGATCGCGTTCGGGGTGAGGCGGGACTCGATCAGGCGATCGCGGGCGTAGGCCCGCAACTCCTGCCCGTTGCGGGCGCCGGCACGACTGTTGCTGCGCCGGGGCGGCGCCGAAGGTCCCATCGGGCTCAGGCTATTACGCCTCGACCTCGCGCGGGGCCGGGGCGCGCCAGCCCCAGGCCTCCGGGCGGACCCGGGCGAGGGCACCGCGGGCGATCGCGAAGGCGGTGAGGGCGACGAGCCAGCCGAGGACAGCGTCGACCCAGTAGTGGTTGCCGGTGACGATCACCACCCAGGTGATCAGGATCGGCCAGAACGCCCACCAGGCTTTCGACCACCAGCGGCGGCAGACCATCACCCCGGTGGCGCCGATCATCATCGCGAAGGCGCAGTGCATGCTCGGCACCGCCGCGTAGGGGTTGATGAAGACTTTCGCCAGGGTCGAGTCGTGGTTGACGTCGGAGAAGCGGGTGATCGTGTCGACGAAGCCGTCCTGGGGGAACATCCGCGGCGGCGCCGTCGGGAAACCGACGTAGCCGATCAGCGCCAGGCACATCGAGACCACGAACATGTTGCGGACGAAGTAGTAGGACTGGTTGCGGAAGAGGTAGAGCCAGACCAGGAAGCCGAGCGCGATCGAGAACTGGGCGTTGAGGTAGAGCTGGTTGGCGAGGTCGACGACCCAGTGGGTGGAGAGGAAGAAGGTCTGCACGCTGGGCTCGAAGAGGGTGCCGGTGGCGCGCTCGAAGTCGATCACCTGCGCGCCGTGAGCGAGGGCGTCGCTGCGGCTGCCGTCGGCTAGGCCGCGGCCGAGCTCGTAGATCACGTCGACGCCGACCAGGATGCCGATCTGGCGGCCGAGGTCCCCCCAGCCCTGGGGCAGCTTGGCTCCTATTGCAGCGATGGCGCGAGACACGAGAACAGCCAATTGTAATCCCCGCGTTACCGGCCGTAGAAGCGCAAGTCGTGGTTCCTTTTGCACCCATGCCGTGCGAAAGGAACCACGCGATTACTAGGGTCCTGGCAGATGGCTTGGAGGCGACCTCAGCGGCGGCGGGTTCTGGCGATCAGGGACCGGCTGCGGGAGATGTACGGGGTGCCCCCCGAGGAACCGCACGGGCATCCGATCGCCGAGCTGGTGAAGACGGTGCTCTCCCAGCACACCAACGACCGCAACCGCGACGTCGCCTTCGCGGCTCTGCGCCAGCGCTTCCCGACCTGGGAGGAAGTGCGCGACGCGCCGGTTACCGAGCTCGAGGAGGCGATCCGCCCCGGCGGCCTCGCCAAACAAAAGGCGCCGCGGATCCAGGCGATCCTCGAGCGGCTCGGAGACCCGCCCGACCTCGACTGGACCGAGAACGCCCCCCGCGAGGAGTCGCTCGAGTTCCTCCTCGACCTGCCCGGCGTCGGCCGCAAAACCGCCGCCTGCGTGCTCATCTTTACCTGGGGGATTCCGGAGATCCCGGTCGACGTCCACGTCCACCGGGTCGGCGGCCGCCTCGGCCTCTTCCCCGCCAAGGCTTCCTTTGAGAAGGCCCACGACGAGATGCTGGCGATCGTGCCGCCCGAGGACGCCCACGAGTTCCACGTCAACCTGATCCGGCACGGGCGCACCGTCTGCCGGCCGAAACCGCGCTGCGGCGAGTGCGGGCTGCGGCGGATGTGCCCGTGGTACCGGGAGAACCGCGCAGGGACGGGCGCCAGTAGTATGCGCGCCGCTAAATGAGCAAGCGCACCTTCATCTGGTTCGGGATCCTCGTCCTCGTCCTCGCAGTCGTCATCCCTTTCGCGATCTTCCGCTCCAAGGGCGACGGCGAAAGCGGTGACGAGAAGGTGGCCGCCAACCTCAAGGACGGCCAGTCGCTGTTCCAGACCAACTGCGGCACCTGCCACTCGCTGGCCTCGGCCGGGACCGACGGCAACTACGGCCCCGACCTCGACGAACTGCTGGCGCCCTCGGGCCCGCCCGAAGGCGATCCGGAAACCGTCGCCAGCACGGTCAAGGCGACCGAAGGCCGCGTGCTGAACGCGGTCGAAAACGGGGTCAACAGCTCAACTCCGGGCCGCATGCCCGGCGGCATTCTCAACGAATCCCAGGCCAAAGAAGTGGCCGAATTCGTCGCCAACACCGCCGGGCAGGGCTAAACGGTCAGCCTCCGAACCGCAGGGCGCTGAAGAGCCCGGCGTGGTCGGAGTCCCAGAAGCCATTGACCGGATAGAGACCGGTCACCTCTGAGCGCTCCAGGGTGATGCTCGGGTCGTTCGTCATCACGTGATCGACCTGATGGTCGAAGTCGGAGACGCTGCCCCCGGCCCCTTCCGCCAGCAGGCTCGAGTTGAGGCAGCAGCCGAGCGGATCGTTGGTGCTGCGCTCCATCAGGCCTGCTTCCAGGAGGACGCGGTAGGCCTGCTGGTCCCCGGGTGAGACGGTGTCGTCGTCGGAGTTGAGGTCACCGACCAGGACCACCGGCAGGCTGCCCATCGCCGGGCCGCCCGGCGCCACCAACTCCGCCGCCTGCAGGGCGCGGATGCTCGGCACCAGCGCCGCCGGGTCGAACGCCTCGAGGTGGGTGTTGACGAAGCGGAACCAGCCGCTGCCGCGGACGCGGGCGTCGGTTGCCGTCCAGCCGCGTTTGATCGTCAGCGCCTGGCCGAGGATCGGGACCTGCAGCAGGGCTTTGAAGTTCCCCGACTGTGGGTTTTTCGTCTCCACGCCGGCACCACGGCGGGCGAGGATGACGTCGCGCATGGTCAGCCGGCCGTTGATCTCGGCGTTGGCGATCGCCGGGTTCGGCCCGTCGCCGGCCACCCCGTTCTCGTCGCCCGGCGCCTCGAGATCGAACTCGGGCTGGACGACCACGACTTCGTAGCGGTCCGGACCCTTGTTCAGCTCCGCCAGCAGTTCGGCCAGGTAGTCGTAGCGAACGGTCGTCGCCGTCGGCTGGCCGGTCAGGACCGGCGTCAGGTCCGGCGGGGCGGTGCGCCAGAGGGCGACCTCCTGCAGGCCGACGAGGTCAGGCTTCTCGCTGAGGATCTCGTGCGCCAGCCCTTTCGCCCGGGTCGGGAAGTCGTTGGCGGTGACTTCGCGCAGGATCTGGCCGTTGGCGGCGACGAACGCTTCTAGGCTCGGCGCCCCGATCGCCGGCGCCAGGTCGGCCCCGAGGTAGAGGTTGCGGGTCATCACCGAGACGACCTTGCCTTTGCCGTTGTCGCTGTGGTCATCCTTCTTGGCGAGGGCCAAGCCCGGCAGCAACAGGGCAAGGAGCATCGCCGCGAGGATTGCCGGCGCCAAAAGCCGGCGGTTCAGTGCGGAACTCAAAGTCTTCCTCCTCTTTTGCGGCCCCTTCCCCGGGACCGATTGTCGAGGCGCTCCCCAAGCCGGGTTGCCTCTTCCCCTGGGCTACCCGGCTCCCGCGTGACCCGAATCACTATAGGCGCTCGCTTGTAATCAATTCACAAATCTGTCACACTGGCGCTTAGATTTTTAGAGCTTCATCAACAGAACTTCATTAGAACCCAAGCACAGGCAACCAACACAAATCTGGAGGAATGCTGAAAGTGGCAAAGACGATCGGAATCGACCTCGGCACGACCAACTCGTGCGTGGCGGTGATGGAGGGCGGCGAGCCCACCGTTCTGGAGAACGCCGAGGGCGGGCGGACGACCCCGTCGGTCGTCGCGTTCACCGAGAGCGGCGAGCGCCTCGTCGGCACCGTCGCCAAACGCCAGGCAGTGATGAACCCGGAGAACACGATCTTCTCGATCAAGCGCTTCATGGGCCGCAAGGAGTCCGAAGTCAAAGAGGAGGAGACGATCGTCCCGTACAAGGTCGAGGCCGGCCCCAACGGCGACGTCCGGGTCGACGCGCGCGGCAAGCAGTACAGCCCGCCGGAGATCAGCGCGATGATCCTGCAGAAGCTGAAAGCGGACGCTGAAATGAAGCTCGGCGAAAGCGTCGACAGCGCCGTCATCACCGTCCCCGCCTACTTCAACGACGACCAGCGGCAGGCGACCAAGGACGCCGGCAAAATCGCCGGGCTCGAGGTCAAGCGGATCATCAACGAGCCGACCGCGGCCTCGCTCGCCTACGGGCTCGACAAAGAGGAGGCCGATCACTCGATCCTCGTCTTCGACCTCGGCGGCGGCACCTTCGACGTCTCGGTGTTGGAAATCGGCGACGGCGTCTTCGAGGTGAAAGCGACCGCCGGTGACAACCACCTCGGCGGCGACAACTGGGACAAAGCGATCGTCGAGTGGCTGGTGGCGGAGTTCAAACGCGACCAGGGCGTCGATCTCTCGCAGGACAAAAACTCGCTGCAGCGCCTCTACGAGGCGGCGGAGAAGGCGAAGATCGAGCTCTCCTCGACCCAGGAGACGCAGATCAACCTGCCCTTCATCACCGCGGTCGAGGGGCAGCCGAAGCACCTCGACCTGAAGCTCAGCCGCTCGAAGCTGAACGAGCTGACCGGCGACCTGCTCGACCGCGTGGTTGGGCCCGTGAAACAGGCGCTGAAAGACGCCGACACCGAGGTCGACCACGTCGTCCTCGTCGGCGGCATGACCCGGATGCCGGCGGTCCGCGAGAAGGTCAAAGAGCTGACCGGCAAGGAGCCGCATCAGGGCGTCAACCCGGATGAGGTCGTGGCGGTCGGCGCGGCGATCCAGGCGGGCGTGCTCGCCGGCGACGTCAAGGACGTGCTGCTGCTCGACGTGACCCCGCTGACGCTGGGGATCGAGACCAAAGGCGGCGTGATGACGAAGCTGATCGAGCGCAACACGACGATCCCGACGAAGAAGTCGGAGGTCTTCTCGACCGCCGAGGACAACCAGCCGAGCGTCGAGATCCACGTGCTCCAGGGCGAGCGCGAGATGGCGAGCGGCAACAAGAGCCTGGGCAAATTCCAGCTCACCGGCATCCCGCCGGCGCCGCGCGGCATGCCGCAGATCGAGGTCGCCTTCGACATCGACGCCAACGGGATCATCAACGTCACCGCGACCGACAAAGGCACCGGCAAAGAGCAGAAGATCGAGATCAAATCCGGCTCCGGACTCTCCGACGAGGAAATCCAGAGCATGGTCTCCGATGCCGAGAGTCATGCAGAAGAGGACCGGGTGCAGCGCGAGCTGGCGGAGACCCGCAACCTCGCCGAGAACGCCGCCTACCAGGCGGAGAAAGCGATCGACGAGGCCGGCGACAAAGTCGACGACGCCTCCAAGGAGGACGTGCGCGCTGCGGTCAAAGAGGTGCGCGAGTCGCTTGAGTCGGGCTCGAAAGAGGAGCTGGACTCGAAGGTCGAGGCGCTGAATACGGCGATGACCAAAGTCTCGGAGCAGATCTATGCGGCAGCTTCGGCTGAGGCGGCCTCGGAGGGGGCTACCGAGAACGGGGCTTCCTCTGATGAGGAGGAGGTTGTTGATGCTGAGGTGGTTGATGAGGAGGGCAAATGACGCCCTCCTCGGAGCGCCAGGACGAGATTAGGGACGAGGGCGCTCGGCCCGCGGGTCCTGCCGCCGCAGGGGACCCACCACCTCCTGCAACTGCGCAGGAGGTGGTCCCCCCTAGGACGTCACCCACGGGAGAGGCGTCTGAGTCTGAGGCTCAAGCCGTCGAGGAGGACTTCGAGACGCTCCTGGCTGACGCTCATAAGGAGAAAGAGGAGTACCTCGAACTTGCCCGCAGGACGAAAGCTGATTTCGAGAACTTCCGGAAGCGGGCCGCTGCGCAGGTGCAGGAGGCTCAGGTCCGGGGGAAGATCGAAGTGGCTCGGGAAGTGATCGACGCCGTCGACAACCTGGAGCGGGCGTTGGAGGCTGCTGATGGCTCCGAGGACGGGCTTCGCTCCGGCGTCGAGATGGTGCTCGGCGGGTTGCGCGAGACGTTGTCGCGCAACGGGGTCGAGGCTGTCGATCCGAAGGGCGAGAAGTTCGACCCGACTAAGCACGAGGCGCTTTCCACCCAGCCGGTGGAGGGGACCGAGAGCGGGGTCGTCGTTGAGGTCTTGCAGAAGGGCTATGCGCTGGGGGACCAGTTGGTGCGGCCGGCGCGTGTTGTGGTGAGTGCGTAAGGAGAGAAGTGGCTGACGAGCTCTACAAGACGTTGGGGGTCTCGAAGAAGGCCTCCGATGAGGAGATCAAGAAGGCGTACCGGAAACTGGCCCGGAAATACCACCCTGACCGCAACCCGGGCGACAAGGAGGCGGAGGAGAAATTCAAGGAGATCTCCGCCGCCCATGACGTCCTCGGCGACCCCGAGAAGCGCAAGGAGTACGACGAGGGCGGGGCCTTCGCGGGCTTCGGCGGCGGGTTCGGCGGTGGCGGCAACCCCTTCGGGGGCGGTGCTCCGGGCGGTCAGGCCGGCGGCTTCGGCAGCTTCGACTTCGGCGACATCCTCGGCGGCATGTTCAACCGCGGCGGCCGCGGTCCCGGGCAGGCGCAGCAGGTGCGCGGGCGCGACCTTGAAACCGAGGTGGCGCTGAGCTTCGACCAGGCGATCAACGGCGCCCAGATCAGCGTCACCGTCCCGAAGGCGGCTCGCTGCCCCACCTGCCATGGCAGCGGCGCCAAACCGGGTACCTCGCCCACCACCTGCCCGCGCTGCGAAGGCCGCGGGGTCGAGAACCAAGGGCAGGGCCTCTTCTCGATCAGCCAGCCCTGCTCGCAGTGCGGCGGCTCGGGCCAGATCATCGAGGACCCCTGCCCGACCTGCGGCGGCTCCGGCCTCACCCAGCAGAGCAAGCGCTACAAAGTCAACGTCCCCGCCGGGGTCAAGGACGGCAGCCGCATCCGCCTCGCCGGCAAGGGTGAGGACGGCCCCCGCGGCGGCCCGCCCGGCGACCTCTACGTAACCACGCGGGTCGCCTCCTCCCCCGTCTTCAAGCGGCTCGACGACGGCAACCTCGAGGTGGCGGTGCCGATCACGGTGCCCGAGGCGCTGCGCGGCGGCACGATCGAGGTGCCGACGTTGAACGGGACGAAGAAGATCAAGGTCGCGCCGGGGACCAAGCACGGCAGCGTCCAGCGGCTGCGCGACGAGGGGCCGCCGAAGAAGAGTGGCGGCCGCGGCGACATCCGCTACCGGCTCGAGATCGCGATGCCGACCGAGCTGAGCGACGAGCAGCGCGAGGCCGTCGACAAGCTCGCCGAGACCTTAAACGGCGGCGACCCGCGGGCTGAGCTGCTGCGAAAGGCGGCGCGCTGATGGCGACCTACCGGCGCCGGGTGAAGGCGACCTTCGACCAGGACCAGGGCGTGTTCATGATCTCGGTCGCCGCCGAACTTGCGGAGATGCACCCGCAGACGCTGCGGGTCTACGAGCAGCGCGGCCTGATCGAGCCGAAGCGCTCGCCGAAGAACACCCGCCTCTACTCCCAGCGCGACGTCGAGCGGCTGCGGCGGATCCAGGAGATGACCGCGCAGGGGCTGAACCTCGCCGGGGTGGAAATGGTGCTGGCGCTGGAAGGACAGGTGCAGCGGCTGCGGGCCGAAAACGAGCGGCTGCGCAAGCGGACTGAGGAACTTGAGACTGAGAAGGACGGAGGGAACGGCTGATGCAGGCGGACAGGTTCACGGTGAAATCGCAGGAAGCGGTGGCGGCGGCGCAGGAGCTGGCGCGCAGCCGCAATAACCCGGAGATCGCCTCCGCCCACCTGCTGCTCGCCCTGCTCGACCAGGCAGAATCGATGGCGGTCGCGGTGCTGCAGCGGGTCGGCTCCGACCCGGCCGCGGTGCGCGCGCAGGCGAACGAGGCAGTGGCGAAGCTGCCGACTGTCGGCGGTGGCGAAGAGCCGCGGATGTCCTCGAACCTGGCCCGCGTCGTCCGCGACGCGGAGAAAGTGATGGCGAAGTTCGGCGACAGCTACATCACCGTCGGCCACCTGCTGCTGGCGCTGGCCGAGGACGGCTCCGGCGTCTCCGACCTGCTGCCCGACCACGAGGAGCTGGAGCGCGCGGTCAAAGCCGTCCAGGGCCCGGCGAAAGTCAACTCCCCGAACGCCGAGGACAACGCCCAGGCGCTGGAGAAATTCGGCCGCGACCTCACCGCCGAGGCCGAGAGCGGCAAGCTCGACCCGGTGATCGGGCGCGACGAGGAGATCCGCCGCGTGATCCAGGTCCTCTCCCGCCGGACCAAGAACAACCCGGTGCTGATCGGCGACCCCGGCGTCGGCAAGACGGCGATCGTCGAGGGGCTGGCGCAGCGGATCGTCAAGGGCGATGTGCCCGAGAGCTTGCGCGACCGCCGCGTGATTGCCCTCGACATCGGCTCCCTGCTCGCCGGCTCCAAATACCGCGGCGAGTTCGAGGAGCGGCTGAAAGCGGTCCTCAACGAGGTGCAGCAGGCCGAGGGCCAGATCGTCCTCTTCCTCGACGAGCTCCACACGATCGTCGGTGCCGGCGCCGCCGAAGGCGCGGTCGACGCCGCCAACCTGCTGAAGCCGATGCTGGCGCGGGGCGAGCTGCGATGCGTCGGCGCGACCACCCTCGACGAGTACCGCAAGCACATCGAGAAAGACGCGGCGCTGGAGCGGCGCTTCCAGCCGGTGCTGGTCGGCGAGCCCGACATGAACGACACGATCGCGATCCTCCGCGGGCTGAAGGAGCGCTACGAAAACCACCACGGCGTCCGCATCTCCGACTCGGCGATCGTCGCCGCCGCGACCCTCTCGGAGCGCTACATCGCCGACCGCTTCCTCCCTGACAAGGCGATCGACCTGATCGACGAGGCCGCCTCGCGGCTGAAGATCGAGATCGACTCGGTGCCGACCGAGATCGACGAGGTCGAGCGGCGGATCCAGCAGCTGGAGATCGAGCGCCAGGCGCTGAAGAAAGAGACTGACGAGGCCTCGAAGGCGCGGCTGGCGACGCTGGAGGAGGACCTGGCGAACCTGCGCGAGGAGGCCGAGGCGCTGCGGACCCGCTGGCAGAACGAGAAAGAGCCGCTCGAGCTGATCAACGCCGCCAAGGCCGAACTCGAGGAAGCGCGGCAGGAGGTCGAGCGGGCCGAACGCGAGACCGACCTCGAGCGCGCCGCCGAACTCAAATTCGGCCAGATCCCCGAGCTCGAGGCGAAGGTCGCCGAGCAGCAGGCGCGGCTGCAGGAGGTCCACGCCGGCGGCGGCACGATGCTGGCCGACGAAGTCACCGAGGAGGACGTCGCCGAGGTCGTCGCCAAATGGACCGGGATCCCGGTAAGCCGGCTGATGGAGGGCGAGGTCGAGAAGCTGATCCAGATGGAGGAACGGCTGCACGACCGGGTGATCGGCCAGGACGAGGCGATCGCCGCCGTCTCCAACGCATTGCGGCGCTCGCGCGCTGGTTTGTCCGACCCCAACCGTCCGATTGGCTCCTTCCTCTTCCTCGGCCCGACCGGGGTCGGCAAGACCGAGCTGGCGAAGGCACTGGCCGAGTTCATGTTCGACTCCGAGCAGGCGATCGTCCGCCTCGACATGTCTGAGTACATGGAGAAGCACACGGTGGCGCGGCTGATCGGCGCGCCGCCCGGTTACGTCGGCTACGAGGAGGGCGGGCAGCTGACCGAGGCGGTGCGCCGCCGGCCCTACGCGGTGGTCCTGCTCGACGAGATCGAGAAGGCGCACCCCGACGTCTTCAACACGCTGCTGCAGTTGATGGACGACGGGCGCCTGACCGATGGCCAGGGCCGCACGGTCTCCTTCACCAACACGGTCCTGATCATGACCTCCAACGTCGGCTCGGACCGAATTGTCGGCGACCAGGTCGACGAGGGCATCCGCGAGGCGATCGAAGAGGTGCTGGCTGCGACCTTCAAGCCCGAGTTCCTCAACCGGATCGACGACACGGTGATCTTCCACCGGCTTTCGAAGGCTGACATCGGCAGGATCGTCGAGCTGCAGGTGAACCAGCTGGTCGGCCGGGTGGCCGAGCGCGGGATCACGATCGAGCTCACCGACGCGGCGCGGACGCTGCTCGGAAACCTCGGCTACGACCCCATCTACGGGGCGCGGCCGCTGAAGCGGGTGATCCAGAAGCAGCTAGTCGACAAGCTGGCGCTGAAGATCCTCGAGGGCGAGTTCGGCGAGGGCGACGTGGTCCGGGTCGACGCCGGCGACGGCGAGGTCGTCTTCGAGCGCGTCGGGACGCCTGCTGCAAGCGCGGCTTAGGGCTCAATCTCCCGCCGGGTTCTGCCGAAACAACAAGACGCGAAAGGTGCTCTTTAATTGTCTGGTTCAACCTGGACGATGGGAGAGACGCGGCAGACCTGATGGAGAACGACCAGACCCCGATCAACGCGCGGCCGAAGCGCCGCTCGCCGGAGGCCTTCGAGGACCTCTCGCTGTCGCTGCGCGAGCACCTGCTCTGGCCGGTCGAGGATCGGCTGCTGGGACTCGGCGACCGCGGCCGCGCGGCAGTGGCCGGCGGTGCCGTCGTCCTCGCGCTCGGCCTGGCGGTCGGCGGCTACTCGCTGCTCGGGTCAGGGAGCTCCGAACCGACCGCGACCGCTCCCGTCGCCGTCGTCAGCAAGCCGGCCCCTGAATCCGCTCCGGCAGCACCGGCGCCGGAACCGGAGTCGAAGCCCGCGCCGACGCTGCACGGCGCCGCCCCCGTCTTCAAGCCGGCAGGCGACCAGGAGAAGGTCGGCGGAGCGAAGGGCGTCGAGGGCGCCGCCGCTCCGGCCGCGAGCACCGCCAACACCGGCGACCCCGCCACCGACACGATCACTTCCTCCCCGGCCGCGGACGCCACCGCCGCCACGACTTCCGCCGCCGCCCGCCCCGCCGAGGTCCCCGACGGGCCGCCGGCCGGCCCGGCCGCGGTCGCCATCGCCCGCAAGTTCGCCAACGCCTTCGTCGTCTATGAGACCGGCGGCGCCGACGAAGCCCGCGCGGAGTTCAAGGCCACGGCCACGCCAGAGCTGACGAAAGCGCTGATGCGCCGGCCGCCGCGCCAACCCGCCGGAGTCGAGGTGCCGCAGGCGAAGGTCCTCAACATCGTCCCCGCCCCCTCGCACGGAACGATCTACCCGCTCAGCGTCTCGCTGCTGCGGGTCGGCGCGACCAGCGAGCTGCGGCTGGAAATGGAACAGCTGAAAAACCAGGGCTGGCGCGTCACCAACGTCCTCGGCTGATGGAGCGGACGGGCAAGATCAGGGCGGTCGTGGCGACCGCGGCGGCGACGGTGGCGCTGGCGGTCCCGGTTGCGGTCGCACGGGCCGAGGCCGAAACGGCGGCGACGCCGTCGGCTGACACCACGGTCGAAGCTCCGACCTCCGCAACGCCGGAAACGCCCGCCGGCTCGCTCACCCCGGAACCGGCCGAACACTTCGTGCCGCCGCCGGCCGAAGAACCGACCGTCAAGCACGGCGCGACCCTGGTCTCGCCGCCGCCCCCGGCCACCCACACCCCACCGCCGAGCGGCGGCGTCGACAGCGGCAAGGAGAAATCGAACACTGGCGGTACGGCGCCCGAAGGCGCGGAAACGGAAACCCCGGTCGGCGCCGCCTCCGCCCCCGGCCCGACCAGCTTCGCGATCCCCTCGCTGCCCGCCTCCAGCTGCGCGATCAGCGGCGTGCCGCCGGTCCTGATTCCGATCTACCAAGGCGCCTCGGCGAAGTACGGGCTGGGGCCGCAGGGTCCGGCGATCCTCGCCGGGATCAACGCGGTCGAGACGGCTTTCGGCACCAACCTCGGCCCCTCCTCGGCCGGCGCCGTCGGCTGGATGCAGTTCATGCCGGAAACCTGGACCACCTACGGGGTCGACGCCAACGGCGACGGCGTCGCCGACCCGAACAACCCCGAAGACGCGATCTACGCCGCCGCCGGCTACCTGAAAGCGGCGGGGATGCCGGCCGACACCTACGGCGCGATCTTCGCCTACAACCACGCCGACTGGTACGTCGAAGAGGTGCTGGCGAACGCCGGCTGCTACGCCGACGAAGTCGGCAGCAACTCCTTCAGCGCCGTCGGCCTCGGGCCGCAGATCCCGGTCTTCACCTGCGAAGCCGCCCCGGACTGGAAACAGAAGATCCCGGAGGAATACCTGGCGGCCTTCGAGCAGGCTGCAGCCCGCTACGAACTCGGCAAGCGCGGCGTCTGGACGCTGGCGGCGATCTCCCGTCTGGAGTCGAACTTCGGCCGCGGGATGAGCAAGCGCCTGCTGCGCACCGAAGGCGCGCTCGGCCTCGACAGCATGGAGTGGCGCCGCTACGCGGTCGACGGCGACAACGACGGCAAGGTGCGCCACGGCGACATCGATGACTCGGCGGCGACCCTGGCCCGGCTGCTCTGGTCGCGCGGCGGCATCCAGGCCGGCGTCTTCACCCACAACCAGGCCGAGTGGTACGTCGACGAGGTTCTGCAGGAGGCCGGCGAAATCGAAGGCGGCTGCAAAGTCCGCTACATCGACTGGCGAATTGCCCCGCTGGCGACCGGCTTCGAAGCGCCCGGCGCCAACGCCGTCCTCACCCCCGAGGGCCTCGCCGCCTCCCCCCGCAGCGCTCCGCCGGCGATCAAGGCCGTAATCGCCGCCGCCAACTCGATCGCCGACACCCCCTACGTCTGGGGTGGCGGCCACGGCTCCTGGTACTCCTACGGCTACGACTGCTCCGGCGCCGTCTCCTTCGCCCTCTACGGCGGCGGCCTCCTCGATACCCCCCTCACCTCCGGCTCCCTCGAGTCCTACGGCGAACCCGGCCCCGGCCGCTGGATCACGATCTACGCCAACGCCACCCACACCTACATGACCGTGGCGGGCCTCCGCTGGGACACCGTCGGAGACGCCGAAGGAACGGGACCGCGCTGGCACATCGAGCCGCCGTACCCGGACGGCTTCGTCGTCCGCCATCCGCCTGGCTACTGATCCTGCCCTGAGCGGGTACGGTTGAGGCAGTGCCCATCTAGACCTGGGAGGAGCTGGGAAATGCCGACTTTCTTGATGCTTACGAACTTGACCGCCGAGGGCGTGCGGACTTTGAAGAACCATCCCGGCCGGATCGCCGAGGTGAACCGAGAGGTCGAGCAGATGGGGGTCAAAGTGGTCTCCCAGTACGCGACCCTGGGGCAGTACGACTTCGTCACCGTGGTCGAGGCGCCCGACGATAAGACGATGGCCAAGGTCTCGGTCGAGCTTGGCTCGCGCGGGACGATGACCAGCCAGACCCTCGCCGCGATCCCGGCCGAGGACATGGCCTCCTCGCTGTAGCGCGCTCTTGAAGGTTCTCGTAGTCGGCGGAGGCGGTCGCGAGCACGCGATCGCGAAGGCGCTGCGGCGCTCGCCGCAGGTCACCGACGTGCTCTGCGCGCCCGGTAACGCCGGGATCGCCGCCGACGCCGAGTGCCTGCCTGACGTCGCCGCCGACGACGCCGCGGCGATCGTCGCAGCGGCCAAGCGCAGCGGCGTCGACCTGGCGGCGATTGGGCCGGAGGCGGGACTCGTCGCCGGCGCCGTCGACGCGCTCGAGGAGGCGGGGATCCCGGCCTTCGGTCCCCGCAAGGCCGCGGCCGAGATCGAGGGGTCGAAGGCCTTCGCCAAGGAGCTGATGGAGGCAGCCGGGGTGCCGACCGCCGGCTACGCCCTCCTGCGCAGCCGCGAGGAGGCCGACGCGCAGCTCGCACGAGCGGGCTTCCCGACCGTACTCAAGGCCGACGGCCTCGCCGCTGGCAAGGGCGTGATCATCTGCTCGACCGAGGCCGAGGCGCGCGAGGCGCTCGACGTCTTCTTCACCGAGCGGCGCTTCGGCGAGACGACGGTGGTGATGGAGGACTTCCTCGAGGGCGAAGAGCTCTCGCTGCTGGCCCTTTGCGACGGCGAGAACGTGGTCCCGCTGGCCCCGGCCCAGGACTACAAGCGGATCTTCGACGGCGACGCGGGGCCGAACACCGGCGGCATGGGCAGCTACTCACCGGTCCCCGGCTTCGGCGTCGCCGAGGTCGAGGAGATCGTCGAGCGGGTCCATCGGCCGGTGGTGGCGACGATGGCCGAGCGCGGCACCCGCTTCCACGGCGTCCTCTACGCCGGGCTGATGATGACCGCCGAGGGCCCGCGCGTGCTCGAGTTCAACGCCCGCTTCGGCGACCCCGAGACGCAGGCGGTGCTGCCGCGGCTGCGCTCGGACATCGCGGAGTTGTTCCTCGCCGCCCGCGAGCCCGGCGGCCTCGCCGGGATGTCGGCCGAGTTCGGCGAGGACTGGGCGGTGACCGTCGTCCTCGCCTCCGCCGGCTACCCCGAATCCTCCTCCAAGGGCGACGTGATCACGGGGTTAGAGGCGGCCGCTGAGATCGCCGAGATCACCCACGCCGGCACCGCAAATCGCGACGGCGAGATCGTTACCGCCGGCGGCCGGGTGCTGAACGTGACCGGCCTGGGTAGCAGTCCCGCCGAGGCCCGCGATCGTGCATACGATGCAGCCCGCCGGATCGCCTTCGAGGGAATGCAGATCCGGACCGATATCGCCGCCCGCGCCGTCGAGCGCGTCCCAGGTAATTCCGTTCATCAACAGAATCATCAACAGAACCTCACCAACAGAATCCGAAGGAGCGAGATGAGCGAGATCTCAGAGGAGCCGCAGCCGACCGGGACCACCGGCTCGGCCGAGCCCGCCCCCGCCGACCCCACCGAGACGGCGACGATGGCAAGCGTCGAGGAAGCGTTCGGGGAAATCGACGTCGACGAGCCCCACGTCGGGATCATCATGGGCTCGAAGAACGACAAGCCGAAGATGGAACCGGCCGGCAAAGCGCTCGAGGAACTGGGCATCCGCTACGAGGTGCGGGTGATGAGCGCCCACCGCGATCCGGAGATGGTCCGCGAGTACTGCCAGAACGCGCGCATGCGGGGCCTGAAGGTGATCATCGCCGGCGCCGGGATGTCGGCGGCGCTGCCCGGGGTCGCCGCCGCCCACACCGACCTGCCGGTGATCGGGGTGCCGATCCTCGGCAAGAGCCTCGGCGGGCTCGACGCGCTGCTCTCGGCGGTGCAGATGCCGCCCGGGATCCCGGTCGCCTGCGTTGCCATCGACGGCGCCAAAAACGCCGGCGTGCTCGCCGGGCGGATAATCAACGCGTGATCCCTCGCTACACCCGCCCCGAGATCGGGGCGGTCTGGACCTCCGAGGCGAAGCTGCAGAGCTGGCTCGAAGTCGAGCTGGCGGCAACCGAAGCCTGGGCGGCCGAGGGCGTGGTGCCGGCGGAGGCCGCCGAGCAGGCGCTGGCGAAGGCGGCCTTCACGGTCGAGGCGGTCGAAGAGCGCGAGAAGGTGACCGACCACGACGTCGCCGCCTTCGTCGACGTCGTCGCCGCCTCGGTCGGCGAGCACGGTCGCTGGATCCACTACGGCCTCACCTCCTCAGATGTGCTCGACACGGCGCTTGCCTTGCAGCTGCGGCGGGCGGGCGAAGTCGTCCTCGCGAGCGCCTGCGCCTATCGGGACGCGCTGCTGCAGCGGGCGCTCGAGCACCGCGACACGCTCTGCGTCGGCCGCACCCACGGCGTCCACGCCGAGCCGACCACCTTCGGGCTGCGGCTGGCCGGCTTCGTCTTCGAGGCCGATCGCAACCTCGACCGGCTGGAGGAGGCCTTCGCCCAGCTCGCGGTCGGCAAGCTCTCCGGTGCCGTCGGCACCTATGCCTCGGTCCCGCCGGCGGTCGAGGCGCGGGTGATGCAGAAGCTCGGGCTCGGCCGCGAGGACGTCGCCACCCAGGTGGTCCCGCGCGACCGCCACGCCGAGCTGCTCACGGCGATCGCGATCGCCGGCGCCGGCCTCGAGCGCTTCGCCACCGAGGTCCGCAACCTGCAGAAAACCGAGGTCCGCGAGGTCGAAGAGCCGTTCGCCGCCGGCCAGAAGGGTTCTTCGGCGATGCCGCACAAGCGCAACCCGATCCGCACCGAGCGGATCACCGGCCTCGCCCGCGTCCTCCGCGGCTACGCCCAGACCGGGGTCGAGAACGTCGCCCTCTGGCATGAGCGCGACATCTCCCACTCCGGCGCCGAGCGGGTGATCCTCCCCGACGCGACGATCCTGCTCGACTACATGCAGGACCTGGCGGCCAAGGTCGCTTCCGGGATGAAGGTCAACGAGGAACGGATGCGCGAGAACCTCGGCCTCACCCACGGAGCCCTGTTCAGCCAGCGCGCCCTCACCGCCCTGGTCGAGTCGGGGATGACCCGCGACGACGCCTACCGGGTCGTCCAGGAGAACGCCCAACGCGCCTGGGACACCAAGACCGAGTTCCGCGACCTCCTCGCCGAGGCGGCCCCCGACCTCGACCTCGACGCCGTCTTCGACTACAGCGCCTACCTCACCCACGTGCCCGAGATCTTCGAGCGCTTGGAAGCTCTGAGATCCTGAGCTGCGGATGACCGAGCAGCTCGAAGCCGATGTAGCGATCGTCGGCGCCGGGCTGGCCGGGCTGGTGGCGGCGCGGCAGCTGGTTGCGGCGGGGGTGCAGCCGCTGATGGTGGAGGCGCGCGATCGGGTTGGCGGGCGGCTGCTGAACCACGAGATCGGCGGCGGCAAGATCGTCGAGGTCGGCGGGCAGTGGATCGGGCCGACGCAGGACCGGATCGCGGCGCTGGCGGCGGAGCTCGGGGTCGCCACCTTCCCCACCTACGACGAGGGCCGGGAGGTGATGGAGATGGGCGGCCGCCGCACCACCTTCACCAACTTCAACGACATCGGCGTTGGGCTCCTGCGCGACCTCTCGAAGGCGATGTCGCCGCTGGCGCTGGTCGACTTCGAACAGGCGCGGCTGCGGCTCGACCGGATGGCGAAGCAGGTGCCGCTGGAGGCGCCTTGGCAGGCGCCGAAGGCGCGGCTCTGGGACGGCCAGACCTTTGCCACCTGGATCCGGCGCAACGTCCGCACCACCGCCGCGCGCAACCTCTTCGAGCTGCTGACCGAGGCGGTCTGGGCGGCCGAGCCGGCCGACGTCTCGCTCCTCCACATCCTCTTCTACACCCGCTCGGGCAGCGGCCTCGACAGCCTCATCGGCACCGACGGCGGCGCCCAGCAGGACCGCTTCGAGGGCGGCTCGCAGCGGCTGGCGCTGCTGATGGCGGAGGAGCTGGGCGAGCATCTGCGGCTGGGGGCGCCGGTGCGGCGGATCGAGCACGGCGACGAAGGCGTCGTCGTCTACGCCGACGGCGGCAGCGCCGGTCCGCTCAGCGTGCGGGCGCAGCGGGCGGTCGTCGCCGTTCCTCCCACCCTCGCCGGCCGGATCGCCTACGATCCGCCGCTGCCGGCGCTGCGCGACCAGCTGACCCAGCGGATGCCGCAGGGCAGCGTGATCAAGACGATGGCGATCTACGAGCAACCGTTCTGGCGCCGCGAGGGCCTGTCGGGCCAGGGGATGAGCGATGTCGGACCGGCGCGGGTGACCTTCGACAACTCGCCGCCCGACGGCAGCCCGGGCGTCCTCCTCGGCTTTCTCGAGGGCCGCTTCGCCCGCCACTGGGCGACCCGGCCGCCGGCCGAGCGCCGCGAGGCGATCCTCGCCGGCCACGCGCGGTTGTTCGGCGCCCGGGCGGAGCAGCCGGTCGAGTTCGTCGAGCGGGTCTGGGCCGAGGAGGAGTGGACGCGCGGCTGCTACGGCTGCCTGATGACGACCGGCGGCTGGACGGAATACGGCCGCGCCCTGCGCGAGCCGGTCGGCCGCCTGCACTGGGCCGGCGCCGAGACGGCGACAGTCTGGAACGGCTATATGGACGGCGCCGTGCGCTCGGGCGAGCGCGTCGCCGCCGAGCTGCTCCCCCAGCTGGCTTGAACCCACCCCGCCAGGCCCATAGGGTGGCCGAGATGGTCCTCTACACCTGCGGTCAGAAGACGCACGGCCCCGGCTTGGCACACCCCTGCGCGAAAGCCGGCAAGGCCCTCGATGCCGCCGGCTACAAGTACGAGATCAAGCCGGTCCGCGGCTACAGGGCGGGGTTCTGGACCTGGGGCAGCCGCAGCAAGGATCGCGAGGAGGTCAAGCGCCTCAGCGGCACCAACGAGGTGCCGATCCTCGTGCTCGACGACGGCGAGGTGATCTCCGGCTCCGGCACGATCGCCCGCTGGGCGAAGGAGCACCCCCACTCCCCGGCTAAGTCGGGCGGCTAGAGCTACGCCTGGTCGCTCAGCAGTGCGACGGCAAGGCTGATCAAGAAGAAGAGCTGGATGTAAAACAGTTTGTCGAGCCGACCGGTGAACCTGTGGAATTCGGCTATCACCTGAGTTTCGAAACGCTCTGAGCGATCGGCGCCCTCATCGAAACGTCGGCTCATTTCTTGCTGGACGCCGTCGAAACGCAGTTTCATTTCTTCTTTCGTGGCCATTTTCTCAAAGCCCGCGTCCATCCGCCGGGCCAATTCATCCAGCCGCTCGTCGTTCCAGCTCTCCACTGTCCCCTCCTTCTCCAGAAGTGCCTCCATGGGAGAAGTGTAGACGAAAAGTTTCGGAAATGTTTTGTCAGGCTAGAGCCGCTTCGCGCGCTGGCTCGCGCGCGGTCAACACGACCGGCGTGCCTGCCTTCGGCGAGAGGGTGATGTTGCGGCGGCCGGTGCGCTCGGGGCGCGGGTCGGCCTTGCGCAGCTCGCAGCGGCTGAGGACCTCGCGGAGGACGACGCGCATCTCGAACTCGGCGAAGGTGGCGCCGATGCAGCGGCGGACGCTGCCGCCGAATGGGATCCAGGCGTAGGTGTCGGGACCCTCCTCGAGGAAGCGCTCGGGCCGGAAGGCGAAGGGCTCGGGGTAGATGTCGGCGCGGGTGTGGGTGAGCCAGATCGCCGGCGTCACGTCGGTCCCCGCCGGCAGGGTCATGCCGTCGACCGCAAGCTCCTCGGTCAGCCGCCGGCCCGCCAGCGGGATCACCGGCCGCAGCCGCAGCGACTCGGAGATCGTCGCCCGCAGGTAGTCCTCCTCCCCCGCCGCCAGCTCCTCGCGCAGGCGCGCCAGCGCCGCCGGGTGGCGCAGCAGCAGGTCGAAGGTCCAGGCCAGCGCCGTCGCGGTCGTCTCGTGCCCGGCCAAGAGCAGCGTCATCAGCTGGTCGCGCAGCTCCTGGTCCTCCATCCGCGAGCCGTCCTCGAACTCGGCCGTCATCAGCATCGAGAGGATGTCCTGGCGCTCCTCCAGGTCCGGCCGCTCGCGGTGCTCGGCGATCTCGGCGAAGAGCAGCTCGTCGACTTCGCGCAGCTGGGTCTCGTAGCGGGCGAACGGCCCGTTGCCGCCGAAGCGACGCAGGGCAAGGCCGAGGACCTGCTGCCCCGGCGAGGCCGTTTCCTGCAGGACGGTCGAGAGCATCTGCCGCAGCCGATCGAGCCGCGGCCCGCTGGAGATCCCGAAGACGACCTGGAGGATCACCTCCAGGGTCACTGCCTGCATCCGCGCGTGGATCGGGAACTCCTGATGGAGCGGCCAGGAGTCGACCTCGGTCGCTGCGATCTCGGTCATCGTCCCTTCGTAAGAGCGCATCCGCTCGCCGTGGAAGGGCGGCAGCATCAGCTTGCGGCGGCTGAGGTGTTCGGCTCCCTGCTGGATCAACAGCGAGGTCGAGCCGAGGATCGGCTCGAGGATGATGTTGCGCCCCGGCGGCAGCGCCTGCTCGCGTTGGCGGTAGAGCGCTTTGATCGCCTCCGGATCGCTGATCAGGACCATCGGCCGCTCGAAGCCGAGGAAGCGGAGGCTGAAGTTGTCGCCGAACTGGCGGCGGCAGTCCTCCAGGAAGGGGATCGGTCGAAAAGCCCAGCGCAACGTCTGCAGGAGCGGCGGGATATTCGGTTCCGGAGGGAGCGTGATCGTGGAAGCATCGCAGAGGCCGGGCCGGGTAGCATCGCCGCCGATGACGAGCGTCGCCGACCTCAAGCTCCTCTCCTCGGGGAAGGTGCGGGAGATCTACGAGTGGGAAGACGACCTGCTGATGGTCGCCTCCGACCGGATCTCCACCTACGACGTGGTGATGCCGACGCCGATTCCCGACAAGGGCAAGGTGCTGAACCGGATGTCGGTCTTCTGGTTCGGGCTGACCGGCGACATCGTCCCCAACCACTTCATCAGCGAGGACGTGCCCGAGGAGGTCGCCGAACGGGCGATGCGGGTGCGCAAGCTGGAGATGTACCCGGTCGAGTGCGTGGTCCGCGGCTACCTCTCCGGCTCGGGCTGGAAGGAATACAAGGAAGGCGGCGCGGTCTGCGGGATCGAGCTGCCGGGCGGCCTGGTCGAGTCCGACCAGCTGCCGGAGCCGATCTTCACCCCCAGTACCAAGGCCGACGTCGGCCACGACGAGAACGTCGACTTCGACCGGGCGGCCGAGATCGTCGGCGACCGGGCGCTGTTGGAAGAGCTGCGGCGGATCTCGATCGAGGTCTACAAGCGCGGCGCCCAGCACGCGGCCCAGCGCGGGATCATCCTCGCCGACACCAAGTTCGAGTTCGGCCGAAGCGCAGGCGCCGAGATCGTCCTCGGCGATGAGGTGCTGACCCCGGACTCCTCGCGCTTCTGGCCGGCGGCGAGCTACCAGCCGGGCGCGACGCCCCCCTCCTTCGACAAGCAGTACGTGCGCGACTGGGCCTCGGAGACCGGCTGGGACAAAAAGCCGCCGGCGCCGGAGCTGCCGGCCGACGTGGTCGAGCAGACGCGGGCCAAATACGTCGAGGCCTACGAGCGCATCACCGGCGAGTCGTTCTGAGCCACTCGCTAGATTGGCCGCAGTGAAGGCGCGAGTGCTGATCCGCCCCAAGGAGGGCATCCTCGACCCTCAGGGCAAGGCCGTCGAGCGGGCGCTGCCGGCGCTCGGCTTCGAGGGGATTGAGCACGTCCACGTCGGGCGGATGGTCGAGCTCGAGGCCGAGGACCCGGAGCGGCTCGGCGAGCTCTGCGAGAAGCTGCTCGCCAACCCCCTGATCGAGGACTACGAGATCCAGACCCTGTGATCTGGGGCGTCCTCCAGTTCCCCGGATCCTGCGATGAGCGGGACGCCCTGCACGCCTGCGAGGTCCACGGCGACGGCGCCCGCCTCGTCTGGCACGAAAGCCGCGACCTCGACGGCGTTGACGGCGTCGTCGTCCCCGGCGGCTTCTCCTACGGCGACTACCTGCGGGCGGGGGCGATCGCCCGCTTCAGCCCGGCGATGGAAGCGGTCGCCGAGGCGGCCGCGGGCGGGGCGCCGGTGCTGGGGATCTGCAACGGCTTCCAGGTCCTCTGCGAGGCGGGGTTGCTGCCGGGGGCGCTGCTGCGCAACGTCGAGCTGCGCTTCCGCTGCCACCAGGTCGACCTGATCGACGAGCGCGACGGCGCGCGGCTCTCGATCCCGGCCAAGCACGGAGAAGGCCGCTACTACGCGCCGGGGGAGATGCTCGACCAGCTCGAGGCGAACGGCCAGATCGCCTACCGCTACGCCGAGGGGCACAACTCCAACGGCTCGGTCCGTGACGTCGCCGGGGTGACCAACGAGCGCGGCAACGTCCTCGGCCTGATGCCCCACCCCGAGCACGCGGTCGATCCGCTGACGGGATCGACCGACGGCCTGCGGGTCTTCGACCGGGTGACCCAGGTCACCGCGTGACCGTGGGGACGCCGAAATACCGCGAGCTCGGCCTCACCGACGCCGAGTACGAGCTGATCGTCGAGAAGCTCGGGCGCGAGCCGAACGACGTCGAGCTGGCGATGTTCAGCCTGCTCTGGTCCGAGCACTGCGCCTACAAGCACTCGCGCAAGCTGCTGCGGCGGCTGCCGACCGAGGGTGAGCGGGTGGTGATGGGCCCGGGCGAGAACGCCGGCGCGGTCGACGTCGGCAAGGGCTTCGCCGTTGCCTTCAAGGTCGAGAGCCACAACCACCCGAGCGCGGTGGAACCGTTCGAGGGGGCGGCGACGGGAGTCGGCGGCATCCTCCGCGACGTCTTCGCGATCGGGGCGCGGCCGATCGCGATCCTCGACAGCCTCCGCTTCGGCGAGCTCGACTCGCCCCGCTCGCGCCACCTGCTCGACGGCGCGGTGCGCGGGATCGGCCACTACGGCAACTCGATCGGGGTGCCGACTGTCGGCGGCGAGATCTACTTCGAGGAGCCCTACGAGCACAACTGCCTGGTCAACGCGATGTGCATCGGCTTCGCCAAGACCAAGGAGATGGTGCGGGCGGCGGCCGCCGGGCCGGGCAATGCGATCGTCCTGATGGGCGCCTCGACCGGGCGCGACGGGATCGGCGGCGCCTCGGTGCTGGCCTCGGCCGAGCTCGGCGAGGGCGATGAGGCGAAGCGGCCGACGGTGCAGATCGGCGACCCCTTCGAGGAGTCGAAGCTGCTCGAGTGCTGCCTGGAGCTGCTGGCGAAGGGGTTGCTGGTCTCGCTGCAGGATCTCGGTGCGGCCGGGCTGACCTCCTCGGCGGGGGAGATGGCGAGCGCCGGCGGGGTCGGGATCGACATCGACGTCGCCGCGGTGCCGCTGCGCGAGGCCGACATGGAGCCCTTCGAGATCATGGTCTCCGAGAGCCAGGAGCGGATGCTGGCGGTGGTCGAGCCGGCGCGGGTCGAGGAGGTGCGGGCTACTGCTGAGAAGTGGCAGACCGGCTCGGCGGTGATTGGAACTGTGACCGAGGGCGACACGATCCGGATCCTGCGCGGCGACGAGGTCGTCGGCAAGATGCCGGTCGAGGCGCTGGTCGACGGCTGCCCGCTTTACGACCTCGAGCCGGCGGAGCCGGATGGCTGGATCTACGGCAACCGGGCGACGCTGGCCGAAGGCGCGTCGCCCGAGGAGGAGCTGCTGGCGCTGCTGGGGGCGCCGAGCATCGCCTCCAAGCGCTGGGCCTTCGAGCAGTATGACTGGATCGTCGGCTCGCGCACCGTGCGGCGGCCCGAGCAGGCCGACGCCGCCGTCCTCAACCTGCCCGAGGCGGACAACGCGATCGCGGTCTCGATCGACGGCAACGGCCGGCGCGTCGCCTGCGACCCCTACGAGGGAACGATCGAGGCGGTGCTCGAGTGCGCCCAGAACCTCGCCTGCGTCGGCGCCGAGCCGCTCGGACTGACCAACTGCCTCAACTTCGGCAACCCCGAGAAGCCGACCGGGGCCTGGCAGCTCGACCGCGCCGTCAGCGGTCTGGCGGACGCCTGCAACGCCCTCGGGGTGCCGGTCGTCGGCGGCAACGTCTCGCTCTACAACGAGGGGCCGGAAGGCCCGATCTACCCGACGCCGGTGGTGGCGATGGTCGGCGAGCTGCCCGACCCCGCCCAGGTTGCCGGCGGCGCCTTCGTCAACGAGGGCGACGCGATCGGCCTGATCGGCCCCTTCGAACCGAGCCTCGCCGGCTCCGAGCTGGCAAAGCAGCGCGGGGACCTGAAGATGGGCCTCCCCCGTCCCGAAGTCGACGACGTCGCCGCCGCCTGCGCAGTCGTCCGCGACGCCGTCCGCGCCGGCAAGCTCAGCTCGGTCCACGACATCAGCGACGGCGGCCTCGCCATAGCGATCGCCGAGTGCGCGATCGCCGGCGGCGTCGGCTGCGAGACCAACGTCGAACACCTGCGCGAGCGCGGCGCCCAGCCCGAGGAAGCCCTCTTCGGCGAGGGCCCCGGCGGCTTCCTCGTCAGCGCCGACCGCGCCACCCTCGAAGACCTGGGCGCCGTCCTCCTCGGCACCGTCGGCGGCGACCAAGTCTCGATCGGCGCCGGCGACCGCAGCCTCGTCGTCAGCCTCGCCGAGGCACGCGAGGCATGGACCTCGCTCGGCACCCGCCTTTAGCCCGCGTTTAGACAACCACTTCCGCGGGCAGCTTCATCAATGCACCTTGGGAAGGTGCATCTACAGAGGAGCGGCGTTGAAATCCAGTTGGGCTGCACGATCGATGGTCTGCCTCGCAACCGCGACTCTGGCGGCAAGCGTCCTCGCCGCCTGCGGCGGCAGCTCTGACAGCTCGGGGCCTCGCGAGCTGACCTTCTTCGTCGCGATCCAGCCTGGCGGGACGATCGAGGAAGTCTCGAAACGGTGCTCGGAAGAATCGAGCGGCAAGTACACGATCACGCCGGAATTCCTTCCCACCGACGCCAGCCAGCAGCGCGAACAGCTGGTGCGGCGGCTCGGCGCCGAGGACTCCTCGATCGACATCGTCGGCATGGACGTGATCTGGACCGGCGAGTTTGCGAACGCCGGCTGGGTCGAAGAATGGACGGGAGCCGAGAAGAAACAGGTCACCGAAAAGGTCTTCCCCAACGTGATCGAAACGGCCTCCTTTGAGGGCAAGCTCTACGCGGCGCCGTTCAACACCAACACCCAGCTGCTCTGGTACCGCAAAGACCTGGTCAAGACGCCGCCGAAAACCTGGGACCAGATGATCGAAGAGGCCGAAGGCCTCAAAGAAGCAAGCTCAATCCAGGTGCAGGCGAACCGCTACGAGGGCTACATGGTCCTCGTCAACGCCTTGATCGAGAGCGCCGGCACCGAAATTCTCTCCGGCCCCGAGGAAGTCGACCTCGAACAGGGCCCGACCGAAAAGGCGCTGGAAGTGATCGGCAAGCTCGCCAACGGCGGCGCCGCCCCGCCGAGCCTCTCGACCTCCGACGAGGACACGGCCCGACTCGGCTTCGAGGCCGGCGAATCGGCCTTCATGACCAACTACACCTTTGCCTATGCGAGCGCCAAAGAAGAAGCGCCGGACATCTTCAAAAACATGGGCTACGCGCGCTTCCCGCGGGTCGACGCGGGCAAGCCGAGCAAACCGCCGCTCGGCGGCTTCAACCTCGCGGTCAGCTCCTTCTCCGACAACAAGGACGTCGCCTTCGAAGCGGCCGCCTGCCTGGCCGACAAAGACAGCCAGAAAACCGCGGTCGAACTCGACGGCCTGCCGCCCTCGCGCTCTGACCTCTACACCGACAAAACGGTGACGAGCGCGTATCCCGGCTTTGCCGAGCTGGTTAAGGAATCGATCGAAGCCTCCGGCCCGCGGCCGACCACCCCCGCCTACCAGGACGTCAGCCTGGCGGTACAGCGGGCGCTGCACCCGCCCGACAAGATCGATCCCGACGACACCGAACCCGTCTACGACGAACTGAAGTCCTTGGTCGAAGACGCGGTGAAGCGAGAAGGGCTGCTCTGATGAGCGTCAACGCGCCCGCCAATCCCGCGCCGCCGAAGGCCGCCCCGAAGGCGTCGTCGCGCACCCGCTCGGAGCGCAAACTTGCCTGGATGCTGTGTGCGCCGGCGGTCCTGGCGATGCTGCTCGTCACCGCCTACCCGATCGCCTACGCGGTCGTCCTCTCGCTGCAGGACGTCGACCTCCGCTTCCCCGACGAGGGCGGCTTCGCCGGCTTGAGCAACTACAGCACGGTCCTCTCCTCGAGCCTCTGGTGGACCGACATCTTCAACACCGTCTTCATCATGGTGATCTCGGTCGCGATCGAGCTGGTGCTGGGGATGGCGATTGCCTTGGTGATGCACCGGGCGATCTTCGGCCGCGGCGTCGTTCGCACCTCGGTCCTCATCCCCTACGGGATCATCACCGTGGTCGCCGCCTTCGCCTGGCAGTTTGCCTTCAGCCCGGAAACCGGGTTCGTCAACAACCTGCCGCTGATCTCCGACGAAATGGACTGGTTCGGCGGCCGCTTCAGCTCCTTCGCGGTGATCATCCTCGCCGAGGTCTGGAAAACGACGCCGTTCATGGCGCTCCTGCTCCTGGCCGGCTTAGTGACGATCGACGACCAGCTGTACGAGGCGGCGCGGGTCGACGGCGCCACCGCCTGGCAGCGCTTCACCCGCATCACCCTGCCGCTGATGAAGCCGGCGATCCTGGTGGCGCTGCTGTTCCGCACCCTCGACGCCTTCCGCGTCTTCGACACGATCTTCGTCATGACCCGCGGTGCGCTGGACACCGAATCAGTCTCGATCCTCGGCTACAACCAGCTGATCAGCCGCCTCAACCTCGGGCTCGGATCGGCGGTCTCGGTGCTGATCTTCCTCTGCGTCTTCCTGATCGCGTTCATCTTCGTCAAGGGCTTCGGGGCCAAGGTCGAGGAAGGACGGCCGAGCTGATGGAACGCAGCAGCCGCGACTACGCCCTCTGGACGATCGCCATCGCGCTGGTGGTGATCTTCGCGCTGATCCCGGTGCTCTGGCTGATCTCGATCTCCCTGAAGCCGCCGGAAGCGCTGACCGACCAGAAGTTCATCCCCTCCGACATCTCCTTCGACAACTACAAGAGCCTGTTCGAAGGCGGGATCGACGACAGCCCCTTCATCAAACCGCTGATCAACTCGATCGGGATCGCCTTAATCACGACCGCGATCTCGATCGTCCTCGCCTCCTTCTGCGCCTACGCGATCGCCCGGCTCGAATTCCCCGGCAAGCGGGTGATCCTCGCGGGGGCGCTGGCGATCGCGATGTTCCCGCCAATCTCCACGGTCGGGCCGCTGTTCGACATGTGGCGGGCGCTCGGGCTCTACGACACCTGGCTCGGGCTGATCATCCCCTACCTCACCTTCTCGCTGCCGTTGGCGATCTACGTCCTCGTCGCCTTCTTCCGGGAGATCCCGTGGGAGCTCGAGCAGGCGGCCCAGGTCGATGGGGCGACGCCGTTCCAGGCGTTCACGAAAGTGATCGTGCCGCTGGCGGCGCCGGGCGTCTTCACCGCCGCGATCCTCGTCTTCATCTTCTGTTGGAACGACTTCCTCTTCGCAATCTCGCTGACCAGCTCGGACGCCTCGCGGACCGTCCCCGCCGCACTTGCCTTCTTCACCGGCGAATCGTCGTTCACCGCCCCGACCGGGAGCATCGCCGCCGCCGCGGTGGTGGTGACGGTGCCGATCATCGTCTTCGTCCTCTTCTTCCAGCGCCGAATCGTCGCCGGGCTGACCGCCGGTGCCGTCAAGGGATAAAGGAGCCAACCGATGTCAGAGATAGTCCTCGACGGAGTTACCAAGACCTTTGCCGACGGCTTCGAAGCCGTCAAAGACATGGACCTCGACATCAAGGACGGCGAGTTCATGATTCTCGTCGGCCCGTCGGGCTGCGGCAAGTCGACGGCGCTGCGGATGATCGCCGGGCTCGAGGACATTTCCAGCGGCGAGGTGAAGATCGGCGGTGAGACCGTCAACGACCGCTCGCCCAAGGACCGCGACATCGCCATGGTCTTCCAGAACTACGCGCTCTACCCGCACATGACCGTGCGCGAGAACATGGGCTTCGCGCTGAAGCTGGCGGGGGCGGACAAGGAGGAGATCAACAAGAAGGTCGAGGAGGCGGCGCGGACGCTCGACCTCGAGCAGCACCTCGACCGCCGGCCGGCCAACCTCTCCGGCGGCCAGCGCCAGCGGGTGGCGATGGGCCGAGCGATCGTGCGCGACCCGAAAGCGTTCCTGATGGACGAGCCACTCTCCAACCTCGACGCGAAGCTGCGGGTGCAGATGCGGACCGAGGTGGCGCGGATCCAGTCGAAACTGGAGACGACGACGGTCTACGTCACCCACGACCAGACCGAGGCGATGACTCTCGGCGACCGGGTAGCGGTGATGCGGGCGGGAGTCCTGCAGCAGGTCGGGACGCCGGCTGATCTCTACGACAACCCGAAGAACCTCTTCGTCGCCGGCTTCATCGGCTCACCGGCGATGAACTTCATGCCGGGCGAGCTGAACGGCGGCAGGCTCAAACTGCCGATCGGGGAGATCGACGCAAGCGATCTGGGGATCGAGCGCAGCGACGGCACCGTGGTCGTCGGCCTGCGCCCGGAGAACTTCGAGGACGTCGAGGTAATCGGCGACCTCAAGGAGGAGCGCGGCATCACCTTCCAGGCGGAGATCGACCTGGTCGAGTCGCTCGGCTCCGACCTCTACGCCTACTTCCACATCGAGTCAGAGGGCATCCAGTCCGACCAGCTCGCCGACCTGGTCGAAGAGAGCCTCGAGGAAACCGGCGCCGGCGCCGAAACCTCCGAGGGCCGCGAGCAGATCGTCGCCCGTCTCGACCCGACCAGCAAAGTCCGCCGCCGCGAGCACGCCGAGCTCTGGGCCGACACCTCGAAGCTCCACCTCTTCGACCCCGAGAGCGGCGACAACCTCCGCGCGAAGTGAGTGCGGTGCGCCTTGTGGGCGCTATGCGCCCATAAGGCGCACCGCTGCTACCTTCGTCGCATGGGCAAGGTCTACGAGCGAATCGACGAGCATCAGCGCGAGTGGGTCGCGAAGCAGCCGCTGTTCTTCGTCGCCTCGGCGCCGCTCGATAGCAACGGGCACGTGAATGTCTCGCCGAAGGGGCCGATCGGGACGTTGCGGGTGCTCGACGATCACACGGTCGCCTACCTCGACATGGTCGGCAGCGGCGCCGAGACCGTGGCTCACATCCGCGAGAACGGGCGGATTGTGGTGATGCTCTGCGCCTTCGAGGGACCCCCACGGATCGTTCGCTTCCACGGGCGGGGCGAAGTGATCCCAGCTGACGACGACCGCTTCGAGGAGCTCTACGAGCGCGCCGGCTTCGAGGCGCCGCATGACGTCGAGGCGGCGCGGCGGGCGATCATCTTGGTCGACGTTACCCGCGTCTCCGACTCCTGCGGCTACGGCGTGCCGCTGATGAGCTACGAGGGCGAACGGCCGCACATGGAGGCCTGGGCGGAGAAGAAGATCCGGGTCGGCGGCGCCGAGGAGATCGAGGCCTACGTGGCCAAGAAGAACTCCGAGAGCATCGACGGCCTGCCAGCGTTCTAGACGCGTCAACCCTGCAAATACCGAGACTCGGAGACGGACCGCGCAGCCGCAGGGCGCTGCTACCCTCCCACGGTAGGCAGTCAGTCCAGTCGTAAGTTCGATTACGTCTGCCTGCGCGTCCGTCTCCGATTGCTTTCGAGGAAAACGCGCTTTGACTCCCACGCAGGGGTTCAGCTTCGATTCTGAGGGGCCGCGCGAGGAATGCGGCGTCTTCGGCGTATATGCACCGGGGCACGACGTCTCCCGCCTCGCCTACTTCAGCCTCTACGCGCTGCAGCACCGTGGCCAGGAGTCGGCCGGGATCGCCACCTGCGAGGGCGGGATGATCACGACGATGCGCGAGGCCGGGCTCGTCTCCCAGGTCTTCGATGAGGAGAAACTGCGGGCACTGCAGGGGGACATGGCGATCGGCCACGTCCGCTACTCGACCACCGGCGGCGGCTCCTGGGAGAACGCGCAGCCGATCTGGCGCGACGACGGCCGCGAGGTCGCCCTCGCCCACAACGGCAACCTGACCAACGCGGTCGAGCTCTGGGGCGAGCTGAAGGAGCGCGGGCTGCAGTTCCGCGGCACCTCGGACTCGGAGATCATCGCCGCCCTGCTCTCCTCCCACGACGGCAAAATGATCGAGGACGCCGTCGCCGACGTGATGCCGCGACTGCAGGGCGCCTACTCGACCGTGGTGATGACCAAGCGGGCGATCGTCGCCTTTCGCGACCCGCACGGGATCCGGCCGCTCAGCCTCGGCCGCCTTGGCGACCGCTTCGTCGTCGCCTCCGAGAGCTGCGCCTTCGACATCATCGGCGCCGAGCTGATGCGCGAGGTCCATCCCGGCGAGATGGTCAGCCTGACCGAGCGCGGCCTCGAGACCCGGCAGGTGGTGAAGACTGACCGCCGCGCCAGCTGCGTCTTCGAGCACATCTACTTCTCCCGCCCCGACAGCCGGCTCGAGGGCAAGGTCCTGCAGCAGGCGCGCGGGCGGATGGGCGAAATCCTCTGGCGCGAGGCCCCGGTCGAGGCCGACCTGGTGATCTCGATCCCAGACTCCGGCAACCCGGCCGCGGCCGGGTTCGCCCGCGCCTCGAAGCTGCCGCGCGACGACGGCCTGATCAAGAACCGCTACGTGGCGCGGACCTTCATCCAGCCCGGCCAGGAGCTGCGCAAGCACGGCCTGCGGCTGAAGTTCAACCCGCTGCCGGAGATCGTCGCCGGCCAACGCCTGGTCGTCGTCGACGACTCGATCGTCCGCGGCAACACCACCCGGCAGATCGTCGGGATGCTGCGCGACGCCGGCGCCAGCGAGGTGCACCTGCGGATTTCGGCGCCGCCGATCCGCAACCCCTGCCACTACGGCGTCGACATGTCGACCCGCGAGGAGATGATCGCCCACAACCGCTCGATCGAGGAGATCGCCGACGAGCTCGAAGCCAACTCGCTCGCCTACCTCTCGATGGCCGGTGTCTACGAGGCGATCGGCGGCGACCCGGGCGACTACTGCGACGCCTGCTTCAGCGGCAACTACCCGCTCGGCGACCCCGACGAGGCGGATGGCAAATTCGCCCTCGAGATCGCCAGCGGGATCTGATCGCCTAGCTCGCGGCCGCGTACAGCGGGTTCGGGGATGTGACTTCGTAGATGGCCTGCCAGCGCATGAATGCAGGGCAGACGAATCCACTCAGCTTCGCCAGTTCCATGTTCAACCAAACTTGGGCGGGTTTTCCGCCTTTCAATTCCGCGATAGCCGTCGATCCTCCTCCGAGAACCCCATATACACAGTCTTCGGGGCCGTTTCTGAGTGTGAATTCGATGCCTTTGGCTGTGATCGTCGCGTTCGATCCTGAAGACCAATGGAGTTCCAGCGTGGGTTTTTTCACGAGGACGGGCGGGGTGTAGGAGGAAAAGGGGTGGAGAAACCAGCATTTCCCGAAGGTAAAGGCTTCGGTGTTGGCGGTGACTGTCTGGGTCGCTCCTCCTTCATTCGTCGTTTTGAAGTTGAAGGTCGATTCGTCACATTCGATTTCGAATGTCGGGAAATTGACGTTAGTCGAAAATATTTTGGAAATCGTTTCGGTTTTGAGGTGATCGCTGATTACGGACCCCGCGCCATACCGGCTTCCGCAGGGGGAAATTTCGGTTTTGCAGAGCACAGTCGCCGAGGCGGCGCTCGCGACGACCAGCACCACGCCAGCAGCAAGCGCTGCAAACAAGGCGCTGCACATCTTCGGGTAGCTCATTCTCTCTCCTTGATCCCCCCAGAAGGTCTGGGGGTTTGGGAGAGATATTACTCAGTTTATCCTGAGTTTTATCGGCTGAGGCTGCTTAGCGGTGCCGGCGGTGCTGTTTGTGGGGCTTGTGCTTGCGGACGCAGCGCGCCTTGCCGTGCACCCGCTTCTTCTTGAAGCCGCGCTTGCAGTGCAGGGGCTTCTTCGCGGGCGGGGCGGGCGCAGGCGTCGCGGCTGGCGGTGCCTGGTTGCCCCCCGGTGCGCCGCCGTCACCGCCGCCGCCGCCTCCGCTCACTTGCTCGAAGGTCGCGGTGACGTTGGTGTCGGCGTCGAGCGCGAGCTGGCAGGGGGCGGTGCCCGAGCAGCCTCCGCCCGACCAACCGGCAAAGGTCGAGCCGGCGACGGGCGTCGCCGTCAGCACCAGCGCGGCGCCTTCTTCGAAGTCATGGCTGCAGCTGGCGCTGCAGTTGATCCCGGCGACGCTCGACTTGACCGTTCCGGCACCGTCGCCGGCGGTGGCGACGCTGAGCGTGTTCGGCAACAGGGAGGGCGCTCGCAGGTGGAGCAGGAAGTGCCCCGCGTCGCCCCCGGCCCCGTCGACCGCCAGGTGGTAGGTGGTGCCGGGCACGGTGGTGAAGCCGACGCTCTTCCCGCCTTCGACGCACTCGCCGCTGCCCTCGTCGCTGGTCGCGACCGCGGTGAGGCCGGTCAGCGCCGAGCCGGTGTAGACGGCGACCAGCGGCTCGAGCCGGGCCGAGCAGACGTCAAGTTCGATTTCCCAGCTCTTGGCCGGCGTCCAGGAGAACCAGACCGAGTGGCCGCCAGCGTCACCCTGGTGGTCGGGCTCGCCGGTCTGCTTGCTGGCCAGCAGGGTGGACCCCGGCCAATACCAGCCGGGCCGCCCGGGGATGACCGCCGCCGCCTCGAAGTCGTCGTTGCTCGGCTGCTGTTCCAGGGAGAGTTCGAACGACCCCTGGTCGCCGCCTTTGCCGTCGACGGCGATCCGGTAGGTGGTGTTGGCGACGGCCTCGAAGCTGAGGCTGCTGCCGGGGCCGCAGTTGCCGGGGCCGTCGTCGTTGCTCGCGACCGGCGTCAGGCCGGCGAGCGTGGCGCCGGTGTAGACGGCGAGCAGGGTGTCGAAGTCCCCCTCACAGGTGTCGACGTTGACCGTGCCGTCGCGCGGGGCGGTCCACTTGAACCAGACCGAAGAGCCGCCGGCCTCGCCCGCGTGTTCGGGCTCTTCCGCCTGTGCGGTGGCGAAGCGGTTGGAGAGCCCACCCCAGGTGAGCGGCAACCGTCCGCCAAGGGTCGTCGCGTCGGCGAAGTCGTCGTTTGCCGCCCTTCCTTCGACGCTCAGCTGGAAGATGCCGCCTTCGGCCTTGCCGTCGACGGCGATCTTGTAGGTCGTCCCGGCCGCGGCGGTGAATTCGGTGGCGCTATCGGTGGAGCGGCAGCCCTTCCGGGTCTGCCCATCGTCGGCGCTCGCGACCGGCGTCAGGCTGCCGAGGCTGGAGCCCGTGTAGATGCCGAGCAGGGTGTCGAAGTTTCCTTCGCGGGTGCAGGTCTGCACCGCGACCGGGCCGTCGCTGAAGGCGGTCCAAAAGAACCAGACCGAGTGGCCGCCGGGGTTGCTGGCGTGGTCGGGCTCGCCCGCCTCCTTCGAAGCCAGTTTGCTGAAGCCGGAGGAGTAGGTCGGCATGCCGCCGTACATCTCCTGCGCCGCGGCGAAGTCGTCGTTCGCGGGTGGCCCTTCAAGGCCGAGAGTGAAGAGGCCCTGGCTGTCCTTGGTGTCGACGGCGATCCGGTAGGTCGTCCCGGCGGTGGCGTTGAAAACGACATCGCTGCCGCCGTCGGCGAACTGGCAGGTTTCGTTCTGCGGGATCACAGCGGCGTCGTCGTTGGCGGCGACCGGCGTCAGCGCGTTGACTGCGGAGCCGGTGTAGACCGCCAGCAGGGTGTCGACGCCCGGGCGGCGCCCGCAGGCGTAGACGTCGACGGGGCCGTCTTTCGCCGCCGTCCAGGTGAACCAGAGAGAGTGACCGCCGGGATCGCCCGCGTGGTTCGGCTCCCCCGGCTCCTTGTCGGCGAATAGGGTTGAGCCCCCGCTCATCGCCGAGCCCGAACCGAGCGCCTGGGCGGACGAGAAGTCATCGTTGGCCGGCTTGCCTTTGATGTCGAGGGAGAAGATCCCGCCCTCGCCCTTGCTGTCGACGGCGATCCGGTAGGTCGTGCCGGCGACGGCTTCGAGCGTCGCCTCGCTGGCGACTTCCTGGCAGCCCGACGGCGAGTCGTCGCCCGCGGCGATCGGGGTCAGGTTGGCGAGGGAATTGCCGGTGTAGACCGCGAGCAGAGTGTCGGGGCTTTCTTCGAAGTACGGGCAGGCGGAGATCACGAAGGGGCCGGTTTCCGGGGCGGTCCAGGTGAACCAGACCGAGGATCCACCGGGCTTGCCGGCGTGGTTCGGCTCCCCCGGCTCCTTGTCGGCAAGGGCGTTCGAGCCGCTGACCGAGACAGTCGGCGCGCTGGGCAGAGTCTGCGCCTGGGCAAAGTCGTCGTTGGCGGCTGCGCCTTCGATCCGGAGCGAGAATTTGTGCTCGAGGCCGTCCTTGCCGTCGACCGCGATCCGGTAGGTGGTGCCGGCGACGGCGTTGAAGTCGATTTCGCTGTCGAGCGTTCCGCAGCGCGGCCGGGGGCCATCGTCGTTGGCGGCCACCGGCGTCAGCGCGCTGACCGCCGAGCCGGTGTAGACGGCCAGAAGCGAGTCCATTTCACTTTCGACGCCGCAGGTGGAGATCCGCACCGGCTGGCTGCTCGGCGCGGTCCAGGAGAACCAGACCGAGTGGCCGCCGCTGTTGCCGGCGTGGTTTGGCTCGCCGGCCTGCTTGGTCGCGAAGCGGGTGGTGCCTTCGGCGCCCCCGAGAGTGAAGGAGTCGGGGCTGAGCGTCTGGGCGGCGGCGAAATCGTCGTTCGCCGGGCGCCCGCGGAAAAACAGGTTGAACCGGCCGACCTTGCCGTCGGCCCCGTCGACCGCAATCCGGTAGGTGGTCCCGGCGACCGCATCGATCACGACTTCGCTGTTGGCGGCGGCGCAGCCGGGGAACATCTGCGGGTCGGCGGCTTCGTCGTTGCTCGCCACCTCGGTCAGGGCACCGAGTTCGGAACCGGTGTAGACCGCGAGCAGGGTGTCGGTGTTGGTGAAGGAGGAGCAGGTGTAGATCTGCACCGGCTCGCTCGTCGTCGGCGTCCAGGAGAACCAGACCGAGTGGCCGCCGGTGTTGCCGGCATGATCGGGCTCGCCGGTCTGTTTGCTCGCCAGGCGGATGGTGCCGAAGGCGGATTGCGGCAGGGCGGCGGGGATGGCGGCGGCGTTGGCGAAGTCGTCGTTGGCGGGAGGGCCGGTGAATTCGAGTTCGAAGTTGCCTTCGGCGCCGTCGCGGCCGTCGATCGCGATCCAGTAGGTGGTCCCGGCTACGGCTTCGAACTCCGCCTGCGGCGCTTCGTTGAAGCAGTTCGCCGCGAACGGGCTCGCGTTGGAAGCAACCGGGGTCAGCGAGTTCAGCGCCGGGCCGGTGTAGACGGCGACCAACGCATCGATGCCGTAAAAGCAGCCGACGGTCTTGATCCCGACCAAGCCGGTGTCTTCCGGGGTCCACGAGAACCAGACCGAGTGGCCGCCGGGGTTGCCGGCGTGGTTCGGCTCTTCGGCCTCCTTGGTCGCGCCTGCGTTTGAGCCGCTGACGATGCCGGGATGGGAGGCGAGCGGGGCGGCGTTGACGAAGTTGTCGTTGGCGGGAGCGTCGGCCCGGGCGGCGGTGCTCCAGGCGAAGAGGGCGAGGACGGTGAGCGCGACGAGCACCGCGGCGCGGTTTGCCTGAACTCGTTCTACCCCCATCGATTACCTCTCCCCTTACTGGTTGGACGAGACCGCTCGCGCCGGTCACTTTAGTTGGATTTGGCCCGAGCACAGGCATCAACCCGGGCCGGTACGCGAAGATGCGGCGCGTGAGCTCGTTCCGGATCGTCGTCCTCGCCTCGGGCAGCGGCACCAACCTGCAGGCGATCCTCGACCAGTTGCACGAGCCCGGGGGGATCGAGGTGGTCGGCGTCGGCTCCGACAAGCCGGCGGCGGGGGCACTGCAGCGGGGGCGCGATGCCCGGGTGCAGACCGCGGTCTTCGCCGCGGTCGACTACAGCGACCGGCGGGCGCGCGACGAGGCGATGGGCGAGTGGATCGAGTCCCTGCGGCCGGACCTGGTCGTCCTCGCCGGCTACATGCAGCTGCTGAGCGCGCCGTTCGTCGAACGCTTCCGAAACCGCGTCGTCAACATCCACCCCGCCTTACTGCCGTCCTTCCCGGGGCTCGACGCGATCGGGCAGGCGCTGGCGGCGAGCGTCGAGACGACCGGCGTCACCGTCCACTTCGTCGACGAGGGAGTCGACACCGGGCCGGTGATCGCCCAGCGGGCGGTGCCGGTCCCGGCCGGGGTCTCGCGCGAGGAGCTGGAGGCGACGGTGCACGCGGTCGAGCACGAGCTCTATCCGGAGGCGATCCGCATGATCGCGGAGGGCCGGGTTAGGATCGACCCCAGTGACCCGCAGAGGGTCGCGATCGCCTCCCCGATGAACTCCGAGCCAGCCACCGACAGCACTCCCGAGACCCTCGGCGACGGGCAGGTCCGGGTGCGCCGGGCGCTGGTCTCGGTCTCCGACAAGACCGGCGTCGCCGATTTCGCCAAGGGTCTGGCGGCGCTCGGGGTCGAGATCCTCTCCACCGGCGGCACCGCGACGGCGCTGCGCGAGGCCGGGCTCGAGGTGACCGACGTCTCCGAGTTCACCGGCTCCGAAGAGATCCTCGGCGGGCGGGTGAAGACGCTGCACCCGCGGCTGCACGCGGCGCTGCTGGCACGGCGCGGCGATCCGGAGCACATGGCGACGCTGGAGCGCGAGGGGATCGAGCCGATCGACGTCGTCTGCGTCAACCTCTACCCGTTCGAGGAGACCGTCGCCGCCGCCGACGTCGCCCACGACGTCGCGATCGAGAACATCGACATCGGCGGGCCGACGATGATCCGTGCCGCGGCGAAGAACCACGAGAGCGTCGCCGTCGTTGTCAAACCAGAGTCCTACGACGCGGTCCTGGCCGAGCTCGAGGAGGGCGAGGGCGAGATCTCCGCTGCGACCCGCCACTGGCTGGCCAACGAGGCCTTTGCCCAAACCGCCCGCTACGACGCCGCGATCAGCCGCTGGTTCTCGATGGAGTACGAGGACTTCCCGGAACATCTGGCGGTCGCTTACGAGAAGGTGCTCGACCTCTCCTACGGCGAGAACCCGCACCAGCGGGCGGCGCTCTACGCGGAGTCGGGGCTGCGCACCCACATCCTCGCGCGGACCTCGAAGCTGCACGGCCGCGCCCTCTCCTTCAACAACGTCCTTGACCTCGACTCGGCCCGCGGCCTCGTCGAGGATTTCGAGCAGCCGGCCTGCGTGATCGTCAAGCACAACAACCCCTGCGGGGTGGCGATCGGCGCCGACGCGCGCGAGGCCTACCTGAAGGCGCTGGCCTGCGACCCGGTCTCCGCCTACGGCGGGGTGATCGCCCTCAACCGCCCGATCGGCCGCGAGCTGGCCGAGGAGCTGCACAAGAACTTCGTCGAGGTCTTGAGCGCTCCCGGCTACGAGGAGGGCGCGCTCGACGTGCTGCAGCAGAAGGAGGCGATCCGGATCCTCTGCGAGGAGGAGCGCCGCCAGGCCGACCCGAGCGAACGCGACATCAAGCGCGTGGTCGGAGGGCTGCTGATCCAGGACCGCGACGGCGACCCCGAGCCGCGGGAGATCATGGAAGCGGTGACCGGCAACGAGCCGACTGAGGAGCAGTGGCAGGACATACTCTTCGCCTGGACCGTCAGCCGCCGCGTCCGCTCGAACGCGATCGTCATCGCCAAGGGCGGCGCCACCCTCGGCATCGGCGCCGGCCAGATGAGCCGCGTCGACTCCGTCCGCCTCGCCGTCGAGAAGTGCCGCGAGGCCCGCGGCACCGAAGCCGACGCCCTCCTCTCCGGCTCCGCCCTCGCCTCCGACGCCTTTTTCCCCTTCGCCGACGGCCCCGAGCTGGCGATCCAAGCCGGCACCACCTCGGTGATCCAGCCCGGCGGCTCCAAACGCGACGCCGAGGTGATCGCGGCCTGCGAGCAGGCCGGCGTCGCGATGGTCTTCACGAAGCATCGGCACTTCCGGCACTAGCGCTCGGGCTGAGGTTCCTTCCCGGCCGCTTCGCGCTGTTGTTCGGTAGCGCGCATCACGTGCTTGCATACGTCGTGGGGGTCGTCGGTGACGACCAGGAGCTCTTTGTCGCCGGGGGAGATCAGGCCGTGGTCCTCGAGGCCGCGGTCGATCCACTCTAGGAGGGGGTCCCAGAACTCGGAGTCGACCAGGATGACCGGGAAGTGGTAGATGCGGTGCGTCTGGATCAGGGTGAGGGCCTCGAAGAGCTCGTCGAGGGTGCCGAAGCCGCCGGGCATGATCACGAAGGCGCGGGCGAAGCGGACGAACATCAGCTTGCGGGCGAAGAAGTAGTGGAACTGGAACTGGCGGTTGACGTAGGGGTTGATCGCCTGCTCGTGCGGCAGTTCGATGTTGAGGCCGACCGAGAGGCCGCCCGCCTCGGCGGCGCCGCGATTGGCGGCTTCCATCAGGCCGGGCCCGCCGCCGGTGATCACCGAGTAGCCGTGGTCGGTGAGGCAGGCCGCGGTCTCCCGCGCCAGCTCGTACCAGCGATGCCCCTCCTCGACCCGGGCCGAGCCGAAGATCGAGACCCCTTCGTCGATGTCGCGCAGCGCGTGGAAAGCCCCGTCGATCTCCTTGCGGATGCGGTCGAGGCGGCGTTCATCATCGGTCGTCTTGTCGATCGGGACCCGCAGCAGATTGCGGTCGTGCCGACCGCCGTTCTCGCCGTTCGCCGCATGCCTGCCCGTCATCGCTCAAGTAGAGCACACGGAAATAGCAACCCGGCGGCCCCCAGAAAAGGCCGCCCGGTTGTGAGTGCGGAGACCTGGGAGGGGATCGGGCCGCGCATCGGCGAAAAGGGGGTACTACACGCGCCACGACGGCCGAGCGGGCGCTGCGGATCGATGCACTCGCCCACCATGCCGACCGCGAGGCAGGAGCACGCCGACGAGCTGCGACTCGACATCGGCGAGATCGATACGACCTGGGTCGTCTACGGAACCAGGAAGCGGTTCCAAGGGGAGGTCGTTGGATTCCATCGCAGGAGGTTCTGCTTGGAGCGCCCTCTCCCGAGCGTAGAAACCCCGGGGGGCCGGAGGCCGCCCGGGGTTGTCACAGGCTGCGGCTCCTTTACGACGTAGGAGCGGTGACCGCCCAGCTGCCGTAACCGATCACCCGTTCAGCGGGATCTTTGCCGCAGAATCCAAGTACTGCTCCGCTGCTGAAATCGCTGGTTTCCAATTCACCATTGATCAGAGGATCCATGTTGCATGGTTCTTTCAAGTGGTTGATTGCGAGATTCTGGTTGGACACTCTTTCTGCGTAGATGCAGAGGTACCCGGGGGACGCTTTTGGATCTGCAGGGGTCCCCGAACAATGTGCCGTGTCATAGGACTCACCGGATTCGAGCCATTCATCCCGACCGACCCACCTGGGGAGATATGGGCTTCCCGTCGAGAACGGAGTTCGCAGAGCGAAATTCAGGGCTACAGCAGCAACTTCTTCGTTTTCGTTCGTGAAACCACCCGCAGGTACGAGAAATGCCCAGTCGCCGGTAAGGGTCGCGCCGGGTGGCAGCTGGCAGGTGGGATTGGCGTTACTGCAGGCGCCATCTTCGCCCGTTTCGCCCGGGGCGCCCGTTTCGCCTTGTGGACCCGTTTTTCCCTGTGGTCCTTCCTTGCCAGGCACCCCCGGAGGACCAGCCGCGCCTTGCGGTCCAGCGGGACCCGTCGGACCCTTCCCCTGGAAGCTCTTCGCGATCTTCTTCACCTCCTTCTTCTGCTTCGGCGTCAGGGCGCCATTTGCAGCGATGGCGGTGCCTGCCACTGCAGCGACAAGCGCGATGACGGCAACCACCAGGCCCGCCGTTCCAAATCTTTCACGGATACGAGAAACCATCTATCCCTCCCTTTAGCAGTGGGATCCCCTTGGACCCTCCACCTACGGTGGATTGCTCCCTGAGCTGAACGTAGGAGGTAGGTCGTTTGGTGTCAATGAAGGTGCGAGTGACCCACATCGCGAGTGGTGAAGCTGGTTCCTACTACTTCCGGCAGCGGGCCTCGAGTACCGGGCGAGCGCTGAGGATGCGGCCGTTCTGGGCGCTCATCGCGACCGTGGCCCGGTGTCGCCGCAGGCAGATGTCGGTGGAGTTGGTGAGGAGGCCCTTTGCTCCGCCTTTCATCTGCAGGACGACTTTGCTGACCGGGGCGTCGGGGACTGCCTCGAAGCTGACCCTTATGCGGCCGTGCTTGGAGTCGATGCGGCCCGGGATCGTGAGATCGACCGCTCCGCGGAGGGATAGCACGAGGTCTGGCAAGGGATGATCGGAGGAGCGCAGGTAGACCGGCCCCTTCAGGGGTTTGTCGAGCAGGGGCGTCCAAGCCTTGACCTTCCCGTAGACAGAGCGCTGAGGGCATTTCTCGGCGGCGAACTGCACTCGGGTGCAGATCGTCTGGATGTGCTCTTGGGCGAGGAACTCGGAGTGCGGCAGAGCGACCGATATGCGGCCGAGATTGGCATCGCGCGACCTTGCCCTGAAGACCGAGGTCAACGCTGGGTAGTCGGAGCGCTCAGTGCCGCCCCGGAGCTTCAGCGAGAGCTTCGGCTTGAACTTGAGCGCCTTGCAGTCGTCGAGCTGGAAGCGGGCCGAGGGCGTGGCCACCGTCCCCTGCGTGGAGACGACCCTCGAGGCGATCGTCTGCTCGGAGCAGTCGGTGGGGTTGAGCATGAACTTGGGCCGGTCGACGAGGACGTGCAGGCGGCGGTAGGAGATCGGCACCCCTTCGAGGATTTGCGGCAGCGGATCGGTCGCCACCGTTGCTCGAGCGGTTTCGGGGTCGAGGCGAAGGGCCGAGCGGGAGACGACGTTGCCGAGATCAAAGGGGCCGGCCTGGGCAGGGACCACGGCGACTACCGAGTAAGGGGCGCCTTTATATGGACCGGCCAGATAGACGGCGGGCTGGGGCTTGCCGGGCTGGGGGATCCAGAGTGGAGCGGGGCCAGGGCCGGCGGCGGCGATCAGCGAGCCAATCGCGGAATCTGCGGGGCAGCCGCCGCTGGCGGCCTCGGCGTCAAGGCAAAGAGGAACGCCCTTAAGTTTCGCGAGCTCGCCGTCGGGCAGGGTTGCTTCGAAGCTGGCGAGGTCCTGTTCGCGGTCGTCGCGGATCAGGTCGAGGACAAAGGGGCTGAAATGCCCCGCCCGGGGGTCGGTGACGCCGCCATCGAGCCTGGGCGCGAAACCGCGGTCGCCACAGCCTTCGTCGATCGTCATCTGGGCGTCGCCGGTGACAGCTGGATCGTTGGAATGGGGGGCGAAGCTGTAGGCAGTCTGGTAGGTGCCGCAGCTATCGGGGTTCTTCAGCGGCGCGCGGTCGCCACCGAAGATGTGGAGGGCGACCTCACTCACCGGCACCTGGGGCAGGTCGCTGAAGACGGTGGTCAGCTGGCCGGTAGCCGGATCGGCCTGGATCTCGGCCGGGAGCTTGACGTGGAGGCCCAGAGCGTCGCTGACGAGCCAGAAGCGGAAGAGGTGTCCGGGGGCGGGGCTGCGCTGGTAAACCGCTCCCTGCAGGGGCTCGGGCAGTGCCGGCGAGCTGACTTCGGCCGTGCCGAGCTTGGAAGCGTCAGGGCACTGAGCTTCGAGTTCTTGATGGAAGTGGACCTGCTCCTCCGAGCAGGCGGCCAGACCGTCGGCGGCGCCGGAGGCGATCGTCATCCCCTTGGGCAGCGTCACCCTGGCTTCGCGCATCGTCGCCGTGCTCAGGACCTCGGGGTCACTCGACTGGGGCAGTTTCATCACCGCGTCGAGGCCAGTGGGGGCGCCCGCCGCCCGGCTCGTTGGGTGGGCTTCGAGGCTCGGTTCGAACGGTAAGCCCTCACAGCCCCCGATTGGCGGCAGCGGCGCGGACTTTCCGAAGATCTGGCCCGGGAGCTGGTAACTGGTGACGGTGAAGCTGACCTCGCCTTCCTGGCAGGCCGAGGGGTTGGTCATGAAGGCCACCGGGCCGAGGCCTTCGGTGGGGCGTTCTTCGCCGGGAGCTTTGCAGGGGGTGCCGCAGGTGTACCCCTCGAAGATCGTCATCCGTTCTTTGTCATGGGCGGGGTCGGCGGGGTCGCCCCAGATCGTGGTTTCCACCGCCTCCACAGCTTCGACGGCGTTGATGTTGCGGGCGGCGGCGGTGACGCCGTAATCGCCGGCGGTGTCGACCGAGACGTCGATGAAGGTGGGGTACTTGGTGACCATCAGCCCGAAGCGGGCCACTTCTGCCTCCGGGTGGACCGGCGCCAGGTTGAAGAGGGGAAACGTGCTGAAATTTTCCCTATTCACCAGGAGGATCCGGCTGACGCCCACCTGCGAGTCGATCGGGCATTCGCCGCCGAGGAAGTCGCCGGTCTGGCAGCGCGGGACCAGGCTCGGGTTGCCGTAGAGGCCGGGTGGGAGGTCGACAACGAGGTCTCTCATCCTCGGACCGCCCAGGTCTTCCCTTCTCGGGCCGCCCAACGCTGAGAAAGGCTTGAAGGTCAAGGCCGTGGTGAAATCGGGGTGGTTGCCTGCCTGCTCAGTCGACAAGTCGGCAGCGACAGATTCAATCCCAAAGCCAGGTTCGGCGAGACTGAGTACCGGCGCGGAGACTTGGGGGGACGTGTCCGCCTTCGTGCGCGAATCCGAAGCCGCAATCACGGGGGCCTCCGTGGAGGTCGGGGACTGACTGGCTATCTCCCCGTTGCTGAGCGAATTCGCACTAGCGCCGACCCATCCTCGCCGTTTGGGTTTGGTGCAGTGCCTTGCCTTGCGCCCTCGGTGCCGGCAACGGTGGCGGTACTTCCGCTTCCGGGGCGCCACATTGCCGGAACTCTCGATGCCAGCTGACGCGGCGTTACCCAAGGGGGGAGACGGAGTAGACGGGGGCCGGCAGCCTTCGTCTAGGCAAGGGACCGGCGAGAGGGGAGGTGCTGGGAAGCCGCCGTCGATGCGGGCGTCGTAGATCATTGGCGCACCTCCCACTGGCGCTCCCGGCAGGAGCGGGTCCACCGTGGCGAAGAAAACGTCACGGCCGTCGGTCGAGGCCCCCATCAACAGGTTTGGAGGAGGGGCAACAAAAGCGCCTGGCACTACTGCATATTCGGCCGTGCTCCCGGAAGAGATCAGGGCGGGCTCCCCCCCTTCAAGCGTCTGTTGCCACTCGTATACGTCCCTGACCGCATTTTGGTCCTCGGGGACCAAGCTTTCCGGAGTTTCAAAGAAGGCTCGATTGCCGTCGGCGCTGAGGTTGTGGATCAGCGTGCTTGGTTGGAGCTCGGTGGGGTCGCTGCTTTGCAGACGCGCGTCCTTGGTGGCCGGCTCTTGGCTCGGGTTGCACGACACGCACACGGTGCCTTCATCACTATCGTCGTAGCGGTAAATCTCCGTGTGGCTAGCGTTGTCGTAGGGGGTTAGCTGCGCCTGCGACTCGAAGACGATCACACTGCCGTCGGGCGTCGTCCGCGAAGGGTCTCTGCCCGGGCCGCTGTCGCCCTGTTCCTTCGGCCTCACCACCTCGCTCGCCCAGTTGGTCAGCGCCACCGTCCCTTCGGTGTCGGCTTTGTCAACCGTCTCCACGAACTTTGGCGAGCCGCCGCTCCAGACATATAGGTTCGGTTCCCCCGCCGTCCCTTCGCTCTCATCAAGCTGGGAAGGCGAGATGAAGTAGAGGTGGGTGCCGTCGGCCGAGACATTGACGATCTCCGCGTCACCGCTGGCGTTGACCACTTTGTCGGCTCCGGTCTCAGTGTCAAAACGATGGATGTCACCGGTAAATTTTTCGGCGGCGTTCACTCCCGTGAGGTAGTAGAGATAGCGGCCATCGACGGATATCCCGCCGAAGGTGGTTGCCCCACTATCGAGCGGCAGCGTTTTTTCCCCTGGCGCGCCGTTGTTGACCCGGATGTAGAAGGGGTACGCAAGAAGAGCTTCAGGCGACCCCGTGGGGGGGCCGACCTTGAAAGCAACACTGGAACCGTCGGCGGAGACACCCTGGTAGAAGGCTTCCTGACCCGCGCCCGGAGTCGTGTTCCCTGGCAGCAGCGAGACGACGTGCGTCGGGCCGTCGGCGGCGCGATCGTAGATCGCGCCGGTGCCGGCGGGCGGAGCATTCGGCTCGAGTTTTGCCACCGGACAGATAGCTTCCTCGTATTCGTCGCACCAGCCGCTGCCGCCAGGAGATCGCCCGGTCGAGAAGATTACGTGTTGACCGCCCGGGCTGATGTAGCGCCCTTGAGCCAGGCGTTCCTCTCCAAGAGTACCGAGCCCGGTTAGCTCGAAGTGCCCGGTCGGGTCGCCTAGGTAGTCGGCTTCGCCTCCCACCGCCAGACTTCCGTTGTCCTCTAGGCCGCGAAGTCGACGTCCCGCAAAGACGAAACTGTAGGTGTGATCGGCGGAAATTCCACCGACGTTCGGAAATACCATTTCCTCCCCCGTTGGGGTGATGTGGCGTGAGATCTGCCAACCGCTCGCCCCCCGGGCCACCTGCCAGGAATCCCCGGCGATCTGCCCGTTGCCACCAAGAGGTGCGCTGAACGGCCCCCCGTTGGTCTCGAAGACGAAGCTGTTTCCGGAGAGGCTCACGGGGTCTACGGAAAACAGGTCCCACGAAGCGCGCCAAGGAGCGAGGTCGTGAAACAGCCGCCCGTTTGAGTCTGCCGGCGTAACCATCTCATAGGCCCTGCAATCGGGCAGCTGGGCCGAAATGCCGTTCCGGAGGGCTTCGTTCGGGCACGCTGCGGCAGCACTCGCCGATAGAGCCAAGACCCAAACGATTATGGCGGCTCCCAGCTTTGCAAGACGACACCCCTGCTGCGCCATCGCGATCCTCCCTCTTCCCGCGCCTCGCGGCGGCCTCATTCCCGGAGTTCAACGTAGGAGTCGAATCGCTTGATGTCAATGTGGGGGCGAGTGACCCGGATCGCGAGTGTCGCTCGCCAGACATACACCTTAAGGTCGGGGCCCCATATGCGGGGCCCCGACTCGACGCATCTGTGATTTAGCTTCCTGTTGTTATGCGATCCAGACCGGGTCAGCGACGTCCGTAGCATTACGCCACGAGCTGCCTACTGTGTCTGTGAACAGTTCGAATTTGAAATTGTTCAGTTTTCCTTCCACCGGGCACAAGAAGCCACCGGCCTCGAGGGAGAATGCCTGACCGTTGGTCATGGTCAATGTCGCCGCCGTATGGGTTGCGGCGGTTGTCGTAAACGTGCCGGTAATGTTCGCGGTCCTTTTGTATTTACATTCCAGGCCTACGGTGTGAAGGATGAATGTAAATTCCCCACCCACTCCTGTGCAGGCGTGCGGTTCGACCGCAAAGTTGTCGGTTTCGGGGGTGCTTTTAACGCACCAGCTCCCTCCGCCGCCTTCGAGGGCTGGAATTGTGACTGTCGTCACTCCGAGGTTACTCGTGCACTGTGTGTTGGGTTCAACGGGAGTTTCATCTTTGGTGGTACCGCGAAATTTGACACTCGTGATATTTCCGAGCACAGCGCCGGCAACGGTGTGAGGATTGGCGTGAACCGACCCTGTCATCGTCACCTCGCTGCATTTCGCGGTCAGCCCGCTCCCGGTGAATTCGGTTTCGGTTCCTGCCTCATTGTAGGCGACAATTTTGCTGCCCACCGCGAGTTTGGTTGTGACGCCGCCGGATGTGTCTGTCAGACCGTGCGCGGAGCTGATCGCCGGGACGAGCGCGAAGACTCCGAAGGCGACTAGGGCCGCGAAGAGACCCATTATCTTCCGTTGCATGAGATGCTTCCTTTCGTTTCCGGGCTTTATGCCCGTTCGTTTGGGGCTCCCGGGGCTCGTGAGGCGGGCTCCGGGAGCGGAATCACTCAAGGTGAGTGAAACCATTACGCAAAGCTTCTAACCCGAGGGCAGGGTTGCGTCAAGGCGCCAAAGGGGACGCAGATGACCGGGTGACATAGGTCACGCGGTTCGTGTGGCGCGAGTGACTTGAGTCGCCCGGTCCTCTGAATCAGTCGCTGCTGGCAACCCAGCCCTTGTCTTCCACAAATCTTCTGGTTCAATCGCCGCGTGCTTAGCGACAAGAGAATCCTCGCAGCGGTTTTGGCGGGAGCGGTGCTGCCCGCCCTGATCGGCTGCGGTGGCGGCGACGCGACGAGCTCCGAGCCCGAGGCACTGACCAAGGCCGAGTTCGTAAAGCGTGCGAGCACGATCTGCTCGAGCGTGGAAGCGAGGAGGATCAAGGCATTCGAATCCGCCTCCAAGAAGGGGAAAAACTTCCTCGCCGGATCCAACAAGGAACTGGCGGAGCTGATCGCTTCGGCGGGCCTCCCCCTCTATGAGGAAATCATCGAGGAACTGGCGGCATTGCAGCCCCCGCCGAAGGAGCAAGGGAAGTGGCAAGCGATCATCAAGCGGTACGAAAAGGCACTTGCCGAGGCGGAAGCCGACCCCGCCAAGCAAATCGCCAGTGACTCATTCCTACCGGTTCGGGACGCGGTGGAAAAGCTCGGCGTCAAGAACTGCACCCTTTGACTCGGACTTGATCGCGAGCGGCGGGGTCAAGTCCGCAGGGCCGGCCTAGCGGCGAACCGCCGTAGCGATTGTCTTCGTCCTGCGGTCGCCGCGGCCCGAGGAGATGCCGGCGCACCCAGAGCCTGCCGGAGCCGCTCGAGGTTGTGATCTCAGGCCCATAGTGACGATTTCAAGAGGCACAATTTGTCACCCGAGGAGGATGGCTTCGAGGCCAATAACAGAGCTATCGTCTCTTTTGGTACTGAAAATGTATTCATTAGAAACGCTGATGGCCGGAGTGGGGGACCATGGCCTCTTCGCAGTCGAAGGTTATGTCGGGGACGTCTCGGGAGGATGCGGATGCGGTCGCACCTCAACAGTTCGGCCTCTCGGAGCTTCTGCGACTGTTCGGCGCCGGTGTCACCGGTTCGGTCGTGCTCGCGCTCCGGGATGGGCCGCTGCGGACGAAGGAGCTGACCGCGCGGGTTCCGGGGTATGGACCGAGGACCGTCTATCGCTACGTCGACAAGCTGGTTGCGATGGGAGCGGTGGAACGAGAAGAGGAGCCCGGAGTCCCCTCGAAAGTGGTTTACCGCCTCGCTCAGCCCTGCGGAGTCGAGCTCTGCGAGCTGACCGACCTCTTCTCGCGTACTTGGCTGGAAGTCCTCCCCAGCGGCGGGATCGTCCCCCACTCCTGGGGCTCCCTGACACTGCTCGGCGACCTCTGGGAATCCGGCATGTTCAAGGAGCTGAACATCAGCCCGCGGACCGCCACCGAGCTGGCCCGGGGAGATCACGACCTCAGCTTCCACCAGGTCAGCCGTCGCACCAACCTGCTCATGAATGCCGGACTGCTGCGCGAAGCTGACGACCAGCGCAGGCGGCGGCGCTACGAGCTGACGGAGGAGGCGCGTCGACTGACCTCGCTGATCGTCGGCCTGGGGACCTGGCGCGGGCGGTACCTGGTGGGACCCGGGGACCAAGGGCTGACGGCCGGCGAAACTGCGGACCTGCTGCGCGCTGCCCTCCCTCTCGTCGTCCTCCCCGACCACGCCGGCAAGAGCTTCAGGTTCAGCGTCGGGGATGCCGCGAGCGACAACGGCGACGAGGTCGAGGTGGTGTGGGCGACGGTGGAGCCGTGCGGCAGGGCAACCAGTTGCACCCACCCCGTGACAGACGCCGACGGCTGGGGAAGAGGTGGAGTCTGCGACTGGGCCAGGGTGCTCCTCGAGGGCATCACGACCCGAGTCGGAGGTGACCGCTCGGCGATCGAATCCTGCCTGTTGGCGATGCATGCCGCGCTGTGGGGGCGGGCTGCGCCCACCGCAGCGGCACGAGCTCGCTGACGACGACGTTGACGGTGCCCTCGCGGCGCTCCAACCGCCCTGCGTTGTTTCAGGATCGCACCCAAGAGGTCGGCAGTTCGAATGCGTCTCTCTTCTTATCTACCCATGCCCATTCGAACTTCGTAAGGACGACCTAGCGATTTAGACCCTTCCTGACCTCTGTTGACCCGGGTTGCACTTCGCCTGTGGGTGGCTAACCTTAGCCCTAGTCCCAGTTGTAGAGCCGAATCTGGCTCTACAAGCGCCCTCTAGCCCAATGCCCCCGGCGGGACTCGAACCCGCGCCGCGCGGCTTAAAAGGCCGCCGCTCTAACCAGCTGAGCTACAGGGGCGAAGTGCCCATGGTAGAGGGCGGTTGACTAGGGCGCTGGGAGGTTCAGGAGAGATCGGGGAGGCCTTCGTAGGCGGTCGAGGCCTCGGCGTGGGTGCGGCGGGGGATGCGGCCGGCGCGGCGGGCGAGATGGCCGGCCTCGACGGCGCGGCGCAGGGCGGTGGCCATCGCGACGGGGTCCGCGGCGCCGAAGATGGCGCTGGCGGCGAGGACGGCGTCGCAGCCGAGCTCGAGGGCCTGGGCGGCGTCGGAGGCAGTGCCGATGCCGGCGTCGAGGATGACCGGGACCTCGGCCCGCTCGGTGATGATCGCGATGTTGTACGGGTTGCGGATGCCGGCGCCGGAGCCGATCGGCGAGCCGAGCGGCATCACCGCGGCGCAGCCAGCCTCCTCGAGGCGGCGGGCGAGGATCGGATCGTCGTTGGTGTAGGGGAGGACGGTGAAGCCGTCGGCGATCAGCTGCTCGGCAGCATCGACCAGCTCGACCGCGTCGGGGAAGAGGGTGCGGTCGTCGCCGATCACCTCGAGCTTGATCCAGTCGGTCCCGAACGCCTCGCGGGCGAGCTTGGCGGTGCGGACGGCGTCGCGGGCGGTGTAGCAGCCGGCGGTGTTGGGGAGGACGAAGACGCCGAGCCGGTCGATCACGTCGAGGATCGAGCCCTCGGCGGCGGGGTCGATTCGGCGCAGAGCGACGGTGACGATCTCGGTCCCGGCGGCCTGCAGCGCCGCTTCCATCTGCGCCAGCGAGCGGAAGCCGCCGGTGCCGGCGATCAACCGCGAGCCCCACTGGCGGCCGCCGAGCTCCCAGGTCTCGTCGGCCTCTGGAGCGCCGCCCTGGATCGCCGCCAGCACCTCGACCGCCTGCCCCTCTCGCAGCGGCGTCCGCTCCCACTCCGAGCGCGGGACTACCTCGCCGTCGAGAGCGACCGCGACCCCGCGTCCCCCCTCCCCCGCGCCGGAGGCGCGGACGGCAGCGTCGAGCGATGCGCCTTCCGGCAGCTCGTGCGCTCGCCCGTTCAACTCGATCCTCATCGGCCAACCTCAGCCGGCGTTCGTCCTTTCCCACGCATATATATGGGAAAGGACGAACGCCGCATGGAGTTCGGGGCGGCGGCGAGGAGATCGGCGACGGTTTGAGCTGCCAGGGGCGCCAGGAGGATGCCGTTGCGGAAGTGGCCGGTGGCGAGGACGAGGCCGTCGATGGCGCCTGGGCCGACGAGCGGGAGGTTGTTCGGGGTGCCGGGGCGGAGGCCGGCGATTGCGTCAACCAGCTCCATCTCGGCGACGTCGGGGAGCAGGCGGTAGGCCTCGCGAAGCAACTCGTGGACGCCGCCGGCGGTGACCGCGGTGTCGTACCCCATCTCTTCGACGGTGGCACCGACGATCAGGCGGCCGTCGCCGCGCGGCACGAGGTAGACGCGCTCGGAGGCGAGGATGTGGCGGGCGGGCGGCTCGCCGTCGCGGCGGCGCAGCTCGAGCACCTGCCCTTTGACCGGGCGCACCGGTGGGCGGGCGTGCTCGGGCAGCCACGGAGTTGCGCCAGACCAGGCACCGTTGGCGAGGACGACCGTCTCCGCCCGCAGCTCCCCGCTGCCGGTCCTGACGCCGACCAGCCGCTCGCCCTCGAAGATCCCGTCGACCACCTCGGTTCCCCTCAGCACATCTGCGCCCTCGGCGCACAGCGCCCCAAGCAGCGCGAGCGTCAGCGCCCGCGGATCGACGGCCGCCTCCCCCGGCGCGAGGACGCCGCCGTAGAACGAGGGCGTCAGCCCGGGCTCCAGGTCCCGGCACTTACGCGGCGGCAGCCACTCCGCCTCGAGCTCGAGAGAGCGCTGTAGGTCATGGACCCGACGCAGCTGCGCCGCCTCGTCGCGGTCCAGCGCTAGATGAAGGGCGCCGAGCTCCTCGTATCCCGTCTTCTCCCCGCTCACCGCCTCCACTTCGGCGACGAACTCCGGGTACAGCCGCGCCGCCGCCAGCGTCAGCTCCAGCAGCTCCGGCTCGCCGAAGCTGAGCTCGCCGACCGGCGCCAACATCCCGGCCGCCACCCGGGTCGCGCCACCGCCCGGCTCTCCGCGCTCGACCATCGCCACCCGCGCCCCGCCCTGGGCCAGCCGCCAGGCGCAGGCGAGGCCGATGACGCCGCCGCCGACGACAACTGCATCAAAGCGACCGCCAACAACATCGACATCTGAACCGCTCTTGTTACTCACAGCTTTGCCTCCGCCGGCATTACCCGGATCAGGTCGAACGGTCGGTGACCTCGGTGCCACCCTCTCAGCCCTCTCGGGCTCCCGTGCTTCTCCGATGGTACTCGCCAGCCATAATCGACCCCATGAGCTTGTCGCTGCCCGAGGGGGACGGTCCGCTGCGCCGCGAGCGCCTGCGCACCGCCCGCCTCTACTTCGTCTGCGAGGCGCGGCCGCAGGCCGACCTCGAATCGCTGCTGCGGGCGGCGCTGACCGGCGGCGCCGACATCGTCCAGCTGCGCGAGAAGGAGCTCGGGCGGGCGGAGATCGAGCGCGCCGCCGCCACCTTCCGCCGCGTCGCCGACACCTTCAGCGCCCTCTTCATCCTCAACGACGACCCCGAGCTGGCGCGCGCCTGCGACGCCGACGGCGTCCATGTCGGCCAGGACGACGTCAGCGCCGAGCAGGCGCGGGAGGTCCTCGGCCCCGACGCGATCATCGGCCTCTCGACCCACTCCGAGGAGCAGATCGCGGCCAGCGCCGGGCGGCCGGTCGACTACATAAGCGTCGGCCCTATCTGGGAGACGCCGACCAAGGAGGGGCGCCCTGCCGTCAGCCTCGACCTGATCCGCCATGCGGCCGAAGCGGCGCCGCATCCCTTCTTCGCGATCGGCGGCATCGACACCGACAACGCGATCCAGGTCGTCCAGGCGGGCGCCGAGCGGCTCTGCGCGGTGCGGGCGATCCGCGACGCCGCCGATCCCGCCGCCGCCGCGGCGGAGCTGCGGCAGGCGTTCGCCGACAGCGAGAGGGGTGTGGCGCCCGGTGGCTGAGGAGCGGCCGCCCGCGGCGCCGGAGCGGGTCAAGCGCAAGCAGCGCAGCGGTGGCGCCGAGCGGATGGCCCGCGGCTACGCCCGCGCCGAGCAGCGAAACCAGGAAGCCCGCGAGGCGCTCGAGCCGCTGGCCGAGGGCGAGCGGCCGACCGTGGTCACGGTCGGCGCCATCGTCGCCGGGCTGATCGCGCTCTCTATCGCCATCGGCTACCTCGCCGGCGTCCAGGTCGACGGCGAAAAACCGAAACTGCCGCAGGTGCTGGCGCCGGCGCTGATCATGGGGATCATGTCCTGGGGCATGTGGCGCGCGCGCTACTGGGCCGTCCTCGGCTTCCAGCTGATCCTCGTCTTCGTCATCTTCAGCGCCTTCTTCGGGCTCGTCGTCGGCGCCTCCAGCGTCGGCCAGATCCTTGCCACCCTCGGCCTGCTGATCGTCGCCGGTGCCTTCTTCTACTTCATGGTCAAGGCGATGGCGCGGATCCAGATGCCGACGCGGGACCCGCGGGAGTAGGTATGCCACCCAAGCTTCCCTCCCTCAGCAGCGTCACCGGGATGCCGGCCGATGCCGTGGCGGCGCTACGAATGCTGCCGGAGATCGCCGAGAACACGCGGGCGATGAAGGAGCACACGGCGGCGCTGTCGCGGGTCGCCGACGCGCTCGACCGGGTGGCGGGATACACCGCCGCCCTGCCGACGATGGGCGAGGAAATCGAGCAGATTGGTGAGACGGTGAAGAGTCTGGACGGCGTCGACAAACGCGTCGAGGCGATCGAGGCGGCGATGCCGGTCCTGGTCGACGTCCAGCGCCACCTTGCAGCGCTGCCGGAGACGATGGGGCGGCTGGACAAAGGCATTGCCGGACTCGACAAGGGGATTGGAGGCCTGGACAAGGGGATCGACGGGCTCGACAAAGGGATCAAGCGACTGGACAAAGGGATCGCGGGTCTCAGCAAGTTGATGGAACAGATCCTCACCGGCCTCGACGGGATGAACGCCAGCGTCGAGACGCTGCAGAGCGCGGTCGGCCCGCTCGGCCGCCTCGCCGGCCGGATGCCCGGCCAGAAGAAGGGCTAGCGCCCGTCCGTGCCGGGCTCTCACCTTCTATAGGCTCAATCCCGTATGGCCGACTCCTTCGACCAGATCGTTATCGGCGGGGGCCCGGGCGGTTACGTCGCCGCGATCCGCGCCGCCCAGCTGGGCCAGAAGACCGCGGTCGTCGAGCGCGACAAAGCCGGCGGGCGCTGCCTCAACTACGCCTGCATCCCGGCGAAGACGGTGCTGCGGACGGCCGAGATCTACCACGAGGCGCGCAGCAGCGAGAACCTCGGCGTCGTCGGCAACGACGTCTCGCTCGACTGGGAGGCGCTGCACCGCCGCCGCGAGGAGGTCTCGCAGACGCTCTCGGGCGGGGTCGAAGGGCTCTGGAAGAAAAACAAGATCGAGTTCATCGAGGGCGACGGCTCGCTGACCGCGGACGGCAACGTCAAGGTCGGCGACGAGACCTACGAGGCGAAGGCGGTGACGCTGGCGACCGGGTCGGTGGCGCTGCCGATCCCCGGCGTCGAGTTCGGCGGCCGCGTGCTGGAAACCTGGGGCGCCTGGTCGTTGAACGAGCGCCCGAACCGGATCGCCGTCGTCGGCGCCGGTGCCTCCGGCGCCGAGCTCGCCTCCGCCTACGCCCGCTTCGGCACCGAGGTGCTGCTGATCGAGATGCTCGACCAGATCCTCCCCGCCGAGGACAAGGACGTGGCAAAAGTCGTCGAACGGGTCTTCAAGCGCGAGGGGATCGAGATCTCCACCGGCACCCCAGTCCAGAACGTCGAAGCGGGCGAGAGCAGCGTCAAGTTCTCCTACGGCGACAACACCGCCGAGGTCGACTACCTGATGATCGCCGGCGGCCGCGCTCCCGACGTCGAGGGCCTCGGCCTGCAGGAGGCAGGGGTCGAGCTGGAGGAGAACGGCAAAGTCAAAGTCGATGAGTTCCAGCGGACCACGAACCAGAAGGTCTTCGCGATCGGCGACCTGGTCAACCAGAAGGCGCTCGCCCACAAGGCCTCCGAGGAGGGCGTGGTCGCGGTCGAGGCGGCGGCCGGGGTCGAGACTCACCCGGTCGACCAGGGCCTGATCGTCGGCGCCACCTTCTGCCACCCGCAGGTGGCGAGCGTCGGCCTCACCGAGGCGCAGGCAAAAGAGGCCGGCCATGAGGTCAAGGTCGGCAAACAAAAAATCGCCGGCGAGGGAGCGGGCACCGTCTACGACGACAAAGACGGCCTCGTCAAGCTCGTCGTCGAGGCCAAGTACGGCGAGATCCTCGGCGCCCACATCGTCGGCAACCGCGCCTGCGACATGATCGCCGAGATGGTCGCGGCGATGGAGCTCGAGGGCGGCTACCAGGAGCTCGCCCGCACCGTGCACCCGCACCCGACGGTGTCGGAGGCTGTCCTAGACGCTGCTAGGGCCGTCGATAATTGGGCGATTCACGCGTAGACAAGGCGGCCGCGGACGCGAAGCGGAGCAGCCGCCGCGTTGTTTTTTACTACGACCTCGGGTCCCCTTACGCCTACCTCTCCGCCGAGCGGATCAGCGGGCTGTTCACCGATGCCGAGCTGGAGCAGCCGGAGTGGCATCCGATCCTGCTCGGCGGGCTCTTCCAGCGCTTCGACCGCGGCTCCTGGGGGGAGACGGAGGCGCGGGCCGAAGGAATGGCGGAGGTCGAGCGGCGCGCCGCTGAGTACGGGCTGCCGCCAATCGCCTGGCCGAAACCGTGGCCCAACAACGGCCTGGTTGCGATGCGGGCGGCGACCTTCGCCAAGCAGACCGGGCGCACCGTCGCCTTCTCCCTCGCCGCCTTCCGCCAGGCCTTCGCCGCCGGCCGCGACCTCTCCGACGTCGACAACGTGATGATCGCCGGCGCCGCCTGCGAGCTGCACCCGCGGGCGCTGCTGAAAGCGGTTGAAACGCAGGCGGTGAAAGGGGCGCTGCGGGAGGCGACCAACCGTGCCGGCGACCTCGGCGTCGAAGGGGTGCCGGCGGTCGTCGTCGGCGACGAAGTCTTCTGGGGCGACGACCGCCTGGAGGACGCGGTGGAGGCGGCGGCACGCAGCTAAGGTGAAGGCGATGGCAGATCTGCCTGACGCCGCCACCTGTTACGAGCTGCTCGCGCGGATGGCGCTGATCCGCCGCTTCGAGGAAGAGGCGGGGCGCCAGTACCAGCGGGCGAAAGCCGGCGGCTTCCTGCACCTGGGGATCGGCGAGGAGGCGACGATCGTCGGTACCACCTCGGTGATGCGCGAGGAGGACTTCCTGATCGGGACCTACCGGACCCACGGCCACGCGATCGCCCGCGGCACCGAGCCGAAACGGGTGATGGCCGAGCTGTTCGGCAAGGTCGACGGGACCAGCGGCGGCCGCGGCGGCTCGATGCACATCTTCGACGCCGAGAAACGGTTCATGGGCGGCTACGGGATCGTCGGCGGCAACCTGCCGATCGCCGCCGGCCTCGCCCTCGGCTCTCAATACAAGGGCGAAGACGCGGTCACCGTCTGCATGTTCGGCGACGGCGCCTCCAACACCGGCAACTTCGGCGAGACGATGAACCTGGCGGCGCTGTGGAAGCTGCCGATCTTCTTCCTGGTTGAGAACAACCTCTACGGGATGGGGACCTCGGTCGAGCGGCACTCGGCCCAGACCGATCTCTCGAAGAAGGCCGAGGGATACGGCATCTCCGGGACGCGGGTCGACGGGATGGACGTGCTCGCAGTGCGCGAGGGCGTCGAAGAGGGACTGCGGCTGGCGCGCGAGGAGCAGCGGCCGACCCTGCTGGAGGCCTTCACCTACCGCTACCGCGGTCACTCCGCCGCCGACCCCGAGGTCTACCGGGAGCGCGAGGAGGTCGAGGAGTGGCAGCACAAAGACCCAATCGAGACCTTCGCGCGGCGCTGCGTCGAGGCGGGGGTGCTGGGCGAGCGCGAGGTGCAACAGGTGCGCGACGCGGCGGACGAGACCGTGAAAGCGGCGGTCGAGTTCGCCGAGGCCTCGTCGGAGCCGGCGCTGGAGACGATGTACGAAGAGCTCTACGCGCGGACCGAGGCCGACGGCTGGTACGCGGTCGATGAGCGCAGCCCGGAGCCGCACCGCGGCGAGCGCGAAGACGAGATCCCCGACTCGGCGCGCGAGCTGGCCGAGGCGGGGGCGGCGTATGCCGAGGAGCCGGCGGGCGAGCGGCCGAACCCGGCGACGCACGGCGACGCGCAGGAGGGGACCGAGCCGCGGGTCTCCTCGGAGGACGGGACCTGATGGCCGAGCTGCGGATGCGGGAAGCGCTGCGCGACGCGATGGCCGAGGAGATGCGACGCGATGAGAGCGTCTTCGTGATGGGCGAGGACGTCGCCGTCTTCCAGGGGGCGTTCAAGGTGACCGAGGGGCTGCTCGACGAGTTCGGGGAGCGGCGGGTCCGCGATACGCCGATCTCCGAGAACACGATCGTCGGCATGGGGGTCGGGGCGGCGATGAACGGGCTGCGGCCGATTGTCGAGCTGATGACGGTCAACTTCAGCCTGCTGGCGCTCGACCAGATCGTCAACCACGCCGCCGCGATCCCCTACATGTTCAACGGCCAGGCGCGGGTGCCGCTGGTGATCCGGATGCCGGGCGGCGGCGGCCACCAGCTCGGCCCCACCCACTCCCACAGCTTCGAGGCCCTCTTCCTGCAGGTGCCCGGCCTGCTCGTCGCCTGCCCCTCGACCCCGGCCGACGGCAAGGGCCTGTTGAAGGCGGCGATCCGCGATCCCAATCCCGTCGTCTTCATCGAGCACGAGAGCCTCTACGGCGCGCGCGGCGAGGTGCCCGAGGGCGACGGCGAGCCGCTGCGCTTCGGCGAAGCGGCTGTGCGGCGCGAGGGCGACGACGTCACGGTCATCGGGGTGCTGAAGATGGCCCAGGTGGCCGAGAAAGCGGCCGAGCAGCTGGCGAGCGAGCACGGCGTCGCGGCCGAGGTGATTGACCCGCGGACCCTGCGCCCGCTCGACCTCGACACGATCCTCGCCTCGGTCCGCAAGACCAACCGCGCGGTGATCGTCGAGGAGGGCTGGCCGCACGGCGGCGTCGGCGCCAACCTCGCGACCCTGATCACCGAGCAGGCCTTTGACTACCTCGACGCCCCAGTCCAGCGCGTCACCGGCGCCGACGTCCACATGCCCTACTCGAAACGCCTCGAGCAGGCGGCGATCCCCCACGAGGAGCACGTCGTCAGCGCGGCGCTCGCCACCCTCCAGGGCGCGCGCTAACAGGTCTTGCGGGCGCCGGTGACGGCGTTCCAGGCGCGGCCGACGGAGAAGTCGGCGGCGACGCGGAAGACGCCGGGGTGGGAGGCGCGGGCGACGGTCCAGTCGCCGCGGCGGAGGATGCAGCCGGCGCCGCGGGAGATCGACCAGTAGGGGGTGAAGTTGACGCGGACGAGGAACTCGCCGGGGCGCTCGACGTCAAGGGCGAAGCCTTGGCGGCCGATCCAGCGGGTCTCGGCAGCGGCGCCGGCGAGGGGGGTGACGAGCGGCTTCGGGTCCCGGACCGCGTAGATGCGCCAGTGCTGGGATTGGAAGCGCAGGTCGAGGTAGGCGGGCCCGCCGAGGATCAGCCGGCGCTCTTCCTGGGAGGAGTAGTCGAGCGGCGCGTCGGGCAGGGCGACGTAGGAGATCGCGTTGGCGCGCAGCCAGGCGCCGTAGCTCGCGGCGGTCAGGCCCTTGTCCTCGTAGAAGAGGTCGTCGCGGGTGGTGTCGAGCTGGCGCAGCCAGCCGCGGGCGAGCTCGAACTTCGGCGCCAGGTAGGCGGACTCCCAGTGGTTGGCGGTCGGCGGCACCTCGATCCGGGCGCCGGCGCCGCCGTGAGCGCGCAGCCAGCGGGCGGCAGGGTGGAAGTAAGCCGAGGTCGTTGAGGGGTCGCCGACCGAGCGGGCGATCTGGGTGACGCTGGCGGTCAGCTGCCAGTAGAGGCTGCCGACGATCGCGAGGACGAGGAGCGGGGCGAAGATCCAGGTCGGGACGGCGGGGCGCGGGCGGCGCGAGAGCAGGACCGCGGCGAGGACGGGGCCGCCGAAGAGGGCGCCGAGGCGGACGGCGTTGCCGCCGAGCGCGTTGGGGGTGAGCCAGATCAGGGTCGAGGCGAGGAGGTAGCCGACGATGACCCGGCGCAGCTGCCGCTCCTCGTCGCGGATGCCCTGGGTGAGGAGGAGGGCGCCGGCGCACCAGAGCGGGACCGCGATGTAGGAGGAGGCGACGAAGGGGAAATGGCCGGCTTCGGGGAAGGCGATGTTGGGGGCGACGGTGATGAAGAGAGCGAGGGCTCCGGCGGCGAGGGGCAGGGGGCGCGGCCGGCGTCCCGGCTCGATCGCGCCGACGACGAGCACGCCGGCGAGGAAGGCGCCGGCGACCGGGCTCGCCAGCGGACAGGCCGCGGCGGCGAGGAGCGTCAGGGGGCCGCGTTCGAGCTGCAGGCAGCGCAGGGCGGCGAGGCCGAAGGCGACGCCGAGGGCAAAGGTCAGCTGCCCGTCGGCGAGGAGGGTGACGACGCCGGCCGCGAACCAGAGCGTCGCCCAGCGCGCCTCGACCCCCCAGCGGTCGCGGACCAGCCGGTCGAAGAGGTACGAGGAGGCGACCACCGAGAGCATCCCGACCACCTGCGGCCCCAGCAGCGCGGCCAGGGGCGGGAACAGCAGGCTGTAGGTGAGGGTGTAGTGGCCGCCGTACCAGCTCCCGTTCCAGATCGCGAGGCCGGCGTGCTGGAACAGCTCGGTCCGGAAAACCTGCGCCGCAAGGTCCCCGACGGGCGGGCTCCAGATCAGCATCAGCAGCGCCAGCAAGGAGCTGAGCGCCACGGCCGGAAGCCATTCGAGTCGGAGAGGCTTGGAGTGGACCATGGGCGCGGCCAGAGTCTAAGGCGACCAACTGCAACGATTCGTCAATGAGTGACGAACTCCTCGTCAAACGCCTCGGCATCGTCCCCTACCTCGAGGCCTGGGAGCTGCAGAAAGAACTGGCCGAGCAGCGCCGCCGCAACGAGATCCCCGACGTCCTCCTCCTCCTCGAGCACCCCCCCACCTACACCCGCGGCCGCCGCTCCAAGCCCGAGGAACTCCCGATGGGAGTCGAGTGGTACGAAGCCCAAGGCATCGAAGTTCACGACACCGACCGCGGCGGCCTCGTCACCTACCACGGCCCCGGGCAGCTGGTGGCGTACCCGATCGTGGACCTAGCCAACTACGACGACGACGTCCACGCCTACGTGCGTGGCCTGGAGCAGGTGATCATCGGGGCACTGGGCGAGGCAGGCGTCCCAGCCCAGACGATCGACGGCCTGACCGGCGTGTGGACCGAGGGCGACCCACCCCCCACCATCTCCCCAAACCCCGCCCGCAAGATCGCCTCGATCGGCCTCCACGTCAGCCGCGGCATTACCACCCACGGCCTGGCGATCAACGTCAACAACGACCTGCAGCCGTTCGAGTGGATCGTGCCTTGCGGGATCGAGGGAGTGGGGATGACCTCGGTCTCTCGGGAGATACAGCGTGATGAGGATCTCGACCCGTTCGTCGAGATCCTCATCCACACCTATCTGCTCACACTTAAGAAGTCAGAAAGAGCATTGCATCCCTAGAGATGTCAGCAGTCTTCTTCTTCTTCGGTTTCGGGATCGACAGGGCAGGGCTGGTGGACTGCCCAAGTGCCTCTGGCAAATGCCAGTTTGTCTTTTTCTTCGGATTCGAACCCAAAGATGAATCCACTGGTCGGGTCGGCCTGATATTCCTGGCCATTGCGAAAGACATTTTCATATGGCGCCGCCCTGTATAAGCAGAACCACCCCGGAGCCGCTTCGGGATTTTCGGGGCTCCCTGGACAATGGATCGGGTCTTCCGCAGGGTTGCCTGCGAGTTTCGGGCTGGAAGCCAGGCGCAGCGGGAAGCTGATGTTGACTAGGTATTCCTGTTCTCCTTCAGCGTGAAGCGACCACACCCCGGTCTCGGTCTTTCCCGGTGGTAGAGCAGTTTCGGTAGGTCCAGGCGGACCCTGTTTTCCTTCATCACCCTTCGGCCCTTCATCACCCTTCGGCCCTTCATCACCCTTCGGCCCCTGACTCCCGGCGCCTCCTTTTGGCCCTGCAGGGCCCGCATCCCCCTTCGGCCCTTGCTTGCCCGCAAACTGCTTGGCGATCTTCTTAACTTCCTTCTTCTGCTTGCCGTTGAGGCCGGCAGCGGCGAAGGCGGTCCCGCCGAGCGCGGCGACCAAGGCCACGACAGCGATCACCAAGCCGGCCGTGCCGAGCTTGTCGTGGATTCGTCGAATCATCTAAGTGTTCCCTCCCTGTGGGATATCAGTGGTGTTTCTTGTGTTTGTTGCCGAGCTTTTTCTTGCCGCAGTTGCTCTGCAGCACCGGGCGCAGCTGCGCTTGGCGCCCGTTCTGCGCCTTCATCTGAACCG